>Ga0137394_10004820_pt1 | contig 10261 bp, 15 predicted proteins | sample czobulk116metaG_FD_108278 | JGI IMG/M metagenome (GOLD analysis project Ga0137394, IMG submission 108278) | Vadose zone soil microbial communities from Angelo Coast Range Reserve, California, USA - czobulk1.16 metaG | ecosystem: Environmental > Terrestrial > Soil > Vadose zone | place: USA... | reverse complement strand
GCGGCGCGCGCGGTGTTCGGCGAGGCGGTGTGGGGCAAGGAAAACTTCATGGTCACCAAGCCGGTCACCATCAAGGCGATGGTGCGCGTGTGCGCCGACCTTGCGCGCGACGACGCCGAGCCCGAAGCTGGCCGCGTGGCGCGCTGGGAGCAGCGCCTCGCGCCGTGGTCCGAGATGGCCAAGCAGTTCCGGGAGGAAGGCTTCTATGAGCGCTTCCCGGCCAAGGGCGAGGTCGAGCGCGTGGCGCGCGTGCATCGCGACCTCGCGCGCGCTGCCGGCATCGAGGCCGGCCGGCCGAAGCCGTAGGCCGGAATAGCGCGGCGCGCCGCGATGTTCGCGGCGATATGAAGCTCATGCTCGTCGTAGCTGTCGGCGCCCTGACAGGCTGTGCCACGCTCGACGCGGGGCAGTGTCAAAGCGCCTACGAGGTCGGCTTTCGCGACGCGATTTTCGGGCTGCAGCGTCAGGAAGCACTCTATGTACCGCTCTGCAGCCGCAACGGCGTGCAACTCGATACCGCCCGCTACGTCCAAGGCTGGCAGGAAGGAACCTATGAATACGATCGGCGCAAAGTTCATGGCGGCGTTGACTAGGTCGGCGCTCGTCGCCTGCGTGCTGGCCGGCGGCTGCGCGCAGATGACCGAGACGCAATGCAAGGCACCCGACTGGTATCAGCTTGGCTACCGGGATGGCGACATCTATGGCCTGCGGCCGCAGGTCGACCAGTACGCCTACCAGTGCCGCGCATTCGGAGTTCAGCCCAGCGCGGAGAGCACCTACATGGCCGGGTGGGTCGACGGCTACCGCGAATGGAACACGCGCGTGATGGGCAGCGACTGCTGCAGCACGCACTAGAGCTCCCCGGCTAGACCACGCCTTCGGCAGCGAGCTTGTCGATCTCGGTTTGCGTATAGCCGAGCTCGGCGAGGAGCGCGCGCGTGTGCTCGCCGAGCGCCGGCACCGGGTCCATCCTGGGCTCGAAACCCGAAAGGTTGAACGGCGGCTTCAGAGCATCGATCATGCCGCCGGGGGACGCGACCTTCGTCCAGCGCGCGCGCGCCGCGAGCTGCGGATGACGCCAGAACTCCTCCATGCTGTTCAGGCGTGCGTTGGCGATGTCCGCGGCCTCCAGCTTGTCGATCACCTGCGCCGCCGTGAGCCGGGAGAACACGCGCTCGATTTCGGCATGCAGCGCATCGCGGTTGGCGAGCCGTGCCGGGCTGGTGGCGAAGCGCGCATCGCCGGCCAGCGCCTTGTTCCCGAGCACGATTTCGCAAAAGCGCAGGAATTCGCGCTCGTTCTGCACGCTCAGGAAAACGCTCGCGCCGTCGCCCGCGCGAAACGGCCCATAAGGGGCGATGGTCGCGTGGTGCGCGCCCGAGCGCGGCGGGGCGCTCCCGCCGTAGGCGGTGAAATAGGCGGGAAATCCCATCCATTCGCCCAGCGCCTCGAACATCGTGATGTCGAGCGTCGCGCCTTCGCCGGTACGCGCGCGCCGCAAGAGCGCCGCCAGAATCGCGGAGAACGCATACATCCCGGCGGCGATGTCCGCCACGGGAATACCCGCTTTGCTGGGCGCTTCGGCCGTGCCCGTGACCGAGAGCACGCCAGCTTCGCACTGCACGAGGAGATCGTAGGCCTTCTTGCCGGCATAGGGGCCGCTCGGGCCGTAGCCGGAGATACCGCACCAGATGAGCCCCGGCTGGCGCTCGCGCAGCGCTTTCGCTCCGAGGCCGAGGCGCTCCACCGCGCCCGGGGCCAGGTTCTGCAGGAACACGTCAGCCCGGCCGATCAGGTTCTCCAGGATCGACCGCGCGGCAGGATGCTTGACGTCGAGGGCCAGGCTTTCCTTCGAGCGGTTGGTCCAGACGAAGTGCGATGACTGCCCCTGCACCGTGTGGTCGTAGGCGCGCGCCGCATCGCCCGTCCCCGGACGCTCGATCTTGATGACGCGCGCGCCGAGCTCGGCGAGCTGGCGCGTGGCGAAAGGTCCGGCGATCACCTGCTCGAGCGCCACGACCGTGATGCCTTCGAGCGGTCTCACGCGAACTCGATCGTCAGGCCGGCGAGCGGCAGCCCTGCGATGCGCGTGCGCCAGACCTCGCCCTGTGCCACCGGATGAGCATCGGTGATGACGCCCGTGGTGACGATTTCTCCCGCAGCGAGCGCCGCTGCGCCCGGCTGCTTCGCGAGCACCTCGACGAGATGCGCGAGCGCTGCGAGCGGGCTGCCGAGCACGTTCGCGCCGACGCCGCGGTCGATCAGCTCCTCGCCGCGGAAAAGCTCGACTTCGGTCAGCGGCAGCAGGCCCTCGGCGTCCGCGGGCAGCGTCACTGGTGTGCCGACGATCAGGCGGCCATGCAATCCGTTATTGGCCGTCGAATCAGCCAGGGTGAGCTTCCAGTTCGGATGGTGGCACTGCACGATCTCGATCGAGTGGGCCATCCAGTCGATGCAATTGATCAGCCGCGGCCCCTCGGGCGCCGTGCGCAGGCAGAAGCAGATCTCGGGCTCGATGCGCGGGTTGACCAATCCCTTCAGCGACACGCGCGCCCGGTTGTCCACTGCCCGGACCATTGTGCGGTCATACACGGTGCCCCAGATCGGCTCGTAGACCCCATAGCGCGGCCAGAGGGTGCGGTTGGTGAAGCCGATCTTGCGTCCGACCGCGTGCCAGCCCGCGGCGACGCGATGCTCGTGCAGCCCGCGCGCCGCTTCGTAGCCGGCCTGCGCGGTGAGGCCAGGAAAGCGCGCGCTGAAGGGAGGCACCTCGCGCGGCGACTCATGCAGCGAGATGAGGTCGCGGGCCAGCATGCAGGCGGATTCTAGCGGCTGGTTGCGCAACGCCTGGCCGCGTGCCACATTAATCGCGTAATGGATCCCGCGCTCGCCTGGGCCATCGTCGCACTGGTGCTGGTCATCGCCGAATTGCTGAGCGGGACCTTCTACCTCCTGATGCTGGCGCTCGCGGCCTTCGGCGCCGCGGCGGCGGCGTACATCGGCCAGACGTTTCCGGTCCAATGCATCGTCGCTGGCATAATCGCTGCGGCCGGCTGCTACGGCGTGCACCTGTACCGCGCCAAGTCCGGCGGCCGGCGCATGGCGTCGATCGATGCCGGCATGCCGGCGAGCTTCGAAAGCTGGCTCGATGCGCGCTCGCGGCTCGCCCGCGTGCGCTACCGCGGCGCGAGTTGGGATGCACAGGTCGAAGGCAACGAAGCGATGGAACCGGGCGCCACGCTGTTCGTGCTCGCCGCCGATGGCAATACACTCAAAGTCGCCAAAAACCGTCCCGCCGCCTGAGCGTGGCGAGGCGTCTCACGCGCAAGGGGGGAACACGATGTTCTGGAAACTCGCCGCGGCGGTCGTGGCCGCGATCATTGCCGCGCAACTGCCGGGACTGCAGCATTACTGGGGCTGGGTATTGGTGATCGGCGTCATTGTCGCCTTCGTGGTCGAAGGCGTACGCATCGTGCCGCAGCAAAGCGCCTGGGTGATCGAACGCCTGGGGCGCTTCGAAGGCACGCTCGAGCCGGGCCTCAACCTGATCATTCCCTTCTTCGACAAGGTGGCCTACGTCCACTCGCTCAAGGAAGTGCCGCTCGACGTGCCCGAGCAGGTCTGCATCACCAAGGACAACACGCAGCTCGGCGTCGACGGCATCTTGTACTACCAGGTGACCGATCCGCGGCTCGCCTCGTACGGCTCGTCGAACTACGTGTCCGCCATCAGCCAGCTCGCGCAGACCACGCTGCGCAGCGAGATCGGCAAGATGGAGCTGGACAAGACCTTCGAGTCGCGCGAGGACATCAACCGGCAGATCGTGCACTCGCTCGACGAGGCCGGGCGCAACTGGGGCATCAAGGTGCTGCGCTACGAGATCAAAAGCCTCACGCCGCCCGAGGCGATCCTGCGTTCGATGCAGCAGCAGATCACCGCAGAACGCGAGAAGCGCGCGCTCATCGCCAAGTCCGAGGGCGAGCGCCAGCAGGAGATCAACGTCGCCGACGGCGCGAAGCAGGCGTCGGTGCTGAGGTCCGAAGGCGAGAAGCAGGCGGCGATCAATCGTGCGCAGGGCGAGGCGACCGCGATCCGTGTCATCGCGGAAGCGACCGCGGCCGGCGTGCGCGCGGTAGCCGAGGCGATCGCCGACAAGGGCGGACTGGACGCGGCCAATCTCAAGGTGGCACAGCAGTACATCGATGCCTTCGGCCTGCTCGCCACCAAGTCCAACACCATGATCATCCCGACGAACGCGGGCGACGTCGCTGGCTTCGTCGCGACGGCGATGAGCGTGCTCGACCGCACGCGCGCCGCCAAGGGCCAGCCCGGCTAGTCGACCTTCGCGCCGGAGTCCCTGACGACTTTGCCGAGCTTGGGAATCTCGGCGCGGATCAGCGCGGTGAGCTCCTCGGGCGCCATGCCGCCCGCATCGAGGCCGAGCTCGGCGAGCTTCTTCTGGTTTTCAGGCGAGCGCAGGATCTTCGCCGTCTCCGCGTGCAGGCGCGCGACGATCTCCTTGGGCATTCCGGCCGGCGCGAACAGCGCCTGCCAGGAGCTGATGTCGTAGCCCGCGAGTCCCGCTTCAGCCATGGCCGGTACGTCGGGCGCGACGAACGAGCGCTTCGCCGAAGTGACGGCCAGCGCCTTCAGTCTCCCGCCCTTGACCTGCGGATAGGCCGTGGTGATGTTCTCGAAGCTGAGCTGGATCGTCCCCGCCAGTAGGTCCGGGATCATCGGCCCGCTGCCCTTGTAGGGGATATGCTGCATCTGCGTGCCGGTCATGATCTTGAAGAGCTCGCCCGAGATGTGCTGCGACGTGCCGTTGCCGGCCGAGCCGAAGCTGTACTTGTTCGGGTTCGCCTTTAGCAGTGCAACGAGCTCGCGCACGTTGTTGACGTTAAGGCTCGGATGCACGATCAGCATGTTCGGCAGCGTCGCGAGCATGGTGATCGGCGCGAAGTCCTTGAGTGGATCGTAAGGCAGGCTCGGATAGAGGCTGACGTTGATGGCGTGCGAGCTGATCGTGCCGCCGCCGATGGTGTAACCGTCGGGCGCTGCGCGCGCGAGCTCCGCCGAGCCGACCGAGCCCGCCTGTCCGGGCTTGTTCTCGATGACGACCGGCTGGCCGAGCGTCGGCGCGAGGCCGGCCGCGACCATGCGGCCGAGAATGTCAGTGGTGCCGCCCGGCGCGAACGGCACGATGTACTTGATCGGTTTCGCCGGCCAGCTCTGGCCGAGCGCGCCGGTGCAAAACACGAGCAATGCCGCAGCAACGGCGCACGCAGTGCTTTTCATGCGGGGACTCCTCCTGCGCCTAGGTTATCGCAGATCGCCTGATGTGCAAGCCGACCAGCGCGCACGCCGCGATCCCGACCCAGAGATGGCTTTGCGCGGCGTACCAGCGCAACAAGTCGCTGCCTGCGTAGTAGAGCAGATAACCGGTCGGCGCAAGCCAGGTCAACGCACCGAGCAGGGCGGCGCCCGATGTTCGGTTCTTGTTCGCCGCCCATCCGGCCGGGACGTGCTGCGTGAGCAACGCGCCGAGCAGGACCAAGGTCAGCATGCCCGCGGCGCCGTGAATTTTCATTACAAGCGATGCGGCCGTTCCCGGGCTCATCGCTTCCCAGGCCGCGCCGGTCGTCAACAGTACGCCCAGGCATGCGTAGAGCGGCAAGCGATGCGCCATATGCAGCCGATTCACAAGATGATGGCCCGGGCGCCAAAGCGCGCCGCCAGCTCCGCGGCCCGACCCGGCTCGAGCAGACAGGGCTTGGTAAGCGCGTCGGCAGTCATGCAATCGGCAGCGATCACGGTCGCGCCCACGGCAGGCGAGCGGCGCGGTGCCGATAACGGATCGACCAATCCGGCACGCGCGGACGTCGCGATGGCTGCATTGCGCAACCGTCCCAGCCTGACCAATTGCGCAGGCCTTTGCGGCAGGCGGAGGTAGATCTCTTCCGACTCGTCGCCGAAGACACGCAAGTCACCGCCGGCGTTGACGACGCCCGCGGCTACGCCAGCGTCTTGTAAGCACTCGACGGCCTGGTCGACTGCAAAGCCCTTGGCGATGCCGTCCAGCGCATAGCCGCAAGCCGCGCAATCGAACAAGCCATCTGTGGCAAGCCGGATTTCCTCTGCGCGCTCCAGCACGCGGCGCGTCCAAGGGTCGAGCGCGCACCAGTCGCCCGAGCGCAGCCGCGCGATGTCGCTCGAGGTCTCCTGGACGCTCATCGCGCGGTGCACGCGCTCGACCGCGGCGAAAGCGCGCTCCACTGCCTGCAGCGCGGCGGGGCGGGCGCTGTCGACGCGGATCTCGACCAGCGTGCCGAGCAGCGGCCGCGCCCGTCTAACGGTCCCTGAGCTCTGTCTCATAGAGCGCGAGCAGACGCTTGACGCCGTCGGTCAGGTGGCGGCAGGAGAGCGTCGCGCCGCTGATGTTGCGGATGTCGCGGTCGAGTTGCAGCGGGTCGGCCGCCGTCTTGCCGAGGAACTGGCCGCGCCATTTCGCATCGCGGATCTCGCCGCCGTGCGATTCGCGGTACTCGAGGATCTCGACACCGTGCACGCGGCCCTGCGTGTCGAGCGCGACGGCATAGGGGATGAGCTCATGCTTGCCAAGCACCTCGTCTACGATAAACCAGCCGCCGGGCGAGGCGCGCCACACGCGCTCGCGGCGCTTGGACTCGAGCGCCGTGAAGCTCGCGCCAGGAAAGAGCGCCTGCTGCGCCTGCTCGACGCTGAGATACGTCGTCGCGTGCGCCGCGGGAACCGCGATGACTAGCGGCGCGGCGAGAAAAGCGGGCCAGTGAGGCGCCATCAGAAGCTCAAGCCCAGCCTGACGCGCAGCTCCTGCCGCTCATGGTGCTCGCCGTAGAAGCGGCCGCCGATGATGTCTTCGCGCGCCGCATCTTTGTAGGCCTTGGCGTTGGCCAGCTGTGTGAGGAAGGTCGCGGTGATCCACCAGTCCCGCGCGCCGTAGTGCACGGAGGGTCCGAAAAAGTTCGCCGCGTATACCCGCTTTGCGCTCGAGAATCCCCGGCCTTCGTAGCCGCGGTGGTGGCGGTATTCGGCGCCAGCGTGCCAGCGCGGCGCGAACTGGTATGCCAGGCCGCTCGTCAATTCAAGCTCGCCTTCGCGTTCCCATTCGCCATGGAAGCGCTCCTTCTCCGCGGCCGCAGTGAAGTTCGCCGCCCAGACCAAGCGATCTTCGAGGAAATTCTTCTGCACGATCAGCTTGCCTTCCAGCTCGCGTTTGTCCGGACCCCACGTCGGCTCGAGGTAGAGCGCGAGCCCAATCGCATCCTTATAGGGGCTCAGCAGGCGATAGATCCATTCGCTCGACAGCGACTCGACGAACGTGCGGCGATAGCGCGTGTCGGGGTCCGCGTCATCGGGCACAAAGGCGCCGCGACCCGTCGTGCCGTCGGGCCGATTGCGAAAGGCGCTGACGCTGTTGTAGTTCAGGTAAAGCGCGCTTTGCAGGCGATCGGTGATGCCATATTCGATCTCCGTGCGGCCCTGCCACAGGTCGAAGTCGCCGCGTGCCTGGGCGTGGCGTCGCGTGATCCACTGCTCGAGCTCGCGCTTGCCTTTCGGATGCGTATCGGTCGTATAGACATAGCCGAACGGCGATTCCCCGGCGCTCGCCGGCAGGGTCAGGCAAAGGGTCGCGACTGCAAGCACTACTCTGAAAAACGACAAAGCCAGCCTCCTTCTTGTGCGTTGAGGTAAAAGCTGGCTTGCGGCGCTTGCCGCTGGCTGGCGAAGCGGGTTAGCTCAGGCCCGGGCGGAGCGGACTTTCAAGGCGTGGACTTTGAATGCCGAAATGGCGAGCCATGCCGCCGGAACGAGCACCAACGCATAGGTGAGCAGCGCGCCGTACTCGCCTTCGGGTCCATAGGGTTCCGTCGCGAGGTGCCAGTAGGCGTTGTCGAGCGGCAGCAGGTTCGCTTCAGTGGCCTCGTGAAACGAGTAGATGACGAGCTGCGCGGCAAAGAGCAGCAGGAAGACCGAGGTCACGCGAAAGAAAAGCCCCAGGTCGACTCGGTGCCCGTAGCGCGACCATGCCCAGGCGAGGAGCGCGGCAAGGGCGAGGCCGGCAGCCGCGCCCCAGACGAAGAGCGCGGTCTCGGTCTGCCTGAAGAGCGAAGCGGTAATGAACGCGGTTTCCATTCCCTCGCGCGTGATCATGAACACGACGAACAGGAACACGCCGAGCCAGGCAGCGCCGTCAGGGCGCTGGGCCGCGGCCTCGAGCCGCGCGCCGATCTGGCGGCGCATCTCCTTCGCGGCGCGCAGCATGTAGATCACCATCGAGATGACGAGCAGGGCGGCGATGAGCGCGAGCAGGGATTCCCACTTCGGCACGACCGCCACTTCAGCGAGCCACACACCCAGCACCACCGACGCGACGACTGCGGTCGCCGCGCCCCAGGCGACTGCGGACAGCAGCGCGGCGCGGCTGGTTTTGCGCAGGTAGGCCGCAGCAATCGCCACGATGAGGAACATCTCGATGCCTTCGCGCAGCGTGACCAGGAGTATTTGGCCCATTGGCTTACGCGGTGAGGATGAGCTTGCCGTTCTGGGTCACGCGCAGCCGGTACTCACGACCGTTGTGCGTGATGACCAATTCTTTGCGCGCGCCGAGCAGCATCTGGCTTGGCACTTTGGGCGGCATTGGCGCAGTTTGGGTGGGCTTGGTCACATCGAGACGATAATAATTATCACTGCAGTCGTCAATCGTTCTCAAAACTGTTCCTGTAAATGGAACATAACTTTAGGTGTTAGTGATCACTAGCTCATTGCAAGATACGGTGATTTTAAGTGATAATTACTATCATCTAGGAGGCTGAGAACTTGTACATCTGCATCTGCAACGCTGTCACCGAGAAAGCTGTGCGCGAGTGCGCCCGCAACGGCGCGTGCTCGCTCGACCGGCTCGCATTCGAGCTGGGCGTCGGCGCGGGCTGCGGGCGCTGCCGCGACTGCGCGAGCGACCTGCTGCGTGACGTGCAGGCGACCGAGCCGCTGACCGCGGCGGCCTGATCGCTCTACCATCGCAGATCCCGCGGAGGCTGCGATGAAAGGCGACGCCAAGGTCGTGCAGCACCTGAACAAGGTGCTGTTCAACGAGCTCACGACCATCAATCAGTACTTCCTCCATGCCCGCATGTTCGGCAACTGGGGACTGAAGAAGCTCGGGGAATACGAAAAGAAGGAGTCGATCGACGAGATGAAGCACGCCGATCGCCTGATCGAGCGGATCCTGTTTCTCGAAGGCCTGCCCAATCTCCAGGATCTCGGCAAGCTTTTGATCGGCGAGAACGCGCTCGAGGCGCTGAAGTGCGACCTCAAGCAGGAGCGCAGCGCGCGGCCCGTGCTGCAGGAGGCGATCGCGCACTGCGAGAGCGTCAAGGATTACATCTCGCGCGAGATCTTCGAAGACATCCTGGAGGGCGAGGAGGAGCACATCGACTGGCTCGAGACCCAGATCGACCTCGCGGAGAAGCTCGGCCTGCAGAACTGGCTGCAGTCGGCCGCCGGCAGTCCCTCTTAGACGACTCTCGTTCTGACCGGCTTGCCGGCGAAGTGCAGCCGCAGGTTCTCGATCTGCAGGTCGCCCATCGCCTTGCGTGTCTCGACGGTGGCGCTGCCGACGTGGGGAAAGATCACCGCGTTGTCGAGCGTGAAGAACTCCGGCGGCACGCGCGGCTCGTCGGCGAAGACGTCGAGGCCCGCGCCGGCGATGCGCTTTTCCTGCAGGTAGCGCAGCAGCACGAGCTCGTCGATCACCGAGCCGCGCGCGATGTTGACGACGTAGCCCTGCGGGCCGAGCGCATCGAGGACTTTGGCGTTCACGAGCTTGTTGGTTTGCGGTCCGCCCGGGGTTACGACCATCAGCACATCGCTGTTCTTCGCCAGCGCGACCGGATCCGGATCGTACGGATACGGCACGTCTTTCCGGTTGCGGTTGTGGTAGCGGATCTTCATGCCGCAGGCCATCGCGCGCTTGGCGATGGCCTCGCCGATGCGCCCGAGGCCCAGGATGCCGAGGGTCTTGCCGCCGGCATCGTTGGTGAGCGGGTAGGGCCCGCGCGAGGCCCAGTTGCCGCCGCGCAGGTACTGCTCGGCCTGCGGGAACTTGCGCACCGTGTTGAGGATGAGTGCCAGCGCCGTATCGGCGACGGCCTCGTTCAGCACGTCGGGCGTGTTGGTGACGATGATGCGGCGCTTCTTGGCGTCGTCCAGGTTGATGGCG
>Ga0137394_10004819_pt1 | contig 10265 bp, 5 predicted proteins | sample czobulk116metaG_FD_108278 | JGI IMG/M metagenome (GOLD analysis project Ga0137394, IMG submission 108278) | Vadose zone soil microbial communities from Angelo Coast Range Reserve, California, USA - czobulk1.16 metaG | ecosystem: Environmental > Terrestrial > Soil > Vadose zone | place: USA... | reverse complement strand
GTACGATGCAGCGAATCGCTGAGGTCGAGCGATTCCGTCAGCGTCTGGGCGATCGAATTCAGCACCAGGAGTTCGCGGTTGCGCCGCCGGATTTCATACTCCGCTTGCTTCCGCTCGGTGATATCGAGGATAAATCCCTGATACGCCGTGACGTTTCCTGCCGCATCCCTCACGGCGATCGAGGACTCCAGCATCGTGCGAACTTCACCGTCCTTGCGGCGCATTTCGAATTCGAAATCGGCCACCGAACCATGTTGCTCGAGCAGCTTCTTCAGTCTTTCGCGGTCCGACTGGTTGGCATAGAACGCGCTCGGAATGTCGATGGCCATCAATTCTTCGCGCACCTCATAGCCGGTCATGCGGAGCAGCGCCTCGTTGAAATCGAGGAAGCGTCCCTGCGGCGTGGAAATGAATACGCCTTCCTGCACGCTCGAAACGAGGGTCCGGTATTTCTCCTCCGCGCGCTTCCGGTCCGTGATGTCCTTTAGAACGTGAACCGTTCCAAGCTGCCGTCCGATGGGATCGGCAAACGTGGAGTTTGACGACAGGAAGTAGCCCTGCAGCCAGGGGTCGGGATCGTCACCTTCGCCGGCAAGTCCCTCACAGTACGGGCAAACCTTGTAGGGAGAATTCTTGCCGGGCAAGAGTTCTGTCACGTTCCGCCCCACCAGCCCACTGCCTTCACGCCCCAGCAAATGGCTGAGCCGCTGATTGCTTCGCAGGATGCGTCCTTGCCCATCGTGAACCAAAATCGGGTCACCGATCGAGTCAAACGTGTACTCCCACTGTTGCTGAACCGTATTGACCTGCTCGAACAAACGGACGTTCTGTAGTGTCATTCCCAGCAGGTTGGCGATGTTCAGCAAGTAAGAAAGCTCGTCCGACTGGAACCTCACTCCGCGTGTCGACCCAACCGCAATCACTCCAAGCGCCCCCTCTTTCCCCGGGAGCGCCAGCGTCACCAATGATTTCAATCCGGCTTCCGCAATTCTTTGCCGCGCGGCCATATTCTGCTCTTCGTCGGCCTGCACAAACTGGACGTTTCCTTTCAGAATTTGCTGCACCCAGGATTCCGCGAGCGGAATTGACGCGTACCGCGCCAGGAACGCCTTTTCAAATCCAACCGAGGCCCGCACGGTCAGCCGCGCGTTTTTCCCATCGCCCTCGATGAGCCGGATGATGCCATGCGTCGCGCCCAGACTCTCGACAAGATTTCTCAGAACCTGGTCGATCACTTCCTGAACGGAAAGCGTCTGCGTGCTTGCAGCCGTCAACAGCGTCAGACGGCGCATCTTATCGTTGAGTTCTTCCGTGCGGGTGCGCGCGCCTTCTAGAACCACGACCACCATCGAAATCCCCAGAGCCACTCCCAGCAAATGGTCGAAGGCGATGCGCAAAAGAAAAAGGGGATTTTCAGGCCACAGCGGACGGTCCAGCCCGTGCAAGCCGCTCAAGATAAAAATTCCCGCAAGGAGTTGCGCGCCGTGCCCGCGCCGCGCCATCATTGGCCTTAACATCAGCCAGCCCGCGAACAGGCAGATGACGCTCTCAAGAATGGCAGTCTCCCAATGCGGCGAAGCAAAATGCCGGGCGCCGCGGCGCTCCACGTAGTAGATTCCTGCCAAAATCAAGCCAATCAAGGGAAGAAGTGACGAGATGCGCCGGTCTGAACCCGTAACACATTGCACGACCCAGACCAGAAACAAGAGCAGCGCCGCCGCCTGCGCCGCAAGAAGGGTCAGATTCAATGCCGGTATTTGACGAATCAGGAATGCGACTTCGCACAGCGATGAAAAGGTGAGGCAGCACCATCCCGCCAGCCAAAACTGGAAATGGCCCACGTTGTGATCCCGCCGGAAAAGCAAAAACAGGACCAGCATGATAATGAAGGCGGTCGCTTCGAAAAGCGCGATGCCGAGCAAGCCCTGATTCTCCAACACGTTGCGACGCCTCCCGGCCGGGACTGCCGTCACCGCGGTCCGTTTTCCTCCGCGACACTCCGTACGGACGGTGTGAATTCTCTATTGGAAGCCCTGCTCCGACGCTAACACGTTATTTTCTAAGTGGACAAGAGTACCCACATTCCTCTGTGCCGTCACATATAATGCCTACGGGGAGCCAACCGACGTGGAGATCGAAAACATACTAGTCGTGGATGACGAGGAAGCGATTCGAGAAGTCGTCTCGACGATGCTGGAGAGCAAAGGCTATCGCTGCACCGCCGTGCAGAACGGCCGCCTGGCTCAGGAGCAGGTCAAGAAGTCGACCCCGGACCTCGTTTTGAGCGACATGATCATGCCGGAAATGGACGGCATCAAGCTGCTCGAATGGATGCGCCAGTACGATCCCGAAGTCCCGGTGATCATGGTCACCGCGATTCACGACATTTCAACGGCCCTCGAAGCGATTCGCCGCGGCGCTTACGACTACATCCTCAAGCCCTTCGAAAAAGACCAGCTGTTTCTTGGCGTGGGCCGCGCGCTCCAGCATAGGCGTCTCATCATCGAAAACCGCAGCTACCAGAGCAACCTTGAGCAACTCGTGGAAGAACGCACCGCGCAGCTTACCGGCGCGCTGGCACAGCTCGAGCAGTCCTACGATGACACGCTAGAGGCCCTGGGCAGCGCTCTCGACTTGAAAGACGCCGAGACCGAAGGCCATTGCCAACGCGTCACCGCCTTCTGTATTTCCATCGCCAAGACGATGCCGGTGCCCGACCCTTACCTACCGGTTCTGGCGCGGGCCGCCTTTCTCCACGATATCGGCAAGATGGCCATTCCGGACAGCATTCTCCGCAAGCCCGGTCCCCTGGATGATGCGGAAAAAAGGAAAATGCGCGAACACTGCGAGATCGGCTACAACATGCTGATCCGCATCCCTTTTCTTCGCGACGCCGCCGAGATCGTGCTGGCCCACCAGGAGTTTTTTGACGGCTCGGGCTATCCGCGCGGCCTGAGGGGCGACCAAATCCCTCTGGGAGCTCGCATATTCACGATCGCAGACTCGTTGGACGCTATGATCAGCGATCGGCCCTATCGCCGGGCTCTGCCCATGTCCCATGCCCGCGAGGAAATCCAGCGCTGCTCGGGCAGCCAGTTTGATCCCCAGGTCGTCGATGTCTTCATGTCCATCCCCGAAGAGCACTGGCTCGAACTGCGGGAAAGTCTGGGTTCTCCGTTCCGTCTCGCTCACCTAAAGAACCTGCAGGTCTAGCAAGATCTCAGAGGCATCGGTCCCGCGCACAACGACCTCGCAGCGCAGCCATCCCTGCCGGCTCTTTGCATATCTCTTCTAGGTCTGGCCTTCCGTGGCCCGCCGCCATTCTTGCCATCTTGCATTGACCGTTCCGAAAACGTACTATCTTGCTGCTATGGCACTCGTTCCTATAAAGACAGCGTCTGAGACCGGCTACTGCGATTGCATCTGCGGTTGCTATGAACTGGCCAGCCTGCGTGATGAGGACACGGGCAAGGGCTACTGCCCCGCCTGCGCCAAGGAGCACGTCGATCTAAACTCCGGCGCCGGGATCCCCCAGCCCGCTCCTGTAAGCGTCTCTGCCAATTCCCCGGCCAGCGGCAAGTCCGTCTCTATGCCTACCCCCGCCGATCCTCCCGGCCGCCTCCGCTAGCGAGCCGTTTGCTGCTACGGTTGGAATTCGTTGAATAAGAACTCTCCCTCCAACCGGAATCAATAATCGGTCCCCAAAAATGCAAAAGGGGATGAGTTAAACTCATCCCCTTCCGACTAAAGTGGTGTACTAACTAATACCGAAGCGTGATCCCAAAGGCGATCTTGCGCCCCGGATTCCCAACGGCACCCCCGCTCTGGAGACCACCGCTGAATACCGACGGATCACCAAAGCCGGTGCCCTCAGAGTGCAGGCCGGCGTCGTCTAGGAAAGGATCAATTGAAAAGTAGTTAGGATGGTTGAACACATTCTGCATGGACATGTGCCAAACGACTTTGACGTTCTCTTTCACATTGACCGTCTTGAAGACCCCGAAGCTACCGATGTTTGTTCTGGCGTCGCGAACACTATTGCGTGCCACGTTGCCGAAGGGCGTATTGAATTGGGTATTCGCCGTCGGGGTGTTCGCGATAAAACGAACATCCTTATTGGTCACCACCGTAGCGGGGTTCGCAGGGTCAGGAAGGGGGGGGCCCGTAGGGTTGGCCGGATTAGTCATCGTGCCTGTAAGTCCATTGTTAATACCGTTGAAGCTCACTAAAGTTGTCGGTGTAATTGCAGGATTCCCGCAGAGGTTATCGTTAATATCCACAGCGCACGCGTCACCGGCAAACATCCCCACAGAAGTGACTGGCGCGCTGAGGCTGCCCAAGAAAGGCCTCAGTGCCTGGTCCACCGTGCCATAGAATGCGCTCGCAAATGCGTTGTCATAGTACGAAGCTCCATTAAGAGCGAACTGAATGGGAGTGTACGGTTGTCCAGATGCCATGAAGTACGTGCCGGATATGGCCCACCCTCCGAGGATATGACCGATTACGCCGTGCTGTGCACGGAATGCCGGGATCTCCTCGTAGAACGACAATGTCCAGTTATGGCGGAAGTCCAGACCGGAAATACCATGTTCTTCACCAGTAAAATTCACCTGGCTCTGGGAGAATGCTTGTGATCCGCCTCCCGCGAAGCTGGAGAAGATTTCGCTGGCGTTATCGGTCGTCTTGCTAAACGTGTAGCTTGTTTTCAAGGCCAACTGATTCCAGAGTCGCGTGGAGCGGAGTTCCATCTGCAACCCGTGGTAGTCGGAGTAGGCCGTGTTCGTCCGTCTCCGGACAATGCCGAGGTCGCAGCTCACACGCCCGAGCTCCAGATGGCTTGACGCTCCTTGCCCAGGTCCGAGAACAGATGTTGGAGTTGTGCACGGCGTTAGTCCTGCCGGCACGAAACTCGGAAAGGCCGCGAGCAAGCCGTCAATTCTCGGATTGCCGTTGGTCGACTGGAAGAGATTTGTCCCTCTGTTACCGACGTATCCGGCTTCAAAAACGGCGCTAGCACCAAGTTCACGTTGCACGCTGAGACGCCATTCGTGAGTCTTCTGCGGCCCGAAATCAGGCGTGATACCAGTCTCGTTGAACGTCCGCGGATCGAAAACACCCGTAAGCAGCGACCCTGCAAGCTGTGTACGCACGTTCGGCCCGGTTGGATTCGCAAGGAGCGGATTGCCGGTTGCGCCGGAGCCGGTCAGTGTGTTGAGCAAAACATTCGGCGCTGCGGACGAGATGTTCACGTAGATGTTGTAGAACGGCGGATCGTACGACAGACGATACCCGCCGCGCACCACGGTCTTCCCATTCCCGGTCAACCTCCCGAATCCGCCAGGAGTCCATGCAAACCCGACGCTTGGTCCCCAGCTGTTCTTCGGTGCCGGAATTTCCGGGAACGTGGTCACAGAGACAGGCAGCGCCGGATTCCACAGCGGCGTCGAGCTGTTTGCGGCTGCCAGCGAGCGGTCATGGAAAAGGTTGGCCGGCTGGCCGTAATAGCTCCATGTGATGCCAAGGTTCAGCGTCAAGTTATTCTTAATCTTGAAGTCATCGCCAAAATAAGCGAAGGTATCCTTCTCGCGGAAGTCCAGGTTGGGATCCCCCGAGGCGACCTGGACGCGGTTCGGGACATTCTGGCCGAAAGTATCCCAGTTCGTGAATCGCCACGATCCATTCAGGACCGGCAGGAACTTGTTCGGTGAGCGCTGGTAGGTGAAGTTGACACCGGCCTTCCATGAGTGTCGACCGCGGAAGTAGCTCCAATTGTCCTGCAATTGATAAGTATTGACGATTCGGCCTTGAGGCGCGTTCGTTGCCGGCCCGAAACCCAGGCGGGCAGTACTGTTGAAGGAAATGCGTGCAATTGCCTTATCAATGTCGTTCTGGTTGGGAATGGTATTGCCGATCGAATTTCCGCCAAATTGCACGTTCAGCCGGCCATAGCTCGCCCGGAATTCGTTCGACATATGCGAGCTGAGCGTACGTGCCCAACTGAAGCCATAGGCTTGGGAGAGCGCAGGAACATTGGCGGGGTATCCTGCCGCTGCTGTGCCGAAGGCATCGGTATTATAGAACGTGGACCGATTATAAATGTACCGGCCGTAAAAGTGATTCTTGGCCGTCTGAATGTCCAGCTTGATCGGGAAATTATAAGATTTGGAACCTGTAGCCAGCGTCCGCTGCACACCGCCGAATTCAACTCCAGGGCAGCTAGTTCCAAGATCGATAAGCTGCGGGGCTAGCGGGGATGGGTTCCCACCACCGATCGCGTAAGGACCGTATTTCTGCAGCGCCAGCAAGCTAGCGGTCGAACCATAGCACGAAACCATGGTTGCAATTCCAACAGGCGTCGGAGTCAATGCTCCAGTCGCGTAAACCTGTTGCTGTGACACAATCTCGTTGTCAAAACCGCCAAAGAAAAACAGATGATCCTTCCACAGCGGGCCGCCAATGGTTCCGCCCGTGAATTCATCGTTGAATCGTGCAGGCTTTGTCAGACCCTCGAACCCATCGGCCACAGACTGCTTCTGCACGTTTGACAGCGCATTCAGGACGGAATTGCTCTCCGTGCCGTACACCGCGCCGTGTGCATTATTTGTGCCGGATTTGATGATGATATTCACGACCGAGCCGGAGTTCCGGCCGTATTCCGGCCCGAAGTTGTTCGTCGTAATCTGATATTCTCCGACAAATTCCACGTCGGAAACGAACAAGCCAGGACCCGCAACAGAATTGTCGTTGTTATTCTGGCCGTCGATCTGTTGGTCGTTGTTGCGCCCGCGAAGTCCGTTGACAGCGAAGCCCGTGCCGTTGGTGTTTGAAAACCCGAGGTCGCGGTTGTTCACGACGCCAGGCACTGTCAGCGCCAGGTTGTCCAGGCCCTGATTTTCCAGAACGCCTGCAAACGTCTGCAAAGTCGCCGCCGTGAACGAGTTCGTAACCTGTGCTTCGGTGCTTTGAATGAGCGGAGCAGCGGAGGACACTTCGACCGTTGCGGATACTTCGCCTACCTCAAGCTTGATTGCCCCAAGACCGCGGTCTGCGCCCACGGAAACATCAACATTGTCAAACACGGTTTTGCGGAAGCCTTGCTTGGTGACTTCCACCCGGTAGGTCCCGGGAGGAAGCAAGCCAATGCGAAAGAGACCGGAGCTGTCGCTCTCCGTTGTAGTCGATTGGTTGGTATCCTTACTCACTGCAGTGACCGACGCACCAGTAACCAGAGCTCCTTGAGGATCCGTTACGGACCCGGAAATGGAGCCTTTGCTGACCTGCGCATAGGCAGGCGTCACCGCCATCCCTAACAAGGCAAATGCCAAAACAAACACAAGAGCCAAGCTCACTGCGCTTACAACTCGCTTCATATTGGTTGCTCCCGTCAATCTCATATTCAAGGATGGAAAAGCTGGTGGACCACCACACGTCCACCGAAAAGCGATGCAAGGTGCTTTCCAATCTATCGTTTATCTCATTTTTGGCTGAAAGTCGACTAACTTCTTTGTTTAGTATGTGGGTACTAGAACTAAATTACTCAGGTCATTCCTGTATATTCCATAAATTGTATGTCAATTCCCTATTGCCTACCAGATTATGAAGGGACAAAGAAATCCTTATAGTCGGATTCAGCTTCGGAGAAGTCTCTGAGAGGAGGGTTATCGGCTGAGGAAATGGAGGACTGCGTTGATTCCCTTTGTAAAAATTGTTTCCGGAGTGATCAGGCTGGCCACCAGAAATCCATCGGACCGAAAGTCATAGAAATGACCCGGGTGGACATAAACATTCTTGGAAGTCAGAAGTTGAAGCGCCAGTTCTTCCTCCACATGAATCGCAGGAACGCGCAGCACTGCGTACCAACCGCCTTCGACCGCTAAGCCGCGGCACGCGCTCTGGCGGGTCAAAAAACGGTCAAGTTCTTTAAGATTTCCCTGGACGCGCGACAATAACTGCTCCTGGAAACCAGGACGTTGCTCGAAAAACGCAGGCATCGCCAGTTGCACGGGCGCATTAACCGACAAATAGGTGTCAGCGATCACTTCGAGCCGCCCGAGTGCTTCTCTCTTCAAATTCTGCGGCCCGCTCACAGTCAGCCACGCTGCTTTCATTTGCGGCAGGCCAGAAATCTTGGAGAGCCCGCTCAACGTAGCAGTAAGCACACCCGAATTCGTCGCAAAGCTCCGGGCGCGACTCCCATCCAACGCAAAATCGAGGAACACCTCATCGGCGACAATCGCCATCTGGTGTGCGTCGCAAAGGGCATTCAACTTCGTCCGCTCCGAAGGCTTGGTGAAATGCCCTGTTGGATTGTTGGGGTGAACGACGATGACTGCGCGCGTCTTCGCAGTGATGGCCTGCTCCAAGGCATGAAAATCGATCTGCCAGCCATGGTCGTAAATTAGCGGATAGCGCACCAGCTTGACGTCCTGGATCTCCGCCAGGAAATCGAACAGCGGATAACTCGGTGAAGGAACCAGGACTTCGTCGCCCGGATTGCAGAGTGCTCGAAACGCATAGGAATAACCCTCGCTCGTGCTGGTCGTGAGGAAAATGTCCGCGACGGAAATGGCTTCGTTCCGAGCCGCATAATACCCGACGACAGCCCGTCGCGCGCTCTCCAGCCCTCTTGGATTTGGTTCGTAGCGGAGCGCCGCAGGGTTGCTCAGCGCCTCCAGGATGGCTTTGCTGTCATATGAAAAACCGCATTCCGTGGGATTCGACACGGTGAGATCGAGGAGCGGCTTTCCGGCAGCACGATGCGCCGCTAGCGCTTCGCTGAGTCGGTTCGGCGTCAAGTCCCAGTTGGTGCGATTGGCAAACATGTTTGGGCGGCGACCCAGCATTATAGCCGCAGGGTGTTCCCAATCCCCCATTCGAACACGTTGACGTATACTTGAGCCCGTCCGTTTGAAATTATGAGCACGCATCCACACGCTAGCCCTCTTTTCGAATCAGTGCCTCAGCTCGATCTTGCCGCGCAGTACGCCGCGATTGGCAGTGAGATCCGCGCTGCGGTCGACAAAGTCCTGGCTTCACAGCAGTTTGTCCTTGGGCCCGAAGGGGCCGCGCTGGAAAAGGAGATCGCCAGGCTATGCGGCGTGGCCCACGGCGTGGGAGTTGGTTCTGGGACGGACGCTCTTGTATTGGCCTTGCGAGCCTGCGGCGTGCAGGCCGGTGACGAAGTGCTTCTTCCCCCGTTCACGTTTGTAGCCACCGGCAGCGCCGTAAGCGCCCTCGGAGCGAAACCAGTTTTTGCGGATATTCGGCCGGAAACCTACAACATCGATCCTGCTGAACTGGAACGCCGCGTCACACCCCGCACGCGCGCCATTGTGGTTGTACATCTCTATGGACTCGCGGCGGATATGGATCCAATCCTGGCGTTCGCGAAGGCGCGTCGGTTGCCTGTGATTGAGGACAATGCCCAGGCGATCGGCGCTTCCTACAAGGGCCGCCGGACCGGATCGCTGGGCGATGCCGCGTGCCTCAGTTTCTACCCGACAAAGAATCTGGGCGCTTACGGCGACGCGGGCATGGTCGTTTCGAATTCACCCGAACTCTCGGAGCATATTCGAGCCCTGCGCAACCACGGCCAGACGGCGAAATACTTCAGCTCCGAGCCTGGCTGGAACAACCGCTTGGACGAAATCCAGGCGGCGATTCTGCGCGTCAAACTTCGCCATCTTTCAAATTGGCAACGCGCGCGGCAGGCCAACGCCGCCGAGTACACGCGCCTACTGAATCAGATTCCCGGCGTGATGCCGCCGATTGCGCCGGAAGGATTCGAACATGTCTTCCATCAATACACCATTCGAATCGAACGGCGCGATGCGCTGCAACAATTTCTGAGCGAACGAAAAATCGGCAGCACCGTCTACTACCCTCACCCGCTGCACCTCCAACCGCTCTACGCATCGTTCCGTCACAAGCCGGGCGACTTCCCACATGCCGAGCGCGCCGCGCAAGAAGTGCTTTCGCTGCCGATGTATCCGGAATTGGGCAAAGAGCAGATTGCGCGGGTCGTCGAGGCCATCGCCGATTTCTTGAAGTGCTAAATTTGTCCGCCGCTGATTCGGATCATTTCCCCAGATAGAGCAGCGCCAGCAGAAAAACCCAAAGTCCATCCATGAAATGCCAGTAGTAGGAGGTGATTTCCGCGGCGGTGCTGAGCGGGATTCTTTTCTGATCGGATTTGCGGAAGGAAACGTAGAGAAGTGCGCCGACACCGCCCAGGAGGTGGACCGCGTGTGCGCCGGTAAAAATGT
>Ga0137394_10004818_pt1 | contig 10267 bp, 9 predicted proteins | sample czobulk116metaG_FD_108278 | JGI IMG/M metagenome (GOLD analysis project Ga0137394, IMG submission 108278) | Vadose zone soil microbial communities from Angelo Coast Range Reserve, California, USA - czobulk1.16 metaG | ecosystem: Environmental > Terrestrial > Soil > Vadose zone | place: USA... | reverse complement strand
TCCGCGCATGGCGCGCAGCCGGGTGCGCCGCAGCGCCGTGCTCGCGTCCACCAGGACCACGGCATCGAACTGGGTAGGGTCGAGCGCCTCGAACAGCAGGGGGATGTCGTTGACGACGAGCAGGTCGCCGCCCTCCCGGGCTGCGCGCAGCAGCTCATCGCGGCGGCGACGCACGGCGGGGTGGACGATCTGATTGAGCGCGTCGAGCGCCGCCTGATCGCCCATCACCTTGCCCCGCAAGGCGGCGCGGTCGAGGGTCCCGTCAGGGGCTAGGACGTCCGCGCCGAAGCGGCCGGCGATCGCGGCCAGCACTTCGCCGCCGGGCGCCTGGGCCTCGCGGGCGAGGGCGTCCGCATCGATGATCGTCGCACCCCAGCGCTGGAAGAAATCGACGACGGTCGATTTGCCCGCGGCGATGTTGCCGGTCAGCGCGACGTTCAGCACTCAGAGTAGCGCCGTCTGTTCTTCATCCGCCCTCGGCACCTTGTGGCAGTGGCGGCACCTCGCCTCGTAGGACTCCCGGCCCCCCACCATGATGGTCGGGCTTTCCCACAGCGCCGGCCGTCCGTTCACGAGACGCTGGTTGCGGCTCGCCGGCCCGCCGCACACCACGCAAATCGCCTGGAGCTTGTCGACGATCTCGGCGACGGCGAGGAGTGTGGGCATCGGGCCGAACGGCAGGCCGCGGAAATCCATGTCGATCCCGGCCAGCACGATCCGCACCCCCCGGTCGGCGAGCCCGTTCGCCACCGCCACGATGCCGTCGTCCAAGAACTGCACTTCGTCGACCGCGACCACTTCGGTCCCGGGCCGCACGGCTCGCAGGACCCCGTCCGAGGAATCCACGGGCTCGGCTTCCACCGTACCGCCATCGTGCGTGCTCACGGTGTAGAGCCCGGCGTAGCGGGCATCGAGATGCGACTTGAAGACCTGGACGTGCTTGCGCGCGATCACCGCCCGCCGGACGCGGCGCACCAACTCTTCGCTCTTCCCGGAAAACATCACGCCGGCAATGACTTCGATCCAACCGGGGCGCGTACCGTGGAACATTGCCGTCCTTACGGCTTGGCGTCTTGGCGTCTGGCAACGGGGCGGGGGAAGGGTAGTCGGGGGGAGAGGGTGGGTCAAGGAAATGCCGCTATCTTGCGGATTTTCTGGGGGGTACCCCATATTGTGGCGGTTTTATGCGGGTTTTCTCGTGCTACCCCGCAGAACGGGCGGAATTCCAAGGGTTTTCACTGCCCTAGACCCTCACAAGGAGACGCCGTGAACAAAGCCGAACTGACCGCCGCACTGGCCATGCGGACCAAGATGTCCAAGGCCGACGCGGGCCGGGCGATCGAGGCCCTGTTTGACGACAAGGGGATCATCGCCGGCGAGCTCAAGAAGGGCGCGAAGGTCCAGATCACTGGCTTCGGGAATTTCGAGGCCCGCAAGCGGGCGGCGCGCATGGGCCGTAATCCCAAGACGGGCAGCGCGATTCAGATCAAGGCGTCGATCGCGCCCGCGTTCCGCGCCGGCAAGCAGCTGAAGCAGGTGGTAAACAAGAAATAGCCCGACGCGTGAGCGTCGGGTTTGCTGTTCACGGGCCGCCCCGCTGGGCGGCCCGTCGGCGCTTTGAGCGCACTGAGACGCGTTCCGGCGGGTTTACCGCTCCCGGTCGAGGCGGGCCAGCACGCGACGCCCGCGGATCGTGGCGCCCCCGAGGCCCCGCACCGCTCGGTCGGCGGCCCCGGGCGCCACTTCCACCAGACTGAACGTCTCGCGCACCTCGATGCGCCCGATCTCGCCCTTCGCGAGCCCCGCCTCGCGGATGAGCGCGCCGACCATATCCTTCGCGGACGCGCGGTCCTTCTTCCCCACGTTGACGAAGACTTTCACTCGCTCGGTTCCGGTGGAGGCGGGCGGGGCGGCCTCTTCTCCCTTCCCCTTTCCCTCGTCCCCGAGCAACGCGAGCAACGCCCCGGCGACCTCCGCCGGATCGAACCGCTCGAACAACGGATCCAGGAGCGCGAGCTCCGCGTCGACGCTGCCGTCCGTAAGCAGCCCCGCCACCCGCTCGCGCAGCGCTTCGGCGCGATCCCGCGCGCGGTCGGCGCCGGAGGCGAGCGCGAGGGGCGTGAGGGTCGCGATCGACCGGAGGTAGGGCAGTTGGACCGCGGCGATGAAGACGACGGGCTCGCCACCGCCCAATCGGGCGAGCGCAGCCGCCTCGTCGCGGCTCGGGAGCGCGGTGCAGATCACCGCATCGGGGCGGGATTCGGATGGTGTGATAAGGCCCCCGTTCCAGACGAACGGCGTCGTCGCGGTCAGCGCGTCGAGGGCGTCCCGCACGGCGAAGGCGCGACGGAACGGCGGGACGACCGCGAAACGCGCGCGGCAGACGGGCGGGAGCGGACGACCGGCCTCGTCCACCGGCGGCATTCCAACGATGAGCGCGCGCCGGGCGTGTCGCTCGAGAAAGTCGCCCAGCAAGGCCGGATTCCAGCTCAACACGATGCGGTGAGCGTCGCGGGCTTCGCCGAGGACGGTGTCGAGCGCCGCGGCGCCGTCACTCTCCACCAGGGCTTCGGGCCACCCAACGACAACGCTCGCGACTCGGTCGAGCTTGAGCGCGGCGCGCTGCAGCAGGGCGGCCAGGTCCTTGACCGCACCGGCGAGGATGTCGACGGGACATTCCTTGAGGACGCGGCTGGTGCGGGCGAGGCCGGTGACGGCATGGATGGGGCGGTCGCTCGGTGCCGCGGCGACCCAGTCCACCGCCCCCGCGTCGTCCGCACAGATAATGAGCACGGCTGGACTCGCCCCGGGCTGCCCCGGAGTCGGGGGGCCAAGCAGGTCCCAGAGATCCCGCGCCTGCTCCACCGCCGGCGGCCGTACCAACACCACCGGCCGGCCGCGCTCCAGCGCGGCCTTCGCGTCTGCTTCCGTCACACGATCCTCGGTTGTCAAAGGGCGATTCGTCGGGAGGGATGGTAGCGCGCGGCGGAGCGAAAGGCAACGACGGGGTCGCCTGGGAACTCGGGTTGCGTCCCCTTACCCATTCGGGCTATCCTGTCGGCCATGACTCCGGGGTCCGGCCTCTCACCCAACCTGCACCACCTCGAGACCTCTGCGACGATTGCCATCTCGCAGGAGGCGAAGCGGCGCAAGGCGGCCGGCGAGGATGTGATCGACCTGGGAGCAGGGGAGCCGGACTTCCCGACGCCGGCCCTCCCGTCAGACGCGGGTGTTCGCGCCATTCGCGAGGGCAAGACCCACTACGCGGCGAACGAAGGGATTCTCGAGCTGCGCGCCGCTGCGGCAAAGCACCTGTCGCTGCTGTCCGGCGGTCGCCCCGTGAACGCCGACAACATCGTGGTGTCGAACGGGTCGAAGCAGTCGCTGTTCAACGTGTGCTTCACCCTGTTCGGCCCGGGTGATGTGGTGGCGATTCCGGCGCCGGCGTGGGTGTCGTATCCGCAGATCGTGTACCTGTCCCGCGCCCGCCCGGTGCTCGTCGCTGGGGAACCCGAGTGGAGCCTGAAGGTCAGCGTACGGGATCTCGATCGCGTGGTCCCCGGCGCGCGGGGTCTGGTGCTCTGCTCGCCGTGCAATCCCACGGGGGCGGTGTACACGCAGGCGGAGATCAAGGCGATCGCGCACTGGGCGCGCGACCGCAAGGTGTGGATCGTGGCGGATGAGATCTACCGCCGCATCCACTACGGGACGGGCCCAGCTCCCTCCTTCCTCGATCTGCCGGACGACTTGCTCGAGCGCGTCGTGGTGATCTACGGCGTGAGCAAGGCCTACGCGATGACCGGATGGCGGATCGGTCTCGCCCTCGCGCCCGGCCCGGTGGCGAAGGCGATGGCGGCACTGCAGTCGCACACCACTACCGGGGCGAATCATCCCGCCCAGTTCGCCGCAGCCGTGGCGCTGGGCGACGACCAGGTGGAACGGGACGTGGCCCGCATGGTAGCCGAGTTCCGCAAGCGGCGCGACGTCGTGGTCGCGCGCTTCCGCCAGGAGCTCCCCGGCGTCGAGTTTGTGGAGCCGCTCGGCGCGTTCTATTTCTTTTTCCGGGTGGACTCCTTCGGCAAGATCAGCGGGACGGAGTTCTGCACCCGGCTCGTGACCACCACGGGCGTGGCGCTGGTGCCGGGCGCGGCGTTCGGCGACGATCGCTACGTGCGGTTGTCGTACGCGGCGTCGTTGGACAACATCCAGAAGGCGCTCGATCGGATCATCGGATTCGCGAAGAAGGTTGCAGACTAGAGCTTGGCAGCTCGCTGACTGAGCACCTCCACCCCGCTCTCCGTCAGCACACAGTCGTCCTCTATCCGCACCCCGAACCTCCCGAGCTGATAAATCCCGGGCTCGATGGTGAACACCATGCCGGGCTCGAGACGCGTCTTGTTGCCTTCGACGAGGTACTCGGGCTCGTGGCCATCCATGCCGAGCCCGTGGCCGAGGCGGTGCGTGAAGAAGGGGCCGTAGCCTGCTGCGGCGATCACCGTGCGCGCGGCGCGGTCCATCTCCTCGCACGGCGTGCCCGGGCGCGCCAGGTCCATCGCGGCGGTCTGGGCGTCGTGCACCACGTTGAACACCTTCCGGAACTCGTCCGACGGGCTATCGCCGAACCAGATGGTACGCGTGATGTCGGAGGTGTAGCCGCCCACCCGGCAGCCGCAATCGATCAGGACGACCATCTCGCGCTCCAGCTTGGGGCCCCCGGGGCCGCCGTGCGGCAGCGCGCTGGACGGGCCGAACTGCACCAACCCGTCCCCCGGCGCGCCGCGCTGCTGCATTTCTCGCGACAGGGCTTGGGCGACCTCGACCTCGGTGGCGCCGACCGCGAGCTGGGCAAACGTCGCGGCCATGGCGTCCAGGGTGATCGCGATCGCGCGGCGCAGGAGCCCCACTTCTTCGGGCGACTTGATGACGCGCAGTCGCTCCGTCACCGGCGCGGCGTCCACGAACTTCCAGCCCGGAAGCGCAGCCCCGAGCCGCCGGAACGTCTGGTACGCGGTGGACGACTCGAGCGCGATGGCGCCTCTCCCCGAGCCCGGCCTGAGCCGGCGGACAGTCTCGCGCACCAGAGCGTGGGGATCCTCCTGCTCCTCCCAGCCGTGCAGATCGGTGATGACGCTGTGGCGCTTGATGCGCTCGACCTCGAACGACGGGCAGACGATCGCCGGCGCGCCCGCGACCGGCAGCAGCAGCGCGATCAGGCGCTCGCTCCGCCCGGGGTTGTAGCCGGTGAGGTACTCGTAGTTGGTGCTGGGCGTCGCGATGAGGAGGTCGAGCCCGCGCGCCTTGAGCTCGCCCCGGGCCCGCTCGAGACGGCGGGCGAAGACTTCCGGGGAAAGGGAAGGCTCTTGGGCCGAACCGGTGTGGAGTGCGGAGTGTGGAGTGCGCAATTGAGCCGGCGATACTCCACTCCGCATTCCGCATTCCGCACTCCGCACCGGGTACACCGCGACCGCCCCCGCCACCGTGAGAAAGTCCCGCCGCTGCATCGTCCTAGCTCCTCCCGAGAGTGCGGCCTATATTACCCGCCCTCCGCGGAAGCTGGAAGGCGGTTCCCGATGCAGTTCGAAGCACGGATCGAGCCACTCACGGGCAAGCTGCCCAAGGTCAGCTATCGCTGGGACCCCGAGACCGACATTCTCTCAGTCGCCTGTAAGGGCACGGGGAAAGCGACGGGGCTCAACGGGACGGTGGACCTGGAGGGCGGCGACGGCTCGTTCGTCGTGATCGACGTCGCCGGGGGCTGCATCCACGGCGTGGACGTCGTCACCTGGCCGGATGATATCCGCACGCGCGACAACCTCTCCATCCCGGAGCCCGCCAAGGATGGACGCCTCGTGTTCCCCGGCAAGAAGTCGCAGCCGCGGGTGGCGGCGGTCGAGGTGGACACCGCACTCACCGTGGAGAAGAACCAAACCGAGTCGGTGCTCCACATCCGCGTTGGGCGGCAGCGGGTCGCCAGCGTCGTGCGCGTGGCCGACCTGCTGCTCGTCGAGGTGGACAAAAACTCCCGCCTGGCGGGCCTGTGGTTCCTCGACGTGCCGCCCTTCCCCAACGTCGAGGCCACCGCCTGACGTAGATTCCTCGTTCATGAGCGACCAGCTGCCCCGCCTCGGTGGGCTTTCCGAGCCCGAGAAGTACGAGCGTCTGGTGGAGCGGGTCCCGGGCGTGTGGTGGAGCGACGCCGGCCCCTTCGCCGGGCTGCACGAGCTGAACGCGCTACGGGTCGAATACTTCCGAGGGGTGTTCGGCGGGTTCGGCGGGAAGCGTGTCCTCGATGTGGGGTGCGGCGGCGGCATCCTTGCCGAGACGCTCGCCGCGGAGGGTGCGACGGTGACCGGCGTCGACCCGTCGGAGAAATCACTTGCGGCGGCGCGGCAGCACGCTCGGCGCTCGGGCCTCTCAATCGACTATCGCCGCGGCACCGCCGAGGACTTGAGCGGCGCCGGCCTCGAAGGGACCTTCGACCTCGTGTTCGCGGTGGACGTGCTGGAGCACGTCGACGATCTCGAGCGGACCATCGCAGGCATTGCCCGCGTGCTGGCGCCCGGCGGCGGGCTCGGCTTTCTCACGCATAACCGCACGATTGCGGGATTCCTTCAGGTCGTGTGGGACGAGGAGTACGTGCAACACACCATGCCCGAAGGGTTCCACGACTTCGCCCGCTTCATCACTCCGGCGGAGCTGACCGACTCGCTCGCCCGCCATGACATGGTGGTACAGGAGATGAAAGGCGTCGCGCGCGCCGGCGACGGAACCGGGCGAAGGGTGCTCACCGACGATCTGAGCGTTACCTACCTCGGCTGGGCGCTCCGGACACGTTGACCGTGCCGCGCTCCTGGGTCGACGCGATCGTCGCGGCGGGAGTGGTGCCGGCTTCCTACGTCCCCGACGCGAGCGTCGGCCGCACCGATCTCGAGGAGTTCACCGGCGCCGAGCCGGTGGAGGACGCGGAGCTCCGGGTGCACTCGCTGGCCGGGGCGCAACGGCTCGCGCCCGCCGCCGTCTGTTTTCTCGACGGCATCGAGCAGTGGAGGGTGGTGGGGTACGCCGGGGTCACGCCCATCGTGCGGGCGTACGTCGCCGCCGCGATCCGCCTCCGGGGGGCAGACCGGCGCCCCCGCACGGTCGCCGAGGATGCGGACGAGCTCGCGATCACCCGGCTCGACCGCCTGTCCGCCGCCGTGCGCGGGGCGCTCGAGAGCACGGGGGTCCGTGTCGTCGAGATCTCCGCGGATGACGCCGGTCAGCCTGCCCGCGCGCTACCGGCCGCGCGGATCGAAGTGCAGAAAGCCCGCGCCGCGCTCGAGCGGCGGCTGGCGGAGCGGCGGCTCGAGGCCCTTGGCTCCGACGAGTGGCTCGTCGTGGACGGGGTGCTGTCCGATTCCGCCGCGTTGTCCGCGCACCCGCGCGCCCTGGGCGTCGTCAAGAGTCACGGTGCCCAGTACTTCGCGGGGCCGGAGCTCGAGCGTGCGCTGACGCTGCCCGCGGGTCACCGCACCAGCGTATTCCGGCCGAAGCGCCGCGGCGCACGCCGCGAGATCCACTCCTGGTATCTCCGGCTGTGGCCCTGGGAGGGGAACGACCTCCTGTACGGGCTGCTGCGGGTGGAGGCGCGCGCCCATCCCGACACGGGCGCGCTTGCACCCCGAATCTCCGCGTGGCTCGTGGATGAGCGCGCCCCGCTCGCGACCCCCGACCGCCGGTGGGATCGGTTACTTTACCCTATCCATGACGTGGAGACCTACTTGAGAGCACGCGCGCCGCGCGACCTCATCCCGTATCCCGCCTCCCGCCTCCCGAGGACCGGATCGTGATCGACCGACGCGATCCTCCCCCCATCGGACGTGTCGTCGCCACCGAGCAGAAGCCTGCGACGCCGCACCAATTCCACTTCTGGACCGCGAACGAGACGACCATCGGGATCGGAGCGATCGTCAGGGTGGAAGAAGAACCGGGGAACCCTAAAGGACTCCCTAACGGTCGCGGGAAAGGGGAAACGGGAAAGGTGGTGTACGGAGTCGTGACCGACGGGTTCGCGTACTCCGACCTGGCGACCCCACTGCACGACGTCGTGGGTGCCGAAGGCGATCCCGCGCGGGCCGCCGAGAGCCCGACGGTACGGCAGGAGATCCGCCTGTGGACCGCGGCGGTGCTGCGTCAGAAGCCCGAGGAACCGCTGCAGCCGGTCCCCCTCGGGCAGGTGCACGTCGCGAGCGACGTCGACGTCGCGCAGGCCCTCCGCATGGACAGCTATCTCGGCGGGGCACAGCCCACCGCGATTCCTGTGGGTCTCTACACGTCGGGTGCGCTCGAGGCGCCGGTTTACCTGGACGCCGATTTCCTGCTCGGACCGGAAGCGGCGCATTTGAACATCTCCGGTGTGTCGGGGCTCGCCACCAAGACGAGCGCGGCGGAGTTCCTGCTCGGGTCCATCTTCCAGCACTTTCCGACCCACAAGGGGCGGATCGCCGCGGTGTGCTTCAACGTGAAGGGCCCGGACCTGTGCTTCCTCGATCAGCCCGGCGCGCTCGAAGACGAAGACCGCCGTCGCTACGAGCGACTCGCCGTCCGGGCGCAGCCGTTCGAGCGGGTGCGTTATTACGCCCCCTTCAAGGCCGACGGCGTGAACCTGAACACGCTGCGCACGCACCCCGATTTGTTGGGCGACGTGGAGCCGCTCGTTTGGGGTCTGCGCGAGGTACTCGACTACGCCGAGGTGCTGCTCAACCGCGACGACATCGACGCGAAAGCCGACGCCTTCATCGATTTCCTGTCGGATCGCGTGGTGGACAAGGACTTCGACGACGGGTTCGGCGGGGCGCATCGCGTGGTCACCTTCGCCGATTTGGAGCGGCTGTTCCGGTCGATCTTCGACGGCCTCGAGCTCGGGGGAGGACGCGGCGACACCTGGCGGACGCACCACATTGCGACCATCCGCAAGGTGCGCAACCGCCTCTCGAACATCTCGACCCGCGCCAAGGGCCTGGTGACCGATGACGGCCCGTCGAACGATCTGCCGTGGGGGCGGTTCGAGGACCGCGCCGTCTACGTGGTGGACGTGGCCAACGTCGATCCGCTCGGCCAGGATCTCGTGTTCGCGCGCGTCGTGTCGAAGCTGCGCGAGCATCTCGAGCGCCGCGACCTGGGCGTCGAGGCCGTCGTCGTGTTCGTGGACGAGCTGAACAAGTACGCGCCTGCCGACGGGCCCGAGACCTACGTGAAAAAAATGTTGCTCGATATCTCGGAGCGCGGGCGTTACCTTGGCTTGGTGCTGTTCGGCGCCGAGCAGTTCCGTTCCCAGGTGCACCGGCGCGTCGTGGGGAACGCGAGCACGATCGTGTTTGGTCGCATGGACTCGGACGAGCTCGCGACGCCCGGCTACCAGGTCCTCTCGCCCGCTACCAAGATCAAGCTCGCGACGCTGCCGATCGGCGAGCTGATGGTGCGTCACCCCCACTTCACGCAGCCCATCTTCGTGCGGTTCCCGCGGCCGGCGGTGCTGCGCGGCCGGGACGGCGTGGAGCGGTTCCCGCCCGCGGCGGATTTGCCGTTCGAGGACGCGGTGGTGCGGCAGCTCGTGAAGCTCGACCGGCGGGTGCGGCCGAACCTGGTGAAGGATCTGATCGCCGACCGGCGGGAAGAGGACGTGCGCCGCGCTCTCGCGCACACCCGCCAGATCCGGCCCCAGGACGCACTGGCGCACTTCCGGAAGCAGCTGGGCGGCCGCGTCGCCGCTGCTCCGGCCGCCGCGCGTGAGAGTGTGGCGCCGCTCAATCCGATCTCCGACGACCCTTACTGAAACGACAGGAGTCCTGGAATGCTCCCTGCCCGTTCACTCGCTCTCGCCGCGACGGTGCTCCTCCTGGTCGGGGGCTGCCGCGGTGGTGCGAGCGGACCCAAGGTCACCCTGCGCTACCACCCGCCGGCGGGTGCCGCGTACCACTACACCCTCGATCAACAGAATGCTATGCGCATCGAAGGCGGACCGATGAGCGCCATGCCGGAGCAGACCTTCAGGATGCGCATGTACTACACCCAGGTGGTGAAGGGCCCCACGCCGGGTGGGGTGGCCGTCACGGTGACGTTCGACTCGACCTCGCTCGACGCCCCCGGGATGGGGCCGGGGGCCATGCGGCCGGCGCTCGACCGCATGCGCGGGATGAAGAGCGACATTGTGTTCGACGACCGCATGCAGGTGCTGAGCGCCGCGTTCACCGGACTCACCGGCGCCCCGTCTCCGGTGACGGAGCAG
>Ga0137394_10004817_pt1 | contig 10267 bp, 8 predicted proteins | sample czobulk116metaG_FD_108278 | JGI IMG/M metagenome (GOLD analysis project Ga0137394, IMG submission 108278) | Vadose zone soil microbial communities from Angelo Coast Range Reserve, California, USA - czobulk1.16 metaG | ecosystem: Environmental > Terrestrial > Soil > Vadose zone | place: USA... | reverse complement strand
GAGATGATTTTCCCCGGAGCAAACGGGTTCCTGTTTCCGGTCGGTGATACGCCGGCGTTCGTGGACAGGCTTGCGCTGCTCGCCGATCGTAATGTGGCCGAAGCCATGGGGCAGCGCGCGCGTGCGATCGTGCAGGCGCAGTTCTCGGAAGAGGCGATGGTGGACCGCTATGAACGCACCCTCGTCGGACTATGCCGCCAGCGGTCGGGCGTCGGCGATTCCGGCGGCGTCCCCGATACAGCGTGCCGCTGATTCGCATAGTTCCATCGGCTGCCGTAGGTCGCGGACGCGCTTAATGGCGTGCCGATAGCATCAGCCGGTCTGCGTGATGGTGGCTAACGGTTTGTCCATGATACGACCGGTCGTGTTAGTGCTCGGACCGCACCGTGCGGCGTTAAGCGGCGTCAGCACGCATCTGAATACGCTGTTTGTTTCGCCGCTCGCGCGTGAGTTTGCGCTCGTGCATTTCCAGGTGGGAAGTGAAGGTCGGATCGAAAACGGGCTCGCGCGGGTGCTGCGGCTGCTGGTCAGTCCGTTCGCGCTAGCAGTTGCGATTTTTGCGCATGGCGCGGCGATCGTGCACCTTAATACCTCGCTCAATCTGCGCGCCTATTGGCGCGATCTGGCGTACCTGATCGTGGCCAAGCTCTGCGGCACGCGGGTCGTTTACCAGGTGCACGGCGGCTTGCTGCCGCAGCATTTTTTCCGCCGCAGCCGGGTCTTGTGTGGGTTCTTGCGCGCGACATTGCGCGTCGCGGACGTCATCGTCGTGCTGGCGCAATCGGAACTCGCTGCGTATCGCGCCTTCGTTCCGGCGCAGCCGGTAGTCGCAGTCCCGAATGCGATCGATTGCACGCGCTACACCGCGCTGACGCGACCGCGCTCGCCGGCGTCCGCATCGCGGGCGCGGCTGCACCTCGCCTTTCTCGGCCGGCTGGCGCGCGAGAAGGGCCTGTATGAGTTGCTGCAGGCAGTGCGCGCCGCGCGTGCGCAAGGCGTGCAGACCCGGCTCACGATCGCCGGCGGCGGACCCGAGGAAGGCACGCTCAAGCGTTATGCCCTGGCGCTTGATCTTGCGCCCGACGTTGAATTTGTCGGACCGGTATTCGGCAAAGCCAAGTTGAAGCTCCTGGGCGCGGCGGATGTTTTTGTCTTGCCGAGTTACAACGAGGGTCTGCCGTACGCGTTATTGGAAGGTATGGCAGCTGGCGCGGCAGTTGTCAGCACGCCGGTCGGCGCGATTCCGGACGTCGTCGCCGACGGCGTGCATGGACTGCTGGTTCCGCCGCAGGACACCGCAGCGATCGCGCGCGCCATCACGCACCTCGCAGCGAACCGTGACCTGCTCGCGCGCATGAGTGCAGCGTGTCGGTCACGCATCGCCGGCGCGTATTCGATCGAGCGCCTTAGCGAATCGCTGCACCGGATCTACTCCGAACTGTCCCAAATCAAACCGATGCGGACGCGGCTTCAGTCTTGAGCGCGGCCGCGCGACAGGGATCGCGATGTGCGGAATCGCCGGATTTATCGCCAAACCGACGGCCACGCCGGCTCAGGAGACGCTTGTCTCGATGCTCGCGGCGATCGCACATCGCGGGCCTGACGACGAGGGCACCGCGAGTTTTCACTGCAAGCGCAGCGAGCACCGGGTGTTTCTCGGCCATCGCCGGCTCGCGATCATCGACCCGGAGGGCGCGCATCAGCCGATGTGCGATCCGGCGGCGGGCCTGGCGCTCGTGTTCAACGGCGAGATCTACAACTTCCGCGCACTGCGCGAGACGCTGATCGGCCGCGGCTACCGTTTCACGCGCGATTCGGACACCGAGGTACTGCTGCGTGCCTACCAATGCTGGGGCACCGACGTCGTGCACCATCTGCGCGGCATGTTCGCGTTCGCGATCTGGGATGCGCGCAATGAACGTCTGTTTCTCGCGCGGGATCGGTTTGGCGAAAAGCCGTTGTTTCTGTTCGAGCGTGCAGATGGGCTCTATTTCGCCTCGGAGATCAAGGCGCTGCTGCGCGTTCCCGGAGTCGCGGTTGCGGTCAACCTGCATGCGGTCTGGGACTACCTTGCCTATCGGTACGTGCCCGCGCCGGCCACGCTCTTCGAAGGGATTCGCAAGCTGATGCCGGGCACCGTTGCGGTGTGGGAGCACGGCGTGCTGAAGCACACGCGTTATTGGACGGCGCCGGATCGCACGCCGGCCCCGCTCGAACCGCCGCCGCACGATCCAGTCGCGGATTTTTTGTCCCACCTGGACCGGGCGGTCAAGCTGCAGATGGTGAGCGACGTGCCGTTCGGCGCGTTCCTTTCGGGCGGAATCGATTCGTCCACCATCGTGGCGCTGATGAGTCGCCACAACCCGATGGTCAAGACGTTCTCGGTGGGATTTCGCGATGACCGCTACAGCGAACTCTCATACGCGGCCGAGGTGGCGCGGCACTGTCGAACCCAGCACGAGGAAATCGTGGTGACACATCGCGATCTCATCGAGCGCCTGCCGCCTTTGGTTGCGTACCGCGATGCGCCGGTGTCCGAGCCGTCGGACATCCCCATCAATCTGCTGGCGCGTGCAGCGGCGCGCAGCGTCAAGATGGTGCTGACCGGCGAAGGCAGCGACGAGCTGCTGGGCGGTTATCCCAAGCACATCGCCGAGCGCGCAGTGATGGGTTATCAGAGCCTGCCGGCGACGCTGCGCCACCGTCTGATCGAGCCGCTCGCGCACGCGCTGCCTTACGGTTTTCGCCGCGCCAAAACGGCGGTGGCGAACCTCAACATCGAAGACCGCAACGAACGGTACGTGCGCTGGTTCGGCGCGTTGAACCGAACCGAGCGCGACCGGATTTCGGTGTTGAGAATGAACGGGACGCGAGTCCCCGCCGGGCCGCCCTTCGACGCCGACCCGCGCGCCAGCGCACTGCGACGGATTCTGTATTTCGATCAGACGAGCTGGCTTCCCGACAACCTGCTCGAGCGCGGCGACCGCATGACGATGGCGGCATCGATCGAGGCGCGCGCGCCATTCCTCGATCACGAATTCGCCGCATTCGTCTCGGCGCTGCCCGACCGTTATCGGGTGCGGGGGTTGCGCAGCAAGTGGATTCTGCGCGAAGCCGCGAAACAACTGCTTCCGCAGCGCATCCTCACGCGGCCGAAAGTCGGCTTTCGCGTGCCGGTCAATGAGTGGTTCCGCGGGCCGATGCGCGAGTATCTGCTCGAACACCTGCAGGGTGCGGCGTCGCGCACGCGCGGGTACTACGACGCGCCCGCGCTCGACCGCGTACTCGCCGAGCACCTGAGTGCAAGGCAGAACCACGAGAAGCTGCTGTGGACGCTTCTGAACCTCGAGATCTGGCATCGCCAATATGCATGAGACCCACGTCGACATGAGCATGCCCAGGAAACGTCCTGGACGCTTCCGTTCCCCGCGGGGATCAGGGAAAGCGGCGCAGCCGCATTTCGTCGAGAGCGGCTTCCTAGCACGCGGTCGCAACCAACTCGGCTGGTACCTCAACCGGCTGCGCTGCATGACACCGGCGGAGATCCTGTTTCGCGCGCTGCAGGCGTTGGTGGTGCGGGCTGAGAGCTGGGGACTGCGCAGCGTCGAGCGCTGCCCCGCTGCAGATTTCGCGGCGGTTGCGCGTCCATGGTTGCACGTGCCGTCCAACGTGGAAGCGCCGCGCTACGTGGCGGCGGCCGATCGCATCGTGGCGGGTTTGATCGATGTCTTCGCGCTGCAGGATGTCGACCTCGGGTCACCGCCGCGCTGGAATCGCGATCCGAAGACGGGCATCGAAGCGCCGCTGCGGTTCGGGCTGACGCTCGACTACCGCGATGCGCGCGTGGTCGGGAACATCAAGTACTTGTGGGAGGTCAATCGCCATCTGCATCTGGTCACGCTCGCACAGGCGCACGCGCTCACCGGCGACCCGCAGTACCTCGCCGTCATTCGGGAGCATCTGGAGAGCTGGTTCGTCGCGTGCCCGTACCGGATGGGGCCCAACTGGTCGAGTGCGCTCGAAGCGGCACTGCGGCTGATCAATTGGTCGGCGGTTTGGCAGCTGCTGGGCGGTGCGCATGCGCGCATCTTCGCCGACGCCGAAGGCGCTGGGTTTCGGCGGCGCTGGCTCGAATCGGTGTATCAACACGCGCGTTTCATCCGCGCGCACTTCTCGCTTTACTCCTCGGCCAACAATCACCTCGTCGGCGAAGCCGCAGGCCTTTTCATCGCCGCGCTCACGTGGCCGGTATGGCCCGATTCGAGTTGCTGGCGGGACGAAGCCGCGGCGATCCTGGAGCGCGAGACGCTGTTGCAGAACGCACCCGACGGCGTCAATCGGGAGCAGGCGGTGTCGTATCAGCAGTTCGAACTCGATCTGTTGCTGCTGCCGTTACTTGCCGGACGCGCCAATGGGCACGAGTTCTCGCCCGCATACGCGGCTCGCATCGAAAAGATGATCGAGTTCCTCGCTTCGATCATGGATGGTCGCGGCCATGTGCCGATGTTCGGCGACTCCGACGACGGCGTTGTCTTGAAGCTGGCGCCACAACCCGACTTCTGTGGTTACCGCTCGCTGCTCGCGACCGGAGCGCTGTTGTTCCGGCGCTGCGATTTCAAGGCGAAGGCAGGCGCGTTGGACGACAAGACGCGCTGGTTATTGGGGCCTGCTGCCGCGCCGTATCGACAGTTGGAGCAAGGCTGGATACGCCTGCCGCCGAAGCGGGCTTTTCCGGTGGGCGGCTACTACATCCTTGGCTGCGACTTCGAGACCGACGCCGAAATCCGCCTCGTCGCCGACGCCGGTCCGCTGGGTTATCAGACGATCGCCGCGCACGGTCACGCCGACGCGCTCGCGTTCACGTTGTCGGTTGGAGGGCGCGAGTTTCTGATCGACCCCGGCACCTACGCGTATCACACCGACCCGGCGTGGCGCCGATACTTTCGCGGCACCGCCGCGCACAACACGGTACGTGTCGACGGGTGCGATCAGTCACAATCCGGCGGCAACTTCATGTGGCTGCACAAGACCAACGCCGAATGCAGCGTGTGCCGGATCGAACCGGAATTCGACGTCTTCGAGGGCTGGCACGAAGGCTACCGGCGCCTGCCTGATCCGGTCCTGCACTCGCGCCAGATCGTCCTGGACAAGCGCACGCGGCGCATCGTCATCGAAGACACGCTGCAGATGTCGCGCGAACACGACATCGAGATCTTTTTCCATTGCAGCGAACTGTGTCGCGTGGATCGAATATTCGACGGTTACACCATCGCCCGCGGCAACAAGACGCTGGTTTTGAAACTGCCTCCGCTTGCAGGGGCGCACACGGCGCTCTACTTTGGCAGCGAGGCGCCGATGTTGGGCTGGGTAGCGCGACGTTTCGACGAGAAGAGACCGGCGCCAACGATCGTGTGGCGCGCACGCCTCGCAAAAAACACAGGTCTGCGCAGCGAACTGCGGTGTTGATCTGAACGGACTATGTGTGGCGCAATGCACACGCTAAGGCCGTCAACCAACTCGCCCATGCTGAAGACAGGGACGCGGGGCGACGGTTGGGTACGACTGTCCAGACGCGTCTTTCACAATCGTCGTGGAAGGGATCGATGGTGATTCCTCGCATGCAAGACATCCTGCGCGACCGCCCGCCGCGGCGCATTCTGATGCTGGTGGAGAATCTTCCGGCACCCTTCGACCGTCGCGTCTGGCAGGAAGCGTGCGCCCTGCGCAACGCGGGTTATGTGGTCTCGATCGTCTGTCCCACGGGGCCCGGATGCGAGGGCAAGTTCGCGGCGATCGAGGGCATTCACATCTACCGCTACGACCTTGCGGTCGAGGCATCTTCTGCGGCGGGTTACGCAGTCGAATACGCAACCGCGTTGTTCTGGAGCGTTGTGCTGGCGTGTCGGATTGCCTTCACGCGCGGCTTCGATGTCATCCATGCGTGCAATCCGCCCGATATGTTTTTCCTGATCGGTGGCCTGTTCAAGCTGTTCGGCAAGAAATTCGTGTTCGATCACCACGATCTCTGTCCGGAACTGTTCGAAGCGAAATTCGGCCGGCGCGGCTGGTTGTATCGCGTGCTGCGCAAATTGGAATACTGGACGTTCCGTACCGCCGACATTTCCATCGCGACCAACGAGTCGTACCGGCGCATCGCGCTCGGGCGCGGCCGCATGGCGCCGGAGCGGGTGTTCGTCGTGCGCAGCGGACCGAGTCTCGAGCGCATGGCAATCCGGCCGCCTGACGAGCGGCTGAAACGCGGGCGCAGATATCTGGTCGGGTACGTCGGCGTGATGGGCAAGCAGGAGGGCATCGACACCCTGCTGCGCGCGGTGCGGCACATCGTGTTTGATCTGAAGCGCGCCGACATCCAGTTCGGAATCGTTGGCGGCGGCACAGAGCTGCAGGCAATGAAAGGGTTCGCCGAGCGGCTGCGCATCGCCGACTACGTGACCTTCACCGGCCGGGTGCCGGACGGCGAGATGCTGGCGCTGCTCAACACGGCCGAGGTCTGCGTCAATCCTGACACCGCCAACGTGCTGAACCATCTGTCGACGATGAACAAGGTCATGGAGTACATGGCGCTGGGCAAGCCGATCGTGCAATTCGACTTGACCGAGGGACGCTATTCGGCGCACCGCGCTTCGTTGTACGCCCGGCCCAACGACACGATCGATTTCGCGCTGAAGATCGTCGAGTTGCTGGACGACCCGGTGCGGCGCGCGGACATGGGCGACTTCGGCCGCCGCCGCGTGCAGAATGAACTCGAGTGGCGCCATGAAGTGCCTAAGCTCATCGCGGCTTATGAGTCGCTATGGCCAGCGGCAGGAGTCCGTCACCGTGAAGCTTCTGCCTCTTGATACGCCGGACCTGATCGAACTTATTGCGAGCTGGCTCGCCCGCAAGGAGAACTACCAGTGGCTCGACTTCGGCGGTGGCCGGCAGGTCGTCACGCCCGCGCTGTTGAAGGTGATGACGCAGCGCGAATCGCATTTCCTGCGCGCATATACCGACGAAGACGGCACGCCGATCGGCATCGCGGGCCTGAACAGCGTTGACCGCACTTTCAAGACCGCGACACTGTGGGGAGCGACCGGCGAGAAATCATTCCGCAGCCGCGGTTATGCGACGTTTGCCGGATCGATGATCCTGACCCTCGCGTTCCGCGACCTCGGTCTACGTGCGATCAACACGTGGGTGGTCGAAAACAACCCTTCGCTGCGCCTGGTGCAGCGGCTTGGGTTCCGCCCGATCGGGCGGCAGCGTCAGTGTCACTACATCGACGACCGGGTCTACGACCGGTTGTTTTTTGACCTGCTCGCAACTGAACATCTGCAACTGGAGCAGTCGCGACCACACCGCATCGAGCCCGCCGCGGCACAAGCCTCGCAGAAGGAAGACCGCGCCGCCCACGTCTAGCATCCGGCGGAGGGATGCCCTTGGACACCAAGATCAGACGGCAGACGCTGCGCAAGTTGTCCAACGGCGTGTATGTGCTGACCTCGCGCTGCACTGATCGTTATGGGGCAGCGACGGTGACCTGGGTGTCGCAGGCGTCATTCAAGCCGCCCCTGCTCATGGCGGCGGTGCGCACCGAAAGCAACGTCTTCAAGTGCCTGCGGGAGAGCGGCATTGCAGCGCTGCACATCGTGAGTGTCGAGCAGCAGGACATCGCCAGGCGTTTTTTTTGTCCGACCGATGCCGCGCCAGGAACGATCAATGGCGAACCGTTTGCAGAAGGACGGACCGCTGCGCCGATCCTGGCCAACCTGCCGGCGCACATCGAGTGCCGCGTGCAACAGATCGTCGACACGGATGGCGATCACGCCATCGTGATCCTGCGGGTCGTGGAGGCTGAATGCCGCCGACAGTTCCGGCCGCTCACGATCGCGGACTCGCCATGGGAATATGGCGGATGAGCGATGAGCCGCCGGCGTCGATAGATGCGATCTGCGTTGGCGTCGCGCCGATCCGACCCACAAGCGGCAGCTTGAGCGCGCGGGCGAATGGACCGATGCCAAAAACAAAACCGAGCACGTTGACCTCGAACCCTTCGACGCGGCTCACAAGCACGCTCAGCAGACCGAACAGCGACACTTGCCATCCGTGACCGCTCGGTGCGCGTGCGACCAGGCTGCCGACGATGTAGTCCTTGCCGATTGCGGTCGGCGGCAGATCCAGCGCCAACTCGGGAATCGCGCGTGCGATGTGGGCGGTGAACGTGTTGGAATTCGGTCCTGGCCAGACGAGGTACCGGTGCCGGTACGGGTACTCGTGCACGGATTTTTCAATGCGCTCGATCAAGGCGGTAACGCCATCGCCGCGTCGCTGCGCGAGCAGCGCAGGGACGTGCCCATACCAGCGCGTATCGGGCGGGCCGCGCCGGATTGCGAGCGCTGACGGCCGCCCGCGCCAGTGGCGCGGCACGACCTCGTAGACGGTGTACCTGCCCGCGTGCGCCGGTTTGACCGCGATCCAGGTGTGAATGCCGAAGTAGCCGCGCCAACCGGAACAGCGCGCGCCGTATACGGCGACGATCGGCTCAGGCGTTCTCGCCGGATCGGGCGCAAGACCGATCGCTGGCCCAACCGGACCCCAATGCGAAGTCAGACGCCTGGCCTGCTGTTCAGGCTCCGTAACACGCGCCGATCGGAAGCGACTCAGATGCATAGGAGCGCCGGCGAATGCAGATCAGGAAAAGCTGAAACCCGAGGCAACGTTCCTGCATGCCGGAGTGGTCCAAGTATGCCCAAATCAAGCAACATTCATAAGCAATGATCCTGATCCGGTCGGAGTACATGCATCAAGCGCTTTTTTCCGCCGCCCCTCCGGGGCGTTGCCACCGACGCCAGGCATCGCGCACTGGAAGATAGAGGCGGCCGCGCATCGTGACAGGGACGGTGCAGTCGTACGAGCGTTCCGGCCGTCCGCCGAATCCGCGCTTGAAACCGTTGATGCCGGCACGTTGAGGCATGGACTCGTCTTCGAAGAGACCTCCCCAGTCGTAGCGGGTCAAGCCCGCTTGCTTTAAGCGCAACATGTCCTGCCAATGCAGCCAACGATTGGCGCGCCCGACGAGCGCGCGATAGTCGCTTTCCCGCTTCCTGAACAGTGAGCCCGAGTACTCGAGCCCTGCCGTGCGTCCGCACCTGATATAGGCGTGCCAGACCAGGATAGCGTCATCGCTCACGGCCGCGGTCAGAATGAGCTGACCCGCCTCGCATGCCGCGCCCAGCCACTCCCGATAGCAGGGTGGGAGCGACTTCTGCCGCGCAAAGTCGTCGTAGAACTGAATGAAGTCTTCCAGCCGGGGGCGGGGATCTGCGATGTACTCCGTGCGCAGGCCATCCTTTGTTTCGGCGCGTCTGATCTCGTAGCGGCAGTCCTTGTCGAACCCTTGTGCAATGTCTTCCGCCACCGGCGCCAAGTCGGTTACCAACGAGAGAAATGGAACGGATCCGGCGCCAGCAAGGGGAACTGGTCGATGCCGGTAAAGCACGATATCCACGCCGGAGGTGTATGGCGGCTCCTCGTCGTACCAGACTTCGCCATAGATCGCAGCATGGCCGCGGATCCGGATCATGCAAACACTTCCGCCTTCAGACCCTGACCGAAGCGCGCCCGGAACTCGGCCAACGTCATGCCGACGCACCACGTCGATAGATCCTCGAACAAAGTCTCCAGACACTCGTACAGCCGCTCGATGTCCGAATCGCTGCGGAAGGTCGGACTTCCACCCGGCATCAGCTCGGACGAATGCAGCATGAACTCCATGTACGTCGCCCCTTCGGTACGCAGGGCGCGTGCGACCTGCAACATCGCGTCGAGGTTGCGCTGGACAGGCGCGCGCAGCGACGGCTGCACCGGGCACAACCAGCCGAGGCCAGGGGCCGCGCGATTGGCGAAGCGGCGCAGCAACGGAACGCGGTATGCCCATTGCGCACGGCGGTACAGGCCGCTGGCGCGGATGGTCATCGGCACTTCCAGCAGCGCGTCATTGCCTGCTGCATCGGGCTCGGAAGAAACGGCAGGGTGAAGAAAATACGGCCGCTGCGGAAAGCCGGTGTAGTCCGAGCCGCCGACGCCGGACGGGTGACCTGGATTGCCGCTCCAGTCGACGCCCGGCGTCACTGAACAATCGACGCGATAACCCTCCTCGAGGAGCAACGCGGCGTACCGATCGTTGAAGGCCCAGCGCCCGGCGCGATGACTGAGCATCTTGCGATCGAACCGGTCTTCAAGCAGGCCGGTGAGCGTCTTGATCTTG
>Ga0137394_10004815_pt1 | contig 10268 bp, 10 predicted proteins | sample czobulk116metaG_FD_108278 | JGI IMG/M metagenome (GOLD analysis project Ga0137394, IMG submission 108278) | Vadose zone soil microbial communities from Angelo Coast Range Reserve, California, USA - czobulk1.16 metaG | ecosystem: Environmental > Terrestrial > Soil > Vadose zone | place: USA... | reverse complement strand
TCTGTTCCCAAAATATGATATCCTCCGCCTTACGCGCATCGTGAAGCAGAGAAATCAAAGTGACTTGAGACGGTTGGAACCCTTGTGCGCGAAGAGAGCGATACAACTGCACCGCAGCCCCCTGCCCGTGGGTACGAAATGTTCGAGCGAGTTGCATGTTGAAATCGTGACCCCGTCGCCCGGAAGGCGGTTGCTTATTGTCTAAAAACCGTGAGCGGTACACTTGCTCGACTCTTGCGGCCTGTGAGGGTAAGCCTAGGCTATTAAAGTCTTCCAATATCATGGAGAGGAGTGTGTCGTCAAGCGGGAGTCTTGAGCGTGAAATGTGATTGATGATGCGGATTATCCAAAGGAAATGGTGAGATGAGGTCATGAATACTTTTCGGATGAGAAACTTGTAAGTCGTGTTGTTCGCCGGACGGCCTTGCGATCGCATTATATGAGTCCCTCGGGACATCGTCTGGATGTCACTGTGTCTCAGACAGTGATCCATGAAGATGTGCCAAAATTCCAACGTGGGTTGGATACTCCCCGGCTTGGTGGGCATCGCCGAGAGCCATTTTAGAAGGGCGGCTGTGTGGCCTCTGTCTGCCAGGGCACGTACAACGGTGCGGTGGGTATCTGCTGTGACAGCATGACCAAAAACAGGCGTCATGTCGTCAAGCATGTCTATGATGAGAAGGAAGTCATCTAGTTTCGCCGAAGTGGCGAGGACGTCGAGCGCGTTGTGCAGGTCTACTCGTGTGAGTAGGCCACAAACGTCATTGGAGGACTGGACACCGCCAGCGTCGGGCAGAGCTCTGCGCAGCGAGCGGTAGGCAAAGTGAAGTTGGTGAGTTGAGTGGAGGGGCGACGCGCTACAGTGCCAGATATGCTCGCGCAGCTGCAAGGCGAGGTCTTGGAGGGGGAGACGAGTGGCGGTCGAGCTGGAAGGGCGTGCACGCCATTGGATACTGGGGAAGTTATTAAAAGGGTGGGATTGCGTCCAGAGAGTGCGGTATCGGGAAAAGAGTCTAAGTGAGAACATGCATGAGGGGCCACAAAGGCAGAGCGTGAGAGAAATCGAGGGGGCGACTCGGGAACACGTCAACCGCTTGAACAGCTACAACACTCACTCACCTTTCCACTTCGCGCACCCCCTGCCCTTTGTCTTTCTTTCTCCCCTTCGCATTTACATAATGTCCGAGAAGATTCAAGAGTTCCTTGAGGTACCACAGGAGTTTATCCGCGAGGGTAACCAGGTTCGTCATTTCGCTTTGCCGCTCACACGTCCCTTCCTCATGACCTCCACAGTTCCTCGTTCGATGCACAAAACCCTCTCGAAAAGGTCTCCGCGCTATGCTTATTGCCGTACCAGAGCAACCATTAATGCACCATTTTGGCGCGTAGAGTTTGTTCAGATTTCCAAGGCTGTCGCGATTGGTTTCGCGGTCATGGGGTTCATCGGTTATCTGGTCAAGCTCATTCATATCCCCATGTAAGTGTCGCGATACCATGTAATTTCCCTTTCTCGTAGCTAATCTTATACCTACAACCCGCAGTAACAACATCCTCGTGTAAGTACTATTCATATATCCCTTCGTTCCCCTTTTGGTTTCTTATCCTCGCTTCCCAGAGGAGGAGCGTAATGTTTGCTAGCTTCGGACGACATGTTGCCTATGTACATCCATCTTTAATGCAGACACCTGCATGGATCGTGTGGCGTGCTATTCTACCCTGGAGGCATTGTTGTCGATATGTTCACATCATGTCAAAAATGTGCAATACCTAGCTGCAATGTGCTCAAGTCATTCAATCCGAGGCCAAGGCCCATCATGTACTTCGTAGAGGCTAGCGTCATGGTTCTTGCGGGTCAAAGAGAACATTATCTTCGCTTGCAGTGGAGACTGAGCTGGTTTGTTGCTGGTTCGATGTCATTGGGGTCCCTTGTGGTGCTGCCCTTCGAATGCCCCAAGCACCGAGAATATCCTGTTCCAAATTGTCAAGATCGGCTCATACCCCTTTCTGCTTCCTGCCTTACCTTCTGTGTCCCGAAGATAAGAAACGCGACCAAAGGGACTGAATGATTCAGCCCAACAGTACGCAACTCGAGTTATGAAGCCACTCACGTCCAGCCTCAGCTAAATAAGCGACACCTGGGGTTCCCGCCGCTCTGAATGTCACCGCTGCACTAAGATACCATCAGGCTCGCAGGCAGGCGAATCATCTTGTGTGAGACGTACGCGAGTGACAGCCAGGTATACACACTCCACAGACAAGCCCGAGTGCAAACAAGTATCTGTGCTTTCTTATCCGCCAATGGGAATGCTTTTTTCATGCGATACCATCGTTGATACCATTGCACCATGACGACGACTGAGAAATCCTCTATGAGTTCGGGGAAGATCGATGATCAAGCCAGGGTCTCACTTTCTATTGCGCTGGTCACTGCTAACAGGACAAGGCAGGAAAATGGTCCCAGGAAATACCACCTAGAAGATAATTGTGTTGAGTAACCTTACACAGGGTGTCAAGGCTGATCTCGTACGTGACCGTCGACTTGAAGAAGCAATAAAGTCCATTACGGGCCCAAACGGGGTCTGACTGAGACGTAACAACCTATTGGGGGACCTTGATGGACAGATGTTTCTCGCAACATAGACAGAAGGACCCCATACCACTATGGACCCCAGCAGGTAGCCGAGGAAGGTAACGTAAGGCGAAGCGAGGAGCTGTTAAAACATCAGTGATGCTCATCACAGTCACTGCACGACTAGAAAGCGGACAATGAAAACCACCCAAGGTTTTTCGGATGCCATGAAAATGACAGAACCAGGATCTTGGAACGTCGCCCAGGTCTGTTGCCATCGTGAGCTCAGCTATCATACATGCCGAAAATCGTCGACTTACTTGGAGAACAACCATGAGAGCAGCAACAACTACCCTACAGACTCGAAGCGTCAGTTTCACACCGAGAAAGAAAAGAGTTGTTTGGGTGACGCACGTCGGGAGGATAGCCATGATCATCGAAGCCTGAGCGGCACACAGGCGTTGATCGGGCTGCAGCTGGCGATGTTTCCCAGCGTAGATCCTAAATTCCGACTGATTAGGGGACCGAAAGAAATAACGAAAGACATGAACGAGCACGCTCACAAGATACAGAAAATGATGGAGTAGAGAATCAAGGTAACGCAAAAGTTAACGAACGTCGAAAGTCGGTTCAACCGCTTAGAGTAAAGAGATGTCAGGACGAGGACGGGTAGCCCCAATTGACCGCCGAGGGCCAACAAAACCACGAATGCGGGGGCTAGATCCTCATGTAGTCCCATCTTCGTCTATCTTCTGGAGGATTCAGTTGCGTCAGATGTTAGCTTAAGCTGCGCGAGTACGACGAAGAGGGAGGGAATGGAGGAAGTTCGAGCGCTACGTACGACTAGCAGACAAAATACACCCCCCCGGGGGACGAATTGGAAAACGGGATGGGAATCCGGCTGCTTCGGATGCCTCTAATGAATGATGCCCATGCTGTCGATCAGAGACTATCTGATGAGTCCCGTTGGTGCTGTGCTGTAGCCTGAGCGCTCTTGGCGCCTTTTGATCAACTTGGTCGCTTCGAGGTCGCTATGAACCAATCCGGATCGGTGCCGCGACGTTACTGGTGAACGATTTGAAATCTTTCCAACGGTGACATCGTTACTGAGGGCGAAGCGCACCCATATGAAAAACTGCGGCATCATGAACTGTCATCTTCGCGCCTTTCGCCACCGCCATCACTGATGAATAGACGCAAAGATATATGGTTATATTGCATGATCTAGATGGATGATAGCCTGATATTGGTTGAACAATAGTAATCTGCTAGGCAGATCAGTCTAAAGTCTATAGATGCAATCCCTGATGTTGTTGAAATGTCAGGTGGTCGACCGCTTCGCAATTAAGCTTGGACATAGGCGCTTTCTTCCACCGACGGGCAGTCGCACTAAAACCGAAAACAACAATAGTCAAGTTACAAGGGTCGTACAGTATATTCGGAATGCTCACAATGAGATTGGTATCGCCATACGCTAATTCGTTTTTAGATGGTAAACGTGACGCTCTCGAATTGTATGTATCAGATTGGCGGCTCACCGTCATCCACCCGTGAAACGCTCGGCCAAAACTTCCTTTCTCGAAGCCATGGCAATGGGTATGCAGCTTGTTGGCGTGTATAGGGACTGCCCCATACCGGTGACCGTGAGTAATTGTGACCACCTCACTATCAGTTACGCTCACCGGTTCCACTCGTCTTCGGAAAGCGCGATGACTGATATGGGGTGAGGTGCATTCTTCAGAACGTTATTATCTCGGGGTTGTTTTCCCGTTATGACCTCCTCTGCCTCCTGTCGAATATTGATCATAGCATCACAGAACCTTTTAAAGGTTGGACATGGGTCGTACTGAGCGTATGAAATTAGAAGAGCCTCACCTATCAATCTCTTCTAAGGTTTCGGATTCTGTTGGCTCGATAAGCATACACGTAGAGATGGGCCATGAGACAGTTGGAGGGTGAAAACCGTAGTCCTGAGATAGATGACACGTGTGAGAGGCTACTCCTGGGAGCTATTCAAACCACTCACCTGGAGACGCTTGGCAAAATCAGTAACTTTCAAACCGGCTAATTTATCAAACTCCGCGAGATCTATCAGCAGTTCATGGGCGACACGACCATTGGCATTCTTATATCGGAGGCCAAAATGACCGGACAGGCGATGTGCCATGTAATTGGCATTTAGTAAGGCTATCTTTGAGGAGTCTACGAGTCCCTGGCCGCCCAACATTTTGATGTACGCCCACGAGATCAAAAGGATCGACGCGCTCCCCCAGGGGGCGGCGGAAACTGCATTGATTGCCTGGTCGCCACCTACTGAAACGACCGGATGCGACGGGAGGAAAGGCGCGAGGTGCTTGGCGACACAAATCGGACTGGAGCGGCGGTTTCAGCTCGAAATATGTGCGGCCATGAATGACCTACCCCATGCCTGGTCCCCCTCCACCGTGAGGACTTTGAAATGTGGCATCAACAGAGAGCAAGCATCATCACTGAAATTTGGACGCACATCGCGAAAGTTTTGTGTAGGTTCATGTGACACACGTCGCCACCACAGGTTGCCGGATTCGTCAAACCAATCTGGGCGTTTAGATTTGCACCTACATCAAAGTGAAAAATACGTGTTGTGAGACTCGTTATACAGACTTACCGTCTAGATAGACTTGGCCGCCGTTGTCATGGACGACTTGGCACGCCTACGGAGGATATCAATCAATGATGAAGAACCAAAAAAAAAAATGAGAACAGCGGCGCACATCGAGAACACCATCCTCGAAAACTCCGAATGTTGACGGATAAGTGATCTGCGGCTATACATCAGGCCATGAAACAGGGGAGTTGGTCTGCCCTGACCATGAGCGCAGCCAAATTATCCTTGTGCTTTTCGGCCTTTTCGTTGAGATCGGCGAGGTCGAGACTACCATCTGCCAAGCTCTTCACGGGCACAACCTTCAATCCGGCCATGACCGCGGACTATATGAAATGAGTACTGGTTCTGGTACTGAATCGCATCAAACTCACTGCCGGGTTCGTTCCGTGCGCACTGAGGGGTATCAAGCAAATGTCACGATGACCCTCCCCACGCGACTGGTGGTACGCATTGATGACGCAGAGGCCAGCGTATTCGCCCGCAGCTCCAGAGTTAGGCTGGAGAGAGCACGCGTGGAAACCAGTAATTCTGCAGAGATCTGATTCAAGCTCCTGTTCAGCAACGTCAGCCAACTCGTTGGCTCCTGTGCCTGATACATACACTGATGATCCTAGAGTATCCTTGTACCTGATCCGAAGGGGCAAAAGGATGGATAGCGCTAAATTCAGGCCACGTCACTGGGATCATACTGCTCGTGCTATTGAGTTTCATCGTACAACTGCCAAGGGGTGTCATGGAATGAACCAGAGAAAGGTCCTTGGACTGAAGGTGATGGATGTAACGGAGTATCTCAGTTTCCGAATGATGTTTATTGAAGACAGGATGAGGGAGATATTCCGAGGTTCGCCTGAGGGGTTCAGGGATGGCTGAAGTGGGCTCTGGTGTCGGCAAGCTCTCTGCTGTGCTTGTTTGCGCCCCGACCGATGTGGAGAATGCGTTGACTAAGCGCAGGAAGTCAACAGGTCCGACACTTTCGTCCAAGGTAACGCCCACATGGTTGTTGTCCACGGCTCTGAAGTTGACCCCAGCTTTGGCAGCGGCGGCATGCAAAGATTGGGCAGAGGGCACGGCGCCGGTCACGTCTAGCGTAAGTGTGTCGAAGAAGTGCTGGTGTATGGCGCGATAGCCAAACCTCTCTACGATCACCTTCAGCAGCTCAGTTAAGCCGTGTACCTTGTTGGCAATGCGCCTAAGACCCTCGGGACCATGGTACACGGCGTACATGGCGGCCATGTTGGCAAGAAGAGCCTGGCTGGTGCAAATGTTACTCGTAGCCTTCTCGCGTCGTATGTGTTGTTCACGGGCTATTAATCAATTAGTGAACAGCCGCAAAAGGGAAAAGGCGCAAACTTACTTTGAAGCGCAAGCCGGTACGCCGGTAGTCCCTGCATATCCCGACTCCGACCAATAATCCTTCCAGGCATCTTCCTCTTCAGCTTGTCCGTGCAGGCAAAGAATGCACCATGAGGACCACCGTATCCCGCGGGGACACCGAACCGCGCAGAGTTCCCGAACACTATATCAGCGCCCCATTCACCGGGCGGCTTGAGCATCGTGAGGGCAAGGAGGTCCGTGGCCACTGTGACAAGGGCATTCGCAGCGTGCACAGAATCCGCGAGACTCGCGAAATCCTTGATTTGGCCATCGACATCCGGATAATGGAGAAGGACACCGCAGAGCTCAGAGCGTAGCTTTTCGTCGTTCAACGCCGTGCTGGCGTCACCGACTAACAGCCGTATGTCGAAGCCCTTCGCGCGGGTTTTGAGAACGGCGAGTGTCTGGGGAAGGACGCCATTATCTACGAAAAACGTCTTCCTCTTGTAGTTTGCGGCGACCAGTGCCATCACCATAGCCTCTGCCGCGGCCGTAGCTTCGTCCAAGAGGGATGCGTTAGCCATATCCATACTGGTTAGTGACATGATCATTGTTTGGAAGTTAACCAAGGATTCTAGTCGTCCTATAATGGGACGAGACCAGTCAGAACGCGTCGAGGGACGTGTCACGCGACTTGCCTTGGGCAACTTCAGCTTGATACGGTGTATATTGGGTATACCACGCGGGATTTTCCATAACCTATACGTCATAATGAGATTGTTTTCCTCCTGGTCGCCCGTAAAAACTCACGTTGCGTAAAATCACGGGTGGAACGACCGCGTTATGATACCCCATCCCCATATAGCTTTTGAATGGCTTGTTTTCTGCACCAAGAAGTTTTGCATGCCTCAACAACTCGGCCTCACTCAGGGGCCCGATTGTCTTGTCGGAGATCGCGTCCGCTGGTATCCTGATCTTGGGTGGGACGGCCTCGTTGACGAAGGCATCCATAGAGCTGTAGCCCAACTTAGAAAGCATGTACACGGCCTCTGCATTGTCGGGCCCTATGTGGCGGTCAGAAAAGGTGTCGAGAGCAGAGAACAACGATGCGGGCTGTCTGGCGGCCGCAAGCCCTCGTCGATGGGTGGTCAAGACCGAGCGTTCGACGCGTCGACAGGTGGATCGCGGAACATTGCGCAACGCAGCCATCTACGAGGGAGTAGTTGGGTGTGAAAAAGGGGGGAAAGGAGAGCGAGGCCATGGTAGGTTGACATTCACCGAGCCATTCACCGAGTAGATGGTTTCATTATCCGTACACAACAACCGTGTTACGCGCCCGTCGCAACCGTCAATTTCCCGAGCCACCAACTACTGAAAAACTTTTTACACTTTCCCTATCAGGCGACCGACGCTGGCTCGGAGCATCCCCGTCATCTGCGACGCGTTTAAATGCTAATTTTGACTTGTAAGTACCCATCCAATGCTCAGCCTTCAAGCCAAACCCAACTTCTCCCTTCTGTCAAGGGTAAGGAGAGAGCTGTGTGTCTTTCGAACGGCCATCATCGCCTCGTGCCCACCCAAACATGTTATTCAATTGACGAAATACACGCGGGAAACCGCCAGAATGGTAAGGCGCTCAGGGCATCAACGCCATCCCATCAGTGTACGCGTGCCTCGAAAATATCGTTACACCCTCAGACCAAAAACTGGAAACACCGGTGAGTAGTTAAATCACCATCAACATTTTATACAATTTCGACGCACGGTGGGTCTTCCACGTAGGAATCTCCAACACTGTGAATGCCATCACGTTCGATTTCTTTCGCCACGATGCGCATCGCGCCATTGGCAGTGCGATTCTTGGGCCCAACCTTTTCCCCATAGAAGCTGGTTACGGAAAGAAGACGAGACAGCGCCTGCTCAGAGGGCCTTTCGTGTGATAGAGTAGACGTTGTCCGGAGAGAGATGATAGACCGCAACGTGGCTGTCAGCCTCTGAAGAGCGGGAGCAGACCTCACGAGCTCATACTGTGCACGTCAGCTGGTCCCAACAATCTTCCTTTACACAGTAACTTACAATGAATTCATGAATAGCATCTGGAGATGAAACAAAGGCTTCGGCTTTCGTTGACGCAATATCCAGCAAGACAAGCGACTGTACGGGAGATAAGTAATTGCTAACGGCCAAAGAGGCATAATTCACCTCCTGGAGCAGTTCTTCGATGCCTGTGGTTGATGTCAACTCGTCCAATTTCCCGCCTAAGAAGTCTAAGAGTCCTATGATCGCCTTCCAAAGTTGCAGCCAATGATAGTCTATTTGGCGTCAACAACCGCAAATGTCGGGGGCAGGAAGACACACCCGGTCGAATATGCTCCTTCTGCAGGAACCATATCGTACGATGGCACATCCGTATGCACGTCCTAGAGCTATAGGGTAGTCATCGAAAGCCCTGCAACAAGCGTGCCGCTTACAAATATAGAGACGTTTCTAGTCGTTTGTGCAGGTTGTGTCGGAGCCAAAGAATACAACAATCTAAAACAGCACAGATAAGCGGTCGAGGAGATGGAACAGGGGGGAGCATTGGAAATCTCTTTGAAATCTCTTTAGCAGGGAGGTGGTCGGGCAAAAGATCAGACATACCTGGCGACAAAGTCGAACTGGTTGCGGGCTCGGCTCACAAAACACCCGGATGACCTCTTCGGATTCCACGGAGGCCAGTAAGATGTGCAACGCTACATTCGCGTAGCCAATTGCGCGGGAAGAGGAAGTGGATGTCGCGTGCGTCAACAAATAGGACGATAAAGATAGGATGGTATGGGGCAATGGTGGTTGCGAGCTTCTCTGGTTGGCAGCATCTTTAATGTTTTCTACGAATATCGAGGGAAAAGTTCGGTTACGGAGGGCAAACTCCAGTATTGGTAAGAGAACAATGCAGGCTTCGATCGGCCTCGCAGGAATTCAGGACCGCGCGACAGACTAAGTGGGCGATCGACGTACTGGTTCTTAAAAAGCTCCTTCGGCGTGTTGACTGGGGTGGCGGAGAAAGCCCGATCGGGGCGAAGCGATGTCACGAATGTGCCTATCACCGATGACATGGTTGGAGGAGAGTCATCTGAGATTTCTTGATATGCTCTGAACCACAAGTTTATTCCCATGAGTGGGACTCTTCGGAAAGACCACGGCAAAGGGCCTCACCTCGCAGTTGCCCCTGCTGCGAACTCGGCAGCCCAGCACACCTTGCGCAGCACCTCCACATCCGTGATTTCCCCGATGTGACGGAGAAAAGGATTGAGCTTTGCCGCGTCTGACTTGTGAAAATTGGATAAAAGCGCAAGGAAGAGCAGCGCTTCGAATGTGAACTTTCCGGTCTCCCGTCCCTTGATCATCTGACGCTTGCGGTGAGCACGACGACTAGGGATAAGCAATGTGCACGGACAGACATGATAGCCGGGAAAAGATCTCCCCGCAACATATAGGCACCCGGGCTAAGCTGGTTGATACCACACATGAAGATGATGGCAAGTTGGAGCACTTCATGGCGTAGCTCAGCTATAGCTTTGCGTCAACAACCTGCTGAAGCCCAATAAGATGTGGGGGAGTGCACTTGCCTGGTGCCTCATCATCCCCGAGCAACTTTCCGAGGGTGGTGGTAAATTCCTAAAGTGGTGAGAATTTTCATTAGGACGGCGTGGTCTGGACCAAACGGTCCAGAAGAAACAAGAAATATAATCACATTGA
>Ga0137394_10004810_pt1 | contig 10276 bp, 6 predicted proteins | sample czobulk116metaG_FD_108278 | JGI IMG/M metagenome (GOLD analysis project Ga0137394, IMG submission 108278) | Vadose zone soil microbial communities from Angelo Coast Range Reserve, California, USA - czobulk1.16 metaG | ecosystem: Environmental > Terrestrial > Soil > Vadose zone | place: USA... | reverse complement strand
TGCACCTTGCATCCCATTCTCAACGGGTAATACCGCCGGGCCGAAGCGGCAAGGGAGTGGAGCGCCCGCGCCGGCCGTCCCGCAGCGCCGCGGTGGTTCGCGCTTCCGTGGACTACCGTTTTCCCGATCCTGCGCGAACGTGCAGGATGTCGCCGTCCTGCACCACGTAGTCCTTCCCCTCCAGGCGCAACTTGCCGGTCTCGCGCGCGCGGTGCTCGCTGCCTGCCGCGATGAAGTCGTCGTAGTGCACCACTTCCGCGCGCACGAAGCTCTTCTCCAGATCGGAATGGATCCGTCCGGCCGCGCGCGCCGCGCGATCCCCGTCGCGGATGGTCCAGGCGCGCACCTCGTCCTCCCCCACCGTGAAGAAGGAGATCTGGTGCAGGAGCGCGTAGACGGCGCGCAGGAACCGGGCCCGGGCGGGCTCCGAGAGCCCGATCGAAGCGAGATAGTCGGGCTGCTCCTGCCCAGGCAGCTCGGCGATCTCCGCCTCCACTTCCGCGGAGAGCGCGATCGACTCCGCGCCCAGCGCGGCCGCCGCCCGCTGCAACTCGCCTGCGACCGGACTCGCCGCGTCCGCCTCCACCACGTTCACCACCACCAGGAGCGGCTTGCGGGAGAGGAAGCCGAAGTGCGCCAGCGCGTGCTCCTCGGCCTCGCTCATGGTGAACGTGCGCAGCGGCGCTCCGGATTCGAGGTGCTTCGCCACCCGTTGCAGCTCCTGCGTCTCGCCTCCCTGGTTCCGTTCCTGGCGCAGCCGGTGCAGGCGCTTCTCCGTCACCTCCAGGTCGGAGAGGATCAGCTCCGCGTCGTACGAGCGGAGCTCTTGCGGAGGATCCGCCTCCGCCGAGAAGGCGCCGAGCACCAGGCAGAGCGCGTCGACCTCGCGCAGCGCCTGCAGCGACTCCGGCTCCAGCGTCGCGCCGTTGCTGCGCGGCCCAGGTAGATCCGCGAGCAGCACCTCGGCGGGAGTGGTCTTGCGCGGCTTGAAGAGGGCGCTGAGCCTGTCCAGCCGCGCGTCGGGAACCTTGATGGAGCCGAGGTGCAGCTTCGCCTCCGGACCGCGCTTGAGCCCGGTGAGCGCGTTGAACAGCGTCGTCTTTCCAGAGCGGGCAAATCCGGCCAGACCAGCGCGCATGGCGGCCTCCGCAGCGGCCCTCGGTCGGGCCCGGAACCGCTGGCAGCGTAGCACTCCGGCAAGACGGGAGCGACCGGGGCCCTGTTCCCGGAGCCTCAGCCGGCCACCGCGAGCTCCACCGCCGCCTCCGCATGCAAGGCGGTCGTGTCGACTCCCCGGCAACGCAACTCAGGCCTCCGGGGGGAGCGTGCTCATTCCAGCGGCACGGCCGAGGCCGTCGTCCTCGGGAGTGGAAGTGCGGATCGGCAGGTCGGGGAAGAAGAACGTGCTCACCGCGGCGGCGATCGCGATGCCGGCGATCGCCCAGAAGACCGTGTCGAGCCCGCCCCGCAACGACAGGGCCAGCGACTGGATCACCGCAGCCTCGAGCCCGGCCCCGTGGGCCGGTCCGAGCAGCTGATCCGCGGCGCCCGGCGGAATCGAGCTGTCGCGCATGAGCGACGCGGTGAGCAGGGCGCCGAGCACGCCCACCGCCAGCGTGCCACCGATGGTGCGCGCGAACATCGTGCTCGCCGTCGCCACGCCCCGCTGCCGCCACTCGACGCTGGTCTGCACCGCGATGAGCAGCGCGGTGTTGGCAAGGCCGAGGCCCACACCAAACAGCGCGCTGATCCCTTGCGGCAGGTGCAGGCTCACGCCGGGCCGGAGCAGCAGCGCCATTGCCACCGCCGCGACCGCGGAGATCGAGAGGCCCCAGCGCACCAGCGGCCGGAAGCCGACGCGCGGCAGCACGCGCCCGCTGATCGCGCTGGCGATCGGCCAGCCGATCACCATCGGGGTGATGGCGCTGCCGGCCTCGGTCGGCGAGCCGCCCAGGACACCCTGCACGTAGAGCGGGACGTAGGTGACCATGGAGATCATCCCCGCTCCCACCAGCGCGCCGGCAGCGGTTGCGACCGCCATCACGCGCTGGCGGAACAGGCCGATCGGCAGCACCGGCTCGGGCGCGCGCCGCTCGACCACGAAGAACAGCAGCAGCGAGAGACCGAAAAGGGGCAGCCCGATCGCCGCAGCGCGGCCGCCGTGCACGCCGATCAAGAGCGCGGTGAGGCCCAGGGTGAGCAGACCCGACCCGGCCCAGTCCAGCGAGTGCCGGTGGTGCTCGACGTTCTCGTGCAGCGCGACCATCAGGAGACCGGCCGCCGCGATGCCCGCCGGGACGTTGATGAAGAAGACCCAGCGCCAGGAGAGGTACTTGACGATGATGCCGCCGAGCAGCGGCCCGATCAGCCCGGCCACGCCCCAGACGGCCCCGAACACGCCTTGCATGCGCGAGCGCTCTTCCAGGTTGTAGATGTCGCCGACGATGGTGAGCGTGGTGGGCTGCATCGCGCCGGCGCCGAGGCCCTGCAGCGCCCGGAAGGCGATCAGCGCGCCGATTCCCTGGGCGAGCCCGCTGGCCATCGAGCCGACCAGAAACAGCGCGATCCCGCCCAGCAGCACCGGCTTGCGGCCGTACAAGTCGGCGAGCTTGCCGTAAAGCGGGACGGTGACCGTGGAGGTCAACAGGTACGCGGTGAAGACCCACGAGTAGTAGTGGATTCCGCCCAGGTCTCCGACCACGGTCGGCATGGCCGTGGAGACCACGGTCATTTCCATCGCCGCCATCGAGAGGCTGAGCAGGAGCGAGATGACGGTCAGGGGCCGGTTGGTCTTCATCGCGAGCGTAGATGCGCCAGCTGGCCGGAAGACGCAACTGCGCTCTGCGCCTTGCCATCGAGGACGTCCACCGCGACGGTCACATCGGCGTCGCCGTCAGATCGTCGAACTGGATGCGCGAGTCGGCCGCATGCGTCCTCGCGGGCTGTATCAGAGCGGACGTATCCGTTGTCAATCGGACCTCTGGCAGTTGAAGCATCCTCCTGGACCTGGCTTCATGGGCGCGCCATCCTCGGGAGTCCCATGCGCGCGCTTCTGGCTGCCCTCCTTTTGGCTTCCTCCGTCCAGGCCGAGGACTTCGTGGCCTTGCCCGGAGGCCCGCCGGTAGACATGGACTACCTCGCCTACGATCCGGCAAGCGGCCGCCTGTTCATTCCCGCAGGCAACACCGGCAAGGTGGACGTGCTCGACACCAGGAGCGGCAAGCTCTCCGCGCCCATCGACGGTTGGCCGACGGCGCGGTCCGGCGATCGCATCCAGGGTCCCAGCGCGGCCACCGTCGGCGGCGGATACCTGTACGTCGGAAACCGCGCCGGCTCCGCGATCTGCGCGGTCGATCTGCAGTCGCTCGCACGAAAGGGTTGCGCCACGGTCCCTTCGCCTCCGGACGGCGTGTTCTACGTCGCTCCGACGCGGGAGGTCTGGGTCACGATGCCGCGCCGGCACTCCCTCCAGGTCCTGAGCCTCGAGGACCCGGCGTCTCCCGCGCTGACGGCCGAGATCAAGCTCGAGGGAGAGCCCGAGGGATACGCGGTGGACGAGAAGCGCGGCGTGGTCCTCACCAACTTCAGGGACAAGGACAAGACGCTGCTGCTCGACGCGAAGACGCGCAAGACCATCGCCGTGCACGACGTCGGCTGCGGCCAACCCGGCCCCCGCGGGATCGCGGTGGATCCGGAACGGGAGCTCCGATTCGTCGCTTGCGCTGCCGGAGGCGTGAAATCGCTGGACGCGAACGGCAAGCTGGTCGGCGAGATCAAGACCGGACCCGGGGTCGACAACATCGATCTGCTGCTGCCGCGGCGCCGCGTGTATGCCGCGAGCGGCAAGGACGGGACGCTGACGGTTGCGGACGTGGCGGCGAACGGATCGATGACCATCGTGCGCACCGCGAAGACCGCGCCGGGCGGCCGCACGGTGATCGTCGACGGCGCCGGGGCGGCGTACATCCCGGATTCGACGGAAGGACGTCTGGTGGTGGTCCGGGGTCCTTGACCTCCGCGTACCGCGGCCGCTCACCATGTCCGCGTGGAGATGACGCCCGCGCGGATCCTGAGGACGTACGTCGCGCTGACCGTGCTCGCGACGTTCGCGTCGTCGTTCATCTGGGGAATCAATACCCTGTTCCTGCTCGACGCGGGCCTCTCCGTCACCCAGGCCTTCGCGGCCAACGCCTTCTTCACCGCGGGGCAGGTGCTGTTCGAGATCCCGACCGGCGTGGTCGCCGACACCTGGGGCCGGCGGGTCTCCTACCTGCTCGGAGCCGCGACGCTCTTCGGCTCGACGCTCTTCTACCTGGCGATGTGGAGGATGCACGGCCCGTTCTGGGCCTGGGGGCTCTCGTCGGTGCTGCTGGGGCTGGGCTTCACCTTCTTTTCCGGCGCGACCGAGGCGTGGCTGGTGGACGGGCTCAAGGCGACCCGGTACCAGGGAACGCTCGAGGCCGCCTTCGCCCGCGGCCAGATGGCCCAGGGCGCGGGGATGCTGATCGGCACGGTGGCGGGCGGAGCGATCGCGCAGGCGACGAACCTCGGCGTCCCGTACGCGCTGCGCGCGGTGGCGCTGGTGCTGACCTTCCTGGTGGCGCTGATCTGGATGCGCGACGTGGGGTTCGAGCCGAAGCGGGGCGCTTCCGTCCTGGGAGCGATGCGGGACGTGCTCCGCGCTTCGATCCACCATGGGCTGCGCAATCCTCCAGTGCGCTGGGTGATGCTCTCCGGCATCTTCGGTGGCGGGGTGGCCATCTACGGCTTCTACGCAATGCAGCCTTACCTCTTGGAGCTGAAGAGGGCGCGCGGATCGTACGCGATCGCGGGCTTCGCCGCCGCGCTGGTGGCGGCGGCGCAGATCGGCGGCGGCTTCATCGTGCCCCGGGTGGGAAGGCTCTTCCGGCGCCGGACCACCACGCTGCTCTTCGCGACCGCCGCCAGCGCGGCCACGCTGCTCCTGATGGGGCTCGTCCCGCGATTCTTCGCGGTGCTGGTCTTGCTCACGCTCTGGGCGGTCTTCTTCGCCTTGAGCATCCCGATCCGGCAGGCCTTCCTGAACGGGATCATCCCTTCCGCACAGCGCGCCACGGTCCTCTCCTCCGACAACCTCCTCACCTCGTCGGGCGGAGTGATCGTGCAGCCGGCGCTCGGGAAGGTCGCCGACCTCTGGGGTTGGCCGGGGTCGTATGCCGTGGCCTCCGCCATCGAGATCCTGGCCGTGCCGTTCTTGTTGCTCGCGCGCAGGCAGCGGGCCGCGTCCGATCCCATCGACGCGCACGCGCGGCGCGGTTGAGAGAGGGATATCGCGGCGCGGCTTGACTCGCAGATCCGCCAGGCCGTAGCCCGCGCGCAGGGACCGTTGGCTGGTCCCCGTCGGGGGTACAACATGCGCACGACCTTGATCGCCGCGACGGCGTTCGCGGCGCTGGTTTCGGCGCGCGCAGAGGCGCGCGTCACCCGCATCGTCATCACCGCGCAGGAGGTGGTCGCCGGAGGTCAACCGTTCGGCGACCGGGGACCGTACGAGAAGCTGACCGGCACCGTCTTCTTCGAGGCCGATCCGCGCAACCCGCACAACGCGGTCGTCTTCGACCTGGACAAGGCGCCGCGCAACGCGGCCGGAAAGGTGGAGTTCTCGGCCGACATGGTCATCCTCCGGCCGGTCGATGGCGCGAAGGCCAACGGCCGCCTGTTCTTCGAGGTCAACAATCGCGGCAACAAGATCTCGCACACCATGCTGAACAGCACGCCGGCGACCGCGAACAACAACAACCCCACCACCGCCGCCGACTTCGGCAACGGCTGGCTGGAGCGGCAGGGATACGTGATCGCCTGGGTCGGCTGGGGCGCGGACAGCGCTCCGGGCGCCAATCGACTCACCGTCAACTTTCCCGTCGCGATGGAGCGCGGAAAGCCGATCACCGAGCGCATCCTCACTGAGTACTGCGACCGCAACTTCGGCGGCGCAACGCCGTTCACGCTGCCGCTGAGCGGGAGCACCGCGTTCAAGAGCTTCCCGGCGGTGTCCACCGACAAGACCGCCGCCCAGGCGGAGCTGCGCGTGCGCCCGAGCGACTCGCCGCGACCGAGCGGTCCCGACATTCCGGCGGGCGAGCTGGTTCCGGCCTCCCAGTGGTCGTTCGCGAACTGCCCCTCGGGTCCTCCCGGCGTGCCCAGCACCACCGACATCTGCCTGGCGGGCGGCTTCCAGAACAACCGCGTCTACGAGCTGCGCTACCGGGCGACCAGCTCGCCGGTGATGGGCCTGGGCTACGTGACCTCGCGCGATTTCGTCAGCTTCCTGCGACACGCGCGCGCCGACGACGCCGGCAGCCCCAACCCGGCGGCGGGCGTAGCCAACACGCTCTGCCTGGGCATCTCGTCGAGCGGGATGTACTACCGCGACTACCTGTACCAGGGGTTCAACGCGGACGAGCAGGGGCGGCGCGTCTGCGACGGCGTCTACATCGACATCCCCGGCGTGCAGAAGCTCTTCCTCAACTACCGGTTCGCGCAGCCGAACCCGTTCACCGTCCAGCACCGCGAACGGTACGTGCCCGACACCAACTTTCCGCGCCTCTACCAGGTGACGCACAACCCGCTGTTCGGTCCCGATGACCGCGGCCGGGACGACGACGATTGGCGCGACGACCGTTGGGGCGACGACGACGACGGCCGGGGCCGCGGAGAGGAGCGCGACGGCGTCCTCAAGCGGCCGCTTACCGATCCAAAAATAATCCACACCGACAGCGCCACCGAATGGTGGCAGTTCCGCTCCTCGCTGGTCGACACCGACGAGAACGGCACCCGCGACCTGCGCCACCCGCCCGACGTCCGCCGCTATCTCTTCGCCAGCAAGCAGCACTTCCCCACCAAGGGAGCGACGCCGACGCGCGGGACGGCCAACCGGCAGTGCCAGCAGGTCAACAACCAGTCCCACTATGGCCCGAGCGCGCGAGCGCTGGTGGTCGCGCTGGACGAGTGGGTCCGCCACGGCCGCCCGCCGCCGGAAAGCCGCGTGCCGCGGATCACGGACGGCACGCTGGTTCCGCCCGACCAGGCGCACACGGGCTTCCCGAACATTCCCGGCGTCACGTACACCGGCCGGTACAACGGCTCGGGCGACCGCGACTTCGGTCCCCGCGTCGAGGGCAACTCGGGCGTGATCGACAACCTGATCCCGATCGTCCTCAGCCGCCACCGCATCTTGGTCCCCCGCGTCGACCGGATCGGAAACGACCTGGGCGGCATCCGCCAGCCCGAGGTGGAGGTCCCCACCGCCACGCTGACCGGCTGGAGCACGCGGACCGCCGAGTTCACCGACGGCGACCTCTGCGATCTGAACGGGATGACGCTGCCCTTGCCGCGCACGCGCGCCGATCGCGCCGCGTCCGCAGATCCCCGGCCGTCCCTCGAGGAGCTGTACCGCAGCCACGGCGACTACGTGTCCAAGGTGGCCGCGTCGGCCCGGGCGCTCCACGCGCAGCGCCTGATGCTCCAGGAGGACGTCGACGCATACATCGCCGAGGCCATGGCCGCCCCAGTCCCCTGAAAACCGGGGAAATATCGGGACCGGAGGCGGCTCGCATTGCGCGAGCGCCGGGGCTTCCGGCGGAGCGGGCTTCGCGCTGCTCGCGCTGTACTTGCTGCGGCGTGCCGCCGTCCGTTAGAGCGGCGGCTGAAGGTCGTCGCGCGAACCGGTGAAGTACCTGCCGTCCGATCCGAGCCTCAAGAAGACGCTCCAGGCCAGCGGGACGGAGGGTGTCGCGCCGCCGGTCGGATAGAGCGTATTCACCGAGAGCGGCAGCTCGACGCCGAATCCAAGCTGGATCTGGAAGCTGAAGGAGAGCTGCGTGGCGAAGGTCCGGAACGGCGTCCACTCGACGGCCGGGAAGGAGAGGGCCAGCGACTTCACGGCTACGACGCCGTATTGCGGGCCCGAAGAAGTTTCCCCGACCGGCGCGACGATCAGCGGGATCGACTTCTCGCCCAGATAGCCGTACAGCGTGGCCTGCACCTCGCGCCCCAGCACGAATTGGAAGATGCCGGCATTGGTATTGATGCTGCGTTCGTAGGGGAAGAACCCGCCGCTGGCGGCCGCGACGCCGACCTTGGAGAGAGCAGATGGCGAGGTAAAGGCGAGGACGGGCACGAGGAGCAGCGTGTCTCCGGGGATGAGCCAGAACGGCAGGCGCAGCCCGAGCCTCAAACCCGTGCGCGCCGGCACGCGGGGAAAGAGGTTGGTGGCTCCCAGGGCGTCGCAGGTCGATCCGGTGCACTTGTCGAGCTGCGCCGCCGACATCTGGATTCCCCCCTCGACGAAGACCAGTCCGGTGCCGACCGTTCCGGTGACGCCCTCGACGCCGAGTCCCAGCCGGACTCCTGCGGAGACGCCCCCCGCACCTCTGATGCCGGTCTCGCCCAGGCCACCCCAGGCCACGCCGCCGTCGAGAGAGGCGAAGCCGCCCAGGAAGGGACCGATCTCGTCCCGGAACCGGGGCAGGTTCACGTTGCCTTCGGCCCGCCCGGGGACCGGCGTGGACTCCAGTTTGCTGGACATCGCGACCGCGATTCCCTCGAGGCCATGGTCGGTGGGTTGCCGCTCTTCCTTGCACGCGTCGAATGCGAACATCGCCCCGGGTCCGGGGCCGAACGAACGGGCCGAGGCGGCCACCTGGTCTCCTGGGGTGAGCGCTTCGGCCAGATCGCGCAAGCTCGTGGTCACGGCCGAGGAGGTGCGCTCGAGATCCATGGGCCTCATGTTCGCGTCTCCGAACAGGACGGTCGGCTTTCCGTTCCAGGTGAGCGTGTCGACGCCGAACTCGGAATAGTAGTCGTGGGTGCCCTTGCGCCAGGAAGCCGCTCCCCAGGTGCCCACCACGTGCCCGGCGGCGTAGGAGTCTTCCAGCCAGTGCAGCGCGAACCCCTCGAGCGCCAGCGCCTCGAGGACATCGGTTCCGCTGGCGCCCGGCCCCAACCGGCTCACCGCAGCGATCGCGGCGGAGTGGTACTGCACGTACAGACCGAGCGCGTTCAGAGGCGCTCCCTCCCGCACGACGGCGTTGAGGTAGCCGGTCGCGTTCGAGCCCGCACGGGCAAGGAGGAAATGGGCGTTGTTCGCGCCCGCGCGGGTCGCGTACTGGGAATCCGCCCGCTGCAACGCCAGGTTCATGGTCGCGATCCGGTTGAGCCGCTCGACCCGGCTGCCGGCCGAGCGCAGCGCGAGGTTCGTATGCGCGGCGACGGCCGCGACGTCCAGGATCCACGGGCCGGGCACGACCGACCCCACCAGATGTTGCGGACTGCAGGAATGGTCGCCCGAGATCGCCGCCCAGGCGGCAAAGTCGATGCAGGTCGGATCCGGGCCCTGGTCGCCGGCCCACATCCGCTCGCAGAGCCGGGCGGGGAGCACCTTGCGCGCCTCCGTCCAGAGTCGCTCGAGCTTCTCGCGCTCGTCGGGCCGGAGCTTGGTGATCCCGGTCCCGGCGATGTCCCGGTGCTCCGAGTAGATCCAGGCCCGACCTGCCGACGGAACCAGGACCGAAAGCGCGACGAGACGGGAGAGATTTGCTCGAAGAGCGAGGCGAAGTCTCCTGCTGGACATTCGTTCCCTCCGGGATGTCCCGCGGACCCTACAGCAAGGGGCCCTCCCGGAATCGCGCATGGATCCAAGGTCCAACATCACCGCCGCGCACCCGGGACCACGACTTGAATGTTGCACAAGATTTCAGCTCGGACTTTTGACTCACCGCGACTTGATCCCCCAGATCGCCACGTCGCATCAGTCCGACGGCGGGGGGGACATTCTGACAACCAGTTTCTCGCTGCCGGTTTTCGTCGCGCAGCGCGCGAGGCGCGTCCTGGCGTGGACGGAGCTGTATCGCCAAACCAAGAGAGGAGATCACATGAGGCTTCCGGATGTTTCCAGGCTCTCGCGCAGGTTCACGCTCGCCGGCGTGGCCCTGATCGCGGCGCTTTCGACCGGGGCGCCCCCGGCACGGGCGAAGGTCGTCCGCATCGTCATCGACACCAAGGTCTCCCCGGCCTTCAACGGCGCGACGTTCGGGAACGCGGGCCAGTACGAGACGCTGGCCGGCCGGGTCTTCGGAGAGATCGATCCGTTCGACAAGCACAACGAGATCATCCACGACCTCGAGCTCGCTCCGCGCAACAGCCGCGGCAAGGTCGAGTACTGGGCCACCTTCTTCCTGGTGAAGCCGATCGACATGTCCAAGAGCAGCCACCTGATGTGGCAGGACGTGCCGAACCG
>Ga0137394_10004809_pt1 | contig 10276 bp, 6 predicted proteins | sample czobulk116metaG_FD_108278 | JGI IMG/M metagenome (GOLD analysis project Ga0137394, IMG submission 108278) | Vadose zone soil microbial communities from Angelo Coast Range Reserve, California, USA - czobulk1.16 metaG | ecosystem: Environmental > Terrestrial > Soil > Vadose zone | place: USA... | reverse complement strand
GGTGGAGGCGCGCCTGCTGGACGAGACGCTGCGGGTCACCAAGGGCAACAAGACCCTCACCGCCCGCCTGCTGGGCATCGATCCGCGCACGGTCTCGCGCAAGCTGGAGCGCCAGGAGGACGAGGGCGGCGAGAGCCCGCCGGAGACACCGGCGCCGGCCTGACTCGCGCGCCACGGTATCCTGAGCCCATGAAAGCCCTCCTGGTCACCCGCGAGTACCCGCCTCACATCTACGGTGGTGCCGGTGTCGTCGCCGATCAGCTCAGCCGAGCGCTCGCCCGGCGCATGAGCGTCGAGGTCCGCTGCTTCGGTCCTCGCGAACCTCGAACCGACGGCATCACCCTGCGGGGCTACACGCCGTGGGAGCGCCTGGCGGGCAAGGAGCCGCGGTTCGTCCCCGCGCTGGAGACGCTGTCGATCGGCCTGGCCATGGCGCGGGACCCCGTCGACGCCGACGTCGTCCACGCCCACACCTGGTACGCCGACATGGGCTCGCTCTGGATCAGCACGCTCTACCGCATCCCGCTGATCGTCACGCTGCACAGCATGGAGCCGCTGCGCCCGTGGAAGGCCGACCAGCTCGGCAGCGGCTACCTGGTGTCGTCGTGGATCGAGAAGACGGCGGTCGAGGCGGCGCACCGGGTGATCGCGGTGTCGAACAAGATGCGCGAGGACATCATCGAGCACTTCGACGCCGACCCCGCGCGCGTCGTCACCATCCACAACGGCATCGACCCGGATCAGTTCAAGCGCACGGACAAGCGTGACCAGCTCGAGCGTCTCGGCGTCAAGCCGCCCTACGTGCTGTTCGTGGGCCGCATCACCGATCAGAAGGGCATCTTCCACCTGCTGGAGGCGGCGCCGCGGCTGCCCGCCGGCGTGCAGGTGGTGCTCTGCGCCTCCGCGCCCGACACGCCGGAGATCGAGGAGCGGCTGCGCCGCCGCGTGGCCGAGCTGCCCAACGTGCTCTGGATCAACGAGATGGTGCCGGTGCCCGTCGTCACCCAGCTCTACAGCCACTGCGCGGTCTTCTGCTGCCCGTCGGTCTACGAGCCCTTCGGCCTCATCAACCTGGAGGCGATGGCCTGCGAGGCGCCGGTGGTGGCCTCCGCGGTGGGCGGCATCCTGGAAGTCGTCGAGGACGGCAAGACCGGCGTGCTCGTGGAGCCGGCGAAGCCGGACGTGCTGGCGGCCTCGGTCACGCGCCTGCTCGGCAATCCGACACTCGGACGTGACATGGGCCGGGCGGGACGGCGGCGCGTGGAAGAGAAGTTCTCGTGGGCCTCCGTGGCCGAGCGGACCGAGCAGGTGTACGCCGACGCCATCGCCGAGTTCAAGCGGGCTTCCGCGGACTGACGGCGACTGACGGCGTGCTAGCCGACTGCCGCGGCTTCGTCTTCGACCTCGACGGCTGCGTCTGGCAGGGCAACACGCTGAACCCCGGCGCCGGGGCCACGCTGACCGCGCTGCATCGGGCCGGCCGCGGCGTGGCCTTCCTCACCAACAACTCGCGCGCGCGGGGCCGCGACATCCGCGACAAGCTGCACCGCCTGGGACTGCCGTGGGTGGAGCACACGCTCACGCCGCTCGAGATCCTGGGGCAGGTGATCGCCGAGCGCTTCGGCCGCTCGCGGGTGCTCGTCATCGGCGCGCCCGAGCTGGCCGACGTGGTCACCGAGGCGGGCCACGAGCTCGTCGCCGTGCCCGACTTCCGCAAGGCCACCGTCGTCGCGGTCGGCAACGACTTCGATCTCACCTACGAGCGGCTCGCCGCGGCCTCGCGCGCGGCGGCCGCCGGCGCGCCGCTGGTGACGCCCAACGTGGACGCACGCCTGCCGATCGAGAACGGCGACTTCCTGCCGGGCTGCGGCGCCATCGTGGCCGCGGTGAGCGCGGCCTCCGGCGTCAGCCCGCTGGTCGTGGGCAAGCCGGAGCCGCCGCTGTTCCGCATCGCGCTCGCTCGCCTCGGCCTCGAGCCCGGCCAGGCCGCCATGGTCGGCGACAGCGTGGAGTCGGACATGGCGGGCGGCCGGCGAGTCGGCATGCGCACGGTGCTCTACGCGCCGGAGGACGGCGCGCCGCCGGGCGCGGCCGACGTCGTCGTGCGCTCGTTCGCCGAGCTGGCCGCGCTGGCGGGCGTGCGCGCATGAGCGCCTCGCGCGAGGCCTATTTGACATGGGGGCCTCGACATGGCCCCCAAGCCCCCGAACGTTCGGACCGCCCCGGCGGAGCCGTGGCGGCCCTCTATGTCGCGATTGACGGTGTGCGCGCGTGTGTGAGGCGTTTCAGCGGATGGGCGAGGGCGATGCGCTGAGCGTGCGGGCGGTGGTCGTCGGGGCGGAGCCGCTGGGTTTGGCGATCGTCGAGCGGCTGGTCGCGGCGGGCGCGCGGGTGACCGTGCTGGCGGCGGCCGCGGAGCTGGCGCGCTACGGCCACGAGCTCGAGCGCACCGGGGCGCCCGCGGTGATCGGCTCGGCCACCGCGCCGGGCGAGCTGCTGGCCGCCGGCCTCGCCGAGGCCGACGTCCTCGTGCTGGCCACCGACAGCGACGCCGAGAACGTGGACGCCGCGCTGACCGCGCGGCGCCTGCGCCCGAAGGTCCGCCTGGTCGTGCGCGTGTTCGATCGGCGGCTGGCCGACTACCTGCGCGGCACCCTGGAGCACATCGAGGTGATGAGCATGGCCCTCGCCTCGGCGCCGGTGTTCGCCGACCTCGCGCTCCGCGCGCTGGCCGAGACCGCGGGCGGCACTGCCCCGGCCGCGCCGCGGCGCCGGCGGCCGCCGCTCTCGCTGCGCGTCGACCGTGTGCTCGTCGCGCTCACCGCCGCCCCGCTGCTGCTGGTCATCCCGTTCACGGCCTATTTCGCCCACGCCCTGAATCTGCGGACGATCGACGCGCTGTACTTCGTGTGGACCACCATGCTCACGGTCGGCTACGGCGACATCTCGCTGCGCGAGGCCTCCGACGCCGCCAAGCTCGTGGGCATGGGGCTCATGTTCGTGGGCGCCGCGCTCATCGCCGTGCTCTACGCGATCCTCACCGGCTGGGTCGTCGCGCGGCGGCAGGACGTCCGGCGCGGGCGCGTGCCGGTGCGCGGGCGCGGGCACGTGGTGATCATCGGCGCCGGCAACGTCGGGCTGACGGTGGCCCGGCTGCTCGGCGCGCGCGGCCATCGCATCGTGCTGGTGGAGCGCGACGAGGACAACCGCCGGATTTCGGAGCTGCGCGCCGAGGGTCACCAGGTGATCGTCGCCGACGCCGCGCTCGACGAGACACTCGACCTCGCCGCCGTCGATCGCGCGGCCGGCGTGGTGGCGCTGACCGACTCCGACGCGACGAATCTGCACGTGGCGCTCGCGGTGCGCCGGCGGCGAGCGGACGTGCGCGTGGTCGTCCGCCTGCTGAGCCGCGAGCTCTCCGCGCACGTGATGGAGCGCGGCGACGCCTTCGCCGCGTCCTCGGTCGACATCGGCGGCGCCGCCTTCGCGACGGCGGCTCTACAACCACGTGGGGGCCTCGACATGGCCCCCACACCCCCAGTTGTTCGGGCCGCCCCGGCGAAGCCGTGACGGCCCTCTGGAACCCTTCCTCTACTCAGGCGTCAGCGGCGACGCCGTGGCTTACTTCTGCCCCGAGGCGGAGATCGAGGAGCCGATGAGCACGCGGCGCCGCGAGGCCAGCGCCACGGCCTGGGCCAGCGCGCGCAGGCCCTGCTTGACGAGGGAGACCACGTGCTCGCGCCCGCGCGAGGCGGCGTGGTAGGGGTCGCCCCACGACGGCTCGCTGTTCCATAGCCGCACGCCGATGAAGCCCGCGTCCTCCAGCAGGCGGCGCAGCGTGCGCGGTGACCACACCAGCGGCTGGAAGAAGTAGGCATCGCGCATGAGGCTGGCGAGCGGCGCCGGCCACACCAGGACGCGGCTGAGCCGCCAGGCGGCGAGCTGGAAGACCGCGTTGGGGGCCCGCACGACGGCGGCGCCGCTGGGCGCCAGCACGCGCCGGATCTGGCGCATCTGCTCGAGCGGGCGCGAGAAGAAGTCGATCACGTTCCACAGCGTGACGACGTCGTAGGCGTCGTCGGGAAGGTCCTCCACCGCCGCGTGCACGACGAGCCCGCGCCGGCGGGCCAGGGCGGCGCCGCGCGGCGAGACCTCGACGCCTTCCACGCTCCAGCCCCGCTCGCGGGCCAGCGTGAGGAACTCGCCGCTGCCGCAGCCGATGTCGAGCAGGCGGCTGCGGCCGCGCGGCCGGAAGTCCTTCAGGAACGGCGCGAAGACTGCGCGCCGGCGCTCGTCGATGTAGTCGCTGGTGGAGTCATCCTCGTAGATCGTCTCGTAGTGGCGGCGCAGGACCTCGGCCGGCGGCGGGTTGCGGTAATACAGGCCGCAGCCCAGGCAGCGCACCAGCCGCCACTCACCGGTGCTCACGACGTCCCGGCGGCGCGGCGCCCCGCAAAGGGGGCAGCCGGCAGTCGTCACGAGGGTTGCGGCAATGGGGGAGCGTCCGGCGCGCCCTCACGACCGCCGAGCGCGCCCAGACGGAGCCGCCCGAGCAGCCGGCGGTTCACGTGATGGGCGCGCGCTTCGAGCAGACGGGCGATACGGTAGCGCAGGGGGGAGAACACACGATCATGGTATCCGACGCACAAAATGAGCCGTGCGCCGAGCTCTGACTTGAAGCGGTAGATGCCGTAGTGCGGGTGCGTCTCGGTCGGCGGCACGTCGGTGCAGCTGCTGCCGAGGTCGAGCTCGAGACAGCCGCCGTCGCGCGCCCAGCGGATGAGCTCCCAGTGCAGGAGATCGCCCACCGGGGTGTGGTGCGCGGCGGGCGTCGTCGCCAGGTAGAGCGAGTGCGCGATCGGGCCGAAGCGCACACCGACGAGCATGCCGGCCAGCTCGCTCCGCACGTAACCGGTGACGATCGCCAGCCCACCGGCGCGGCCGAACTCGCGGTGCAGCGTGTCGAGCACGGCCGGGGACGGCACCGGATAGTTGTGGCGGCGCCCGTGCTCGAGGTGCAGCGCGTGGAACGTGCGGAGCGCGTCCACGTCGGTGGCGAGCGCGGTGGTGATGCCCTTGCGGCCCCCGGTGGACACATGCTGCCGCCGCTTGCGCGCCATGCGGCCGAGCAGATCCCGCTCCGAGCCGGTGAGGTCGAGCAGCATGACGTTGCGCGGCGTGTTCCACACCGACCACAGGTCGGGCAGGCGCGCGAAACCGGCGCGGCGCAGCGGGGCCGTGGTCGTGGCCGAGACCTCGTCGGCCACGCCGGGGCTGGCGCGCACGAAGATGCCGCCGACCTCGCGCCGCAGCAGCGCCAGCAGGCTCGCCAGCGCCGCGGTCGCCTCGATGCCGTCGGCCACCAGCGGGCCGCGCGGGACGTAGAGGATCCGTCCGAGGCCGGGGACGCGACGCACGAAGACCTGGGCGGCGGCCAGCGCGCGATCGCCGGCGACGACCGCGGCCCGCGCGACGCCCCAGCCGTCACTCGCGCGAAAGGCGCCCCACTCCCAGCTCTGGCGGAAGTCCGGGCGCGGCAGGGCCAGCACGAGCGCATTCCACTCCTCGCGGCGCTCGACGAGACCAGCGTGGCTCATGGCTCGACTCCGAGTCCGCGGGCCGCCCAGCCGGCGAACCCGCCCTCGAGAACGAATACCGCGGCGTGACCGGCGCCGCGCAGGTAGCGGGCGGCCGGCGCCGCCTCGTCGACGCTCTCGGCGCCGTAGAGCACCACGATCGTCGCGGCCGGGACTTCGCCCTGGCGCGGCACCAGCGCGTCAAGCGGGATTGACCGCGCGCCGGGCAGCCGCCCGCGCGCATAGGCGTCCGGCGGCCGCACGTCGATCAGCGCCACCGGCCGGTTCTCGGTCCGCAGGCGCTGCAGCGACGCCGGGTCGATCGTCAGCACCGGCCCGCTCTGCGGATGGCTGCCCGCGGCCGGAATGGCCGTAAGGGCGACGAGCGCGACGAGCACGAGGGCGCCGAGCAGCCGCCTCATGGATTCTGCACCGTCACCGTGACGCTGGAGGTGCCGGTGGCGTTGGCCGAGTCGCGCACGGTCACGGTCAGCGTGCGCACACCGTTGGGCGTGCTGGTGGTCACCCACGGCAGCGCCACCGGGTTGCCGGACACGCTCTCGCTCCACACGGTCGTGGTGCCGACCGTCAGCGTGTACTGGCGCGCACCGGCGGCGGTGCTGTCGTTCCAGATCGTGACCCACTGCGTGCCGCTGACCGTTTGCCCTGCGCTCGGCGCCGTGATGTAGATGGCGAACGTCCCGCCGCCGGTGCCGACGGTCACCGTGCGGGTGGCGCTGCCGGAGGCGCCGGTGGAGTCGGTCACGGTGAGGCCGAGGGTGTGACTGCCGTTCGAGTACGTCGCCGTATTCCACGAGTACGTGGCGGTCGTGGCGTTCGTCGGGGCGGTGGTGAAGACCTGGGCGCCGTCGATCGTCAGCCGGAACGTGTAGGGCGCGACGCCGCCGGTGACGCTCATGTTGACCGGGATCGTCCCGGTCACCGTGGCGCCGGCGGCCGGGCTCGTGAACGACGCCACCGGCGGCGTGCCGCCGTTCTGCACGGTCACGCTGCGCGTCGCGGTGGCGGAGGCGCCGGCGGTGTCGGTGACGGTGAGCGCGAGCGTGTGCGTGCCGTTGGCAAGGCCCATGGTGTTCCAGCTGTACGAGGCCGTCGTCGCGCTGGTCGTGAGCGTGAAGGCCTGCGTGCCGTCGATCGTCAGCCGGTACGTGTAGGCCGGGCTGCCGCCGCTCGCCGCCATGCCGATGGCGACGCTAGAGCCGCTCACCGTGGCCCCGGCGGCGGGGCTGGTGAATGACGCCGTGAGCGGGCTCGGCCCGTTCTGCACGATCACCGAGTTGGTGGTGGAGCCGGTGTTGCCGGTCGCGTCCCGCGCGCTCGCGGTGAGCGGCTGCGTGCCGTTCGGGACCGTCCTGGTGTCCCAGGGAATCGACACGGGCCCCGTGCTGCTGGTGGTCTGCGTGCCGACGACCTGCGCGCCGACGCTGAGCGTGTAGACGTTCGAGGTGCCGCTGGACCCGCTGAGCCAGATCACGGCCCAGTTCGTGCCGCTCACCGTGCTGCCGGGAGCCGGCTGCGTGAGGTAGACCTGCAGCGTCCCGGGGTTCGAGTTGTTGACGGTCACCGTGCGCGTGGCCGTGGCCGAGCCGCCCACCGAGTCGGTGACGGTGAGGCCGAGCGTGTGGCTGCCGTTGCCGACCGTCGTGCTGTCCCACGAGGTCGACGCACTCGTGGCCGTGGTCGTCGTGGTGAAGATCTGCGTGCCATCCACCGTGAGGCGATACGTGTACCCCGGCGTGCCGCCGCCGGCCGACATGCCGACCGTGACGGCGCCGGTGACCGTGGCGCCGGCGTCCGGGCTGGTGAAGGCCGCCGTCACCGGGCCGCCGTTCTGCACGGTGACCGAGCGCGTGGCCGTGGCCGAGTTCGCCGCGCTGTCGGTGACGGTGAGGCCGAGCGTGCGCGGGCCGTTGGCCACGGTCATGGAGTTCCAGGAGAACGACGCGGCCGGCGCGCTCGTGGTCGTCGAGAAGACCTCGGCGCCGTCCACGGTCAGGCGATAGGTGTAGGGCCCGGTGCCGCCCGAGGCCGCCATGCCGATGTTGACCGCAGCGCCGCCGACGGTGGCGCCGGCGGCCGGGGCGCTGAACGACGCGGTCAGGGGCTGGGGGCCGTTCTGCGTGTTGACGATGCGCGTGGCCGAGGTCGAGTTGCCGCGCGAGTCGGTGACGGTGAGGCCGAGCGCGTGACCGCCGTTGACGTAGGTCGTGGTGTTCCACGAGAACGACGCGGTCGTCGCGCTCACCGTCGTGGTGAAGACCGGCGTGGAGTCGATCGTGAGCCGGTAGGTGTAGGGCGCGGTCCCGCCCGTGGCCTTGAGGCCGACGGCGACCGTGCCGCTCACGGTGGTGCCGGCGGCCGGGCTCGTGAACGACGCGGCCGGCGGGTTGATCGTGTTCTGCACGGTGACCGGCCGCGTGAACTGGCCGCCGTTGTTGGTGGCGTCACGCACCTGGGCCACCAGCGTGCGCGCGCCGTTGGGCGTCTTGGTGGTGTCCCACGGCAGCGTCACGTGGCGTCCGGGATCCGTCTGCGAGGCGACGACGACGCCGTCCACCGTGAGGGTGAAGACGTTCGAGCCCGCGGCCGGGTTGTCCACCCAGATGTCGACCCAGGTGGTGCCGCTCACCGTGGCGCCCGCGGCCGGGGCCGTGATGGCGACCGGCAGCGTGTTCTGCGCCGTCACGAACACGCTGTTGGTACCGCTGCGGCCCGTGGAGTCGTTGACCAGCGCGCCGATGGTGTGGGAGCCGTTCGTCAGGCCCATCGTGTTCCACGCCCAGGTGATGCTGGTCGCGTTCGTGAACACGAGGTCCCGGATCACGCCGTCCACCGAGATCTCGAACCGGTTGCTGGAGCCCGCGGTGTTGGTGGCCTGGATCTGCACGCTCTGCAGGCCGCGCACGGTCTGGCCCGGCGAGAGGTTCGGGAACGTCACGCCGATGTCGCCCGAGCTGACGTTGTTGTTGACGCTCACGCTGAGCTGCGCGGTGGCCGTGTTGCCGGCGGCGTCGCGGACGGTGAGCGCGAGCGTGTGCGGGCCATTGCTGTACGGCTGCGTGTCCCAGTTGTAGGTGGCGTTGGTCGCCGCCGTCGTGGTGCTGAAGGCCGGCGGCGACACGCCGTCGATGGTCAGCGTGAACGTGTTGCTGTTGCCGGAGGCGTTGCTCACGGTCATGCCGACCGGCTGGATGCCCGCCACCGTGGCGTTGGCCGCAGGCGCGGTGAACGAGGCGGTCAGGGTGGCCGGCTGCACGGTGATCCGCCGCGTGGGCGGGCTCGGGTCGCTGGCGCCCGCATTGTCGGTGACCATCAGCGACACGTCATAGACGCCCGGCGTCGAGAACACGACCGCGCCCGGCGTGGCGACGTTGCTCGAGGCCGGGGTGCCGCCCGGGAAGACCCAGGCGTAGCTGGCGATCGTGCCGTCGGGATCATTGCCGGAGCCCGCGAAGGTGACCGACTGGCCGGCGAGGATCGTGAGGTCGCCGGACGGATTGGTGATGGTGCCCGCCGGCGGCTGGTTGCCCGGGTTCCCTGTCACCTGCACCCAGGCGGCGACCGAAGGCACGCCCGCGCTGTTGACGACGAACAGCATGTAGTAGCCGGGCGGCGCGACGTTCGCGTTGGGCGGCGAGGTGACCGTGAGCGTGCCGTTGGCCGCGCTGAAGCTCAGGTTGACCAGGCGCTGCTCGAAGTCGAAGGCGTGCGTGGACGAGCCGGCGCGCACGAGCGCAACGGAGGCGACCGCGTCGGGCGTGGTGATTTGAAAGCTCGTGTTGTAGCCGACCGCGGACGGCGCCCCGGTGATCGTCGGGCGCGTGGCAGCGCCGCCGCCGGCCGCGAACAGGTACGGCGGCCGGTAGATCTCCATCGAGTTGTCCCAGTTGCCCTGGTAGGGGTTCGAGCCGGCCACCCACACGGTTGCGTCGGGCATCAGCAGGGCGACCGTGTGATACATGCGCGGCCGGAACATCGTCCCCGCCGGCGACCACGTCTCCGTGGCGGGATCGAACAGGTCAGCAGCGAGGCTGGCCGTGCTGTCGGTCTCGTTCGAGGCGGAGCCGCCCAGCGCCAGCACCCTGCCGTCCGGCAGCAGCACCGCGTTCATCTGCACGCGCGGCGCGGACATCGGCGGCAGGTTGCGCCACGCGGGCGTCGCCTGCGAGAGGTCGATGATCTCCGCGCTGGCGGTGGCGCTGGCGGCGCCGCCGCCCGGCCAGCCGCCCATGATCATGATGCGCGCGCGGTAGTTCTCCGACGGCTTCAGGGACAGCAGCACCGAGGATCCATAGTTCCGTTCCTGCCCGTACAGCGTGGTGGCGACGTTCGTCGTCCACGTCTGCGGGCCCGGATTGAAGATGTGCGAGGTGGGCTGGGCGCCCGACTCGAACACGCGGCCGTCCGGCAGCAGGTGCAGCCACGGGTAGAGCGGCGGCGTGAAGGGCGCGTACGCTTCCGGCCCCCAGCCGGTCGTCAGCCGGTAGATCTCGACCGCGTTGTTGGTGCCGCCGGTATCCAGCCAGCCCGAGAACGTCATCGTGCTGCCGTCGGCCAGGGTGACGTTGGACGGGTACCAGCGGCCGCGGGCCATGTCCTGCGCCTGCGTGAACTGCTCGGTGAGCGGGTCGAAGATCGTCGTCGTGCGGATGCCGGTGAACGGGTTGTAGTGCAGGTTC
>Ga0137394_10004808_pt1 | contig 10279 bp, 7 predicted proteins | sample czobulk116metaG_FD_108278 | JGI IMG/M metagenome (GOLD analysis project Ga0137394, IMG submission 108278) | Vadose zone soil microbial communities from Angelo Coast Range Reserve, California, USA - czobulk1.16 metaG | ecosystem: Environmental > Terrestrial > Soil > Vadose zone | place: USA... | reverse complement strand
CCCCGCCACTTTTGCACAAAGTGTTCGCCTTTGTATTCAGTGTTGGGGGTGATTTTTCCGAAAGCATATAGCTTGTCGCCGTCCAGTTGAAGATCGACCTCATTGGCAATCTCAATACCGACGCTCGCCTTGTCGTACTTGCCATTCGTATGTTTGATGCCCAAATGGTAAATCCACTCGCGGTCATCGAAGGCCTTAAAGATAGTGCCGTCACGATCCACGACCCACGGTGCGCCAATATGCGCAGGGTCCGAATTCCAACCATCAATTGTTGAAGTCGCTTTTCCTGGTTTGCCGTTGGCCGGCGTGGCAGAGGTTCTTCCAGTGGTGCCATGCCAGACGATATATTTTTTTGGTGTAGCTGTGGCAATCCACTGACCGGCATTGAGAGGATAGTTCTTGATATTCATAGCGGTCCTTTCTCGGCTGTTACTTCCATATATCCGTGATCACAGAGCATTTTGAGTTTGATAGCGCACGAATGACGATTCATACCATTATGCATCTGCGGGAGAAAACATTTCATCGGAAGGAACGAAGCATTCAACTTGAACGTGTTAGCGACTATCGTTCGCGCAGAATGGCCAACGCTGGTCCCATCAACAACGCTTTGGCTGCCGCTCTACCACCCGACACCACATCCATTGCCACCAGTCCCCACGGATCGCCGAATTCACTTTTGGTTTTGCTGGCCACAGATTTGAGACTCGAGGCCAACTTAGTCCGAAACGATATGAACGTTTTGTTTCCTGGATCTATTTGCGGATTGTCCTTGAGGAATTGGCCCATCTCTGCCAGCTTTTCGCTCATCTTTACCATTGACTCAGCCCACCACTTAATGACCGAGTAATCCGTTGTGACTGCGCCGAGGGCAGGAGGATTAAGCTTTTTGAGCTGCGCGATGAAGCGGAAGTTGGGCTGCCCTTGCTTGCTCATTTCTTTCCAGAGGTTGTCATCGGTGGCGGGTAACCTGCGAAACTCGTCTTCTTCTCCCGGTTGCACCAGCAAGGCCAGCGCCTGGCGGCCTGCACGCTCGTATTCTTCCTGAGCCCGCGCGGCCCCATTCTTGAGAAAAAGATCATTCGCTACCTGCTCGTCATAGCTGGTTTCAGCGTAAAGCGTCGTTCTACCAAACTCGAGGGCGGCCCCAAGAATTTTGTCCTTGTCGACTTTCTTCATCAATCCCAGGGCTTCAAAAACTTCGAGATTGTTCTTCAACGCGGTCCGATCAGTTTTGGTGTGCAACTCGAAATAGCTGTGGGCCACCCTGAGCCGCGGTTGATGAGTTACCAACTTACTGCACTGATAGGCAACAGTAAGTAAGACACTCTCAGCGAGTACCTTCCTGAGTTTCTCTCCATCAGCAGCAAAGTTAAGAGTAGAGGCCGCGATTCGCGTGGCTGTCGCTGTGTCCGTGATGATTAGTTCGCCGGTGGCCGGCTCGAACATCACTCTACCCTTGAGAATCAAGGTGCTGACCTGCATGAAGTTGTAAATACCCAGCAGATTGAATTTGAGCGAGTGTTTCTCTTTTTGAATCTCCGTGAAGATACTGCGGACGAGGCTGACTCCCACAGGCAGCTTTTCTGCTCCGCTGCCAAAACCCGAGAGATCGCCGTCGAGCGCCGCATGAACAGCCGACCGGCCGGTCTGATCCAATTTGTTGAGGTCGAGATCGAAAAGGAACGCCGCCTCGGAGGTCTCGGCGGAGTTAAGCTCAAAGCCAAGCGCTATTTCCAACTTACGAGACACTCCTGCTTCGAGGACCTTCTTTATCCCTTCAATCTGGGATTCGTTGAGACCAGCTTTCTTTAGTTCGTCCATGTCAACGGCGGGATTGCTACTGATCGCTTTGAGCAATATCTCGATCAGATCAAACTTGCCTGGGCCGGCTGAAAGACCGCTTGAGGCTGACACCTTCAAGCTGAACTCAGTGCCACGCTTCTTGTAATAACCCAGGCGGACCTTGTCTTTGTCAGTCTTCTGCACCCGCATCTGATAAGCCCCGATGATCTCCACGGAGGCGCCCACTTTGATGGAGCTACCCGAGCTGACCTTTAGCTCTCCGATAGGGTCAGGCAGATTCACCCCAGCCAGAGGATTCACGACGCTGAGAACATCGAAAGCACCAGAGAATTTCAAGCTGCCATTGCCCTCCACTGTGGCGACCGTGCCTTTCGCCATCCTTTCGAGATCTTCAAGGTCACCGGGTATCTCGAAGCCGGCGACGGATTCCTTCAGCGCTGCCAGGCCGTTTTGAAAAACACCTGCGGGGCCTTTTTCAAATAAACGGTAGGTGTTGAGCGCTATTTGAGTCCCTGCCCCAAATCCAAAGCTTAGGTTCCCAGTCTTATTCGCCAATTCAGCAGACATCTTTGCTGCGGTGCCCATTACGAGCCAGAGCTGATTAGCCCCGATGGGAATTGAATCGCCGAAGGCGTCAGGATCAAAAAGCTGTTTGTCCTTGGACGAAAGAAGCTTAAAGGTCCCTGAAGCACCTGCCCCAATCTTCATTTCCGCGCCCTCGATGCCCACCCCCAACGGTTGTTCGAAAGCGATGCCGGTAGTGAAGCTCTTAAGCGGTATCTGATCGAGCGGGGTGTTCTCCAGCGGAGTAAATTTCAGCTCCGAGAACTTCAGTTTCTTAAGGTCCTTGATGTACTTAGACAGAGCCGAGTCGTCGCTTAAGGCCACATCGATTTCGACTCCCAACTGATCGGTTAAGCTAATGGTGGGCATGGTGAGCGGCTCTACTTTCCTGTAACGAAACAAAGTTCTTCCAGGTACCTTAGAACCTGGACAGAACCATTTAAGCTGGCAACGTTAAGGCATACAAAAGTAGTCAGACAACGAACCGGTAACCTGGATCGATGTGCTGGTGGCCAACCAGAATCTCATGAATGTTGTAAGGATGTGTGGGTTGCCCGGATAACTTATTGCGTACTACTTGAAAGACATGTTCGAGTCCTGCGGCGTCATCAATATCAATATCGGCAACACAATCATCACCCTTCATGAAGAAGGTTAGTTGCAGATTTCCATAATGGTCCGGCGTCTTAAAGCTCCCGGCAGGTGAAAAACCCGCTGGTGGGTGATGCTGGCTCTGATCTGCGGGATGGAACAGCCCTTCGTTCACGCTGTTTTTCGTTTCCTCACGCAACTCCCTGGGGACGATCGCAAAGAACCGATCACCTCGGACTTCGTTCAGTTTTTGGATATAAGAGAGAACGGTTCTGCCATTGGTTAATGGCGTTGCGCCGGTTTTTGCCGCTATGTTTAGCATCCCCGCCTTCCGAATGTCGTCGAGGGCAGTGTAGAGATCGCTGCCAGTCTTCCCTTCAAAAGCAAGAACCTTATCGCTGACCTCCAGCATTGTGCGCAAATCCGTCGCCAACTTGGCGAATGTCGGAAAGTTGACCTTCTTTACCTTTCCCGGGTCTATCGGAAATGTAAATCCGAGCGACGTGATACCGCTGGCTTTCATATTCACAAACTGACTTACATATTGGTATGAGGGTGGATCGATTTCTATGCGATAAAGCCCCTGGGGAGCACCACGCAGGCCAGTAATATTGATTTGCTTCGCCGCACTTGCGCTAGCCTTAACGATCTCGCTGAGTACCTGATGACGTAGAATGATGTCTACCTTTTCACCGAGGGGATCACCATAAACATCGGTTAGTTCAAGTTGTAGTGTTATTGGTGCTGCCATTTGTATCCTCTCCTCTTACGAGTTGGAACAGTCTGGATGTCCCGGAGTTAAGAATCGCGGTCGCACGATCTTTTCGATCGGGAAACTCTGAGGCTCGCCTGACGGTGCCCTTCACCGGCCTTCCTTGACGATTGACTCGACGATGCGTTCACTCAGCGCCGCTATCGTCTTCGAAGGGTTGTGCCCTACCGGAGCCGGCATGATCGATCCATCCGCGACGTAAAGATTTTTGTACGCGAAGCTTTCGCCGAAGTGATTAACCACCGCGCTATCGGCCGTCTGACCGAGCGGAACTCCGCCCAGCGGATGCGGGGTAATGAAGGCGTCGGGATTTTGGAGCAGTAGGTTCCCGCCGGTTTTTGCGGCCAGCTTACGATGGACCTCCTGGATTGCATCCAGAACTTTGCGCGCCGCGCTGGTACTCCAATTCAGGCGTAGAACATAGTCGCCGAACAGACCAAAGAAGAACCGTTCAACCTTGAACTTCCCAACGGGTTCGTCGCGACCCTGCGCAAACCAGGGCATGAGGTTGTCAAACGGCTGATCGTTGAGTCCCTGATAGAGGGTGCTCAGCGCCGCGGCAAACTTCTGTGCGTCGCCGCTTGGATTCTTTAGATTCTCTTTGTATTGGACCAGCAACTCGGGAACGCCGCCATCCTCGATCATGAACCTCTGCCCATTAAGGTGGTTGTTGCCGAAGAAACGGATGCCGGCAGTGATGGTCGGTCCACGCGAAGGGTAAACTTTGCGGTCGTGGAAAGCCGGGGTCAAATAATTAGCATTCGTGCACCACTTACCGCCTAGCATCTTGCCGAGGTTAGGAAGCGACTTGTGCTGCTTCTGGCACCGCAGCAGGAGTTCAGTTGAGCCTATGGATCCCGCTGAGACAACTACAATACGGCCAGTGATTGATCCACGCTTAAGCTTGCCTTGTTCAATGCGATCAAAATGGACCCGGTAGCCTCCGGCGATGGGTTCAATATTCCGGACGATATGCAGAGGCCTAACTTCCGCGCCACGCTTTTCCGCTCGCGGAAGGTAATTCAAGGCCAGAGTGTTACGCGCTTCGACGGGACAGCCAAGCACACACGCTCCCAGATGCACGCAAAAACCTTGATCGATTCCATCCGCGTTGGGAGTCATCACGCTGTCCTCTTGCCGAGGCACACGCGAGGAATCGTAGGCATAGTTATCGTTGAACTTGATGTTGAGGTCGACTTCCTCATATTGCGCCGCGAAGCCCGCCAGGAGCGCCGCTTCCTTCAGTAGCTTGGTGCGGTTGGCGAATTGGTTGGACGGAATCCGGCGCGGATGTAGCACGTCGCTCACCTTTTGATAGTAAGGCGCCAACACCTGGAAATTGATCTCCGGCGGCCAGCCGGCATTGAAGAAATCCTCGTGAGCGTCGATGACGACATTTGCGAAGTGCAGCGAGCCACCGCCTACGCCGGCTGCGGCCACAGTGCCAATGTTGCCGTGTAATCGGATGTCGAACCATCCGTTGGCGCCGGCGGGCCGGGCCTCATCCCAAAGCCAATCTTTGCGGCTGATGCTAGGGTAGTCCGCTCGCTTCCAGCGCCGTCCACGCTCGAGCACAACTACCTTATAGCCACCTTCTGCCAGCCTGAGCGCCGACACGGCGCCACCAAAGCCACTGCCAATTACTACTGCGTCAAAGTCCGTTGCCATGGGAACACCTCACAGGGTGAAGACGAGGCAGGATTTCATGATCGCCCAGGACCGGGTTCTCAATCAGGTTTTCAGTCGGCGATGAAAACCCCAAGCGTCGTGCATTGCAAAAGGATCATTAGCCGGTACGGGAGAAAGTGCAGAGGCTGCAGGCTCTGAAGACCAGCCGGTTGATTGCGTAAGGCAGCGGATAGATACTCCTCTTTACGCTGCTAGTCAATAGTTTTCTTCGTAATAATTCCTTCTCTCAATTTCGTATTTTCCAATCGCTCCCCCATAAAGCGAACGTCACGCGAGTTCAGAAACAGTCACAAAAACAAACTGTCGTTTAGAGAGCGCACTTGTGCGCCGCGTGGGGGGGACGAGTCCCCTTTCTAAACAGCATGATCTAATTTTGCTAGGAGGAGTTCAGTGGAGGACTCAGGCAGTCAAGTTCTACGCTCGCCAATCCAGTGACCGAGGATTCTTAGTGTGAGTTCTGGTGCAGCCACGTAGCGATCTCGTCCATAGTATTTTCATAGACTTCCGTTTGCGAAGGATTGCCTTTTTTTGGAACTTTCAACGAGTGGTCGCCGCCTTCGATAGGGTAGAGCGTTGCCGGCAAGTGCAATCTCTTGATTAGGGCGCGGATTTCGTCGGTGGTGCCGAAGGTGTCACGTGCGCCCTGGACGAAGAGCATTGGGGCTGTGATCTGCGGCAAGTGAGCATCGCGCAACTTGTCGGGACGGCCTGGGGGATGAAGTGGATAACCGAGGAAGACCAGAGCAGCAATGTTTTCCGCGCTCTCAGTTCCGGCGGCAACTTGTGAAGCGATTCGGCCTCCCATTGATTTGCCGCCAATTACTACGCGATTGCCTTTCAACTTCTTATGCATCCGCGCGACTTCGATCACCGCGCGATAGCAGGCTTCGAGCTTCGCTTTTGGATCGGGCACGCCGCGGCCTTGTTCCATATAAACAAAATTGAAAGTCATCGTGTCGTAGCCACGGTCGGCGAGCCCCTTAGCGAATAACTGCATAAAAGGATGCAACTGACCAGCGCCGGCGCCATGGCCGAGGATGATCGTAGTGCCGACGCGGTCTTTCTTCGCGGCGGGATAGAGCATTGCAGTAACGCTATCGAGCTCGTTGATTCTTACGGTTAGTGTTTCAGATTCAATTGTCATACGACGCGGTGGTAATCGTGGTTAAGATCAGAACATCAGAACCGGGAGCAGTAGCGACCGGGCTCAGCCTGAAGGGCTGTTGGATAGTAGCCGGTGGTCGCAGCGTGGCGCAGACCACCGGACCACAATCGAAAATAATTCCACACCCGGAACGGGTGTCAGAAAAACGGTGGCACGCCTCCGGGGTGCGGACCCGGGTGAGCATTCCTTTCCGGTGGTCTGCGCTACGCTCCGACCACCGGCTACTATCTGACAGCCCTTCAGGCTGGACCCTGTCGCTACCCCGATGCATCGGGGTTCTGATACCGTTTCTGCCTAGCGCTTTTGGCGCCTTGGCGGTTATTTAAATACGCGCGGCACGCGTTCGCTGATTCCGCAAGTGACTTCATACGAAAGTGTTCCCGCGGTCCTGGCGAGATCCTCCGCTGTTATCGAGTGACCCGCATCGTGTCCCATCAGTATCACCTCATCATTCAGTGCCACGCCCGGAACACCCGTAACATCGATCAGCGTGAGATCCATCGAGATTCGTCCGATCACGGTAGCGGAGACGCCACGGATGATCGCATGTCCACGATTAGATAACGCTCGCATGTAGCCATCATGATATCCAATGGGAATTGTTGCCACCAGCGTCTTGCTCGAAGCCTCAAACGTGCAGCCATAGCCAACGGTCTCTCCGGCAGGCACCCATTTCAGTAACGTGATGCGCGAGTGAAGCGACATTACCGGCTGGAGTTTTTGACTACGATCAGCGGGAGAAAGAACGTCTCGCCACAATCCATACAACACGCCGCCGGGACGAACCATGTTTCCCCAGGCTGTTGGCTGGCCAAAAATGCCGGCAGAATTTGCCAGATGGCGGTAAGTAGGCTCGTAACCGTGTGCGCGAAACGTAGCCAGGGCATGTTCAAAACGTTGAATCTGATCCTGTGTTAATGGCCCACATGACGGCTCGTCGGCGGCGGCGAAGTGGGTCATCAAACCGTCGATGCGAATGTTTTTGAATCGCGACAATCCATCGACGAAATCGGGAACTTCATCAAAGCGCACGCCGAGCCGCCCCATGCCGGTATCCACCTTCACATGAACATCGGCGACTTCACCTCGCTCGCGTGCTGCAAGATCAATGGCCTCCAACATGTCGAGTCGATAAACAGAAGGGATCAGTTTGTGCTGAAGACACGCCATAGCCTGCCCTTCCCAAAAACCTGCCAAACAGAGTACCGGTTGGGTGATGCCTGCGTCCCTCAACTCAATTCCCTCTTCCGGCAACGCCACGCCAAACCAGTCCGCACCTTCTCCTTCGAGCCGCCGCGCACACTCCACCGCACCATGCCCGTAAGCATTGGCTTTAACCACGGCCATCACGCTTACGTCTGGTCCAACCCGATCTTTGACTACATGGAAATTTCCGGCGAGTGCGCCGAGATCAATCTCAGCCCAGGTTGGGCGGCGGCTGGTAGTTTTGAGTGGTTTGACTTCAGATTCAGGCAGCATGTAATCGGTGTAATCGTAAATCTACTCAACCAGAATGGAACGCGAGCACACCTTAAATTACACCGAAAAAAGAAAAGCCCCAACCGGCGAGGCTAGGGGGCTTGATACAGTTTCATTCAAGCGTTCAAAGTTCAGCCTTTAGGCTGCGGGTCTTATGACTAGCAAAACCGCAAACTAAAGTCTGTACTCTAAACTGCATCAGTACCAGGACAGGGGCAGGGCTCTAATTTCCGGCGGCGCGCCACTTCGGCTCGGCGAACGTCAGCTCAACCGGCGTCCAGGCTCTCGTCTCATCAATTCGTTTCATCTCAAACACAAGTCGCACATCATGCCCGGTCGCATCTGGGCGGGAGACTTTCCGAAGCGCCGGCGCCGCGTCAAGTAAAAACGTCCCAGGTTGATCTGGCGGATAAAGACTAAAGTTTCCAACCGGGATCTGCTTGATTTCAGACTTACCTTTCTCGGTATCTGAGAGAGAGACGAAGACAGCGACGGGGGTCATGGCGGGATTTACTACTCTAGTAATTGTTACTTCCAGAACCTTCGCGCCATTCGTGAACACATCCGTTGCGACCGGCAAAGAACTGCTGGGATGCTCATGCGTCAACTTCACGACGGGTAACACCGTTGACTCATCCGTTTTCGGCTCTCGAGATTGAGGGCCCTGCACTTTCGCCGATCCGCAATTGGCGCCAGTAAAGCACAGGGCCCATATCATCAATGCAGTCAGGGATAATCTTCCCACTTCAATCCTCCGCACTGAGTTAAATGCAAAGCAAACGCAGGAGGTTGCCTTGATCACTGCTAACACTTCTTCGAACGACTAGAACCTGGCGACCGCAAGCTCGAGGCGGCCGACGTTCAGCTTTTGTGTTTCAACGCGACGCTGCTCTTCAATAGGCACGGTTACGAGCGTCACATCCAGGTCGCTTGCAAGTGATCCACCCTGACTTAGCTTTCTGATCGTGGGCGTGGCGTCTACAAGATAGCTAAGCTTCGGCAAGGTGCTCGCCGGGGCCGCACTAGTTGAAGGGCTGGCTAAGGGTGAGCTCGCCGGAGTCATGCCTTCGTGGCCCTTCATGGCAGGTTCCTCACAACAGAAGAAAGCGAAACTGCCAGCGTAATGCGGATCATCGATCGAAGTTGCCGCCGACGCGTCGGGTTTGTTGATGAAGACGCGGACGAAGACATCCTGTTTAGGAGGCACTTCAACCTCATCAATCGTAAGCACAGCCTTTTCTCGGCCTGCCACGTCCAGCACCGTGCGAAACGCTTCCGGCTCAACTTTGATTCGCGACGGCGCGGCCTCTTGCAGAGTCCCCGTTAACGGCCGGCGCAGTTCGTAACGCTTGATGAACTCAAGCTTGGCTGGCGCGCCTTCACGCAGGAATTTCTCCAGTGTCGCTCTGTCTTTCACCGCCGCGGATACCGCCATGCCGGGCGCACAGGGCTCGTACTGGTAAGTTAAGAGCGGGAACAGCAGCGTAGTCGCCACCTGAATTGGGGCGGGATTGCCATCGCCATCAACGAAGTCGTCGGTGAATGTGAAGTTGCTCCAGGCTGGATCGTTGGTATTGGCGTTGCCCATATCGAGGTTCCAGTGAACCCACAAACACTCAATCATGTTGTGGTGGCACCAGAAGACCGGATCGAGAGGTGATATGAATTGACTCATATGGCCATCGACAAAGCCGTGAATGTAGTTATGCGGCGTGCCTTCCAAGCCTCCGTAGGTCGTTCTCTGCCGCTGGGTAGTGGCCTGGCCGCTGCCAAAAAGAAGGAAGTTAGTTTGATTGAGGATATTAGTAATGGTCGTCGCACCAACTGCGGCAGCGTTCGCTACGCTGGTCTGGGTCGCAACACGGGTTGTGTCCAGCAGCGGATTTCCGGCCCCCCAGAAAGGCGCAGGGATGCTGGGACTTGTCGTCCAATTCCAGTAAGGCAGCGCAAAGTCGTTATTGCCGGTGAGCTTCCTGCAAATGTTTTCGAAATTGACAAGGTAAGCGCGGTGCCAGGGAAGGAACCACCAATTTTGGTGTGGACATTTGTTGTTATGTATATCGGCCTGTTTGCTCCAGTTGCGACCATCGCTGGGCAGTAATGCTTTCATTGCGGCGACGGCGTCTTTGTAAGTTTGGATAATCGGGTCGTTCGCAGCAAGGTTTGCAATGTTTCGACGAGTCGGCCGGTTCTTAATCTTATTGCACGCAGAT
>Ga0137394_10004807_pt1 | contig 10279 bp, 10 predicted proteins | sample czobulk116metaG_FD_108278 | JGI IMG/M metagenome (GOLD analysis project Ga0137394, IMG submission 108278) | Vadose zone soil microbial communities from Angelo Coast Range Reserve, California, USA - czobulk1.16 metaG | ecosystem: Environmental > Terrestrial > Soil > Vadose zone | place: USA... | reverse complement strand
AATGTCACAGTTCTAGTAGAAAACGTGCCTCCCGAGCAGTTGGCACGCAGGGGCTCGCGAAATGCAGGGATCCTCGGTACGGACGATCCCGAGAGTTTGGTGCTCGGTATCTTCGAAGGTGTACCGACAACTAAGAAAAGCACGTTTGACCTACCCGCGGGTCCCGACCGCATCGTGCTCTATCAGAAGAACATCGAGGCCGTCTCCTCCAGCGAAAACGAAATCCGAAAGGAAATACGCCTGACGGTAATCCACGAACTAGGCCACTATTTCGGGATGACCGAAGCCCAACTAGAAGATGTCTGACCGCGCACTAGGCTGCCGGACAGGCAAATGTTATTTTGCGCCGCTCGCAGATCGACGAAGTTCGAGATCACACTTCAGACCTGGCGCTGCTGTGTCGCTTTCCTGAGGGCGCGAATGAATCGCTGCAATTGTCTTTGCTTCTTCCCAGTCGGGGTTACAAACAAGCACCTCAACGGTGAGGGAACCATCCGGCTGCTCTTTGCACAAGATGTGGACGGAATCCCACATCTCCTCCTCTTTTCCCGCTCGCATCCGTTGCCCGACACGAACCGATAGCGTGTCCGTGCCGACCTCAAACCGCCCTTGGCACCCTGCATCACAACGCACCTGGAACTTCCGCCTGTCCGGCGGTGACATTAGATCCACACGGAGCTCCTTCACCACTTGTAATATGGGCCTTTCAGCCCGCGGTTTGATATGGTACCGAGCGCAAAAACAGGCGGTACGCCGGTACCCTCACGAAGAGCTATGGCGACCGTAGATCAAGCGGGTACGTCGGCAGTTGGTGCCAGGCGGACCGAGGACAGCTGATGATAATTCCCCATCCTCACTCCCACCAGGATGTTCGGCGGTTTGACTACCCATCACAAGCCGAAATTGTAGGAAGGGTAACTGGAGTAGCGATGAGAATCGTTGGAGAGAAACCGACGGAATCAGGGGAGCGGTCGACTGGGGCATCGCGTTGAGGCCCGACATTCCTGTTTCCATAGCAACGCCTATTTGAACGATAGTGTGGCAATCCGGCACATCACCGGTTGCAAAGAACTCTGCGATAGGTTTTGATAGGCAGATGTGTTGCCACGTAGAGGGTTCGTAATCGCAAACGGATGATCGACATTAATCTCTTCGCAGGTGGGGGCGGTTTCGCCGTTGGCCTGCAAATGGCCGGTTTCACGCCGCTCCAACTTTACGAAAAGGATGCAAAGGCTTGCGGCACGCTCCGACATAATGTCATCTCGACAGCACCCACGCTGAAAGGTTCCGTATCCGAGAAGGATGTCAAAGAGATTGACTGGGGTGAGTCTCGACAGGAGCTCCGGCTGCTCGCTGCGGGTGCTCCCTGTCAACCTTTCAGCCTGGGCGGGAAACATCGCGCGTCTGAAGATGGCCGCAACCTCTTCCCAGAAGTGGTCCGGGCAGTTCGCGAGCTGAGACCCGCTGCGGTTGTCGTTGAGAACGTCCGAGGCCTTTTGCGGGAAGATTTCCGAGACTATTACGAGTATATCCTTCGCCAGTTAGAGTGTCCTTCAATAAAACCGATCTCAGACGAACTTTGGCGAAGCCATGATCAGCGCATCCGTCGACATCAGTGCTCGGTCGGTTATGCCCCCGAGTACAACGTGACCTGGCGTTTGTTGAACGCTGCGGACTATGGAGTTCCACAAAACCGCTTTCGTGTTTTCATTGTCGCCACGAAATATGGTCTGCCACAGTACTCGTTTTCTCCACCCACGCATAGCCGCAGCGCGCTGCTTCGCACGCAAGCAGCAGGGGAATACTGGAAAAGACACAGCCTTCGCAAGAAGCTGACGCTTTCACGCAATGGACACGTTCCAGAAGAGGAATTATTCCGAAGCCCTTGGGTCACGGTCAGAGACGCCATCAGTCACCTTCCCAAGCCTGGGGACCAGGAAAGCGATGCTTGGATGAATCATTGGTTGATTCCCGGCGCGCGCGAGTACGCCGGGCACTCGGGTAGTGAAATGGATTGGCCTTCCAAGACCGTTAAGGCCGGAGTGCATGGCGTCCCGGGTGGGGAAAACACTGTCATTGATGATGGCGGTAAGATCCGCTATTTCACGTTTAGAGAGCTCGCCCGGTTGCAGAGCTTCCCGGACAGGCACTTTTTTGCGGGCGCAAGGATTCATGTCACTCGCCAAATCGGAAACGCCGTGCCACCGGAACTAGCAAAAGCTGTGGCGGAGCCTTTGTACAAATTGCTGGCAAATCATTTCGCCCAGCAAATTATTGGAGGATCGTATGGCCCAACCCTTACGAGAATTTGACCTTCAGCCGCACCCGCGAATCCTCCCGATGTTAGGCGAGATCAACCTCACCCAGTGGAGATGCATCGCCGAGCTGATCGACAACTCAGTAGATGCGTTCCTAGGCGTCAAACGTGCGGACAATCCGATCCAGAGCCCGGAAGTTCACGTAAGTCTGCCAACTATTGATTCTGAGGCGGCCAAGATCACGGTGCGCGATAACGGGCCAGGCATGGAGCCCAATACCTTGGAAAATGCGGTAAAGGCTGGGTGGACCAGCAACGATCCAATTAGCAGCCTCGGCATGTTCGGGATGGGATTCAACATTGCCACTGCTCGTCTTGGGACTGTGACGAAAGTGTGGACCACGCGCGCGGGAGACCCGACATGGTGCGGTCTCGAAATTGACTTCGAGAAACTGATCAGTCAGCGACATTTTCGCACCCCGTCCCTCACACGTCCAAAAGCCGATCCGCATGAACATGGAACGGAAGTCTCGATTGAAAAGCTGAAGCCGGACCAAAGGCAGTGGTTCGCAAAGACTGCAAATCGCGCGAAGCTGAGCCAGGAATTTGGACGGGTCTACGCCTCTATGCTTCGATCCAATGGGTTTCCGATCGGCTTTCGACTGATGCTGCAAGGTAATATCATCCGCGGGCGGAGCCATTGTGTTTGGGGAGGAGAGGGAAACCCGAGCCGTGAGGCTCATACTGCACGGTATGGAGTGATCAGTGCCTATCAGCCGGTTGACGTCCGACTGGCCGACAGATCGTTCTGTCAAAAATGCTGGCAATGGTTACCAGCAGGGGAGGTAGGGTGCCCGGCTTGCGAGCGTTCCGAAGACGTGGTCGTGCGACAGCGACGTGTCTACGGGTGGCTCGGAATTCAGAGATACTTGACCGCCAATGACTACGGAATCGATTTCATTCGGCACGGCCGCAAGATCGAGATCGCGAACAAGGAACTGTTCTTCTGGAACGATGGACAAATCGTGGAGGAGGAATATCCCATAGATGATCCGCGTCATCGAGGGCGAATTGTCGGAGAAATTCATCTTGACCACTGCAGGGTTACCTATACTAAAGACCGCTTTGACCGGAACGATCCGGTATGGGATGAAATGTTGGGGATCGTTCGAGGAGATGGTCCGCTTCGACCCGACAAGGCAGAGCAATTGGGGCACGGTCAAAATACTTCGCCCCTATTTCTTCTTTTCCAAGCGTTTCGAAGGTCAAGTCCGAAACCAAAAGTCGCCGGAGCGTACAAGCGACTCCTAGTTGTTCCTAACAACGACCTTGCGGAAGAAATGGCGCGACATTTCTATGCAGGTGAAACCGAATACCAAACTGACGCCAAATGGATGGAACTTGTTGAAGAAGCTGACCGAGAGTTGCTGACCGGAGCTCCGGGGGAAGGCGCAAGGCCAGGAGGGCTCGAAGGATGGCCGACGCCCGATGCTGGCAGTGAGGTGGCTCCGGTAGCGCCGGCAATGGGAACAGTCACGGGGACAATCACGACACCACCAGCTCCAGCACTGGCCCGTACACCGATTGCGTCATTGTCACGGGAATACCGCGAAGACCAAACAGATCTTCGATGGGAAATTCGCGCATTCAGTGTTGCGCCTACCGATCCAGAGCTGGGAAACAGGCCCTCTCCTTGGCGATTGAAGGCGACACCGTCTGGCGTATTTGAGTTTTACATCGACCTTGAACACGAAATCTTTCGGTCGGCAACAATGACGCCTCTCGACGGACTTTTGGCAGAACTCGCATGGAGTGCCAAGGATTTTCAGCGCTCCGGGCAAGTCCAATCTCTCTTCGGCAGTATTCTTGCCGGCCTTCGCGAGCGGTACGCCAGTGCGAGTAAGTTAGATCCTGTTGAGTTGGCGAGCGAGGCGCGGTTAACGCTTGCCTCCGTCGGGCGGGGTATCGCCAACTCTCCGGACCCAGAAGACGCTCGGGCGCTCTTCAACGAACTACTTCCTGCGGAACAAGAAGCCATCTTAGGAAAGATGGCGACACGCTCTGTTCAAAATCCGCAACAGGCCATCGCCGAGGGCCGATTCCTCGAGTACGCGCCCGCGAAAACGCTGCTAAGGTTTTTCGAGCAACACCCGGAACTTTTTTTTGACGGTCACTACTGGGATGCGCCTTACGCTCGCTTGGATTACAGCGTGCCGTCGGCTACAGAGGAAGCCCAGAAACAGACTGTAAGGCACTATGCCAGTCTTCTGTCTGACGCGGTATGGCTGGCTGAGCAGGATCCATCGGACCTTGATGCTGTCAGCCGTCCCCGACTGTTGCGCGCGGCACTTGCGTTAGAACTCCTTGAGCCCAGCGTTGGCGAGGGAGCTGCGGTGTAGCTGTCGTGCGTAGCCCCTTTCTCAACGAACAACGACTCTTGCGCGGGCCATGGCAAGCGTTTGAGCGCGATGTTGCGCGACTTCTCCTTGCCAATGGATTCGACGATGTCAGGATTGTTGGAGGGTCTGGTGACCATGGCGGAGATATTCTTGGAACACGGCTAGGGGAACTCTGGGTTTGGCAGTGCAAGCATACTACGACGGCTCCTCCTCCCTCCTCCGCGGTCTCTGAGGTCGTAGAAGCTGCCCGCTACTACAAGGCGCAACGCATGGTGATCGCAACGTCGCGCCCACCCGGCGACAGTTTCAACGACGAAAAGGCCCGTTACGAGCGGATGGGGTTAAAGATTCAAGTTGCCGATCCAGCCCTTTTGTTTCGACTCATGGAAACTACACCGGAATATTCTCCTCTGCGAAAAGCACTGCGCGCCTACCAAGAAGACGCTGCCGGCCGCTTTCGACAATCTTTAGTGGACACAGGTCGAGCGCAGATCGTGCTCGCCACGGGTCTCGGAAAGACAATTGTCATGGCCGAGGCCGTCGCGGACCTGCTACGAGACGAACTTATCCCAGATAATCGGATTCTGGTTCTTGCGCATACTCGTCCACTCGTGGATCAGTTACACCAGGCTTTCTGGTTCCAGCTGCCAAAGTGGATCTCCACGCATCAACTAACAGAAGGAGAGTCGCCGTCGTTTTGGGAGGGAATAACTTTTGCGACGATCCAGAGTGCCCGGTCGCGCCTAGATACCTTGCCAAGCTTCGGTCTAGTACTGGTTGATGAAGCTCATCATGTTGGAGCCGAAACTTTCCGAGTCACTCTGGATCAATTGCGACCCAAAATGATTGGAGGAGTGACTGCCACGCCTTGGCGCGGTGATGGGTTCGAAATTGATCAAATTCTGGGCCCACCCCTCGTACGAATTGGAATCGCGGAAGGTTTACAGAAGGGATTTCTTTCCGACGTAGACTACAGATTGATGGCGGACAATATCGACTGGCAATTCGTCCAGGAAGCGTCCAAACACAAGTATTCTCTCGCACAGCTCAATCGTAAATTGATTATTCAGACTAGGGACGAAGAGGCAGTCCGGCTTGTGAAAGACGCTTTTGACAAAGAAAAGCGACGCGGAGGTATCGTGTTCAGCGCTAGCGTTTCGCACGCTGAACACTTCGCTGCCATGCTCCGTCGATACGAATTCCGGGCAGAAGCTATTTCAGGGGAAATGTCGCCTCGTGACAGAGACCGAGTGATGTCACAATTTCGATCCGGCGAACTGGATTTTGTGACGACCGTCGATTTGTTTAACGAAGGAGTGGATGTCCCCGAAGTCGACCTCATCGTATTCATGCGAATCACACACAGCCGCAGAATTTTTGTTCAACAACTCGGGCGCGGGCTACGCTTTAGCCCCAATAAAGATCGAGTGGTGGTCCTTGATTTTGTAACGGATTTGCGGCGCATCGCAGAAGTCATTGAATTAGATAAGGCGGTTAGATCGGACTCAATTGAAAGGCTTGGGTTGGGTAGTCGACTAGTGCAATTCAGCAATAAATCTGCTGGCGATTTTCTCCGTGAATGGATGCTGGACCAAGCCTCCCTTTTCTTACGAGAGGAAGAACCGACCATCGAGCTGCCCCAGTTTGAATACCCAGAACCGCCACCGCCTGGAGCAGTGCAGTGAGCGTCCCAGAAGAGGTGCGCAATAAACTGAGATCACGTCTATGGGAAATGGCCGACGAGATCGGTTGGATAAACCTGCCAACACCGCAGAAGTCCAAGCACTATGAAGACTGGACCAAAAATCAAGAGATTGGCGGTTTGTTGGGACGTTTTATTGATCGTGGGAGGGTTCGCCTCTACATCAAGGATACATTGTTAAAGGGCTATGCGACCCACAGGTCTGCCGACCCCAACCGTCCGTTGCGTGTGGCTGGGATCGAACCAAATGCTGTAGTGTTGGAGAAATATGTGAAGCCGCATGGGCTAAGGTTCGGCGACGGAAGAATCATCAGTTGGGGGCGTGCCGAGGACTGGAAAAGCATTTTAATGGCACTTCACGAGCGCGCATTTGTGCGCGATGAGGCCAGGAGATTTGCGGTCATTCTGATGTTTGCCGACGGCAAATTTCGTGAGCCGGACAACAGAACCATGATCAAGGCCGCTGCGGAGAGACTCGGGATTGAGAAGGTCGTCTGGTTAGATACGTGAATGGGGGACGCATTGACCAAAGCCGAGCGGTCTGCGCACATGGCTAAGGTGCGTGGCACAGGAAACAGATCCACCGAACTAGTAGTCGAAGAAGCTTTCAAGAGGTCGAAAATGCGGGGTTGGGAAAAGCATCCGCAGAATATTTTTGGTCGACCCGATTTCTACTTCCGACGAGTGAAGTTGGCGCTCTTTGTTGACGGATGTTTCTGGCACGCCTGTCCAAAGTGCGACCGTCGAACACCGACCACTCGCTCAGATTTCTGGCGGCGAAAGGTCGCTCAAAACCGGCGCAGAGATGATAAGGTTCGGCGCGAACTACGGAGCCAAGGCCTACACGCGATCAGAATCTGGGAGCATGAGCTGCGGGATGGAAAATGGCTGAGACGCGTTCAGGTCATGTTAAGGCGATTACGTCCCTATCAAAAGAAATTCGCGACCCCGAGTTAGGCATAGGAGCCAGGCAATCGTCATGGCCCTACTGTACATTGAATCGCCGATGCTCCCGAATCTTGTCATAGCTGACCGCTAACTCCTGTCCGACCCTTAGCTCAGAGATTACTATAGGTTGGGTATCGAGCTTGCCGAACACAAGCCTGTGCTCGTCGTCGATAGAATCCACTTGAAGCCACATCCATTCACTTTCGCCCGACTCAGCGTCAGTGAATTCAACTTTGACATGATCACCTGGCTCGTAAGTAGACATCGTCCGATCCATATCTATCAATTCTACCACCTTAGGGCCTGGACTAAGGTGGCGTCCACGAGTGGTTTAGGAGCGACGCCGACGGCCAATGCTAAGCGTCTAAAGCCAAGGCAGCGCTACTCCGGAGGCTGTACAACCAACTTATCGTATTTGACTTTGAAATGTTTATTTAGAAATTTAAGTAGAATCGCCAGTCGAATTCGAATCGCGTATGCATCATTTGGAGTTTGCGAGTGTTTGTCGAATTCTAGCAGTTCCGTGTCAACTTGCTTGTTCGATTCACCAGTTTCCTCAACGAGTTCCCGATTCTTTTCTCGATCTCGCTCGAATCGTACGAGCATCTCGCGCTCAACATGGTCAACCTTTTTCAATCGCACTTGGCGATATAAGTGGTAATAGACGGTGACCATACCGACCTGGCGCAGCAAGCTGTCAGACATGCCAAAAACGGAGTTCATTAACACCAGCGTCTTTTCGGCTTCACTGACAAGTGCGGAGATTGCGGCGGGTGCAGCCTTTTTGTCTCCCTCTTTGTGCCACTTTCGGAAGTCCTTTACAAAATCGTCCAGGTAGGATTTCTTGGTGTTTGGGATGGTCTTGGAGAATTCAATGTAGAGACACTTAGCTGCAAGATCGCGGTGTCGGTATCGGGCGTCAGGAAACGGAATATGCTTCGAAAAAAATGTGTGGCTTGCAACCTTACGAATCGCCGCCGGCATTGGACCACCTAGAGCCCCGCGCTTTTCTGGAGCATTGAGCGGCACGGCCTCATTTAAGCGTGAGAACATGTCTTCAATCAGCTCGATGTCATCTGTTCTAATCGTGACGATATCAATGGGAGTGCCATCGAACCTTGCCTTAATGTGTGGGTATTTTTTCGCGAGGCTTGGGTAGTCGAGGCCTTGCGCTTTGACCGCGTCATCTCGGAGATACTTAAAGTCCTCAGCGAGTGGCAGATTCCCGTCGATAAAATCCCAAATTGTTTGTAGCCGCTGCTTGCCATCAATGATGGCGTAGCGATACTTTTTGCCGTTTTTTTCTTTGTGTGGAACAAACTCATGGAAGTAGAGCTTCGGAACGTCGAAGCCGTTCACGAGCGAGTCAATGAGCAGCTGACGCTTTTCCCTGGTCCAGATCCCACTAATCCGCTGGTATTCTGGAGCAAGTTCAATCTCATGGCGTTCGGAGTACACCACAAGGAGCGAGCTCTGTGGGTATCTTCCTAGGGAGAACTCATCCATCGTAAGGCCTCCTCGCCAGGATTGCTGCGTTGTCGAGTTCGGGGAAAACACTCAGCGAGTCGATCTTCAGAGCCGCAAGTTGTCGGCGTATACGTAGTTTTGCTGAGGCCGGAATAATGTACCTGCCAATATGCTGTCCATCGCCAACGCTTTCAATGGGTGTCTGATCCCTGTGAGTAACGGTAAAGACGCTGTGCTGAGCCTGCATTCGCTTAGAATGTCGGACGGCAATTCCGGCCGCGGGCGTGAGCCGGCTGGTACGCTCAGAAGCGAGCTTCGTTGGAAGGTAATTCTGGAGCTGCTCATCATCGTCCTCAAAGATTGGGAGGTCTCGTTTGTCAGCCGGCTTAATGCTTGCCACCTCGTTCAACTTCGTCGGCAGCAGTAGCCAAAGGGCACCGTCCTTCCTGTCGTTCTTCGCCGTAGTGTCCATTGAGTGGGTGGCGAAGTAAAGCCCGATAAGTGGGCTCTCTGTCCAATCGAGGAGCCTTGTTGGAACAGCGTGGTGGCGTGCTAAGAATAGCCACTCCCACTGAGACTGCGGGCGTTGATCGATGAACTGAACTGCGTTCTGTTTGAATGTGTTGATGAGGCTGCGTTCATGCTCCAGCTTAAAGGGCGGTCTCCCAAGAGAAGGCAAGAGCTTGTGGTCACAATTCGTTGAGCCCCGATACCATATCGGTACTCTTCTGGCTCTCTCGCGAGGCAGGTCGACCGCTCGCATGAGGTCCGAAACACTGCGAATCCGCTCACCATTGAAGAGCATAGTCGGAGGGCGGCATGAGTCCTAAGCAGAGACTCAAAAACCGCAGAGGGAGTGTAACAAACCCCGTTGTTGTGGGACAACGGACGTATCCAACAAGCGTAAATTTCAGATGCAGACAGCGAACTCAGTATCCGATCTTCAAGTCGTGTGCGATTGCTCTGTCGTTCTGATTCTATCCGGGACGCGTGCCGTCGTGCTTTTGGCTATAGTCCGTACAGGGCCAGTGCCCGTTCAACCCGCGCCAGGTCAAAATTGTGAGTGCGAAGAATCTCCAGGTACCCCAGCTTATCCCCCATGCACAGTTTGTGGTCAGCCTGAAGCTTGAATCCGTGGCAGGATCCGCAGATGCACTGAAGGTTTTCTCGGCGGTCTGGATTGCCAGCCTTCAATCGCCTAATCAATCTCGCCGGCACAATGTGGTCCACATGACGCCTAATTCCAGCCTGCTTGAAATCCACTCCGCACGTCTCAACTTCGCACTTTTCCCGCAGAGCCGGCGTCCGCCGATTTCCCCATCCCTTCCGCAAAGGGCGGGGTCCTGGCCACTTCCGCTCAACGCGGCTCCATCGTACTGGCCTCTCTTGGGTACTGAAGCGAGAGCCGCAGTAGAGGCATCGCCGGTGGCGATACGAACTGTGGCCTCGGTAAACCGTCTTGAGCACTTCTGTTCGTCTGTCTCCGCAATATGGACAACGCATCTT
>Ga0137394_10004806_pt1 | contig 10279 bp, 8 predicted proteins | sample czobulk116metaG_FD_108278 | JGI IMG/M metagenome (GOLD analysis project Ga0137394, IMG submission 108278) | Vadose zone soil microbial communities from Angelo Coast Range Reserve, California, USA - czobulk1.16 metaG | ecosystem: Environmental > Terrestrial > Soil > Vadose zone | place: USA... | reverse complement strand
CTCGGCTTGCGCCGAGACATGCACGGTGACGCTGCCGTGCTCGGTGAACTTCACCGCATTGCCCGCCAGGTTGATCAGGATCTGGCGCAGATGGAGCGGATCGCCGCGCAGCGCCGGCGGCACCTCGGGCATGATGGAGACGACGAAGTCGAGGCCCTTGGCGGCGGCTTGCGAGCTCAAGATCCGGCACGTGCTGTTGACCAAGGCATGCAGGTCGAAGTCGGTCTTCTCCAGGACCAGCTTGCCGGCCTCGATCTTCGAGAAGTCGAGGACGTCGTCGACGAGCCCCAGCATGACGCGCGAAGAGCTGCGCAGCGTCTGCAGCATGTCGGCCTGCTCGCGCGAGAGCGACGTGTCGCGCATGAGATCCGCCATGCCGATGATGGCGTTGAGCGGCGTGCGCATCTCGTGGCTCACCACCGAGATGAACCGGCGCTTCGCCAGGTTCGCCGCTTCGGCGCGCGCCAGCGCATCGAACAGCTTCGTCACCAGAGAGCGCACGTAGAGGCTGAGCAGGATCAGCCCGAGCAGCAGGCCATAGCCGAACACGCGGTGCTCGCGCCAATACTCGTTCTGCCAGATCACGAGCAGGAAACCGGCGACGCTCAGGCCGAGCGACAGCAGCAGGTACCGCTGACCGAAACGGAAGCCGTTGGCGAGCGTGACCCAGATGTACACCAGGAACAGCGGTGCCGCCCGCTCTCCCAGGAAAGCCATGCACGCGGTCAGCGTGCCGATGTCGGCCAGCGCGCCGATCATCCGGCGCGTGGGCGATCCGCTCGGCGCGGCGAGGATATGGATGAAGAGCAGCGCCGCGGTCAGCAGATAGCCGAACATCACGAAGACGATCGGCTGCTGATGCGCGATGGCGCCCGGCAGGAGATAAAGCCCGATCAGCGTGCCGATCGCCAGGCGCACGATGGCCTGCTCGTGCTCGGTGTCCGGGCGCGCGGCGAAGCGTGCGCGCAGACGGACGAGCGCGCCGCGCCAGTCTGGCGTCAGTGCGGTTGCTGGGGGTCGCGCCATTCGTTCTGGATCTGCAGCACTTCCTTCTTCATGCCACAGAAGGCTTCGACCAGGCGCGGGTCGAAATGCTGGCCGGCCTGGCTCTCGACGTATTCCAGGGCCTGCGCGCTCGACCAGGCCTTCTTGTAGGGGCGCACCGAGGTGAGCGCGTCGTAGACGTCCGCCACGGCGACGATGCGCGCGCAGAGAGGGATGTGGTCGCCGACCAGGCCGTTGGGATAGCCCGAGCCGTCGTATTTCTCGTGGTGGCCGAGCGCGATCAGCGCGCCCATGCGCACGTACTTCGACGCGCTGCCCTTCAGAATCTCGTGCCCGATGACCGGATGGCGCCGCATCACGTCCCATTCGAGCGCGTCGAGCTTGTCGGGCTTGAGCAGGATCTGGTCGGGGATGCCGATCTTGCCGATGTCGTGCAGCGGCGCGGCCAGCTCGACCGTCTCGACCTCGTCGAGCTCGAGGGCGAGTGCGTTGGCGATCAGCCGTGAATAGCGCGACATGCGGATCAGGTGGTAGCCGGTCTCCTCGTCGCGGAACTCCCCCGCCCGCGCGAGCCTGAGGAGGGTCTCCTTCTCGCGCTCGCGCACCTCGCGCGTCGCGTCCTCGACCATGTGCTCGAGCAGCCGCCGGCGGTCTTCCAGCACGAGCTGCTGCCGGCGCAGCGTGAGCAGGTTGCGGCAGCGCGCCAGGCACTCGCGCGCGTCGACCGGCTTGGTGAGGAAGTCGGTGATGCCGGCATCGAGCGCGGCATAGCGCACCTTGCGATCGTCGTGCACCGTCACCATCACCATCGGCACGTGCTCGTAGCCCGGCAGCGCGCGCAGCCGCTTGACGAGCTCGATGCCGTCCATGTCGGGCATCATGTAGTCGACCAGCACGAGGTCGGCGACATGGCGGGTCGCCCAGACCACTGCGTCGACCGGGCGGGCGAAGCCCTCGACCACCACGCGCTCGTCCAGGCTGCGCACCACCTGCTCGAGGATGGCGCGGCCGGTCGACTGGTCGTCGACCACCATCACCGTGTTTTTCACCGAAGGCAGGACCCTGACCTGCGCCTTCGCCATGACTCCTCCCCTATGCCTGCTTTGAGCTGTCCCGGCGCGAAAAGCCTACGCCCGGCACCCCCCCGTGTCCAGCAAGGAATCCCCCTAGGGGGACAGTCTTTGGCATTTAGCAGTTTGTGCTGGTGCCGGAAGAGAGACTCGAACTCTCATGGCCTTGCGGCCGGCGGATTTTGAGTCCGCTGCGTCTACCGGTTCCGCCATTCCGGCTGGATCAAGGCTCGAAATTATAATTCGCGGCCCATGCTGGTCTCCGAGTTCGACTACGCGTTGCCCGCCGAGCTCATCGCCCAGCACCCCGCCGCCGAGCGCAGCGCGAGCCGCCTCCTGCACGTCGATGCGCGTGGTGCGCTGCACGACCGTCAATTCGCCGAGCTGCCCGGGCTGGTCGACGAGCGCGATACCGTCGTGCTGAACGACACGCGCGTCATCAAGGCGCGCCTTTTCGGCCGCAAGCCGAGCGGCGGGCAGGTCGAGGTGTTCGTCGAGCGCATCGTTTCTCCCCGGGAAGCCTTGACCCTCATGCGGGCCGGCCACGCGCCCAAGCCCGGCACCGAGGTGCTGATCGGCGACACGCGCGCGACGGTGGAGGGCCGCGAAGGCGAGCTCTATCGCGTGCGGTTTTCCGCGGACGTCGACCAGGTGCTCGAGCGCCATGGCAGCGTCCCCTTGCCGCCCTACATCGAGCACGCGCCCGACGCCGCCGATGCCGAGCGCTATCAGACGGTCTATGCCGCCAAGCCCGGCGCCGTCGCCGCGCCGACCGCCGGACTGCATTTCGACCGCGCCATGCTGGAGCGCCTGCGCGCCCGCGGCGCGCGCACCGCGTGGCTCACGCTGCACGTGGGCTTCGGCACATTCCAGCCCGTGCGGGTCGAGCAGGTCGAGGCGCATCGCATGCAGCGCGAGCGCTACAGCATCCCCGACGAGACGCTCCGGGCGCTCGCCGGCCGGCGCACGCTCGCCGTGGGCACCACCACGCTGCGTGCGCTCGAGAGCGCCGCCGCGGGCGCGAGCGCCGGGGAGACGGATCTCTTCGTCTACCCGGGCTACCAGTTCCAGGTCGTCGAGCGCCTGCTCACCAATTTCCACCTGCCGAGATCGACGCTCCTCATGCTGGTGTGCGCCTTCGGCGGCCGCGATACCATCCTCCGCGCCTACCGGCACGCGGTCGAACGCCGCTACCGTTTTTTCTCCTACGGCGATGCCATGCTGATCGATCGATGAAGTTCGCGGTCACCCATCGCGACGGCGCTGCCCGCCGCGGGATGCTCGAACTCGCGCACGGCGGCGTCGACACGCCGGCCTTCATGCCGGTCGGCACCTACGGCACCGTAAAGGCGATGTCGCCGGAAGAGCTGCGCGCGATCGGCGCCCAGCTCGTGCTCGGCAACGCCTTTCACCTCTGGCTGCGGCCCGGGCTCGAGGTGATCGCCAAGCACGGCGGCCTGCACCGCTTCATGGGTTGGGACGGCCCCGTCCTCACCGACTCGGGCGGCTTCCAGGTGTTCAGCCTCGGCGCGCTGCGCAAGATCTCGGAGGAAGGCGTGCAGTTCGCCTCGCCGGTGAACGGCGATCGCCTGTTCCTCACCCCCGAGGAGTCGATGCGCATCCAGCAGGTGCTCGATTCCGACATCGCCATGGTGCTCGACGAATGCACGCCCTTTCCGGCGACCGAGGCCGAGGCCAGCCAGTCGATGGCCCTGTCGATGCGCTGGGCCGCGCGCTCGAAGGCTGCCTTTCGATCTTCCAATGCGTTGTTCGGCATCGTGCAAGGCGGCCTCTATCCCGAGCTGCGCGCGCGGTCGGCCGAGCGGCTGGTCGAGATCGGCTTCGACGGCTACGCCATCGGCGGGCTCGCGGTCGGCGAGCCGAAGGAGGACCGCCGGCGCATTCTCCAGACCACGCGCCTGCCGGACGACCGGCCGCGCTACCTGATGGGCATGGGCACGCCCGAGGACCTGATCGAAGCCGTGGCGGCCGGCATCGATCTCTTCGACTGCGTGCTGCCGACGCGCAACGCGCGGAACGGCTGGCTCTTTACGCGCCACGGCGACCTCAAGATCCGCAACGCGCGCCACCGCGACGACACGAGCCCGCTCGACGCGCAGTGCGCCTGCACCACCTGCCGGAATTTTACGAGGGCCTATCTCCACCACCTGCAGAAGGCGAACGAGATCCTCGGCGCGCGGCTGAACACGCTGCACAACCTGCACTACTACCAGGAGCTGATGCGCACGCTGCGCGCGGCGATCGAGGCGGGCACGCTCGAGACCGCCGCGGCGCGGCTCCTCGCAGAGCGGAACCGCTATAATTCCGCGCTTTCCCCCGAGCACCCTGCTCAGTTTCCTGACGAGGATCCGCAGTGATCATCTCTCCTGCCTACGCACAGGCCATCGGCGGCGGCGACCCGGGATTCATCGGCTTCCTGCCGATCATCCTGATGTTCGTGCTGCTCTACTTCCTCATGATCCGCCCGCAGATGAAGCGCGCCAAGGAGCAGAAGGCGATGATCGAGGCGCTGCAGAAGGGCGACGAGGTAGTGACGGCCGGCGGCGTGGTCGGCAGGATCACCAAGCTCGGCGAGCAGTACGTGACCGTCGAGATCGCGCCGAACATCGAGATCGTGGTGCAGCGCTCGGCCGTGCAGGTGCCGCTGCCGAAGGGAACGCTTAAGACTCTGCAGTGAATCGCTTCCCCACCTGGAAATACGCGCTCATCGCCCTGGTGATCGCGCTGGCCTTCCTCTACACGCTGCCGAACTTCTTCGGCGAATCGCCCGCGGTGCAGGTGTCGAGCGCGCGCTCGACGGTCAAGCTCGATTACAGCCTGCTCGGGAAAATCGAGCAGGCGCTGAAGGCGGCGAACGTGCCGTATACCGGCACGATCGTCGACCAGACCGGCGTGCGCGTGCGCTTTGCCGACACCGACACGCAGCTGCGAGCCAAGGACGTGATCGACCGCGCGCTCAACCCCGATCCGAACGACAAGGTCTACTCCGTCGCGCTCAACCTGCTGTCGGCGTCACCGGGCTGGCTCACCTCGGTGCATGCGCTGCCCATGTACCTCGGGCTCGACCTGCGCGGCGGCGTGCATTTCCTCCTCCAGGTGGACACCAACGCGGCGATCACCAAGCGTGTCGAGAACCTCGCCGGCGACCTGAGGAACCAGCTGCGCGAGAAGAACATCCGGCATGGCGGGGTCTCGCGCGAAGGCCAGGTGATCCGCATCCGGTTCCGCGAGCCGTCGGTGCGCGACCAGGCGCGCCAGTTCATCCTGAACAACATCCCCGACCTCACGCTCACCGAGCGCGACGACGGCCAGAACCTGCTGCTGGTCGCCACCGTGAGGCCCGACTTCCAGAAGCGCGTGCAGGAAACGGCGCTGCAGCAGAACATCCTCACGCTGCACAAGCGCGTGAACGAGCTCGGGGTCGCCGAGCCGGTGATCCAGCAGCAGGGTGTCGACCGCATCGTGGTGCAGCTCCCCGGCGTGCAGGACACGGCGCGGGCGAAGGAGATCCTCGGCCGTACCGCCACGCTCGAAGTGCGCCTGGTCGACGAGGAGGCGATGCGCTCGGGCTCGACCTTCGGCGTCGACGTATTCCCCGAGCGCCGGCGCGACGGCACGATCAGCCAGGTGCCGGTGAAGAAGCAGGTCTACGTCACCGGCGACCAGTTCATCGGCGCGAACGCGACCTTCGACCAGGACCAGCGGCCTGCGGTGGCGGTCGAGCTCGACGACGCCGCCGGCCGCGTCATGCGCCAGGTGACGCGCGAGAACGTCAAGCACCTGATGGCGATCATCCTCTTCGAGAAGGGCAAGGGCGAGGCCATCTCGGTGGCGACGATCCAGAGCGAGTTCGGCAGCCGTTTCCAGATCACCGGCGCCTTCACGCCGAACGAGACGCGCGACCTGTCGCTGCTGATCCGCGCCGGCGCCCTCGCCGCGCCGATGGAGATCATCGAGGAGCGCACCGTCGGCCCGAGCCTCGGCCGCGACAATATCGCGAAAGGCTTCAAGGCGACGATGTGGGGTTTCATCGCCATCGTCGCTTTCATGACGGTTTACTACGTCGTCTTCGGCCTCATCTCTTCGCTCGCGCTCGCGGTCAACCTGCTGCTCCTGGTGGCACTACTCTCGCTGCTCCAGGCGACGCTAACCCTGCCCGGCATCGCCGCCATCGCGCTTACCCTCGGCATGGCGATCGACGCCAACGTGCTGATCAACGAGCGCATACGGGAAGAGCTGCGCGGCGGCGCCACGCCGCAGGCGGCGATCGCCGCCGGCTATGACCGCGCCTGGGGCACGATCCTCGACTCGAACGTCACCACCTTCATCGTCGGTCTCTCCTTGCTGATGGTCCCTGGCGCGGTGCGCGGCTTCGCCGTAGTCCATTGCCTCGGCATCCTGACCTCGATGTTCTCCGCCGTGCTGGTATCGCGCGCGATCGTCAACCTGACCTACGGCCATCGCCGGCGCGTGCAGCGCCTGATGATCGGCAACACCGCCTGGAAGTGACCTAGATGGAATTCTTCAAGATCCGCCGGACGATTCCCTTCATGCGCCATGCGTTGATCTTCAACGTCATATCGCTGATCACCTTCCTCGCCGCCGTCTTCTTCCTCGCCCACCGCGGCCTCAACTTTTCGATCGAGTTCACCGGCGGCACGCAGATCGAGGTCGGCTACAAGGACTCGGCCAACGTCGATGCCGTGCGCCGCGCCCTCGAGCAGGCGGGCTACAAGGCCGAGGCGCAGAACTTCGGCTCCTCGCGCGAGGTGCTGATCCGCATGCACCTCGAGAAGAACCAGTCGACCGCCGACCTCTCGCAGAAGGTCCTGGAAGTGCTCAAGGCGCAGGATCCCTCCGCGGAGCTGCGCCGCGTGGAGTTCGTCGGGCCGCAGGTCGGCCGCGAGCTGGTCGAGCTCGGCCTGGTCGCGCTGTTCGTCACCGCGGTGGGCATCGTGCTCTATCTCTGGCTACGCTTCGAATGGCGCTTCGGCCTGTCCGGCATCGTCGCCAACCTGCACGACGTGGTGATCATCCTCGGCTTCTTCGCCTTCTTCCAGTGGGAGTTCTCGCTGCCGGTGCTCGCGGCGGTGCTCGCCGTGCTCGGCTACTCGGTGAACGAGTCGGTGGTGGTGTTCGACCGGGTGCGGGAGAACTTCCGCAAGATGCGCAAGGCGAGCACGCCCGAAGTGATCGACAGCGCCATCACCGGCGTCATCTCGCGCACCATCATCACCCACGGCTGCACGCAGATGATGGTCACCACCATGCTCATCTTCGGCGGCCAGGCGCTGCACTACTTCGCGCTCGCGCTCACCATCGGCATCCTCTTCGGCATCTACTCCTCGGTGCTGGTGGCGAGCCCGCTCGTCATGTGGCTCGGCGCCAAGCGCGAGCAGTTCGTCAAGCCCGGGCGCAAGGCCGGGCGGCGCGACGAGCACGAAGGCGCGGTGGTCTGAAGCAGTCGGACTCGGACCCCATTCGCTGCTAAGGTCCGATGGAGTTTTTCAAGATCCGGCGAACCATACCGTTCATGCGGTATGCGCTGGTCTTCAACATCATCTCGCTCGTCACCTTCCTCGCTGCGACATTTTTCATCGCCAGCAAGGGCCTGCATTTCTCGATTGAGTTCACTGGTGGCACGCTCATGGAACTGCGCTACTCCAGCCCGCCCGACCTGGAGAGGATTCGCAATACTCTGTCGCGCAGCGGCTATCCGGACAACCAGGTGCAGAACTTTGGCACGTCGGTCGATGTGCTCAGCCGGATTCCGCTGAAGCGCGGTGAGCTGACCGCAAATGTCGCGGACGATGCGATGTTCAAGCTGGCGTCTCCCGATTTCCGTGGAAAGATCGACGACAAGACCGACGCCACGCGTACACGGCTCCAGGTCTCTTTGCCCGAGGGCAGGAATCTCGAGGAAATGCGGGCGCTTGTCGACCGGTTCCGGCTCGAGAATGCCTCGGTGATGCAGGGAGACAAGGGCTTCTTCGTCATCGAGGTACCTCGTCAGAAGGAGGACAGCGCTACGCCGCAACTCGTCGCCGAGCGCTTAGGCAGAGCGATCGTCGTCGATCAGTACGACGGAAAACTGCGGCGCGCCGAGTTCGTCGGGCCGCAGATCGGTTCGCAGCTCGCCGAACTCGGTGCACTCGCTCTACTCATGACCGCGGTGGGCATCGTCGTCTACCTCGGCGTCCGTTTCGAATGGCGTTTCGGCCTGTCGGGGATCATTGCGAACCTTCACGACGTGGTGATCATCCTCGGCTGCTTTGCGCTCTTCCAGTGGGAATTTTCATTACCGGTGCTGGCGGCGGTCCTCGCCGTGCTCGGCTACTCGGTGAACGAATCGGTGGTCGTGTTCGACCGGGTACGCGAGAACTTCAGGAAGATGCGCCGTGCGTCAACGTCCGAGGTCATTGATTCGGCCATTACTGCCGTGATCTCACGCACGATCATCACGCATGCGTGCACGCAACTGATGGTGACCTTCATGCTCGTCTTTGGCGGTCCAGCGCTGCACTACTTTGCGCTAGCGCTCACGATCGGAATCTGCTTCGGAATTTACTCGTCCGTCTTAGTTGCAAGCCCGTTGCTGATGTGGCTGGGTGTCAAGCGCGAGCATTTCGTGAAGACGCCTCATAGGGATCGCGATACCGGTGAATAGCGATAGCCAGGGCGGCTTGACGCTGCAGCACCAGACCCTCCGCCTCACGCGCGTCGCGCTGCACGTCGTCACCGCAGGCTCCGGCCATCCGGTGGTGCTGCTGCACGGCTGGCCCGAGACGTGGCACGAATGGCGCAAGATCATTCCGCAGCTTGCCGAGCGCTACCGGGTCGTTGCCCCTGATCTTCCCGGACTCGGAGACAGCACTCGCCCGGCTACCTATGACAAGAAGAGCATAGGCGCCGATTTGCGGGAAATGTGCGAGAGCCTCGGGCTCGGACGGTTCCATCTCGTCGGGCACGACTGGGGTGGACCGAGCGCCTTTGCGCTCGCCTGCGCAGCGCCGCAGGCGGTGCGGACGCTGACGGTCCTCGATGTGACCATTCCGGGCATCGGGCCGGACATCTCGCAGGGCGGCCGGCGCTGGCACCACGCCTTCCACATGACGCCGGAGCTACCGGAGGCCCTCGTCGCCGGGCGTGAACGCGAATACCTCGGCTGGTTCTACCGCGAGTTCTGCTGGCAGCGCGGCGCCATTGCACAAGCCGACATCGACGAGTATCTGCGCTGCTACACGCAACCGGGCGCGATGCGCGCCGGATTCGAGTATTACCGTGCGCTGCCGCAGGACAGGGCCGACAACCGAGCGCTGCTCGATTCCGGCTTTCGCCTGCCGATGCCGGTGCTCGCGCTCGGCGGCGCGAGGGCCGAGGCGCGCGGCCGCGGCGAGGAGCCGCTCGAGTCGCTGCGCGCCATCGCCTCGAGCGTCAGCGGCGGCGCCATCCCCGAGTGCGGCCACTTCATTCCCGAAGAGCAGCCGCGGCTGCTTGCCGAGCGCCTGCTCGGCTTCTTCGGAAACTAGCGCGCGATCTCGGCTTCCTCTTCCTGCTGCAGGGCGAAGATCGACGTATAGCCCCTCGACCAGTCCGGCGGCATGAGGCACGGCCGTGGATCATGGTGCGCGAACTGCGCGCGCTTGCCGCGCAGGATGTACTGGTCGTGCTTCGGCTTGATCGGGTTGACGGTATACGGAAACGCGTCGGCCGAGCTCATCGCATTCAAGAGCAGCGGCCGCCCGAGGTCGGAGTCGTTCCGCGCCGAGTAGTGCAGCGTGCGGCAGTTGTGGATCGTGAGCGACCCCGCCGGTCCCGGCAGGTACTTCATCTTCGAGAGGTCGAGCTTCGCCACATCGGCGTCCGACAGGCATCCGGTCCAGGCGCCCTGCGCGTTGTACTGCGAAAGCATCGGCTCGATGTCGTGGCTTCCCGGCAGGCAGGCGAGCGGGCCCTGCTCCATGGCGCAGTCGTACAGGTACGTGCCGACGGTGAGCGGCGAGTAGTTGGTATGCGGGTAGAAGCTGATGTCGTAATGCCACTTCACTTCCTCGCCGCCGTTCGCCCACTTGAAGTTGAGCTTCGAGTGATGGAACTTCACGTCGGGGCCGACGAGATCCGCAACGATATCCGCCATCGCTGAGCCGAGGCAGTACTCCCAGAACACCGGGTGCTGCTCGACG
>Ga0137394_10004804_pt1 | contig 10284 bp, 13 predicted proteins | sample czobulk116metaG_FD_108278 | JGI IMG/M metagenome (GOLD analysis project Ga0137394, IMG submission 108278) | Vadose zone soil microbial communities from Angelo Coast Range Reserve, California, USA - czobulk1.16 metaG | ecosystem: Environmental > Terrestrial > Soil > Vadose zone | place: USA... | reverse complement strand
TTCTGGCACCCACCAAAATGAGATCTGGGAAAAACTGCTTCATTTCAAAAAGCGTTCCCGAACGGGCTCTTATAGTATACTAGTTGGATAGGGGCCAAATTGTGATGTCTAACATAGCCAAAATGGAGCTGATGATGAAAACGATACAAGCCTATGCATTCTACCCAAAACAAAACAAAATTGCACTAAGAGATACAGCAAAAAAAGAAGAATAAAGTGAACGACCGTAAGTTGATATGACATGCATATTCTCAACAACAATTGTAGATGAGAGAAGTCATCATGTCCGCGTGGGAGTCACACGGCGATAAAAGAGCAGATAAGTACACCGATCGTCCGCCCGCTCATTGCCGTTCCCACCAAATACGTCCTCGTGTCGCACCGGGCTCACCGTCTCATCGTCTATGTGCAACCAAGCTTCGCCGCTGCCACCATTGCTATTGTTGCCGCCACCTCGCGTGACACCGTCGCGGTTCGGATGGAGCACGTCGAGAGTGTAGTGCCCGCCACCAGCGGACACGCCGTGATGGTAGAGCACACCGTAAAGCGTGTAGCGCGCAGGTCGCCGAGCGGCAGGTGCCATGATGTCTAGACCAACCACACCACGAGGCATTCATTCTTAATCTCAGCTGCCCTGGGGCCAGAAAGATGAAATAACGTACCGAGTGGGATGTCTAGATCCGGTCCGAACTGTACAGGCTTGCCGATCTTGACTACGCCACGCGCGGCCGTGTCATACAAGAAACGCTTGAGATGGAGGACGAGAATAGATGGGAGCACCTCAATGAGCACTTGCTGGCTCGCCTCGCTTGAGCCGGAGGGGCCAACCTCCACGGACTGCGGCTGCGAGATATGCGCGAGTGCGTCTTGGATAGTGTGTACGGAATCTCGCTGTGCGGGGAGATTAGAGGTTATTCATCGAACATATGAGTGAACGGAAGAGACGATAGAGGGGCAGGAGCGACAGACCTGAATGTCGAGCTGGAGCGATCGCCAGTCTTCAACGACGACAGAGTCGCGTTGGTGCGGTGCGCGCAAGGTAGAGCGGAACTTGCCTCCGAATATACGCGTGATGGGCGACTCAACTGACTTGGTCTGTTCACGTCCAGGCATCCGTCAACAACGTCAAGTCCAGGGCAGAGAGAAACTATAAGTAGCGCACCGTGCGAGTAAGCAGCATCTTGTTACGCTTTCCCACCTCAGTCCAGCCTTCGCCAGATTGAGACTCTTCCTCGCGTTCCTCGATCTTGTGTGCAGTAGAGGTCGGCTTGGACGGGTTGATAGAAGCGAGTAGCGAGAGCAATTCTTCCTCGAGCGTATCCAGATAGAAGCCAAAAAACTCTTCCGCATCCTCCTGGTGACCGCCCTGTACACAGTTGGCCAACATGAATCAGTGACAAAGAGGCACTACGTAAGCTCGGGGACGTACCCGCATATTGTCGAACCGCTTCTTTTCCTTCAGCGCGTCATACACACATGTCGGCACGAACGAATCCACGCCATTGTCCTCTTTCTTCTCTTCTTCCTCCCTTGCCTTCCCTCTTGCCACCTGTTGCTGCGGCTGCTGCGTTGGCGAGGGCTTATCTTCGTAGACGAATTCCTCCAGGAATTTCACGGTCGCATCCACCAGCGGCGTCGCGCTGTCACTACTCTCTTGAATCTCCCCCCGTCCGCGATGACCCATCAGCCGGCCCAATTCCCTGAACAACTTCCAGAATGGCGGACTATATACGAGGAGCTGCAACACTACGTTTGCAAAGCACATGTTCCCACTATTCACGAGCCCGCGGGCACGCAAGCGCGGAAGCGTGGCGCTACCTGTTGGGTGGGAAGGTGACGTACCACTGAGGAGGGAAAGAAGCTCTGCACGGCGCACAGAAGGGACACGTGAGGGTGAAGGAGAAGCAGGTACGGAGAAGCCGACGACGGACGAGGTGGGGAATGTGGATTTGGAGGTAGAGGCGGTGCCGTCATTAGCGGGCTGGCGAAGCAGAGATGCGAAAGACCGTTTGAGAACCGGCGGGGCGCCTGCTGGCGCAGTTGCGGGTGGAGACGTAGAGGCAGGTGTAGGTGTAGGCCCGGCAGACGCAGACGCAGTCGAGGGCGATGTTGAATCTAAGGTGGTGTCGAGAGAGGGAGGAACCACTGCGGCGGGTTCGGGAATTTCCGCAGGATGTACCTCAGGGGCAGTGAGGGACGCTGCGATGCCCGCAGTTGGTTCGCATGACTCGGACCTAGACTTGACCTGTGAGTGCGCTGTGCCAACGGCGGAAACGGAGGTGTTGGAAGAGAGAGGAGAAGCAGGGACTGGCGGGGTATCGGAAACCGTGGAAATCTCAGTCTCGGAGGAGGCGACGGTCTCGGGAAAATCGTTGCGAGGGGACTCTGCAGGATCCGAGGCCAGCTTGAGCAGCTCATCCGGTGCAGCCTTCGTAGACGACGGCTCCAGAGGGGCAGTGGCGATGGCGCCGGGCGGTGTAGCCAATGGCGCGGCTTCGGCTGGTCTGGGGGATTCCGGAGGAGTGGGAAGCCGAAGAGCTCTCTCACGGACGTCTTGTGGCGGACGAGAACGAGGCGAGAAAATGATCCCCGGTGCGAGGGACGGATCCGTAGGACGGCGGGACCAAATGGCCCAACCACCAAACTGTTGCCCTGGATTCGATGACGTGCTGGGCTGTTTTGTGGATGTGAACGTAGAAGCAGGCGGGGGAACGGCAGGCGCGGGGACTTGGGGTGTCGATGGCTGCGATCTTGAAGCTTGGCTCGAATGGGAAGAAGGGGTAGAAGGTGGTGATGAAGATGAAGGGGAGGCATTTGGTGTGGGTGATTTTGCGGATGAAGGCTCTTGGGGCAGGTCGGATGACGCTGTGGATTCGTCAGTCAGTTCTGGGTCCAGTGGACCATCAAGTATCCTTGGAGGTTTCGGAGAAGGTGAAATAGGGGATAGCGCAGGTAGAGGGGGCATGGACAGTTGTTTTGGTAAGGGTGATATCGGCTGCTGGGGGGCCCAGTTTTGCTGGTAGGGTGGGTTAGGCTGGGATGTAGGAGGAGGATACGGGGGAGAGTACGGAACTTGGGGCGTATGCTGCGTGTACTTTTGGTGATGGGGATAAACATTAGTAGAAGATGGCTGAGAAGGCGGATGCATGGGAACGTGAGAGACGTAAGAAGCTTGCGATGGTAGTGGATGCGGATGATGAGAATAATTTTGATTAAAGTTGGGGCCAGGCCCGCCGCGGGAAATACCATTGTATCCACCGCGGCCAGAGACACGAGGCGATGGTGGGGCGGGCGAGTGGCCGTTCATCGGTGGCGGGGGGTATTGATATGGGTACGATGCGGGCACGTTTGCGTAGCCATAGTGAGGCATGTGCGGCGGTGGCGGGGGATAATACGAAGGTCCCGGATGTGGGAAAGGCGACTGTGGGCCAGGGGGCATGCTGTTATAAAGTCGTCGTCGCCCAGTCTAGAGGGCAGCCAGCACAGCCTAACTGGTCTGTATGCGAGAGAGGAAGATCAGGTGAGACGAAAAAAAAGACGGAAGAGGGACGGGGGGATTCGTGCGTACAAGCGTGCAAGGTAAAAAGTCTAGAAACGGATAATCAACAGTAGATCCGTGGAAAAGGCAACGCGACGGGCGATGAGACGGGGCACAGGCTTTTTGACCAAGACGACGTGAGCAAAACTCGTGCCCGGAGACATCCAAAAAAAAATGTTGGGGGGGCTTAGTCCCTCTCACTTACCAGTATGACAAGGTGGCTTGACTGTGCGTGGCGAGTCACGAACAGGGCGTAATAGAGCACCTTTGATGGCGGCGGCGGCGTCTGTCGCGGAGAGATGTGAGATGGATGTGCGCTCTAACCGACGAAACACTTTTATTTGTCCAAGCTTGTCGGGTCCGTTGACTAATACTCTACTCAACCTCGAAATCGCTCGCATCCTGCACATTCCTTGGCGATCTCTGCGAAATCCCAACAACAGAAACATTCCGACCCTCGACACCCACGCCCCCGCGCATCCCCAGGCCGAGCATGTACATCCCCGACGTTGTCCGTGACCTCGGTCCGGGCCGCAGAGATGACACCGACGGCGCTGCTGCCTGATGCAGCTCGGGCATCGGAATGCGCAGCTGCTGCTGCAACGTGAGAATCGGGCCTGCTTCACCCGAGACCGCGCGACGCGCGCGGGGCGAGGTAACGACGGCGCCAAACGTGGGCGATGGACTCGCGGGACGTGAGGAAGAGAATCCGCCTCCTCCTGAGGCGAATAGGCCCGCCGCGAGCGAGGTCCACGATGCTGGCGTGGCAGGCCGAGGGGACGGCGACGGCGAGGATGGCGCCTGGGTCTGAGTCTGGGTCGGCTGTTGTGAGAGCTCATGTACGGCGCATTTTAGCGCCGCGACATCATGCTCCAGGTCGTCGCGCTTGCGTGCAAACTTGCTCTGTGCCCGTGAAACCGTCTCGTCACCACTACCCTCGACGAATGCGCGCACGGCGCACTCGACCTCTTGCGCTTCTGCCTCGCTCGCGATCGCTCCCGGCACGGCGAGCAGCGTGGCGTACCCCCGCGCGATGCGTTCCTCGTCCGCGATGCGTATCTCGAGCTCGACGCGCGCGTCCTCGTTGAAGTCGTCTAGGCGCGCGAGGATCGTCTGTAAAGTCGAGATCGCCAGGGAAGAAGAGGAGGAAGATGATGACGGCGGGAGGATTTGGAGCGTCTGGCGCAGATCGCGGAGAGCTAAGTGGCAGTCGCGGAATGCGCGTTGCAGCTCGTCGTAGCGGGTTTTCGTCTTCTCGAGCTCAGTGACCAGGCTAGATCGTGAGTATTGTCCAGAGGAAGGTAGTGAGGTAGCAGATACAGGGTCCGGGAATGAGGATGACCTAGTGGTATCAGATTCATTAGTAGTAGATGGTAACGTGGTATCCTGTAGAGGGAGCGAAGTGGGAAGAGTCGAATGTGCATCTTCTGGAATTGTAATAGGTGCAGGTGATGACGATGGTGAAGAACGCGGCGACAAAAATGCTGGAGATCCGAGGGCAGATCGTGGGGTAGGTTGATGTAGGACGGTGACTATTGTTGGTATATTTTCAATGGATTCGACAGGTAGATCAGCTGGTGGAGGTGAAGGCTCCAAGGACGACACAAGGTCTTCAGATGAGGATTTAGTGACTTGGGCCGATACGTGTGGTGGGGACGGGCAAGGGCAGATGGGCGAAATTGCCGCATCCACCTTCGTCACTTCCAGTGCGGCTGCCTCAGTCGCAACGTGAGCACAAGCAGATTTGGTGGCAGAGGACGGCGCGAGAGGCTCCGGGGGAACAACGCGACCCTCTTCATCTACCTCGGCGTGGCCCAGGATCCGCTCGAGCAGCATCCGTCTCTCCGTCTCGACGCGCAACTCCTCCACCAGCGCGGCCGCCGCATCCCGCGCCGCCATGATCCGTGCCACGCTCCCAATTCCAGGACCTAGGTTCAGCCCCGCGTCCTCCCGGGGCGCGGCGCCGTCCACGAGGGCAAGCAGCTCGCGCGCGTCGCCCACGATAGATCCGAGCCGCTGCTGCGCAGCCGGCACGTCCTCCCTCGCGAGCGTCTCCTGCGCGCGGCGTACCCACCGCCGGAGCGCCTCAGCCAGTTGGTCCTCCCGCCCGACGACAGCAAGCCGCAGCGCGATCTCCCGCCGCCGACCGTACGTCTCCCGCGCGAGCTGCTCTGTCGCTTCGTCCAGCACGTCCCGCAGCCGCGCGGTCTGGCGTTGCTCCGTCGCGAGCGCGGTCTGCGCCGAGGCGAGCTGCGTATGCAACGTGGACGTCGTTGCTACGTGGCGCGCGGCGAGAGACTCGAGCGACTTTTGTAGCGTGTCTGTTGTGATTTGGGAGAACTTCCTAGAGCGTGGGGAAGAGGCACGTTTTGGTAGGGAAGGCGGTGGGAGGAAGGGGATAGGGCGTACATGTATCGAGAGACCATCTTGGCGGCGGCATTGTCATCGTGCTTGAGCAGTTCGAGTTCGGTAAGTGCGTTAGACAGCCGTGCACGTTCTTCCTCTGCAGCCTTCCGCTCCGCCTCCAACTCAGTACGAGCCTCTTCGAGCTCGCTGCGTAACTTGCCAATCTCATCCCTGAGCACCTCGCTCGCACCCTCAAACTCCCCAGCGAGCTTGCGCAGCTCCTCCTTCCGTTCCCGCAGAGCCTCGAGCGTCGACACTCCGCCCCTACTTTTTTCAGCGTGCTTACCATTACAGGCAGAAGCAGGATGCGCGGGCGATTCCTTTGGAGGCGGTGGCGGAGGAGGCGACGAGGGCAGGCTCTGACGACGTTCGAGTGCTCGCACCAAATCCGCGTACTCCCCAACCGCGCGATCCATCATTCTACCTTCCTCCTCCACCACACGCAACCGCAGCGCCAGCGCGCGCTCGCCCGCCCAAGCGTCCTCCTCGCGGGCGCGTGCGGCCTCAGCGATGCCAAACGCGCCGTCCGCCGCATACTGCGCGCGTTCTGCGGCACCCTGCGCGCGCACAAGCTGGGCTGCACGCTCGCGAAGGGCGCCCTCCACAAGCGTGCGCTTGTCGCTTGCACGGCGCAGGGCCAGAGTGAGCTCGGGGAGCTGTAGGTCCGCAGGGCGCGGGGTCGTGTCTGGGTGCGCGCGCAGGACTGCGAGCTCTGCTTGCGCCGCGGCGTTCTCGCGTTCTCGGGCTTGGGCGCGCTCGATGGCCATGGCGGCTTCCAGCGAGTGCCGCTGTAGTTTGAGCCCGGATGTATGTGCCTCATGCTGGGAAAGAAAAATACGTGGTAGTGTACGATGTACTGTATTGTGAGCTGGACACCATACCTGAAAGCGAGCAACGGCGGTGCGCAAACTTGAGAGCTCGAGGGCCAACGGGTGATCATCGTCTATTTCGAGCTCGACGTTGGTCATTTGCAGTAATTGCGGGTCCAAGAAATCGAGGCGAGCAAGTCACGCACTGGCACGTTCCCTGCGGCAATAGTCACGTTCATTCACTCAACACACACAGAACCACTTACAGTACATACAATGGTCGAATCACCCGTACAAAATCAGAGTCAATCCAGACGAGCCGCAAGTCCAAACCGCGGCCGCAGACGTCCCCAAGGCAGAGGCGGCAAGGGTGGCGCAAGGTCCAAAAACACGGCATCATTATCTACTAGCGATGCACCAAACGCGCCCGCAGCATTCACGCCAAACGGAGAAAAAATAGAACTCGATCCCGTTTCCAAGGACACAGAAAATCCCGCCGCGCAAACACAAACAGATGTTCAGCCCGACGACGACGATGCCCGTCAAGATGAGCCGGATCTGTGCTGGATATGTGCCGAACCGATCAAGTATTACGCCGTCTCGGACTGCAACCACCGGACGTGCCATGTCTGTGCGTTGCGCCTGCGGTCTCTGTACAAAAAGCTGGACTGCACATTTTGCAAGGTGCGCGCTGCGTGCTCTCGCGCAGTTGTGGGACTTTTTGACCAACGCGCGCAAGGAACCACAACCCACAGTCGTGTTCACCCTCTCCCCCGATGCCCCCTTCTCGTCTTATACTCCAGAGAGCATCCCGTTTAGAGACGAAAAGTTGGCGTTGTCGTTCGAGATGGAAGAGATAATGCAGGAGTCAATGTTGCTGCTACGCTTCAATTGTTCCGATCCTTCCTGCGACTACGTGGCGACGGGCTGGAACGACCTTAAGCTGCATGTTCGTGGAATTCACAAGAAATTCATGTGGTGCGTACCACTGTTCCCTCGCTCGTACCCCCATCGGCTGAATCCCATGACGAAGTGATTTGTGCATTTCGCACAAGAAAGTCTTCTCACATGAACACGCGCTGTACACGCCACCCCAATACTTCACTCATCTGCCCTCCGCGCAACGTAGACCACAAAAGGGCGTGCCAAAAGATCAGGTCGAAGGTGGTATCCATCCTCTCTGCGAGTTCTGCCGTGACTGTCACTTTGGTGACGACGAGTTGTACGCCCACATGCGACATTCACACGAGGAATGTTTCGTTTGCAAGCGAAACGAAATCAGGGACAAATAGTAAGCCCAGCTTTCTATCCTCCCTGCGTCATTGACACTGGGTGGTTTGCAAAGCTTCCAAGATTACAATGCATTGGTCTGTTACTGCCCTTCTTCCTTGCGGTAATACTTACAATCGCTGCAGGAAAAACACTTTGAGCAGTCGCATCACCCATGTCCCAATCCTATCTGTCAAGCGCAAAAATTCGTTGTGTTTGGTTCTCAGATCGATCTTCAGGTTCACATGGTAGAAGAGCACGGAGCCGAGATGTCTTCGCGCGATAAAAAAGACGCCCGTAGCGTCAACGCCGCCTTTGAATTTCAAGTCGCCTCCTCGAGCCCCAACGTGCGTCGTGGAGGGGGACCTAGCGGAGGGGGTGGCAGTAACGGTGGCGGTGGTGGGCAAGGCCGTGAGCGAGGGCAGCGCGATCCTCAACCACAGATAGCCCAACGGCCAACGCTGGGCTCGGAGAACCGTCGCAGTCTCTTTGGCGCACACTTGACGACAGAGCGAGATGCGAATGACAGTTCGCCCGAGCCCGGCAGGCACCAGACTCCTTCGCCGCCACCACCACCGTCCATGGATCCCGTCACTGCAGAGTACGTTACGTTTCATCTTATTTTTTCCATTTTCCATGCTGACTCTTCTTTTGCTTCTTTTCTCCAAAGACGCTACGTAGCAATATTCGCGCGCTTGCGCACTGTCTCGGGGCACCCCGCCAACGCCGTCGCGGGCGTCAAACTCGCCCTGCGCGACTACACGGCGTCGCAGTCCGGCGCGCGCGACCTCATCTCCACCGTCTGGAACACGCTCGACCGCGACCTCGACGCGACGGCGTCGATCATCAACCTCGTCGTCGACTTTCTCGAAGACGAGGAGAAAAAGACGGACCTGCTCAGCGCGTGGAACTCGTTCAAGATCGAGCGCCGCCGCGAGTTCCCGGACTTTATCGTCCTGCCCGCCGGCGCCGGCACGAATTATGCCGGGATCGCCAACAACAGCGTGCTGACCGCCACAAGCGCACACCGTGCCGTGCAACCCAGGCAAGCCCAACGGGCCGTCTGGGACCGTGTTGCGCGGGCGGCTGAGCGCGGCGCGACCTTTCCACCCCTCAGAACTCCGCCTCAGCAACAGCCACCGTCACATGGTACGACACCGCTCCATGCGCCACAACCGCTCCCTCCAGGACCCACACCAGGCGGGCGTAAGCGGGGTACGCGCAACACAGCGTGGTCCGCATCAGCAGCGAGCGTCAGCGCCGGTGGCGGTGGCGGCAATACAAATAGCGGCAATTCTGCTGTGGCATTACCCCAGGGCGGGAAGCCCCCACCCGCCCCACCACCACCTGCGCTCTCGAACGCGGCGTTCCCGACACTGCCGAGCCCTGCAGCGCCCAGGGCACGCCCGGTGCTCTCTGCGGGCACGAGTCAGTTGCAGCACATCCTCGGTAGCGCCCCACCGGCGACGTCTGCGTGGGCGCCCGGACGCACAGCGCAGGATGAAGGAGTTGGAGCGAGAGAAACGGAGGAAATGGCGCCGGTCACGGAGGCTGCGGCGGGCGGGAAGAAAAGGGGGAAGGGGAAGGGGAAGCAGACCTTGTTTATGTTTGGGTCGTATCCTAGTGCTGGTACTGGTAGGCAGGACTAGAGCCAGAGCGATAGAAACACGTTCATCCGTGGGTAGAGATTTATAGCATGAACTGTGTTGCACGATTGATGGATACTGTAAACTAGTGGTTCGGCAATGTAAACGTCGATGATCAAAACTTGGCGCTTGGCTGGGGCGAATCCATTCTAATGACGACCTTTCCAAAGCGATCTCCAGCAATGAGAAGCTCGAAGCCTTCCTCGGCACGCTCGACTCCATCGATCACGTGTGATACGACAGGTGTAATTCGGTGCTGCCCGATGAAGTCCGTCGCGGCCTGGAGGTCCGCCTTTGAGCCCATTGTCGAGCCTGTCATGAAAAGGTCATGAGAATCAATGCCAAAGACCGGGAGATAGATGAAGAAAGGTTTGTCTGACCGATGAGCTGCTGGTTCCGCAGCACCTCGCGCATCGTAAATGGCGCTTGCGGCGCGGCGGTCATCCCATAGAGCACGATGCGCCCACCGGAACGCCACACGCGACCGACCTGTTGCGCGATCGGCCCACCCGCCGAGTCGATGACCGAGTCAAGCAACGACTCTCCGAGGACATTTTTCAGCGTCGCTGGCCAATCCCCTGCGTAAGAAAAAAAAATGCCGTTGGTGCCATTGAGT
>Ga0137394_10004803_pt1 | contig 10284 bp, 12 predicted proteins | sample czobulk116metaG_FD_108278 | JGI IMG/M metagenome (GOLD analysis project Ga0137394, IMG submission 108278) | Vadose zone soil microbial communities from Angelo Coast Range Reserve, California, USA - czobulk1.16 metaG | ecosystem: Environmental > Terrestrial > Soil > Vadose zone | place: USA... | reverse complement strand
GCGTACTGGAGGGTTGTATTCGACAACCCGCCCCTCAACATCATGGGCGCCGCTATGTTCGAAGGCCTCCAGGATCTGCTCGCTCGAATCGACGCCAGCCCGAACCTGCGTGTCGTCGTCTTCGAGAGCGCGAACCCTGAGTTCTACATCGCCCACTTCGAATTGACGGCGGAGAGCCTCGGCCTCCTCAAGATTGCCGGGCCCTCCGGCCTCCCGATCTTGATGGACGCGTTCGTTCGTCTCACCAGGTCCCCGATCGTCAGCATCGCGAAGATCCGGGGCCGAGTGCGTGGCGTGGGCAGCGAGTTCGTCCTCGCCTGCGACATGCGGTTCGCATCGCGCGAGAACGCCGTGCTGGCTCAAGTCGAAGTCGGGGCGGGAGTGCATCCGGGCGGCGGCGGCACCGAGCGCCTCCCACCGCTCGTTGGCCGCGGACGCGCACTCGAAATCATTCTCGGCGCAAACGACTTCGACGGAGCGACCGCTGAGCGATACGGGTATGTCAATCGGGCCCTTCCCGACTCCTAGCTTGACGGCTTCGTCGACGTGCTCGCGCGCCGAATCGCCTCTTTCGATCGGCGCCCGATCGAGGCAGCGAAGAATCTGGTCAACCGGGTGTCGCTGCCATCCGCCGACCGGCTCCTCGACGGGCTCAATTCCTTTACGGCCGCGCTGACATGGCCGGAATCGCAGCGGCGATTCCAGGCGCTGTTCAACCGCGGACTCAACCGGCCAGGCGAAATGGAGAACCGGTTCGGCGAGTTGCTCGGCACCCTCCTCGAGACGTAGTGATCGTGTGCCGATGCGCCTGAAGAAACGCTGCGACTGGTCAGGCACCGACCCGCTGTACGTCGCCTACCACGACGAGGAGTGGGGCGTTCCCTTGCACGACGATCGCGTTCTTTTTGAGTTTCTGGTCCTCGAGGGTGCCCAGGCGGGGTTGAGCTGGAGCACGATCCTGCGCAAACGGGACGCCTACCGGCGCGCGTTCGACCGGTTCGACGCGCGGAAGGTCGCCCGCTACGACAAAAGGAAGGTCGCCGCGCTTCTGGCAGATGCGGGGATCGTGCGCAACCGGGCCAAGATTGAATCGGCGATCAAGAACGCCAAGGCGTTTCTCGACCTGCAGGAGGAGTTCGGAAGCTTCGACGCCTACCAGTGGCGCTTCGTCGACGGCCGCTCGATCCAGAACCGCTGGCGAGCCGTAGGGGATATCCCGGCTCGCACTACTCAATCCGATGCCATGAGCAACGATCTGAAGAGCCGTGGTTTCACCTTCGTCGGCTCGACGATCATGTATGCGCACATGCAGGCCGTGGGGATGGTCAACGATCATCTGGTCGACTGCTTTCGGCATCGGGAGGTCGCGCGGCTCGGGCTCAGAGTCCCATCCCGCCGGAGACCTCGATCCGCTGACCGGTGATCCAGCCGCTCTCCGGCGAGAGCAGCATCGACACGGCTCCGCCGTCGTCGTCGGGCAGCCCGACCCGGCCGAGCGCGGTCATCGCGGCCACCCGCTTGTTCATCTCGGGGTTGCCGCGAACCATCCCGCGGCTGAGTCGGTGGCGATGGCGCCGGGGGCGATGACGTTCACGATGATCCGGCGCTGCAAGCGCAATGCGGAAGTCACAGGGCCTCTTCAGACACAATCCGCAGTGCGTCGACGTGTCGTCCGGGGTCTCCTCCAGCGTCACCCGCACCACCTGGGCGACGGTAGCCCATTTGCTGTCCCGAGCTCAAATACGGGCGAGATCGGGCAGAGAGGGGACGCTCGGAGACTGCGGTGACAGTTACCTGGGCACGTGACGAGAAGCGGCATTCTCATACCCAGCAAGCAATCACTGACCTGGCCACCTCGGCTCGATTGTCCGCGCGGTAGTGTCCAGCGACATTACTTTCTGACCCCGAAACGACAGAACTCCTGACCCCCCTCCTGGGTTGAGTTGAGAGACTGCTACCGTTGCAACGTCGATGCCCCGCCGAGCACGCCCGCCTTGCGCTTCATCCTGAGCCGATAGCTATCGCCCTGAATGATCAGTGCGTGGCTGTGATGCAGGAGCCGGTCGAGGATTGCGGCAGCGAGGACGTCGTCGCCGAAGACCTGGCCCCACTGCCCGACGAGCTGGTTGGTGGTGACGAGAAGGCTGCCCTTTTCGTAGCGGCGAGCGACGAGCTGGAAGAAGAGATGCGCAGATCGCTTCTCGAACGGCAGATAGCCGAGCTCGTCGACGATCAGGAGCTTGGGCTTGGCGTAGAAGCCGAGCTTGTCGCTGAGCTGACCGTCGAGCTCGGCGCGAGAGAGCGCAGCGAGCAACGCGGTGGCGCTGGTGAAGAGTACGGAATGGCCCGCCTCGACGACGGCGCGTCCGAGCGCGATGGCGAGATGAGTCTTGCCCACGCCCGGTGGTCCGAAGAGGAGCACGTTTTCGGCCTGGGCGAATGAAGCGGCCGGTGGCGAGCTCGCGGACGAGGCGCTGGTCGATCGATGGCTGCGACTTGAAGTCGAACTCGTCGAGTGTCTTCACGGAGGGGAAATGCGCGATGGTCATGCCCATCGCGACGCGCTTGCGCTGCTTGGAGTCGACCTCGCCGCGCAGGAGCGAGTCGAGGAAGTCGAGATAGGTTGGCTCGCCGCGGGCGGCCTCCGCGAGCAGCGTGTCGAGGCGCTCGACCAGGTGCCCGAGGCGCAAGCGCACGAGATTGTCCAACACGCGCGCGTGGACGATGGCGCTCATCGCGCACCTTCGAGGACCGCGGCCTCGTAGTCGGCGAGGCTACGGCCGAGCGCCTCGAGCGCGCGCGGCGGCTCTGCTGCTGGGAGTTGCGGCGATGCGCGCCAGAGGCCCCGGTAGTGCGCGAAGTCGATCACGCTGGTGTGCGGCTCGATGGTGCGCGCGTGGCTGGCGACCAGCTCTGCGCCGCTGTAGATGCGGACCTGGCTTTCGCCGACGAGCACCTCGACCTCGGTGCGCACGAGCCGGTGCGGGACGCTGTAGCGGACGGTGTCGATATCGACGAGCGCGTCGCTGGCGACCTTGCGCCGCAGACGCCGCTCGCGCAGCGGCAGTGGGTTTGCCGGGAGCGCCCGAAGTGCAGCCATTTCCTCGCGCCGAAAGCGGTCGATGGGCCGCTGGTGCGTGGTGCCGTGGACGCGCTCGTCCGCCTCGCGCATCCAGCCGTCGAGGTGGCCCTCGAACTCAGCGAATGAGGCGAAGGCGCGCCCGGCGATGGCGTTTCGTTTGACGTACTTCACGCCCGACTCGGTCTTGCCCTTGGTGCGAGCGCGGTACGGCCGGCAGACGCGCGCCTCGACGCCGAAGTCGCGGCAGAAGGCGGCGAAGGCCGGATGGAGCCGCGCCGTCTGCGTCGCCTCGTCGCGGCCGATGACCAGAGCGCCGTCGTTGTCGATGAGCAGCGTGCGCGGCACACCGCCGAAGCGGCGGAAGGCGCCGGCGATTCCCTCGCGCCAGTCGTCCTGCCGGGCACTCAGGAACGCGCGCACGAAGAGCCGCCGCGAGAACCCGAGCACGGCGCAGACGAAGAAGACGCGCACCAACGCGCCGGCGATGCGCACCAGGCGCTGGCCGACGTCGACCTGCATCTGCTCGCCCGGCGCCGTCTCGAACCGCACCGTCGCCACCTGGGACGCGCGCTGGCTCCGGCGCCGATGCTCGACCGCGCGCTGCACCGTCCGTACGCTGGACGCAACGCCATGGTCCCGCAGCAGCCGCGCCACAACGACTGCGTTGCCCTCGGCCTCGCCGTCGAACAGCCGCAGCGCCTCGGCTCGCGCTGCCGCGTCGAGGCATCGCGCAGCCAGGTGCTCCTGCACCTCCGCCGGCGCGCCTCGCAGGTAGCGCCTCACCGTGTTGCGCGCCACGCCCAGCTCACGCGCGATGCGCTTGGCTCCCCAGCCCAGCTCCACGAGTCGCCCCATCTGCCTGACCACCTCCGCCGCGACCATCGGCACCTCCACCCGCAGAGGTGCGCTGCTCCCGACCGGTCGATCCATAAACCTGCCCTCCTCGGACTGCGCGGAGGGGGGTCAGAAGTACTGTCGCGAGGGGGTCAATAGCTGTGTCGCCCTACAGCGGTAGGCCGCGTCATCACCGACGACGTGGGCGGTTGCGTGCATTGCGACGCCGCTGAGAATCCCGGAATCCGCGTCGCGCAAGTAACAACGGGCACCCGCTGTCACAGGGTCCGGCCGACGCGTCACAGCATCTAAGAAGTCACCGGCGATGTGCAAAGCGATACAGGCTCTTACTCGACATAGATATCTATGTCGAGTCCCAGCCCGTATTGCGCGAGCCGCGCGAGGACTTCCGTTGGGAACGTCAAAGGCGGGGTCGTCGTATGCGTCCGACATTCCAGTCCGACCCAAGCAGTGCCTCTGTCTCGGAGCGAGCCGAAGTCGACATGAACGGGGAGCTCGTCAAGCAGGTTGGCGACCAAGTCGTTGGGTTGCGAATCATCCTTGAACTCTTTTTGATAGGTCCACAAAGAGGAACGGGCTGGACGCGCTCCGGCCCGGCGGGTCGTGCCTGCGCGAATAACCGACGTAGGCTGAAGTCCAACAAGCTTCGTCACGTCGTCAAGTGACAGAGAGATGCAGTTGACTACAAGTTCAGCGCGCACACTCCAGTTAGCCACGTGTCGACTCCGAATCAGTTCAGAGGAAAATCGTTGATGTTTAACCCGGTCGGCTCTCCGGGACCAGCCCGTCCTGGCTACAAATTCCATCCGCGCGTAGACGATGTAAGACTCGACACGTGATCGACCTTCTTCGGTTCGTTTTCGGGCTGGCCGTGGATCTCGTTCGCCGCCGCGCAGAGCTGGTTGCGGAGAACGCGCTTCTTCGACAGCAGCTCATCGCCGCCGAGCGGAAGGTTGCCGGCCGCGTCCGGTGGACGCCCTGGCAGCGCTTCACGATTGTTCTTGCCGCGCGAGTCGCGCCAGCTTGGCGTGAAGCAACGAGTACGTCCGTTTCTACAACGAAGCGCGTCCGCACCAAGCCCTCGGGCACCAGCAGCCGATTCAACGTTCAGTTGAGACAAACGGACGTGTCCACGCAGTCCCCGTACTCGGTGGGCTCCATCACGACTATCGGCGTGTCGCATGACGGCACTTCCGCCAAATCTCCTCGTGCGGACGGACGACATTTGTAGCCAACACGGGGGGCCGCGACCTCGTCGAGCGCATCGAACGCGAGGTCGGCCCGGCCGCCGCGGGACACGATTGCGCCGACCCGTCCTGGCTACAAATTCCAACCGCGCGGACGGTGTAAGACTCGACCCGTGATCGACCTTCTTCGATTCGTTTTCGGACTGGCCGCGGATCTCGTTCGCCGTCGCGTCGAACTGGTCGCCGAGAACGCACTTCTTCGACAGCAGCTCATCGTCGCCAAGCGGAAGCTTGCCGGGCGCGTCCGGTGGACGCCCTGGCAGCGCTTCACGATTGTTCTCCACGGACAATCAGCGGCCAGAGCTGGTAGGGTTGGCCAAACAGCATGGGTTCAGCATCGAGGCGGTGTACGATGGCACCGGCAGCGCGGTGAAGGCCCGCCCTGAATTCGACCGGATGCTCCTCGATGCGCACCGGGCGCAAATTCGAAGTGCTCGCGGTTGGGAGTCTCGACCTGTTCGGGCGGTCCATGCAAGCGAACCTCGCCACCGTGCTGGAGCTCGACCGCGTTGGGGTGCAGGTTGTCTCGGTCAAGGAGAGCTTTCTCAACACGAGCGGCCCGGTCCCGTCCCCTCCTCATCGCCTTCTCGGGTGGCTCGCCCAACAGGAGAGGGAAAGGCTCATCGAACGCACGAAGGCGGGTTTAGAGCGCGCTCGGCGTCAGGGACGCAGGATCGGGCGTCCAAAGGAGGAGGTCAGGAACAAACGAGTCTACGTGACGCTTGACGGTGTGGTGGCGAATAGCTGGATCGGGATCCACTAGTGTAGAAGCGAGTATTGGGGCAACGACCCGTTAGTACGTTCCACAGTGTCGAATAGGCGACGCGATCAGATCGTCAATCAACCCTCGGTGCGCACGCACCAGCGCGAGCATTGGATCGCTTCGGAGTTGATCCGGATCCTTGAACCCTACGTGCCATGACATTCGAATCAAGGCGGCAGCCTCCGCAACATCGCCCCTCAGCGCGCGCACGCAAGCCAAGTTGTAAAGCGCACCACTGAAAAGCGGATCACGCTTGAGCACAGTGCGCAAAATCACTTCCGCTTCCGATAACCGTCGAGCTTGAAGGCGCAGCATCCCAATCGAGGCTTCGACCAGATCTTTCTCGGAGCCCAGCTGCTGCGCTTGTCGCAGCGTCTTCTCGGCCTTTGGAAGGTCATTGGCTGCGGAGAACGCGAGTCCGAGCAGCATCAGGCGATCTGCTTCCTCTCGGCCGGTACCAGGCGGCAGGCTTGTAAGAATAGCAACGGCTTCCCTGCCTCTCTCTAGCTGCACCAGCAGTCGAGCACGCAACATCTGAGCAGCGTGCGTGCGCTGCTCGGATGCTGGAACTTCATCAAGCATTCGCAAGGCCTCCCCATACAAGCACTTGTCCGCAGTCATCTCTGCCAAGTGCAAGGAGGGGCTGCCTCCACCGATAGCAAGCAGGACCATTACACCGAGCGTCATGGCCTAGCCATACAGGCGCTCCACGCCAGTGCCCAGTCTGTCGTCCCAGACGCACTCGTAGCTCCAGCGAGGCAACCTTCATACTCACACTGCGCACCCTTCTCGCACTCTAACATCCTCCTGAACATGTCTTCGTCTCGTCGCCTCGCATCAGGTCGGGAGGGATTCTGCGGTAGCGGAGGGCACTTGTCGGCCGAGCTGCTCCGGCAGCTGTCCAGATTCTTGTCCACTTCTTTTGCGCACTGGTCAATCAACTCCTGGCGAAGTCGCGCTTCCAATCGACGAACGGTTTCGTTGCCCTTTCCGTCCATTCTGTAGTGACGAGTGAGTCGTCCGTCCGGGTCTTGCTTGGAGAGCGGATTGTTCTCAGAGTACGCGTAAGCCGGCGCCGAGCGTCCCTCGCGCGCCATTTTCGTGGGCGTGCTCGTGGTTGAAAGCAAGGGCTCCGGTTGCAGGTAGCGCCCGATGCTTGGCTCGTAGTATCTATTCCAGTTCTCGAACAAATCGCTCTCCGCATCATAGTACTGTCCCGGGAACCGCAGCGGCGTCCAGAACGGCTGTTGCCCGGTTTCGTAGCGGCGGTACTCGTAACTCGCCGCAACAACGCCCTTCTCGGTCTTCTGCGTCACCGTGTCACACGTGGTCGTGCAGTTCGGAAAACCGGCAACTGTGCACCGCCCAGACCCTGCGATCGCGAGCACTAATCGCCCAGCCGATGGCAGCAGCCAGTCCGTCGTAAGTAGTCCTCGATGGATTCCGGAAAGAGACGCGAGGAGCGTCCCGACGGCGCCATCGCGCACTTGGACCATATCGACCGGTGCGCCGCCCACGCACTGCGGGTCCGCAGAAGTCGTTACGTTGAGATCGACCACGTCCACGAGCAAGCGCATGTCGAGCGAAACTCCGGTGCCAACGACCTGTGTGAAGTCCGCGAACGTCCCTGTCGTTGCCGAGTTGTAGGGATGCGGAGTTTCCGCGTCGATGAAAACACGGTTCACGTGCCCGAAGGGATCGTATTCACCGGTTCCTACTACGCGTCCAGCGGCGTTGAGCATCAGCACCGGTTTCCCAATCACGTCCGTGAGCGGGAAGTAGGTGCCACAAACCGCTGCGTTGCCGTTTCGCGGGCAGCTGCCGACGCTGTCAGCCTGATGGGTCCAAGACGTGCTGAGGTTGCTATGAATCATCGCAACGGGTCTGCCTCCCAGCCAGATGTACTCGTCGAGTGGATAGTTCGACACGGGAGTGGTGAGCGAGCTGTTTCCTTGATCGATCAGAAGCTGATGTCCGAGATCGTAGAAGTACTCATCCGAGATTCCGGTCGGGTAGGACTTGAGGCGGCGGCGGTTGAGACCGTCGTAGAAGTAGTTGTAGGAGGCGCCTTGGACGGTTACCGCTCGGAATACGGTATCCGTTCCACCGCCGCTGCTTGGTCCGGAAGCGTAAGTCGTCACTGATGCGGGCAGGCCGGTTGAGTCGACCGGTCCTGACTTCTGGGTGACCCGCCCATCGGCATCGTAGGCAAAGGTGTAGCCATAGAGTGATCCGCCCGCAGAGTTCGCGAAGCTCATGAGTTGATCGACACGCGATGCGTGGAAACTCGGAGCGATCGTGAAAGCATCAAACATACTGCTCCCGCGATTCCCTCGGCCATCATACCCGTAGGTCCGTGCAGAGAATGCGCCGCCCGTGGCCGCGAAGTTTCCCGTCGGCCTAGACGCGTTCATGAGCCGCAGGGTACGGTCATAGGCAAATGTTTCCGTCCTTGGCGTGGAAGTTCCGAGCAGGCATGTGTCGGTTTGCGTGATCTGGTCAGCTTGCCAAGTGTACGTCAACTTGAAGATATCGCCGGGACTCGATCCCCCTACAGTTGAGACCCAGAGTCCGCGCAGTCTCCCGGTCGAGTCATTGCTCGTCGGACGGCCGCTGGGACAACCCGGATTCGCACTGTTGTCCCCTAGAAGGTATTCGACGAGTTTCCCCGTTCCGGCACTGATCTGATAGCTACGCAGGCCTCCGTAGGGCTCCCATTGCACGTTCGAAATTGAGGTGGTCGGTGCGCCCCACGACGTTCCGTCGCTAAACGTTGCCGTCACACCAGCCACCCTCGCAGCAAGTGCACCGGACCCATAGATGTACTGCACCGTACGGCCGTACGGGTAAACGATCGAGGCTAGATCTCCGTTCGCATTGTAGGAGTAGTGTGTGCTTGGGTTGTTGTGCGGGTCGGTCGTGCAGGTTCCATCGCGCGCTCGGATTTCGTCTAGCACGCGTCCAGCTTCATCGTATCGGAACCACGTGTAACCAAACGAGTCCTGCCGGTAGCGCATCCGTCCGAACGCCCGGGAAACAGATGCCGACAGATCGGCGCCGCACCCAATGGGAGCCGTCACACCGGCGTCGTCCCAGGCGTGTCGGTACAGAAGCACTGATCCGGATGTTGTCACGTCGTTGAGCTCGAGGAGTCTACCCAGGGCGTCGTAGGTAGAGCCGAGGTACTCTCCGGAAGCCATCGAGGCGGTTCGCTTCTTGACGATTCGGCCTCCCGCATCGTACTCGAATCGCGTCGGGGCGGAAGCAGAACCGCCGAGGGTGACATCGAGAACGTTCTCGAAGTCGTCGTAGCTATACGTGGAAGCGGGTGTCGAGCAGGTCGCGTACGTATCTGTCGAACCACAACCTGTCTTCACTCCAGTGATGTTGCCGTTCCCGTTGTAGGAGAAGACGGTTCGCTGTGCAGTGCTCGACGTCGGATACTCCGTCATCTGCATCAAGCGGTCCGCAGCGTCATACCGCAAGGCGGCGCACAACTGCGAGAGAGGCGTCCCAGTGATCACATCGGATACGCCGCCGCACCAAGCTGGCGGCGCATTGAATGGGAGGCCCACCCCCCCGCGGCGAGATGCAGCGGCACGGCGTAGTGCTTCACACCGACCTGTTCAGCGGCGATCGGCCGGTCTTCGCTGACCGGGTTCAGCTGCAGCAAGTATTGATGAATCTGATCCTGAACGGCATCGATGCGATGAGAGCAGTCGCGGGCCACCAGAGGGTTTTGACGATCTCCTCAGAGCCGGCCGGACCGGACGGCGTGCTCGTTGCCGTCGCAGATACGGGCCCGGGGCTCGACCCGGCGACGGCCGATCGCATCTTCGAACCCTTTTTCACGACCAAGCCCCAAGGCATGGGCATGGGGCTGTCGATCTGCCGATCGATCATCACAGCGCATGGCGGGCAGCTCTGGGCGTCGCCGGGCGTGCCCTGCGGCGCTGTCTTCCGATTCACTGTGTCGAAGGTACCGCCAGGTTGAGTCGCCATCACTTCGACTTGCGCGTGCCCGCCGACGTGAAGGCGGCGCGTGAGTAAATTGCGTCCCAGAGCTTCACGACCTCGACCTGCTTCCTTCGACGCGGCTTGGCCGAGCAAGCAGGAACTAATCTGCAAGGGAAAGAAGGGCTGACGACGGGATGGCAACGCAGACATGAAGGCGCCGTCTTGACATCCCTGAACGGCGGCAAAGCGCGGTGAGCTCGGGATGCCCACAGAGAATGGATCTCTGCGGAAGGCTCGCGGATGGAGGCGGCGACGTGACGGAAGGCCGCTTGAAGCTATCTCTACCTCTTTCCAGAGTAGAGTGTGGGCGCTCCGTTCCT
>Ga0137394_10004802_pt1 | contig 10284 bp, 13 predicted proteins | sample czobulk116metaG_FD_108278 | JGI IMG/M metagenome (GOLD analysis project Ga0137394, IMG submission 108278) | Vadose zone soil microbial communities from Angelo Coast Range Reserve, California, USA - czobulk1.16 metaG | ecosystem: Environmental > Terrestrial > Soil > Vadose zone | place: USA... | reverse complement strand
TATCATCAAAGTTATGGACACAATCACAGATTGCATGTGTAACTCTGACAATAGCCTCATTACAAAGAAGTGTCTGCCACATTTCAGGCAGATAAGGAGGTATGTGTCGAGGTCTATATGTGGGCCATAATGAGTTCATTTGCACTTAGAAAATGCTATATACTACAATCAAGTGCATGGAGTATGACACCAGTTTTGCTGCCATCATCAAGAGGAATGGCCTGGCCGCTTGGTCAACGCCCAAATCTACTCATGCCTAGGTGGCAACAAATATGCGCGTATTCGAATGAGTAAGTCACTAAATAGTACGTCACCCCCACCAAACGTGAAGGGGTGTCGGTGAGCACCGCCGCGTCTTCTGGACTACGGATTTGGTGAACAGAAGCTGACATCAGATCCAGGAACAGCACAAAAGTGCAAAGAAGACGATCCGCGAATAGTCCGTGGTCTGAGTGCGGGTTGACGTGTTCAAAGGGATTGGTGTACTGACAGGTGCCCATGAGATGAGTCGCTTGGTCAATCTCGTCCGATTTTGGAGTTAATTCGCGTGATGCGGACGTATAACCCCACTTCATTCGAGCGCACGGTGTCAAGTCGATGTTGAATAAAGGGGAATCAAAACCCAAGATATGCATTAAGCACCCGTTGACCGACATTGAAGCCGAGTAGAGATACTATGTATCCTACAAACAAAGGCAGAAGAGGTGCGAGAAGAAGCTCTGTCCGTATGAGGAAAGGTAGAGCTGCGAAAGCCAATGATCAGCTCCCTTACTCGTAATGAACACACAAACTCACCATTGAGCCCTAGATAGATGCCATAGATGTATTGGGCGAATCTGGAATACAATAAATAAGTGTGGACAGTGGTGCGCGAAATTGGGAGACTCACGCGACCAAATAGAGAGTGTTCCCAACCCATAAGCATACCCAATTCGTCTTTAAAATGACAGGGACGAGTAAAAGTTGGGCAATATAGAGGGTAAGATAAAGTGGGAAGAATGCGTTGATATGGACGTCAAAAGCATAGGCCCATTCGACAGCAGTATCCGCTGGCGTCGAGTGAGAAGGAGGAGAAAGGAGGACACGATTAGCGAAGAACCTGTGAGATTTGTCAATGGAGGATCGCTGGACTGTGGAGTAAACCTTACCACAACAAGGTCGCGGATACAACTCCCACAAGAAGTAAATCCCGGGATACCATGAGAAACACAAGTCGCATTGCGTCGTAGAGGCCATAAGACCAGACCACGGACCAAGCTAAGGCCGCGGCTACATGTATGTGAGGTGCTGAAAAGAAAAAGACCGAGTCGGGAGCACGGAGAATCTCACCAAACATCCCCCCTGCCATTAAAATCAGGATGGCTGGGTCGTCCCTTGCCCATGTGTTTTTTGTTTCTTTATTCACATGAGTCGTGTGGAAAGCTGAGAGCAAGGTGTAATGGTACCAACGTTTATGGAAATACACATTCCGATATCTTTGAGTAGAATCAGCAAAAGACACGACATGATGTATGGTATGGCGGACGTACACTCTCTTTGGTGCGATGCACAGGTAGCTTAGTTGCCAGGCAGCAAGTTCGAAGTCCTACCAGACTGACGTGTCAGATAGCTCGAAAACAAATTGATCAAGGGTATTAATGTACCATTTGCTGGAATTTGAGTAGCCTCCGGAATATAACCGGTAATCTGTTCGCGATTGATTTGGATGCTCTAGATGGACCGACATTCTGTGATGTGCCTGCGGTTGTTGGAAGGAGGGCCATATCGTTATACACCCGAAACCGACGAAATCGCGGAGTCGACAGGTTGAAAGTTTGCGGGCGGACAAACGAAAAGAGACTCTATGCGCCTAACTACGTGATAGACGCATCAATTCGCGCCCTCAATTGGCAGTAGTCAAGTTTCAATGCTCGTTGGTCGCGGCTAACAGTGGAGTTGCGGATTAGGGCATCACGTCCGTTTTCGGAGTCTCAATATAGTAGTCTCCGCCTGAACTACCTTGTATCGAATGAATTTGTGCTCAAAATGTCGCGACGTTCCTCGGCTTTTCATATCATCTTCCGACACTCCCCCCTCGTCATTGACATGAACGACGACCCTGAAGTTGACTGGGGAAACGATGAAGATGACCTCATACTATCAAGGGCCTATTTTGGCTCAGTAGGAATGGGTTATGCCATAGGAGGCGACGAAGCGGATGATGTTGAAGATGCAGTATCTTTAGGAGGTGATGAAGAAGAAGAGCTTGCAGCTTATGGTGCTCGTCCCAACGAGCAGAACACACCCGCCGCTGACAGATTCCAGACCGCTTATTCAAAGAGGGAAGCCAAAAGGCGTAGCGCTTCTGTTGGCGTCTCTCCCAGGAAAGAAAACAGCCAAGTTCAATCAGCTCCCCTCCCACTGTCCCCACAGTCAGAAATTCGCCAACCTACCCCAAAGATGACACACGCACTTCCTCCGAAACCTGTAGTGTCCTCCATTCGTGCTCCACCTTCGACGACAGCCGCTAGTCTAATGTCTTTCCCACGCAAGGAACGCCGGTCCAACGGAAACACCGTCAAAAAGGGTGAAAAGGGTGAGGAGCCGCCGCCGTCAGAGAAAGAGTCTAGGAGCTCGCGTACAGCCGGTCGTGATGGTCGCCAACATGACTCGCGTGCCGAGGAATCATCCTGGACGCGTCTTAGCCCTAGTGCTACAGACTCACAGCCTCTTCCCCGAGACAGGACGAGAAGTTTTGATGACAGAGATGATCGCCCATCCTCACGACGAGAGGATGACTGCTATCGTCCCTCTCATCATCGGGCTCATTATTCATCTGATGAAGAGGGGCGAGGACCTAACCCACATCACACACAGTCACGCCATGACGCACGTTACCGCTACGACGATAGGGAACATCATCATCACGATTACGCAAGCGGAGGTCGCACTGATAGGCCTGTCGCAAGATCTGCAAGACCTCCCGAGGACGAATCTTTGGACCGCTCGCGCACAGGCTACCGGGAGTCTAATGACCCTGACTATCGTCGCGCTCATCCCCGTGACCGTGACGCCTCACCTGTTAGAGATGACAACTCTCGCCGTATTTTACGAAGGGATGATTATTCTCCTTATGATTCTTTTGGCAAAGGTTCTCGAGATTATGACGATCCGCCTCGTCGTAATACTGGAGCAACAGAGCGTTCCCGGTATCCCGAATCCTTCAATGGGCGCACCTCCGTGGTCTCGCGGGATTCTCACACCCAGAATCAGGGTCCAGGTAGATCGTCGACTTTAAGTACGTTATCTGCATCATGCCGTCCCATGCCCAACGCGCCGTACGCCTTTCTCCCCTCCCGAAGTGGAGGACCTATATTTTTGTTTCCGGAGAAGCCTTGGGAGTTGAGTACTACCCGGATCTACGCCTCGACCGACTCGCAGGTGTTCATTGTGGCCTTCTCCCTTTTCGTTTCCATGCTGTATGCCATGTCCCGTTCTCAACAACTATTTCCCCCGCATGTTTCATCTTATAGGACGCAATTCCCCTTCACCTCGCCCGCGGTCACAGTCACCCCCTTACAATCGTCGTGACGATCGACGACAGAGCCCACCGCGTTATCAGGAGTATCCTTCCGACTCTTCCCGGCTTCCACCCCACCGCGGTCGTGCTGAGAGCCCACCTCCGAGACTTCGTGTTCTCGACAGAATCATTCGGCGCGATTCACCGCCCGACGTACCCCAGCGTCGTCCTCGAGGCATTTCTGATGCACAGGATCCGGACTATGCTCTCAAACGTCGAAAGATGGATGATGGCGATAGCAACTTCCTAACCGTCCGCCGCGGCCCTGTCGGTGCAGATACGTACACCCCACAAGAAATGTCCACAGCCTCGACGTCACCACGGTCTACGGGAGCTCTGGATGACCTCAGTCGTATGTCAAGCTTGTCCCATAAGCCTTTCATTTCCACGCTCGTCTCATTCGTGCACATCCGGAATTTCCAGGACAGCGCCGAAGAGAACCGTTGCCTTCACAAAGCCATCGTTTCAAAGAAGCATCGGAATTGATTTCTCGGCCACCACATTCCGGCTCCAATAGGACAATGCGTCAACCTCAACCTAGGTATGTCGAAGTCATATGTTCAAAGTCGCTCGCAAACACCGACAAACTCAGTGCACCATCCCATCGAAGTCACCCTCCGAGTTCAAAAGACCGTGAAGTCTTCTCATCTCGCCATCCAGACACAGATATACCACCACTTGATCGCTCACGTGGTTCTGGTCACGACCCAGGACTCGCTTACGTGGAAAAGTTCAGTCGGGACGACCATATGAACGCTGACCCGCCTTATTTGCCCAGGGGCATATACGAGGAACCTGTACGTTCTCAGGACGTGACTAATCGCGTGTCTTCGCATAACGATGCAATGAGCGAACCTATTCCTCCCGCCCCACACCCCAGGCGACGGGGAAGCGTAGGTACGGTCCCAGCTGCCCTGATGGTACCCGCTCCCACGATGGCGGAAAGTGCCCGTGGGCGCTCGCATGATCGATCACCACGAAATCACCACGAGAATCGGCAAACGAGTACGCAACCCTCATCAACGTTATTGCCTACGATGCAGTCAGGGCCACCAAAAGATATGCAGCCTGTTGAGGATCGCCGAAATCGTGAGCGTCGCACTGACCGCGTGAGAGAGGTAAACATGTCGTTGTTTGGGTTTGAAACTTGTTGGTTGACCGTGCGTTGTTAGGGCCATTCTCCCACACTGCCGAGGAACTCGTCGAATTCAGCCGCTCCAAGACCACAATCGATGGGGAGATATGAACTACTTGAAGAAGGTACGAAGTATTCATACTCCGGATGTAGCTTGAGTCCCACTGACCGACTTCTTTATCTTGCAGGACAACGCCCCCTCGTATGTCGTGGTACCGTATCGTATGATGTGTCACTTAACTGTCTTTGCCAGCGATCTCCCGAGCAACACGTTGCTCCATCCGTTCAGGAGCGATCACGACATCACGCGTCCGGTGGATCTAATCCACGAAGGGAACGTCAGGCGCCGGTGAGTCCATCGTAGCTCAGAAACCTAGCGTTGTTTAAGCTGGAAGCGGGTTTCAGCCCGTTGCTGAGTTGAACCTGGTCCCACCGCGGGTTAGTGAGGACTCTATCCCCATGCATAGTCCAACACAAGAGCGACCGGTCAGTGAATTTGATTCATACTCCTCGCGGATCGTTTCTAACTCAAGACCAGAGCCGTCCCTTGCCTGACACGGACTTCCCACCAGACTTTCCACCAGCTCCACCAGCTCCACATTCTGCCTGCGAATGGACTCCAAAGCAGCCAGTGTTCATGCCGAGTCTTCCGCCCCCGAGCACTCGGCTGCCTGGTGCACCACCTCCGCCAATCCTGCCACCACGTTCTTACGGTACACCAGGGGATCCTGCGGTTTACCCTCACTTGCCACCCCCCCAGGATGAAGATATCTCGAAAACCCTCGAGAACGACGCGCCTGAGCAGGAAATTTACCGACACGAGCCTCCATCACCTGATCGGCAAGCAAAAGATGTCCCGCCTCCGCGTTCTCACCAGTCGCAAGATGGGCATCATGAGCAGGCACCGCCCCAATTCTCTGACAGGACCTCTCGTGCGTCAGCGAATGACAATCTTCAAGAAAATGCGAGAGAGGAGCGTCCCACACGGACCGCACACGAAGAGCGTCGACCGAAGGTCCAACCGGAGATGAAACCAGCATCCTGGGATCGCCCTCGTGATACAGCGCCACCTCCAGCACGGAAGCCTCTTACATTACCTGCGAGTCTACCCCCCAAACCTGTCGCGGCGCTTGGAGACCTTGACCTGCAGCAGTCCTCATCTTTGCGTACCGGGCACCATTCGCGTGGTCGCCGTCATCAGCAGCAGCAGCAGGTAACCGAAGAAAGCAATAGCCATAGCACAAGATGGGGCCCGGGACCGTGGGGAGATGGAAATAGAGATAAAGACAGGGAGAGGAACAGATGGGGAGGGGCTCCTGAATATCAGGGACCTTCACTTTTGGCTCGAATGTCGTCAAACGAGCCGGCTGGAAGAGAACTGGTGGAGATAGCAGAGAGAGAGGGCGGAGAGGTTCAGAAGAAAAGGGCACGCACAAGGAAATATCAAGGCGTTTAGGCCCCCTAATAATATATTATTTATTTTTCTAATTGGGCATGTGGCTGTGCACGAGCCGAAATGGAAACCAAATTTCCTTCCACGTCAGTCGTCGAGATTAACGACCACATTCCTTTGATTCGCTTATGCCCGCTCGACCACGCAAACCACACAACCGCTCTCCACGACCACCCCCCAACGACATGCCCATGCCGAGACAGCGTCCTATTTCTCCTGGCGTCTCAACTTCCCTCGACAGTGTACACATCACACCACGCACCCCGCGTGCCGTGCGTCCTACTCATGCAGACGATAGCGCAGAAGCAGGCGACTTTGTCAGCGGAGGCGTAGACGCGGAGGAAGTTGAAATGAGTCTCCTGGGCCAGGACGAACGCAGGCGTGCACGACCCGGGTTCGCGGATGGAGACCGGCATTTACACGTTACGCATAAGGCCCCACTCTCGCCGGAGGACAAGAGGGCGATGGTGTTATTGTGTGTCCTTTGTACGTCGCCTTTTTTCATATCCTCTGGTCGGTCGACTATATATATCACCGCCCTTGCTCGCAGACTTGATCCAGGGCGTTCCCGTGCGTATTGTCGTTTTTTTCCCTTTGGAAAGATGGGACCGACCTTCCTTTCTGACCGGGCCAACCAGATCGGCTTGGCTTTAGGTACTTGCGTCAATTCTTGCGTGGTTAATATCTTGCGACTGATGAGAATCGCGCGATTTTATAGGCTCTATCCCCTTCATACTGCGCGAGCATCTTTCGTACTCCCAGCTCGCGACATTCGCGTTGTCCAGTTACCCTTACTCTCTCAAGCTGCTCTGGTCACCCATCGTCGATGCCGTCTACTTCCCCTCTGTGGGTCGCAGGAAGTCATGGATAATCCCGATGCAAATCATCATCGGTTCCATGATGCTTTGGATGTCGGTTACCGTCCAGGAGTTCATGGACAACGTCTGTGCTTCCCCGTTCCACTTCAGCCCGAACTGACGTGACCGAGTCAACAGGCGACCGAGAATGTAACCACGTTGACATGCATTTTCACGACCCTCGTCCTTATTGCTGCCACGCAGGGTAAGCGGTCAGCTTCGTAGGTGGTTACGGCGATTCACTGTGCGTTCCTTTCCTTTATAGATATCGCCGTCGATGGTACAGATGCAGACATGTTTTCACACCCTCGTGCTCACATGTCGGACAGGTTGGGCATTAACGCTTCTCTCCGAAGAAAACCTTTCCTATGCTTCCACCTGCCAAACAATCGGCCTCAACACTGGCTACTTTGCCTCGTTTACTGTGTTCCTGGCGCTTAACAGCGAGGCCTTCAGGTATGGCACGTTGTTAGATGACGGTCTCTATGCCACCATTTTCATTGATCCCGCCGCTCCGTATCTAGCCAGAAATGGGGCATACCGCTGCTATCTATTAGCACGTACCTTCGTTTCTGGAGTGTAATTTGTTTTTGCGTCACAATCTGGCTCACGTTCTTCCAAAAGGAGGTGCGCATTCGCCTCGTTCATGTCCACACGATTGATCTGACCAGCACTCCGATCAGCGAAAGGAAATTCTCAGGGACGAGGACACGAGTATCACAGGTGTCTACAAAACGATTTGGAGCATCATGAAACTCAAACGTAAGGCCCCTTCCGGTTTCTTCGACCCTCCTTGCGTCTGACCGTTTTCTACTAGATGTCCAATATACCCTTTTCGTGCACCTGGTCGCTAAAATTGGATGGGCGGCGCATGACGCGGCTACCAGTCTCAAGGTGGTCGAGAAAGGCCTGGGCAAGGAAGACCTCGCGGTCGCAGTTCTCATCGATTTTCCCTTCCAAATTCTTGGCGGATTCTTGGCTGCGCGCTGGTCGCGCGGCGATCGCCCATTGCGGCCTTGGATATGGGCGTTTTGGCCTCGTCTCGGGTTTGCTCTCATGGGAGCCATCGTCGTCTGGCGGTTCCCCAAGCCGCCAATTTCAACTGGGTTTTTCGTATTTCTGGTGATTCAAACGGTCCTCGGCTCGTTTGCTGGGTAAGTAATACAGTACGTCTGATATGCGTGCCGCTGATACGTAACCCTTGCTCAGTACAATACAGTTCGTCGGAATTACCGCTTTCCATACTAAAATATCGGATCCTGTCATTGGAGGAACCTATATGACGGTATGTCGTTCCCAAATCACGATCACTCTTATCTTACCGTTCCCAGTTACTTAACACTTTTGCAAATCTCGGAGGAACTTGGCCAAGATACTTCGTGCTCAGAGGTAGACCCATTCACCTATTCAATCCTCCGCATGTTGTCTGATTACCAGTGCCAAAGCTGTTGACCTCTTCAGTCTTGCTACATGCCAAGTCAGCGAAGCTGGTTCCTCCTTTGCTGTGAAAGGTAAGCATTCCGAATCTCACCTCGACCGAGGTACCAACACCTTCCCCCTCAAGCCGCGGAGTGTGTCTCGGAGCAAGGAAAAGCGCACTGCTCTGACATAGGGGGCACATGTATCACTGAGCGCGATGGCTACTATATCACCACTGGACTGTGTTTGGGCCTAGGGGTCATCACCCTTGTCACCTTCACAATACCTACCGCGCGAAAGTTACAGGGTGAGTTGCTTTGGATCAATTGATTCTTCTCATGCCCAGAGAGACTGAGATGTTTATCCCCTCTACAGCTCTGCCGATAGGAAAGTGGCGTGTCTATACATGATACTGCGCTATACCTATACATTGCGTTATTTATCATAAAAAATGTGTAACTTATTGTGGTGCCCACCCACTGGCAATCATTCGACCACATTGTTGAAGCTCCCGTGCATGAGTAACGAGGCAGATTCGAGGCATCAGGGAGACGAGCGAGCGTGAAGTAAGTCTATTTCTCAGAGATGCTATCGGACATGTATACACTTAGACATGTAAGCCACAGTAACACTAGATCTAGATCTATATACTGTTAGTCTAAAGAGAGAAACCAGACTGACACCCAGCCATATCAGAACGGTCATCGCGAGACTCTGAGCCACATCCATACAAGCTACCACAAGTCCAACTTCGGAAGACTACCACTGGCAGATCGCGAAATACTATTTATTATCCCAGGCAGGTACATATACTCCACCCACGTTTTTGATACAACACAATGGTTTGTACCCCACACCTAGTTTTGTGCCGATGAGAGTCATTTTCGTTGTCACGTCACTAGTACAGCCACGCCTTGATTTCCACATGCCTTCCAACAGGCATCTCGCCATCGTAGCATCGCGTATCAATGATGTCATCGACGAAGAAACTCCATGTTGTCCCAGTCGGTCTCCCTGTCAAGAACCTATCGACCCTAAACATGAATTAGCTGCGTTGAGCGTGTCGCTGACCCGAATCCAGACGCCGCATCTGGACGAAGTTTTCTCCACCCTTGCATGAAAGGCGCGGCAGCGATATCGGTTGAACGAGGCAAAAAGGTACCGCATTTCGACTGGTGGGATGCTTCAGAGCTATTCATCGATATTCATCCACTATTTATCTCGCTGGCGCTGGCGCTGTGACGGCCCAAGAGGAGGTTGCGCGGCGAGCGGATCAAGGAGAACAGGCCAAGAACGCTACAAAGGGCGATGCAGAGTTACGAGAACTGGTCGAAGACCGCAGCGAGGGCGAGCGGTTGGTAGTGAATGACCCCCTGCGAATGTTTGCACGACCGAGTGGATGAACGCAAACGTCGTCGCAGTCGTTGATTCGAGCGCCTGCAGCACGTTCAGTGTCGCCGGCATCCCCAGCTTAGTGGTACATGTCCACAGAGACCCAGGCCTAGGCCCATGCCGGCCGTACGCACCCGTGTGCATCCGGTATCCGCCATATCCTCCTAGCGTCCCCACGCCGCCGTACACGGAGGAGCCGTATGGAGAGGCGAAGGAGGCGGGTCTGGCGGGAACTGGGCGAGGGAAGTCGATGTTGACTCAGCAGAGCTGGTGTTGAAGTGACGGCTCCACAAGCGGGGGATGTCGATGTTATGCTCACATGGCTTTGGAGGTAGGTAAAGCCATGTTCCGATCGGAGGGTTGAGAGAGTGGATTTACAAAGCGGGCAACCTATGAACATTTATTCCGATGGTGCTGTACTCTGCAAAGCCTCAGCCCGAGAATGTCGAGTAGTAAACGCACACGTCCG
>Ga0137394_10004801_pt1 | contig 10285 bp, 7 predicted proteins | sample czobulk116metaG_FD_108278 | JGI IMG/M metagenome (GOLD analysis project Ga0137394, IMG submission 108278) | Vadose zone soil microbial communities from Angelo Coast Range Reserve, California, USA - czobulk1.16 metaG | ecosystem: Environmental > Terrestrial > Soil > Vadose zone | place: USA... | reverse complement strand
GTCCACTCCCGCGGCCATCAGCATGCGCATGTGGGCGGGATGGTTCACCGTCCAGCAGACCACCTGCAAATCTTTCTTTCGCGCTGCGGTTAGCAGCGCCGGCGTCACCAGGTCGCCCCGCACAGCAACTTGCCGCGCTCCCACTTCGATCGCCTTCTCCAGCGGATTTTCAATTTGCCCGTCGTACAGCAAACCCGTCATGAACGTCGGCTCAATTTTACGCAAGGTGAAGATCACCGATGCATCGAAGGAGATCACAACGGTCCGCGGTATTTCGCCTGATTCTCTCAGCGCGCCAACCAGCGCATGTTCCCCTCCCCACGATCCTTGCGGCTTGAGCTCCAGGTAAAACACCACATCATGCTTTTTCGAAAACGCCAGAAGTTCTTCCAGCGTGGGAATCCGTTCCCCCGCGTATTCACTCCCGAACCACGAACCCGCGTCCAAGCGCCGCAATTCGGAGAGCGTCATATCGTGCACGGTGCCCTGCCCGTTCGTCGTGCGGTTCACGGTCGCATCGTGGATGGCCACCAGCCGCGCGTCCCGCGACATCTGCAAATCCGTCTCGATAAATGTCGCCCCCATGGCGACAGCCTTCCGAAACGCAGCGAGTGTATTCTCCGGCGCGTGCCCTGATGCTCCGCGATGTGCAATGACCAGCACTTCACTACTCCTTCGGCCGCAGCCGGCATCCGTCCAACACCGCTGCTCTCAAGAGGTGTCGGCTCTCGATGCAATTCCATGCTTCTTGAAGGCCTTACAGGAGTTATGCTAGCACTCGCTTGTGGCATGCAAGCATGCACCCATTTGCCCTGCGTCTTGAATCTAACTGGTCGAAGCACGATGAAACGTTTGTCCAGGAGGACATTATGAGAAAGGAACACCGGGCCCTGTTCGTTACCGCACTGCTTTGCGCCACGGTTTTTGGACTGCCAAATTACGCGGCCGCCGGGCCCAGGGGCGACAAAAACCAGCGCAGCGAGCCAAAAAGTATGGCCAATGAAGTTCGGCACCGTCTGGTGATGTTGCCTTGGTACTCGGTATTCGACAATCTCGCTTACAAAGTGGAAGGTGACAAGGTGACTCTGTACGGCCAAGTCACGCGGCCGACGTTGAAGTCGGACGCCGAGGCCGTTGTGAAAGGCATTGAAGGTGTTTCCACGGTAGTGAACAACATCGAGGTTCTGCCTCCATCGCCGATGGATGATCAACTTCGCCGCGCGCTTTACCGCGCGATCTATGGCGACCCGGGCCTCTCGCGCTATTCCGTTCAGGCCGTGCCTTCCATTCATATCATCGTCAAAAACGGAAACGTCACTCTGGAAGGCGCGGTTGACAGCGAGGCGGACAAGAACCTGGCCGGCATTCGAGCCAACCAGGTACCGAATGTTTTTTCCGTGAAAAATAACCTGATCGTCAGCAGTTGAAAAGCGTTCGGTCGAGCGCGAACGGGCTGCGGACTATGCGGCCCCGCTTGCGCCGCTGCGCAGCAATTGGCGTGAAACGCGCCGCGCGGTTTCTTTCAGCGCCTCAATCATTTTCGGCATGTTGGGTTCATCCATTTGCGTCAGCGTGCCGCTCGCCCCGATCGCCGCGGCCACATTTCCCGCCGCGTCGAACACCGGCGCGCCGACGCAGCGCGCACCCAAACTATTTTCCTCATCATCCACGGCGTATCCTGCCTGCTTCACGTGTTCCAGTTCCGCGAGCAACTTGGTCATATTGGTAATCGTTTCCGGAGTTCTCTTCTTCAGGCCATGCTGTTTCACAATCGTTTCGATTTCCTGTTTCGGCAGCCAGGCCATCAGACATTTTCCAACGCTCGTAGAATGCAGATACATCCGCCTCCCCACCCAGGTGTTTACTTTGAAAAATCCCGGCGCTTCAACTTTCTCGATATACACCGCTTCCCCCTGATCGAGCACGGCAAGGTGTACCGTCAGGCGAACCTTTTCGACCAGCGCTCGCATGAGAGGCAAGGCTACAGCTGCAAGATCTAGATTTCCCTGGGCGTCACCGCTGAGACTCAGAATTTTCAGCCCCAGACGGTAGCGCGCGCTTTCCGCGTCGCGGCGCAAATAGCCGCGGCGCTCCAGAGTGCGGAGAATGTAGCTGGCGGAACTTTTTGGAATGCCGAGTTTGCGGCTGATTTCTGAGTTGGTGAGTCCGTCGCGGCGCTGGGCAGCGGCTTCGAGAATATTCAGGGCGCGCTCGACGGCGGTTGCCGGGCTAGATTCGGTGCCTGCCATAGCTTTCTCCGGATCCACAAAATATGTGCGTCCCAAGTATAGAATATTTGTTCAGGATATTGAACAGCGTATCCAAGCAAGAGGAATGGACTCTGAACGCGTGTTCAATATGTTGAACACGCCAAGCCTGCGAAGGAAAGAAGTCGCCGATGGTGTGCAATTTTTTCGACACATTGGCTTCATTTCTTAACATTTCTTTCCCGTTGCAACAGGCGCTCCCTTATCTCCTTGAGCGAACGGGCCTTAGGAGCCGCGCCTTCCAACCGATTGGCCTTCGGATTGCCTTTGCTATTCAGCGGCGAGTTTTCGTCAGAAATTTGTAGGGTAAAGACCCGAGCGCAACCATGGCTACCGCGACTAGCAAGTTGGATCCAGCGATTGTTTCTCTGGCCTTTTCGAATCGGGTCGTGCCGGTCAATTCTGCCCCGCCCGACTTCGATCCTGCCCGCGATCTCCCGGAAGGATTCCTTGAGTTTCTTGCCCCGTTGCACGCGGCGCTGACGCTGCGGCAGCGCGCGTTACTGGCGCGCCGCGACTATGCGCTTGCGGAAGCGCACGCCGGCAAGCTGCCAGATTATTTGCCACCCTCGGTGGCGACGACGAATTCCTGGCGGATTCAACTGCCGGCCTGGTGCGCGGATCAGCGCAATCAAATGACTGGCCCCGCCGACGATGCGGATTTGGTTGTGAAAATGCTGAATTCCGGCGCTCCCGGTGTGATGCTGGATCTCGAAGATTCGAACGCCAATGCGTGGGAGAACAATTCGCGCGGGATCAAAAACATTCTCGAAGCACTCGCCGGTCGGCTCACGTATTTCGACCGCAAGCGCAGCAAGACCGTCGGCATCAATCCGAGCGCCACGGTCATTTTCACGCGACCGCGAGGCTTGCACATACACCAAGCAGGCGTTCTATCCGGCGAGCTGATTCCGGCCTCACTTTTCGACGTCGCGATGGTGGCCTATCAGGTGGATTTCAGCGCGCTGAAACATCCGCTGTGCATCTACATCCCGAAATCCGAATCGGCCGACGAAGCTCTTTGGTGGCGCGATCTTTTCCAAATGATTGCCCGACTCAAAGGCCTTCCCGCAAACGCGATCAAGTGCATGGCGCTCGTGGAATCGCATCCCCTTGCGTATCAGATGGAAGAGTTTGCCTGGGATCTTCGCGACCACATTCTCGGGCTGAATCTCGGCCGTTGGGACTACATGGCCAGCTTGATCCATTTCAATCTTGCCAATCCGGAATGGGTTCTCTCCGATCGCAACACCATTCCGCACAACGTGGCCTTCTTCCAGAATTTGCGCAATCTAATGCCCGAAATCTGCCACAAGCACGGCATGCTGGCCATCGGGGGGATGACCGCCCTCTATCCCAGCCGTGAAAACGCCGAGCTCAACGCACGCGCGTTGAAGGCGCTTGCAGAGGATAAGAAGAATGAATCCAACTCACGGATGGACGGGGCGTGGACGGGACATCCCGATCAAAACCAAATTGCCGTTTCGCAATTCCCGGCACCCAACCAGCTCCAAGCTCGTTCTTTGGACTCCAACAAGCACGCTGATCTGCGTCCGCTTCCGACTGGAGTCGGCAATCACACGCTTGCAGGCACGCGGGCGGCGATTCGAACCGTCATTCGCTACCGCAACGGAGTGCTCAATGGGAAAGGCGCGAGCCTGCTCGATGGCTACATGGAAGACCTGGCCACTGACCGCATTTACCGGCTGATGATTGCGCAGCGCGTGCGGCATTCGAATACCGTCGAGATTCTCGACGACGCGGGGCCGCCGATTCGGCACACGCCGGAATTGATTCACGAGTTGTTCGACGAAGAGCTGGACCGCTTGATGCGAGAAACTGCGAACGGTGGCAACGAACAAGCGGCCACCACACTTCGCGAGGCTCGCCGGATCAGCGAGGAAATGATTCGCAGGTCCGAATTCAATCCTGCATAAGAATGAATTGTCGCACTTTTCCCGGGGAACTGAGGAGATTTAAAGAGCAAGGAGCATTCGATGTCCACCAACGGAAATAACGGCGCCAACGGCAACAGCCACAGCAACGGGAACGGGAGTAAGCATCAGACTCATACGCACTGGAGCACCGATCCTCGGTGGTCCGGTATCACACGGCCCTACTCCTATTCCGATGTGCTGCGGCTGCGCGGCTCGGTCGAGATCGAGTACACGCTGGCGCGCTTGGGTGCGGAGCGGCTTTGGAATCTGATGCACACCGACGCTTATGTTCCCGCGCTGGGAGCTATCACGGGAAATCAAGCCATGGAAATGGTGCAGGCCGGACTGAAAGCGATTTACGGGAGCGGCTGGCAAGTAGCGGCGGATGGAAACACGGCGGGCGATGTTTATCCCGACCAGAGTCTCTACCCCTGCGATTCCGCGCCGAATCTAGTGAAACGCCTCAATCGCGCGCTGCTTCGCGCCGATCAGATTGAATCGGCGGAAGGAAAGAAATCCGGCACGTATTGGCTGGCGCCGATTGTCGCAGATGCCGAAGCAGGATTCGGCGGCTCGCTGAACGCCTACGAACTGATGAAAGCCATGATCGAAGCGGGCGCAGCGGGCGTGCACTTCGAAGATCAGCTTTCGTCAGCGAAGAAGTGCGGCCACCTGGGCGGCAAAGTGGTCGTGCCGATTCGCGAGTTCATAGAGAAGCTTGTCGCTGCGCGCCTGGCTGCGGACGTCTGTGGAGTACCAACGATCCTGATTGCGCGCACGGACGCGGATTCGGCGGGCCTTCTGCTTTCCGACGCTGACCCGCGCGACCGTGAATTCATCCACGGGGAGCGCACTCCCGAAGGCTTCTACCACTTCCGCGGGGGCATTGACGCGGCAATTGCGCGTGGCCTGGCTTACGCGCCGTACGCGGACATGATCTGGTGCGAAACCTCTCATCCGGACCTGGGAGAAGCGAGGAAATTTGCCGAGGCCATTCATGCGAAATTCCCAGGAAAACTCTTGGCCTACAACTGTTCGCCGTCGTTCAATTGGAAGAAAAAACTTGACGACGTGACCATCGCCAATTTCCAGCAGGAACTCGGGAAAATGGGCTACAAATTCCAGTTTGTCACGCTGGCGGGATTCCACGCGCTGAACATGTCCATGTTCCACCTGGCGCGGGGCTACGCGCAGGCAGGGATGACAGCGTATTCGAAGCTTCAGCAGGAAGAATTTGCCGCGCAGGAACTCGGCTACCGCGCCGTGACGCACCAGCGCTTCGTCGGCACCGGTTATTTCGATGAGATTGCTAAAGTTGTTTCGGGCGGGAATACCTCTACCGTGGCACTGGCCGGCTCGACTGAAACAGCCCAGTTCCGAGGTGCTGCGGCGAATGAGCCGCCGAAGCTGCTCACTTCAGAGGCACATGCCTGACGGACTGCCTTTCTCCAAGACCAGTGTCTGTTTGGGCGTGGTCTATTTTCGCCACATCTTGCTTGGATTATTGAATACGTCTTGAAACGATCGGAAACTCGAGTCGTCGGTTAGCGGTTTCTGATTTGTGCCTCTACAGAATTGACCCTGATGGAACTAATCGTCTGGCGATTGGCTTTTCGGCAAGCACCGGAAGTCAAAGACTATCTCCAAAGTGCCCTTCCTGAAAGTCTGGATTCTCGAACGAAACGTGAGGGAAGGTGACAGGCGAGCGTTTTCTTCTCCAAGCCACTTGATAGAAATTCCAGGGGGGCCGTATTAGGATGGGCGAAGGCATTCCATTGATTGCGCCCGGCCGTCGCACCGTGCCGCTAAAACTGATCTCCTGCACGAAGTTCACAGACGGCGTGGTCAAGCTGCACTATGCCGTTCGAAAGTAATCTCTACATCTTGGGTTTCAGTGCAGGTCAGGAAGAAACGATAGGCCAAGATTGCCCGTCGGGATAGGACCGGCGCTTTCTCATGGAAGGTGCGTAGCTCACGGTCTTCGAGTTTTTCATCACGGATTGGAAGGCGGACTGGAATGCTTCCATCTCATCCTGCGTGCCGATAGTGATGCGGGTGTAGGTCGGCCAGACGGGCCAGATGCGTCCGATGAACACATTGCGGGCGGCCATGCCGTCGATCACTTCTTTTGCGGGCCGCTTGGTGTCGAGCATGAAACAGTTGGACTCGGAGGGAACGTAGGAATAGCCCCGGTGGTCGAGCCACTCGAAAGTTTTTTGGCGGATGGCAGCATTCAACTGCTTTCGTTCCGCAACGAGATGCTCATGTTTCAGGCTTGCGGTTGCAGCAGCGACGGCGGTGATAGGCAGCGCGCCCCAGCCACCATAGGTTTCGAGCTTTGCCAATAGATCGGGACGCGCGATGGCCATACCGCAGCGCAGACCTGCCATTCCGTAGATCTTCGAAAAAGTACGCAGCACAATGACGTCCCGGTCCGCCTTGACCAAGTCGAGTCCGGAAATGCCATCGGAGAAGTGAATGTAGGCCTCGTCCACCAAGACGACCGAGCCTTTTGGCTTTTCGGCCAAGAGGCGCTCGATGTCGGAATGCGATGTCATCGTTCCGGTCGGGTTGTTTGGGGTGCAGACGTAGAACAGACCCGCGTCCGGCCCAGCGGCGAGCATGGCCTTGATGTCGTGCGAGTAGGTTTTCGTGAGCGAAGCTTTGGCGATGCGGGCGCCGGAAAATTGCGCTGCGCGCATTCCGGCTTCGTAGCCGGGATCCGCAGTAACGTAGCTCTTTGCCGGCGAGGTGAACGCCAAAACCGAAAAGTGCAGCGGCTCGCTCGAACCGGGAAAAACCCGCACGTATTCCGGTTTCAAGCTCTGCGCTTCGGTAAATGTCTTCACGAGATCTTCGGTCAGCCAGAAGGAATAGCGGCCCCCTTGCGGAGTAATATCGGCGATGGCCTTCCTCGCGGCATCGCAGGGGCCGAGCGGATTTTCGTTCGAATCAATGACGACAGCTCCGGGAGGAATGGGCTTTCGCTCCGCGGCAGCGAGAGACGGCTCGGTGGCGATACGAAAGGCCATCGCCGCGGTGGCCGCGGCCGACAACTGCAGAAACGATCGGCGCGAACCATTTGTGCGTGTTTCGAACTCGCTCATGCGGACCTCCCAAACTGTGAGAATGGCTTCACTATAGCAAGAATTTGACGGCGCAGAGCGGATAGAATTATTCGCGCGTTGGATTTATATTTCTGATTGTGCGCAGACCGATTGCGGGGAGAGGCAGCATGCCAGAAGCGGCCCGGAAAATATCCGAAACTCCATCCATCACCAAAAGGATCGATACGCTAGATTGGAAAGGGGCGGCGGAATCGCTTTCGGAATGCGGCTACGCGGTGACGTCTCCGATTCTATCGGCGGGCGAATGTGCCGCGCTTGTGGCGCTTTACGGCGATGAAAATTGTTTTCGCAGCCAGGTGGTCATGGGGCGGTATCGCTTTGGCATCGGCGATTACAAATATTTCGCGAATCCCCTTCCGGAAATAGTTACTGAACTCCGGACTAGCGCCTATCCGCATCTCGCTGAGGTTGCGAATCACTGGGCGGAAGTGTTCGGTGAAGACACTCCTCGATATCCGCGCGACCATGCAGCGTTCCTGAAGATCTGCCACAAGGCGGGGCAGACTAAGCCTACGCCGCTGATGCTCCACTACGAAGCCGGCGGATACAACTGCTTGCATCAAGATCTCTACGGGGATATCAGCTTTCCGCTGCAAATGGTCTTCCTGCTGGGGCAACAAGGGCGCGATTGGGAAGGCGGAGAGTTTGTCCTGGTGGAGCAGCAGCCGCGAGCGCAGTCCAGACCGCAAGTGGTTCTCGCCAATTGCGGACAAGCGATCATTTTTACGACGCGCTATCGGCCCGTGAAAGGTTCGCGCGGCTACTATCGCGTGAACCTCCGGCACGGGGTCAGCCGTGTGCATCGCGGCACGCGCTACACCCTGGGGATCATCTTCCACAACGCAAAATAGGTGAGGCAAGCGGTTGACGGGGCTGCGCCGGCGGCTGTTCGAATCCGCACTCTCTATCCCATTAGCGGGCACAAGTCTCCTCCACGACGCGTTTTCTAGTCCCCTAAGTCTTTTGTGCTCAGCGACGCAATCGGTGAAAGATGGCCGGCGACTTGCCCATGGAATCTGATTGTATTCGGAGGTCTGCAGATGGGAACCCTGACACAAAACCTGCGCTACGCCATCCGCGCGTTTTGGAACAGCCCCGGTTTTGCCGTGGTTGTCGTGCTAACGCTGGCGCTGGGCATCGGCGCGAACACGGCGATTTTCTCGGTGGTGTACTCGGCGCTGCTGCGTGCGCTGCCCTATCGCGAACCTAGCAACCTCTTCCATCTGGGCGAGGCGCGCACACAAGCGGACTACGGCACGAGCGGCGCTCAAGTATCCTATCCGGACTACCTCGATTGGAAGCACTCGGCCAAAAGCCTCCAATCCTTCGCGGCCTACAGCGGCGACGCGTTCACGATGGCAGCCGCCGGGGAACCGAAGAATACTTTCGCCGCGCAGGTGACACCCAGTTTCTTCTCGACGCTCGGCGTTAAACCCGCCCTCGGACGCGACTTCCTCGAGGATGACATGCGGTCCGATGGCCCGCATGTCACCATTCTCACCGATGGCTTCTGGCACACCGAATTTGGCGCCGATCCGAACATCATTGGACGCATCATCCATATCGACGGCAAGCCAGCCACCATCGTGGGCGTGCTTCCTCGCGATTTTGAGTTTGCGCCCGCCAACTCCGCGCCGGTTTGGGTGCCCATCCATCAGACGGGTGATCTGATAACACGCCGCAGTCTCCACTGGCTCAGTGTTCTCGGGCGGCTCGCGCCGGGAGTCACTCCCGACCAGTCTCGCGCGGAAATGCAGGGCATCAACACTCGGCTCTCACACGAATATCCGAAAGAAAACAGCTCGGTATACTTTGCCATGGAGAGCCTTACTGAGCAGGTCGTGGGCAAGGTTCGGCCCCTTCTGCTTATTCTTCTGGGAGCCGTGGGATTCGTCCTGCTGATCACCTGCGCGAACGTCGCCAACCTGGTGATGACGCGCTCGATCGGGCGGCGCAAGGAATTTGCCGTGCGATCGGCTCTGGGCGCGAGCCGCGCCAGCCTGCTCTGGCAGTTGCTGACGGAAAGCCTGCTGCTCTCCTTCGCGGGCGCCGGCGTTGGACTTATCGGCGCTCAATGGGGCGTCGATCTGCTCATCGCCGCCATCCCCGAATCTCTGTTGCGGGCCACCCCTTACCTGCGTAACGCAGGGATCAACCTTCCCGTGCTGCTCTTTCTTTGCGGTGTCACCGTGCTGACCGGAATTCTTTTTGGGCTGGCGCCCAGCCTGCACGCTTCGCGGACGTCTTTGAACGATGTGTTGAAAGATGAATCGCGCGGCGGAACAAGCGGAGGTCAGGCTCGTCTGCGCAACGCACTGGTCATTGCCGAAATATCGATTTCTCTCGTGCTACTGGTCGGAGCTGGACTCCTGCTTCGGAGCCTCCATGCGCTGCTTCGGCAAGATCCGGGTTTCAATCTTCACAACGTGTTGGCCTTCTCCGTTAATTTGCCGGATTCTGCTTATCCGAGCGACAAGACTCCTCCCTACTACAGCGTGGCAGCGGTGCGCTTCGATCACGAATTCACGCAGCGCCTCCGTTCCTTGCCGGGCGTGATTGATGTGGGGCAGACTTCAGGCATTCCCGCGAGCGGCGGCAGCGGCACGATTCGATTTGTGGTCGAGGGCCGCACCACAGCCCTGGGGCAGGAAGACGAATGCCAAATCATCACGGTAAGCACAGGGTATTTTTCCGCTTTGAAGATTCCACTTGTCGAGGGCCGTTTCTTCAACGCAACCGATAAGCAGGATACTCCAGGCACCGTGGTCGTAAGCCGCGCCTTTGTTAAGGCCTACTTGCCTGGAGAGAATCCCATTGGCAAACGGATTCGTTTTACGTTCAGCGCGCAGAATCCATTTCTTCGGATCGTCGGTGTAGCCGGGGATACCGCTTCGATCGATATCGCCGCGCCTGCTCCTGCCATTATTTACACGGCCAACGATCAGGGGCCTTC
>Ga0137394_10004800_pt1 | contig 10286 bp, 9 predicted proteins | sample czobulk116metaG_FD_108278 | JGI IMG/M metagenome (GOLD analysis project Ga0137394, IMG submission 108278) | Vadose zone soil microbial communities from Angelo Coast Range Reserve, California, USA - czobulk1.16 metaG | ecosystem: Environmental > Terrestrial > Soil > Vadose zone | place: USA... | reverse complement strand
CGCGCTCCGTAGACCCACCCGACCTACCTGACCCACGCGACCTGCCTGCTCTTCGTCACACCTCGATATACACCCGGCCGTCCGCGACGACGGTCCTGTACGTTTTCACCGGCACCATGCACGGCGGCTTCACCACCTCGCCCGTGCGGATGCTGAACACGCCCTGATGGAAGTTACACTCGATGAGGTCGCCGTCGATGAAGCCTTCGGACAGCGAGCCGGGACCGTGCGTACACGCGTCGTCGGTCACGTAAAACTCGCCCTCGAGGTTGTAGACCGCGAGCGTCAGACCAGCCGCTTCAACCCGGCGAACCTCTCCCACTCCCACGTGGTCGACGCTGCACAGGTCGATCCGCGACGGCACGGCGCTCATGCGACAGGCTCCTGATTGACGCTCGGCCGAGGCCAATGGTAGCGTCACGATCAATCGGGTTCAGTATACGGGACCGGAAAAGGTCAGACCATTGCCAGCGGAGATCGGCGCATGCTCAAGAAAGAACAAAGCGATCTGCTGACACAAACCGGCCCGGGCACGGCGATGGGCCGGATGTTCCGCAGCTACTGGATTCCGGCGCTGCTGGCGGAAGAGCTGCCCGAGAACGATTGCCCGCCGGTGCGCGTCAAGCTGCTCTCGGAGCGCCTGGTGGCCTTCCGCGACACTGAAGGCCGCTACGGCCTGATGGACGAGTTCTGTGCGCATCGGGGGGTCTCGTTGTGGTTCGGCCGCAACGAGGAATGCGGGCTGCGCTGCGTCTATCACGGCTGGAAATACGATGTGACGGGGCAGTGCATCGACGTGCCGTCCGAGCCGGATGCGTCCGGATTCGCAAAGAGAATCAAGCTGCAGTCGTACCCGCTGGTCGAGCGCGGCGGTCTCCTGTGGACGTACATGGGGCCGCCGGAGGCGCAGCCGCCGCTGCCGGAATGGGAATTCATCACCGTGCCGCGCGCCCAGACGTTCACGAGCAAGCGCGTCCAGGAAAGCAACTGGCTCCAGGCGATGGAGGGTGGGATCGATTCCAGCCACGTGTCGTTCCTCCACCGTGGTGACCTCAACTCCGACCCGCTGTTCAAAGGGGCCAAAGGCAACCAGTACAACCTGAACGACGCCCGGCCGGTGTTCGAGGTCGCCGAGAGCCCCGGGGGCTTGTACATCGGCGCGCGGCGCAACGCGGAAGGCGGCCACTACTATTGGCGGATCACGCAGTGGGTCATACCCTCGTTCACCATGATCGCGCCGCGCGGCAATCACGCGGTCCACGGGCACTTCTGGATCCCGATCGACGACGAGAACTGCTGGACGTGGAGCTACGACTACCACCCGATCCGCGAATTGACCTCGGCCGAAGTGGCGGCGATGCAGGACGGGAAAGGCATCCACGTGCGATACGTTCCCGGCACGTATCGGCCGCTCGCCAACAGTGACAACGACTACCTGATCGACCGCGCGGCCCAGAAGGCGGGGAGGACCTTCAGCGGCGTCGATGGCATCGCCATGCAGGACGCGTCGCTGCAGGAGAGCATGGGACCGATCGTCGATCGGACCAAGGAGAACCTGGTATCGACCGACAACGGCATCATCATGGCGCGCCACCGACTGCTGCGCGCCGTGAAAGCGCTGGTCGAGAAAGGCATCGCCCCGCCCGGCGTCGATCCCGCACACCAGAAGGTGCGCTCGGCTGCCCTCGTCCTGCCGCCGGATGTGCCGTTCACGGAGGGCGCGCGCGAGGCATTGATCGCCCGCCCCACAGTCGCACCCGCCTCTGTGTGAACTGAGACTTCAGATTGCTGATTGCTGATTGCTGATTGTTGAATGATTGCTGATTGCTGAATGACTGTTGATTGCGGATTTCCGTCCGGACAGCTTGAAATTGGCATTCTGCAATCAGCAAATCAGCTATCAGCCATCTCGGGGTTTTATGCTCAGCGAATCAGCCCGCATGAGATCGGCGGCCGAAGCACGCTTCCGCGTGCAGGCGCCGAACTCAACGCCGCGCGCCATCAAGGTGATCGCGCTCGATGTTCCTGGCGAAGCCGTCGTCCGGCGCCTCGCGGGGGCCGCCTGGAATCACGCCACCTTCTTTACCGCCGCGTCGCGCGGTAAACCTGGCGACGCCGGCAAGGCGTCGCCTGCGTCCCCTGACGACGGGCTCACCGACCTTGCCGGCCGGGGCAGGAGCATCACCGACGAGGTCGAGACCGCGGATCTCGTCGTCCTCGTCGCCGGGCCGGACGGCCATGCGCAAGCTGCGTCGCTCGTCGGCAAGGCGTGCAGCCTCCGGCGCGTGATGACGACCGGCCTCGTGGTCGGCGTCGCCTCCGCATCAGAGGACGCCCTGTCGAAAACGCTGGCACAACTGCGGCCGTGGTCGCTGATGGTCGTGATTGCGAATAACGATGATTACATCGACGACATGATGGCTGCGCTGCGAGCCTGACGTGGACCAGCCCTCCCCACCCCACCCGACCTACCTGCCCTGTGCGTAACATCCTCGTGATCGGCGGCGGCCCGGCCGGCACGTTCGCGGCGATCGCGGCCAAGAAGCAGGATCCTTCCGCCGCCGTCACGCTGCTCACTTGTGAGCACTGCGAGCCTTACGAGAAGCCTCCCCTCTCGAAAGCGGTGCTGCTCGGCGGCGTGCTGCCCAGCGACGCTTTGATTGCCGGCCCTGGCGGCGTTGCCGGCCATGACGTCGCGCTGCACAGGCTGGCGTCGTGCACGGCGATTGACCGCGCCGATCGCGCGATCGTGTTGGGCGATGGGCGGCGGGCGCATTACGACGCCCTCGTGATCGCGACCGGCTCGACGCCGCGTGAAATTCCACAGCTGCCGATGGGTATGCCGCGCGTGCATTACCTGCGCACCGAGGCGGATGCCCGCGCGCTGCAGGCGGAGCTGCGAGACGGTCGGGACCTTCTCGTCGTCGGCGGCGGACTGATCGGCCTTGAAGTTGCCGCCTCGGCGGCGATGCTTGGTGTGAAGACGACGGTACTCGAAGTCGCGCCCCGCATTCTCGCGCGCGTGTGCGACGAGCAGACCGGGGCCGTGGTGCACGCGGCACATGCACGGCACGGAGTCGACATTCGCGTGGGCACGACGTTGGCGGAGGCTGTGGTGCAGGCGGATGGACGGATCGCGGCGGAAACAGGCGCCGGCGATCAGCTGATCGCCGACCTCGTCGTGATCGGCACCGGGTCGAAGCCCGACGACGCGCTTGCCGCGGCGGCGGGCCTGACGACGCAGGACGGTATCGTGGTCGATGTGCACTGCCGCACATCCGACCCTGCCATCTTTGCCGCCGGCGACGCCGTGCGCTTTCCAGGCCCGCGCGGCCTCGTACGGCTGGAGAACTGGCGCCACGCCCAGGATCAGGGCGCCGTCGCGGGCCGCAACGCCGCCGGCGCCAGCGACACCTACGCAACACTGCCCTCGTTCTGGTCCGAGCAATACGATCTGTACATCCAGGCCGTGGGCTGGCCGGTGCCGGGGAGCTCCCGTGTGCACCGGCCGCTTGGCGGCGACGGCCTTCTCGTTTTCGAGGTCAGCGATGGACGCCTCACCTGCGCGACGGGCATCAACGCGCAGCGCGACCTCGCATCTGCGCGTCGGCTGATCGAGCGTCGCGTTCCGATCGATCCCGCAGCGCTCGCCGATCCCGCGCAGCCGCTCGCCGCGATGCTGAAACGTTGACGTCACCCTTCAGCCCCAGCGCGTAAGGCACGTTCGCGATGCGCGAAGCCTGATTCCGTCGTACGGCGCGCCCGACAACGCGACAGCGCTCACGACGGTTGGCGGCGCGAAAACGGTGACGGGAGCGGGCTGATGTCGCGACGCGCTCTGAATCAGAAACGACGATCGAAGAGCTGCTCGGCATTGCCCTCGTAAATTTTCTGCCGGTCCGCTTCGGGAATGTCCAGACTGTCGATGACCTTCAACGTCTCCCGGATGTACAGCCCACCGCCCTCCGGATCGAATGGCGCATCGGACGCGAACACCACGTGGTCGGGTCCGAAGAACTTCAGCCCGCACTCGGTCGCCGGCCGGCTGCCGAAGACGGCCGTGTCGGCCCAGAACATCTTGAAGTAGTCGTGCGGCCTTTTGTGAAGCGATGCGAGCAGCGCAGCATAGTCCTCGTCCGCCGTGCGGGCGCCGAGCTGGTCGAGACCGTATCCGATCCGTCCTTCGAAATACGGGATCATGGCTCCGAGATGATGCGCGACAATCCGGATGCGCGGGAGGCGATCGAACAGCCTCGAAAATACGAGCCGCTGCATCGCCGCGCTCGTCTCGTACGGCCATCCGAAGGTCCACCAGATCTCGTACTTTGACTTCGTCTCTCCGGCATAGTCCGCGAAACCGGCGCCGCGCGCCGGATGCAGCAGGATCGGACATCGCAGCCGATCGGCCGTTTCAAACAGCGGCAGGAACCGCGGATCGTCGAGCGGCAATCCGTTGACGTTCGAGAACAGCTGGACGCCGAGGGCCCCGAGCTCGGTGACGGCCCGCTCGAGCTCGGCGACGCTCTCGTCGGGGTCGTTGAGCGGGAGCGACGCAATGAAGCCGGGGAAGCGGGCGGGGTGCGCGCGCACGAGGTCGGCCATCGAGTCATTCGCCAGTGTGGCGAGGTCGCGCGTGATGCCGCGATCGGGATTGATCGACTCGATCGGGGGCGCCGACAGCGAGAGGATCTGACGGTAGTCGGGGCCGAACTCCTCGAGCATGCGGAAGCGTACGTCCAGGTCGTGGAGGAACGGAATATTGAGCCAGCGTTTGATCGCGCCTTTGTTGACCACGACGTCCTGGAGCCGCTCGAAAAACGGCTTCGGGAAGATGTGATTGAACACGTCAATTTTCAGAGTCATAAACCACGCGCCCCACCCGACCCACCACCCTTCGCTCGCGCGCGCCTCTCGGACGCGAGCTACGGATGGCAAGCCTGACCCACCCGCCCCACCCGACCTACCCGCCCTTGGTGACCTGCCCATGACCGGTCGCGACGGCCGCCAGTTGAGCGGGATCGCTCGGCTCCGTGTTGCCGCGCCAGACCACGTGCAGATCCGGCCGTACAAGAATCAAGTCATAGCCGTACACATCGCGGGGGGCATCCCCGTCGATCGTCAGAACGTCGAGCGGCGCGTCCAGGGAGCGCATCGCCCGCTCGACACCGCTCGTGTCGGCGTGCGATCCGCCCAGTCGCAGGAGTGTGTAACCGTCGCCGATCACGTCGTGCACCGAGCACCCCTCCCGCAGCCAGACGTGCGGCAGCCGCGCGCCCGGCCAAGTCGTCGGCATGTATTCCCGAAACAGGTGCTCCGGCCCGCCGGGCTCTTCCCAGATGACCGGCGATCCGACATAGCGATAACCCAATTCGGCACCGATCATCTCGTTCGTCTTGCGCTGCTCGACATTGGCGACGCGCGCAAGGTTGTCTCGCGTGGCGTGCCCCTCCGGCGTGGCGTCGCGGATGTTGGGGTGATACTGCGAACGCCATTTGCGCCTGCCCACCGAGGCATAGCGGGATGCACCAACGTTGCGGTCGCCGACCTGGCGCCGCTCGATCTCATATGACGCCAGAAGATCGGGACCGCCCCAGCCCCGCAGCGTCGCGTGGATCTTCCACGAGAGATCGATCGCATCGCCGACGCCGGTATTCATGCCGAGCCCACCGGTCGGAATCACCAGATGAACGGAGTCGCCGGCAAGAAACACGCGGCCGGCGCCATAGTGGTCGGCCAGCAGCAGATTCTGCTTCCATTCTCCGACGTACAGCAATTCGTACGGCACCGGGATCCCGATGGTCCGTTCGAATTGTGCCGCCATCTCCCTGGCGTCATCGACCACTGCGTGCAGCGTCCAGTGTTTCGTGGAGTCCTGCATGATCAGAAACGTCGACTGTGCGTCGGCGATGTGATAGTGCCGGCCCTTGCCCGGCCCCCCGCCAATTGGAATCCGGTCGTACAGGTCCGGCGCGTAATAAAGCGCCTGATGGAGGCGCAGCAGATTTCCCTCCCCGCGAAGCTGAACCCCGAGTTGTTTGCGAACGGCACTCGCGCCGCCGTCACACCCCACCATGTACTGCGCTTGGATCTCGGCGATGCGCCCATGGAGATCACGGACCGTCGCGGTGATCGTGCCGACGTCCTGGGACAGGCCGAGGAATTCGTGGCCGTACCGCACGGTGACGCTCGAAAGCTGTTCCACCGCCGACTTCAGCAGCGGCTCGAGCGTGTACTGCGAGATGAGCTGATACGGCTCGCGCGGCATGGAGCCGTCGTTGCACGCGGCAATGTGGGCCTCCGCCTCGGCTACGGACGGATACGGCAGCCCCAGGAGCGGCGGATCGTTCATCGCCAGCGCGATGAACACGTCCATCGGAACGTGCCGATCGAGGCCAGCCGCCCGGATCGCGTCGGCGAGACCCACCCGGCGGAAGATCTCCATCGTCCGGGCATTGCACCGCTCCATCTTCGGCAGGAACTCCGGCGCTGCCTTCTTCTCGATCAAGGTGCAGCGGACGCCGCGGCGTCCGAGATCGAAAGCAAGCGTCAGACCCACCGGTCCCGCGCCGACAACGAGAACCTCGGTGTTCATCGAAAGCGGGCTCATGCGCCGGCCAGGGGGCCTTCCATCGGGCGGGCGTCGTAAGGACGTCCGGCCCGACGGCACCAGAACTCCCACGCGCGCTCGAACGTGAACGCGCCGCGCGTGCGGATCACGGCGGCGACCTCCCCGTCGCTCAGAAACGTGATGTCGCCCAGTCCGCTCGCCTTCAGCTGCAGGTCCGCATTGAGTTGCAGGTAAATCGAATTGAAGACCACCTCGCGCAGCGACGCGCCGGCGACGACGCACCCGTGGCCGCGCATCAGGATGACAGGACGATGTCCCAGCGCTGCCGCCAGTTCCCCCGCCATTTGCACGTTCGTCACGAGCAGATTCGTATCGCCGAAGCTGGCGCGGGAGTCCCAGGTGGGAATGCGCCGCCCGATGCCGGCGCTCATGTGCATCACGGGCGAGAGCTGTGCCCCGGTGATGCTGAACGGGATCACATCGGGGCTGTGATGATGGACGACGGCTCGCACTTCGGGGCGGGCATCATACACCGCGCCATGAATGAAGCGCTCCGCGTACGGTTTGCGCCCGGCCGGATCGATCGGCGCGCCGTCGCAGGTGAACTCCATCAAGTCTTCGACCTCGATGCATTCAGGAGCCCTGGCGCGCGACAGCACAAACCGGTCCGGCCGATCAGGGTGCCGAATGCTGACATGCCCGAAAGAATCGACCACGCCCTCCCGCGCCAGGATGCGGTTCGCGGTCACCAGTTCGTCCAGAGCCTGCGTCAGTGTCATCGCTCAATCCTCTACCGCTTGACAACGCCCCGCCGACATTCGATGCTGGGCGCGCAAGTCATTGGTATGACCAAAGCCCTGCGGAGTTATACGAGATGACCGGATCAACGCGCAACGGCAACGCCCCCGCGTCCAGACCGAGGCTGAAGACCGCACTCGTCATGCTCGGGCACACGCAGCCCCTCAAGGACGGCGCCGTGAAGCCCGGCACGTTCGAGTTCGACTTCGAAGACGTGCCGGTCATCATCAAAGCCTTCCGCCGCATGGTGCGTGGCCTGGAGTTCGACATCTGCGAGATGGCGATGACGACCTACCTCTGCGCCCGTGCCCATGGCAAGCCGTTCACCGCGATCCCCGTCTTTCCGATGCGGGCCTTTCACCACGGCGCGATCGTGTACAACACGAAAGCCGGGGTCCGCACACCGAAGGATCTGGAAGGCAGGAAGGTCGGTGTCAACCGCGGCTATACGGTGACGACCGGGTTGTGGGCGCGCGCCATCCTGCAGCACGAGTACGGCGTCGATCTGAGCCGGGTGACGTGGGTGCTCTCCGGCGACGAGCACGTCGCCGAGTATCGACCGCCCGCAAACGTGGTCCCCATCGAGCCGGGCAGGACGCTGGAGGACCTGCTGATGGCGGGCGAGATCGCTGCGGCGATCGGCGTCCAGGTGGAATCGCCGGACGTGCAGCCGCTGATCCCCAATGCGCGCGACGCGGGATTCGAAGCCTTGCGCCAGCGCGGTCACTACCCGATCAACCATACGGTGGTCGTCAGGAACGACCTCATCGACGTCTATCCGGATCTCGCCCCGGACATGTTCGCCGCCTTCGGTCAGGCCAAGCGGATGTACGTCCAACGTCTCAGGGACGGCCACGTCGACGCGCCGTCCCCGATCGATCAGGTCTTCCGGCGGGTCATGGAAATCAGCGGCGATCCACTCCCCTACGGCATCGAGGCCAACCGGCAGGCGCTCGAAGCGATCGTGCAGCACAGCGTCGAGCAGGGAATCCTCTCCCGGCCGGTCTCGGTCGACGAACTGTTTCCTGAGAGTACGCGCACGCTCACTGCGTGACGTTTGATGGTGAGCGGAGCGCACGGAGGGCACCTGGAACACAGAGCAACAGAGCGAGCGAAGGCGAGCAGGACGTCATCTCCGTTAGCGGGTCAGCGGCGCTCGACGGAATCGAGAAACGCCAGCATCCGTGCGGGCGCGGTCTCCTCGGTCTGCTCGTCCACAGGCACGTCCCAGTATTGCGCCCCTGGCAAACACTCCTCCAGGTAGCGGGCCGCGGAGGTCGCGTGGTTTGCATCGCGACCCGGAACGATGAGCGCAGGGATCTCCAACTGGAGCATGTCCTCCGGTTCCGCGCCGGGAGCCGTGTCCCTGTCGAGCAGCGTGCGCGCCATGCCGGCGACGAGATGCGCGTAGCGCTCGACGTTCTGTCGCACGAAGGATTCGGCGAACGCGGAGTCCCTTCGCAGCACCGAGACCCATGGCCCGCCGCGCGGATCCTCTGCGAAGGACTTGCCGCCGCTCGTCGCCAGCGAAACCACCTGCGCGAGGCCGTGCTGCCTGACGTACGCCAGGTGCTCCGCAAACCGCATGTGGCCGTTGATCCGGTACTTCGCTCCACCGACTGGCCAGTAGAGGAGCAGGCTCAGCGTCGCCTCGGGGTGAGCCACGCCGAACGTGACGGCCGGGCAGCAGCCCATGCACCCGCCCATGAGGTGCGCGCGGTCGACTTTCAGGTGCTCGAGCAGCCCACGTCCCTGTTCGACGTAGTGCGCCCAGGTGACGCGCTCAACCCGGCCGCCCGACTGGCCCGCTTCGCGGCGGTCGAACAGGATGCACATGTAATTCCGCGACAGGTGGTCCACCGCTCTGATTCGGGCATACACGCCGAGCGTCGACCATTTCTCCAACGTCGCGTCGAAACCGCCGGGCGAGAACATGAGGAGCGGCGCGCCACTTCCTTTTACCTCGTACCGCGTCGTGATGCCGTCGATGACCGCCGTCGCCACGCCGACCTCGTTTCCGTATCCCTGCTACGGATCAAAACCGGGCGTTGATCCATCTGGTCACGTAGTCGAAGAAGTTCCTCTGGCTGTTCGCGTACTGGCCGGGCGTGGTTTCGCACGCCGTGCACGGCGCAAAACCATGGGTCGCCCCCTCGACGACGACGAGCTCCTTGTCGGTGCTGGCGGCGGCCTTGTAATGAATCTCGTTGTCGCGAATGAAGTAGTGCGCGCCCATGGCCGTGATGAGAATCGGGATCGAGATGCTCCTGACGGCGCATGGCGTCGAGTTGTTGCTCGAGCACCAGTCCACCTCGTCCAACGAGTCCTTCGCGCGGATCGCGTTCGCGCTCAGGAACGAACGCACGGTCATCAGTCGCGCTCCGCCGTCAAAGCTGGCGTTCCGCCGGTCGTACCCTCGTGCGGGCCGGCGGACGCTCTCGACGATCTGGGTCACCACCGTGCCATCGTTCTTCAGCAGCTTCTGCGGCTCGAGCGTACCGTGATGGATGCTCGGATCCAGCTCCATCAAGCGCGCGCCTTCGAACCTCGTGATGAACATGACATCGTCGTCGGGATACGGTGCGGTGCCGGCCTTCATCGCCTTCAGCCGGGCGCCGGCCGCGTCGATCAACCGGTTCATCCGGGCAGCCTGCGCCGCGAAGTACTTCTTCTTGAACGCCTCCGAATAGTGCGACGCTCCGTCCTTGTACCCGTTCGCGGGACTGAACGGATCGAGCGCCGGGTCGAGCACCTTCGGGTCGTGCTCGTCGACGACCGCGGGGTTGAGGCTGCGCAGGCCGTTCACCGACACGCCCGGATGTGCGTCGACGAGGATGAGGCCGTCGGCTTTCTGCAGGCCGTCAAGGGTGCTGTCGCACTCGACGAGCTTGTTGGCGCCGCGACAATAGCTCGAGCCCTT
>Ga0137394_10004799_pt1 | contig 10288 bp, 5 predicted proteins | sample czobulk116metaG_FD_108278 | JGI IMG/M metagenome (GOLD analysis project Ga0137394, IMG submission 108278) | Vadose zone soil microbial communities from Angelo Coast Range Reserve, California, USA - czobulk1.16 metaG | ecosystem: Environmental > Terrestrial > Soil > Vadose zone | place: USA... | reverse complement strand
GGGCCCGTTCGGCAACGGAATGTACTGCAGCACCCGCTGAGCGAACGGCGAAAGCTGCGACGGCGGAACGATGTTGCCCGGGTACACCTGACCGGTGAACGGATTCCTGATCGTGCCGCTGAACTCGGAGAAGTCGCCCCGCCGCATCTTTTCGGTGAACACCGAAACGATCGACGTTCCCTGCGACTCGTCGCGAATACCTTCGAACGCCATCATGAAGAACGTCTTGTTGTGGCCGTCGTAAAGTTTCGGCAGCACGACCGGGCCGTCCGTCTGTAAGCCGAACTGGTGATAACTGCGTGGATTCGGAGGATTGGCCCGGTTCTCGAAATATCCACGCGCGTCGAGCGCATCGTCCTTGAAGAACTCGAACAGAGATCCGTGCGGCTCGTTCGTGCCGCTCTTGGTCACAACATTGACGTGGACACCGAGGTAAGAGCCGTACTCTGCCGAAGTGCTGCCGGTCTGGACCTGCACCTCCGTCACCGCGTCGGCGATCGGGCGCATGCTGGTCTGCGTCGTGAAATTCGCGGCTGCGTTGATGCCGTCCAGGGAGAGGCTGTTCTGCAGCGCACGCTGGCCGGCGCCGGTAAAGCTGTTGGTGCCGCCGAGGACACCCGGTGTCGTGCCGGCCAGCGCCCACACGTTGCGTCCGCCGCTGAGCGGCGCCTCGGAGATCAGGCGCTGGTTCAGCGTTTCCGAGACGGTGGCATTGTCGGTGTCGAGGACGATGGCGTCCGCGACGACGTGCAGCGTTTCGGCGACTTCGCCGACCTGCAGCACGGCGTCCCTGCGCACCACCTGGTTGTTGGCGACTTCGATGCCGCTCACCTTGAACGTCCGAAATCCGGGAAGCGTGACCGTGACTTCGTAGTCGCCGGTGCGGACGAACTGGAAATTGTATTGACCCTGCGCGTTCGTGGTCGTCTCGTACGTGTCCTGCGTGCCGACGTTGACCGCGACGACCACGGCGCCGGGAACCACGCTGCCGCTGCTGTCGGTCACCGTGCCGACGAGAGCTGTTTGACTGGCCAGCTGCGCAAAGGCACTGCCGGCGAGAAGAATGCAGAAGCTGACGGACAATAGCGCCCGAAACATGAGGGCAACTCCTTCGGATAGGAGGATGTCGCGATGGGTCAGCGCCCAGAGCATACTCCTGGCGGCAGCGCGAAGCGCGTGAAACTCACGCAGGAATAAGAGATGGGAGTCCGGTTCACGATCGTCCTGGTTGCCGTCGCGCTCTGGTCGCCGCCCGGCGATCTGCTTCGGGTTGAGCAGAACGACGAAGCCATGGGTGCGACGTTTTCGGTCGTGCTGTACGGCAGCGACCGCTCGCAGATGGAGAAGGCAGCCGACGCCGCCTTCGACGAAGTCCATCGGCTCGATCGGCTGCTGTCGAATTACAAGGCGGACAGCGAATGGAGCGAGGTGAACCGGACGGCCGGAGTGCGACCGGTGAAACTCTCGGCCGAGTTGTTCCGGCTCCTCTCGGACTGCCTGAAATACAGCCGGGAGAGCGACGGGGCGTTCGACATCACTGTGGGACCGCTGATGAAGGTCTGGGGTTTTTACAAGGGCGAGGGTGCATTGCCCCGGCCGGCAGACGTGACCGATGCGCTGACGCGTGTCGGGCATCGGCATGTGCGGCTCGACGCGGCTGCCCAGACCATTCAATTCGATCGCGCCGGCATGGAGCTCGATCCCGGCGGCATCGGCAAGGGCTACGCCGTCGATCGGATGGTGGAGGTTCTGCGGCGGAGCGGAATCCGCGTCGCGCTCGTGTCGGCGGCCGGCAGCAGCATCTACGGGTTGGGGGCTCCGCCTGACGAGCCGACAGGCTGGCGGATCACGATTCGCGATCCAAACGACTCGAACAAATCGGCGGCGGAGGTGTTCCTGAGGGACATGTCGCTGTCCACGTCCGGCAGCTACGAAAAATTCTTCTGGGCGGACGGCCGGACATACGCGCACATCATCGACCCGCGAACCGGCTATCCTGCTCAGGGCATGGCGTCTGTGTCGGTCATGGCGCCCCGAACCGTCGACAGCGAGGCGTGGGCGAAGCCCTTTTTCATCACCGGTCGCACGTGGACGGCCGCACACAAGCCGGCGAACTTTCGCGTGTTCGCCTGCGATGATGGGAAGCCTTCAACATGCAGCTGGATTAGAGGCGGTTAGCTCAGCGCAGCCGCAGCGTTCCGAACGCCTGCGGCACGTGAAACGTGTCGGCGCCGGTCGGCCGCCACACATACCGCTGCCTGGAATTGGCGCCGGCGATCCGAAAGAGGCCCATGCGCAACTCCCTGCCAGCCTCGGGCGGGCGCACGTCGATCGACTGAAACGGAATCCGCATCAGCGCGTACCAGATTTTCGCGCGCGCATCGATGCGAGCCGTGACCGTGTAGCCGGAGTTCCACTTCATTCCTTCCTGGCCCTTCGGGTCGTCGCGGTCGATGGCGAGATCCACCCACTCGCCTTGCGGCGAGACCTGGAACTCCTTGTATCGTCCGATGTGCTCGAAATCGGATCCGATAAAGGCCTCCGCGACATCCCAGTTCCAGAGCTGCGGCGTCTCCACTCTCGAAGTCGGATTCGGCTTCAGGTTCAGTTCAGTGTAGGGACAGACATATAGAAGATAGAGGTGCTGCTTCGTCCATCGCGAACGAATCTCCGTTGGCGGTCCGGGGACCGGTTGGCCCGACCTGTCGACAGCCGCCACGACGCGTGGCGCGGTGTTCCACTCCGTGCTGTCCGGATCCGGATTGAGCTCGAAGTCGTGCGAGGCGTACGCGCTCTCGAGCACGGCGGACACGTCCACCGCGGGGGTCAAGATGGCGACAAAGAAGAGCCAGGCAATCAGCATGCGCACGGGTTACGGCAACGCGTCCAGATCGACGAGCGCGATCGCGTTGAAACTGGGGACCCAGAATTCGGTGGTGTTTCCGATGTGCCGCAGGTCGGTCAGCGACGCGTTCGAACCCGTTCCGTACGCCGCAAGCTTCGCCGGCTGATAGCGGCCCAGCAGCCGAATGCGAATCGCCTGCGTATCGTCGGCCTGCCGGCGGCGGCTTCGGTCGAAGGCGAGGAGGTACAGACGGGCGCGTTTCCCGTCTCCAGTGAGGCGCGCGATGACAGTGCCGGTGCCGTAGAGCCGCACCAGGCGGTTGTCGTCGCCGAGCTTCGCGCGCACGCGCGCAGCAAATTCCACCGGGTTCTTCGCCGCGTCGCTGGGGAAATCCGGCGTCCCGAGCTGCACCGTGACGCTGAGCGCGGGGTCGGGCGCGGAGACCACGCGGTAGAGCAGATTGCGGCGCGTCAGCATGTTCAGGATTTCGCCCATCACGCTCGATCGATCGTCCACGACGCCGATGTTCGCCAGGGCGGGCAGCGGCGGCTGATCGTTCGCCTTCAGGAACTGGAGCATCTTTCCCAGTTCCTCGACGTCTGCCGGATCCGGGTTGAGGATCGCGTCCACGTTGAAGGCGAAGGCCTCTGCGGCCGCGAGCGCGGCGAACCCGGCGGGCAGCTTCGCGTAGTTCGCCTTCTGGATGCCGCGCTGAAACCGCCAGCCGTTGGAATCGATCCACGGAACATTCGTGGCGCGGGCGACGGTCGGCACGGAGCGGACGCGCGGGTGCGGCACTTCCTCGAACGCGGCGGCTTCCGCACCGGTCGGTGCAGGAGCGGCGAGACCCTGCTCAACGAGACGGGCGGCGCCGCTCGTGACGTAAAGAGGACGCCGCCCTTCGACTCGCTGGGGCTCCCTTGCGCCACAGACCAGCGCCGCGATGGAGGCGAGCGCGACCGTGCTCGGCGCGGGCTTCATATCGTCAGTTCTGTGTGTTGAATCTTGTTCGTATCATAGACGCCGAGGCCAAGCGTCGAGGCGTATTCGATGTGGCCCGGCTCGCGGATCGAGCGGTTCATGTTCGGGTCGCGATCCCAGTCCTCCTGGTTGGTGCTGAAGTATTTGATGTCGCGATTCCAGACCGAGATCACGCCTTCCTTCTTGCGCTTGTCGTCGATGACGTCGATCAGGAAGCGGTCGATCGCCACCGGATCAGTGCCGAACTTCAACTGCTTCGGATAGAACCGGAACTTCCGGTCCCTCGAGAACGGCCCCGCGTGCCAGACGCCGCGGAGGCCGTCCATGATATTCAGGACCGTGCGCGACCGCAGCGGCTCGACGGCGGCCAGCGTGCCGATGAACGACAGCGTTTCGGTCTGCGCGTGGTAATGCGAGCGCGCGACGTTGTTGAACTCGCCATACGCGATGTTCTTCACGCATCCGGTGACGCCCGAGGCCCCGTGGTCCTTCATGTTCGGGACGTTGACGATCTTCGTGAACTGCTCGGTGACCATGCGAATCAGGTACGAGCGGGTATCCTCCTCACCGAAGAAATTGGCTTCGACGTAGACGTCCGGATCGAGGCCGAGCCACGTGTTCGCCGATTCGACACGGATCCCGGCGGGCACGAAGCGGTCGTAGCGGGGAAGCAGGATCTGTCCAGCGCCGCGCTCGTGGATGACGATGTTCGTCGGCTTCACGCCAACGGCAATGAGGTTGTTCGCGATCTCCGCCACCACTTCGGGCATCGACATCGCGCCGGGCGCGCCCGACGCGTTCACCTTGATGCCGACGAAATCCTGCGCGTTGAAGAAGCGCGCCCAGCTGTCGCGCGGATCCTTGTCGCCGGTCAGCGTCGTCATGCCGCGGGCGATCATCGCCTTCACCGTCGGGACGTCGACTTTCTCGGTCACCTCGTCGATGCAGCGCGGCGAGTGTACGGTGACCACACGGCCGCGATACGGGCCCGGCATGCCGGGCTGCGGAGCCGGCTTGTACTTCGTGACGATGCGGTAGTTGGGAATCGGCCGGGGCTGAACGCCGAGCACCGGCACGGCGGCCATGGCCGCCAGGAATTCTCTGCGATCCATGTGCGGACCCCTATAGCGGTTTTCGAATCGGCGTCGCGATGCTGCGTCGACACAAAGGACACGAAGGACACAAAGATAAGACCAGTTGGTTTTCCTTTGTGTCCTTTGCGTCCATTGTGTTGGGCCAGCGCAGCGATCTCTCGCGAGAAAGCAAAGAAACGGAGTCTAGAAGAAATACTTCACGACTAGCTGCACGATCCGCGCATCGCCGATCGTGCTGGTGATCGTGCCGAAGGCCGTGCTCTGGATGTTCGTCTGCGGCGGTCCGAAGTTCGGATGGTTGAGCGCGTTGAACAGCTCGCCGCGGAACAGCACGTACTGACCGCCGACGGTCGCGACGCGCTTGCCGACCGAGAGATCAAGGTTCCAGTAGCCGGGTGCGCGCAGGATGCCGATGCCCGAATCGCCGAACTGGCCGAGCGGCGCCGAGACGAACGCGCTCCGATCGATCCAGCGCTCCAGCGTCGGATGCTCCACCTCGCCGCTGCCGATCCGGTTCGGACGCTCCGTGGACCGAGACGCCTGGAGCGACGGGTTAGAGCTGTCGAGCACCGTGATCGGGTACCCCGTATGCGCTGTGAGCGCGTAGCTGAGCGACCAGCCGCCGGCCACCGCGTCAAGCGCTCGATTCCAGCCGCCGCCGATCTGCCGCTGACGCCCGAACGGCAGCTCCCAGCCGCCGGCGAGCGAAGCGATGTGGCGCGCGTCGAAGTACGCCGGCCCGTAGTTGGCCTCGAGATCGCGGCTGTTGACCGGCGTGGAGGTCGAGGTGCCGGCGGCGACACCCGCCGATCCGAAGAACCCGCGGGCGTTCGACATCGCTTTGCTCAACGTGTAGTTGGCCGTGAAGTCCACTCCCTGCCATAGCCGCTGCTTGAACGTCGTCTGCAGCGCGTTGTAGTCGCTGTGAAACCCGCGTGAGATCGTCGTGATCAGGAAGGTGATGTCAGGGTTGATGCGATACAGCGGCCGGCGCTGCTGCGTCGGCAGCCACGTGCGCGGATCGCCGATGCCCGGAAGCGGCTGATTCGCGTCGATCGTGTTGATGACATTCGCGGATTTGCTGCCCACGTACCCCACGTTGATCGACGAACGCGAGCCAAGCAGGTACTCGATGAACAGGTTCCCCTGCTGCGTGAACTGCGGCCGGATCTTCGAATCCCACGCGCGGAGCTGTCCCGACACCTTGTCGAGCGGCTGCAGAGCCTGGAAGCCGGTCGCGATGATGCCGGGGCCGGTGGTGCGATCGTAGTCGACCTGCGATTCGAAGAAGAACGGCGGATTGAGTGGCAGCCGCTGATTGGCGCCGGTGCCTTCCATGTACTGCGAAATGGCATAGCCGCCGCGGAAGACCCAGTGCTCGCCCGGCCGGTACGCGAACCCGACCCGCGGCTCCCAGCCTTTGTAGAAGGAGTCGTACAAGGCGCGGCTGCTGCCGTTCTGTCCGGCCAGGCGCTGCGCCGCGTTCGTCAGGTCGAAGTTGGCCTGGCGATCGTCCTTCTCCACGAACGGCGAGGTGTACGCCCACCGCAGACCGAGGTTCAGCGTCAGCTTGTCCGTGATCTTGAAGTCATCGGCCCCATACAACGCGACGCGGTGTTGGAGATGCGTCCACGCGTCCGAGGTCGAGCCCTTGCCCTTTCGCGATACCTGGTCCAGCAGGAAATCGCCGATCGCCTGGCCCGTGAAGTTGAAGTTCGTGTAGGAGATGAATCCGTTCTGACCGTTGTTGCCCGGATAGAACGACTCGCTCCGGTAGTAGTTCCACGACCCGCCGAACTTCAACGTGTGGCGGCCGCGCAGCCATGTGAGCCGCTCGTTGATCTGGTACACCGCGTTGTAGTTGTTGGTGCCGGTTTCGGCGCTGCCGATGCTGGTGATGTTGTTGCCGATCTGAATCTGTGACAGACCGCGAACGGCCTGTGGACCGCTGATGCCGAGCCGGTTGTTGAGTGTGCCGAGGCCGAGGAGATCGAGCGGCTCGCTGAGATTGTCGTTCCTGCTGTAACCGGCGAGCAGGTCGTTCACCACCGCCGCGCCGATGATCCGGTTCCAGTTGGCGCCCACGCTCCACGACGGATTGTTCGATGCGGACACGAACGCCAGCGGCATGACCGTCTGGGAGTTGCTGCCTTCGGCCGTCTGCCGCGAATACCGGATATAGACCTTGTCGCGCGTCGAGACGTTCAAGTCCACCTTCGCGTCGAACTGGTCCGTGCGATCCTTCGCCGCCGTCGTGCCCCGATAGTTGTCGCGGAAATCGCTGATCGGACGGGCGACGTTCGGCCGCGGGTAGAGCGCCTGGTCCGCGAACAGGTTCCGCGCGAACGTGCTGAATCGGCTCACTGAGATCTGGTTGTTCGGGAACGGCAGCCCGGTCAGCGGATCGCGAATCACGAGACCCCGCGCCAGCAGATCGCTCAGGTCGCCCCGCCGCCACTCGTCGGGGACGACCGTGGCGAAGGCGTCCGCGGGAGGCGTGTTGTCGCGGCCGCCCTGGTAGTCGCCGAAGAAGAATACTTTGTTGCGCACGAGCGGTCCGCCAATCGTGCCGCCGAAGATGTTGCGCGAGAACTGCGACTTCTTGCCGCCCAGGCGGTTCGTCGCCCAGGGTGTCGCCGCGAGCCTGTTGTCGCGCCAATACTCGAAGGCATTCCCGCGGAACTGGTTCGTTCCCGACTTGATCACCATGTTGACAACGGCGCCGGCCACGTTGCCGAGCTCCGCGGAGTAGTTCAGAGTCTCGACGCTGACCTGTTCCACGGCGTCCGGGCTCGGCTGGTACGCGATGCCGTTGTTGATCGCCTCGTTCGTGTCGACGCCGTCGAGCGTGAAGTTGTTGGACTGCTGCTGCTGGCCGTTGACGAAGGGCCGCCCGCCGCCGCGCAGGCTGTTGAACGACCCGGGATTCGGCTGCGTCGAGCCGGCGGTGTAGAGCGTGACCGTCGAGACGCTGCGCCCCTGGACCGGCAGCTTCTCGATCTGATCGCGCTCGAGGATGCTCCCGACGACCGCGTTCTGCGTTTGAAGCAGCGCAGCGATCGCCACGACATCGATCCGTTCTTCGACGGTCCCGACCTCCAGCTTGAAGTCGAGGCGCGCCGTCTGCGCGGCCGACAGCGTGACCCGCGACTGCGCGCCTTTGAAGCCCTGGAGCTCCGCGGAGATGACGTAGGTGCCAATCGGTATGCCGGTGATGATGTAGTTCCCGGCCTCGTTCGTCACACCGGTGTAGGCGATGTTGGTGGCCTGGTTGACGGCCGACACGGTGAGACCCGGGATGGCGCCGCCGGACGCATCGGACACGATGCCGGTGACGGTGGCGAGGCCCGTTTGCGCGGTTACCGTCGCGCTCAGAATGAGTGCGGCGGACGCGACCGAACCGAGCCGCGAGACAACCTTCGCAAGGGCACGCATCGGGAATCCTTTCACTCACATTAAGCAGCGTCGGATGCTCGACCTCGCGGCTACCGATCCGGTTCGGCCGCTCGGTGACCCGGGAGGCCTGCAGCGACGGGTTCGACCCGTCGATCACAGGATCGGCGCGGGGGATGCCACGCCCGTATTCCGGAAGCGACCGAGCGAGGGCGGGACGATACTATGAGAAATCACACGGAAGTCAAACGCGATTCGCGGACGAGACATTCGCGCTGGAGGTGCCAGCGCCATAATCGGTTTCGCACGAACCGAACGTCGTACTCAGCGGTCATGTGAACAACAACTATGTCTCCAAGGGTCGGCACAATCGAAAATACGCACAAGTACAGCCTCAAGATCGATCACACGCTGAGCAACAGGCATCGCGTGACTTACTCGTTCAATCGAAGAACAAAATGCCATGGCTTTCGCGCGGATCCAGCGGATCGTGAGAAAGCGAATCCAGTAAGTTTTTGGCGCTCCGACACAGCTGGTGATCCTGTAGCGCCAATTTTCGGGCGGCCGTTCTTGACGATGGACCGCGTGTTCTAAGGCAGCCCAAGGGACTCCTTGTCCCCGAGCGAGATGGACGCCATTCTTCGTCACGCCGTCGACGCTCCAGCGTGGCATCGTCGCTTGGTGCAGGCTAACGTCACGCTCAACTGGCCGCGTCTCCTGCGCCGAACGCAGTGAAAACCTGTTGGAATGGCACAACGGTTTCGAGACGGCGAGCCAGACGCTCGCGTCGCCATACATGAGCGAGCAGGCCGTTGTGATGTTCCGGAGTCTCAGCCGCCGAAGCGGGCACGATTCGCGTCGAACCGGTTGCCCAGCTGCTTCATGAATTCTTGAAAGGCCGGATCCGACCTGAGCGGCCGTATCAGCGGATCGTTGGCGTACCACGGGTAGCAGGGAAACCCTTCCCCTGACGCACGCGTCAGCCAACGGCGAGCTTCGGACAGATCGCCGAGCTGCGCCAGCGCGACGCCCAGGCTGTACGCGACGTGATGATCCATGTAAGAGCCCCCCAGCACGTCGGCAATCAGCGCCCGCGCCTTTGCAGATTCACTCCTCGCGCCGAGATAACTGGCGAGCGTGGCCTGGGCGCGTCTTCGAGCTTGCGCGCTGTTGCTGCCCGTCAGCGCAGCCAGCATGTGTTCGGCTTCAGTTTTCCTCCCCTGGTTGTAGAGCGTCTGCGCGAGGTATGTGCTCGTGACGTCTTGGTGGCTCAGTCCCTGTGCGGTTCGAAGTGCCGACTCCCCTTCGGCAAATTGGCCACCGAGGAGCGCGGTCGTGCCCAGCAGCCGCAGCGGCTCGACCCGATTGACCGGATTGTTCTCCATGCCGAGACGAATTTCCGTTCTCGCGTGATCGAACAACCCGAAATGGTAGAAGGCCGCCGCCCGATAGAAATGTGGCATCTCCAGGCTCGGGTTCAGCGCGAGCGCGCGGTCGCTCTCGCTGATCGCCAAATCCCAGTCGCACTCGAGGTTTCGCGCGACGGCGGCTCTGGCTTCGTGCACTTCGGCCAGATTCGGATCCAGATCGAGCGCGGCTGCAGCCTCTTTCTGGCCACGATCGAGCCAGCCTTGCAGCTCGCGCTCCGGCGCAAACCTGATGCGCATCTGGGACGACGCGGACGCCAGTCCGGCGTGCGCAAGCGCATCACGCGGATCGATTTGCAGCGCCTTCTCGAAACTTGCGATCGCCTCGCGCGTGCTCTCCGCTGTGTATCGCACCAGCGCGGCGCGGCCACGAAGGTACAGCTCGAAGGCCTCGGTGTTCCGCGCTTGGGGACGGCTCAGCCGGTCGCGGTCGGCAGCCGACATCCGAATCGGCAATGCCCCGGCCACTTCCGCCGCAATGCGATCCTGCAGCGTCAGGAGATCTTTTCGATCGATGTCGTAGTGATCGCCCCACAGGGAGGTTTCGT
>Ga0137394_10004798_pt1 | contig 10288 bp, 10 predicted proteins | sample czobulk116metaG_FD_108278 | JGI IMG/M metagenome (GOLD analysis project Ga0137394, IMG submission 108278) | Vadose zone soil microbial communities from Angelo Coast Range Reserve, California, USA - czobulk1.16 metaG | ecosystem: Environmental > Terrestrial > Soil > Vadose zone | place: USA... | reverse complement strand
GGGCAAGTGATCATGATCCCTGCGCACACGAGCGGACACGTCGCCTACCACTTCCCCGACGAAGCCGCCGTCTTCACCGGCGATACTCTCTTTGCCGGTGGCTGCGGCCGTCTCTTCGAGGGGGACGCGGCGCAGATGATGCGCTCCCTCGGCCGCCTCTCCGCGCTACCGGACCCGACGCGCGTCTACTGCGGACACGAATACACCGAGAAGAACCTCCGGTTCGCCGCCCAGCTCGAGCCGGGCAACCGGCCGCTCGCCGAGAAACTCGCGCGCGTGCAGGCGCTCCGCCGCGAGGGGAAGTTCACCGTGCCGAGCACGATCGGCGAGGAGAAGGCAACGAACCCCTTCCTCCGGATGGACAGCCGGGAGCTGGCGGCCTCGGTCCGCGAGCGCGTCCCGAACCTGCCGCCCGCCGACGCGGTGGCCCTGTTCGCCGCCGTGCGCGCGCTGAAGGACCGCTTCTGATGGCCGACCTCATCTTGAGCCACATCGAGGACCACATCTGCACGATCACGCTGAACCGTCCCGACAAGCGGAACGCGCTGACGACGGAGATGATCGAGGCGTTTCACGCGCTCGTGGCGAGCGTCGCGCGCCGGCCGGACGTGAGGGTCGTCGTCGTCGAGGGCGCGGGGGCCTCGTTTTGCTCGGGCCTCGACCTGCGGGAGCTCGCCGCGCAGCGCGAGGCGGGGCGTGTCCAGACGCACAGCCTGGAGGACGCGCTGGAGCTGCTCGAGCGATGCGCGGTCCCGACCATCGCTGCCGTGCAGGGCGATGCGGTCGCGGGCGGCTGCGAGCTGGCCCTCCACTGCGACCTCCGGGTGGCGGCCGACAGTGCGCGCTTCGCGATGCCTCTCGCGCGCATCGGGATCGCGGTCCCCGTCCCGCTCACCTGGAAGCTCGTCGAGGCGATCGGCGCAGCGGCCACCAAGGAGATGCTCTTCACCGGCGATGCGGTCGGCGCCGAGGCCGCGCTCGCCATGGGGCTCGTGAACCGCGTCGTCGCCGGGGCGGATCTGGACCGTGCGGTCGGGGCCCTCGCACGTCAGATCGCGCACAACGCCCCGCTCTCGGTCCGCGCCATGAAGGCGTTCGTGCAGCGGGCGGCGGACGAGCGCCGGGCCTACCGGCGGGACGACCTCGAGGAGCTCTTTCGCCGGGTGCAGGCGAGCGCCGACGCCCGCGAAGGTCTCACCGCCCAGCGCGAGCGGCGGCCGCCCGTCTTCCGGGGCGAGTAGCGCGTCAGGCCTCCGACCGGAGGAGCGGCCGCAGGTCGGCGGCCTCGGTGACCGGCGCGGAGCACGAGAAGTTCCGGCAGACGTAGGCCGTCGCCCGGGCATCGACCGGGCGACGATCGCGGGCCGGGGTGAGCGGGTCGGTCTCGTCCGGCTCCGCGCCGACCAGCACCCGGTGAGGAAGGTACGCGCCGGCCACCTCCGCCCACAGCTTCTCCGCGTCGGGTGCACCGCGCCGGCCGACGACCACCACCTCGGCCGGGCCCTCCAGGTAGAACTCGAGCGCTTCCAGATACGACGCGTAGCCGAACGGGTTCTCCGTCGCTTCGTCGTGGTAGACGTGCAGTATCTCCTCCGCCCGACCCCGGTACGACGGCTCGCCGGTCAGGTGATGGAGGCGGAGGAGCACGCGGGCCGCGACGGCGTTGCCGGAGGGCAGGGACCCGTCGGCGCCCGGCTTGCTGCGTGCGATCAGCTGCTCCTCATCGTGCGCCGTGAAGAAGTAAGCGCCGCCGCGATCGTCGTGGAACCGGCTCTCGAGCTCGGCGACGACCTCGCGCGCGCGTCCCAGGTGGACGCGGTCGAGCGTCGCCTCGTAGAGGTCCAGGAGCGCGCTCGCGAGGAAGGCATGGTCGTCCAGGTACGCGCCGTGCTTCGCCCGTCCCGCGGCCCAGCCGTGCAGGAGCTTGCCGCCGGCGCGCATCGAGGTCCAGACGAACTCCGCCGCGCTGGCGGCGGCCTCTATGAAGCGCTCGGCGCGGAGCACGCGTCCGGCCTCCGCGAGCGTGCCGATCATGAGCGCGTTCCAGCTGGTCAGGATCTTCTCGTCCCGGAGCGGCGGCACACGGAGGGCGCGTGCAGGCAGGAGTTGCCCCCGGGCGCGCTCGATCGCCGCGGCGGCGTCGGCTGGGCTCCGGCCGAAGAGCTTCGCCACCGGCTCCACGTCGAGGATCACGTGCGCGATGCTCTTCCCCTCGAAGTTCCCACCCTCGGCGATGTCCCAGTAACGGCAGACGAGGTCGGCGTCGGCCGGGTCGACGAGCCGCGCGACCTCGGCCGGCGTCCAGACGAAGTACTTCCCCTCCTCGCCTTCGCTATCGGCGTCCGTTGCGGAGTAGAAACCGCCGGCGGCGTGCCGCATGTCGCGGAGGGCGTAGTCGAGAGTGTCCTCGACGATGCGCCGGAGCGCCGCGTCGCCGGTGACCTGATACGCCTCCAGGTAGAGACGGGGGATCTGCGCGTTGTCGTAGAGCATCTTCTCGAAATGCGGCACGAGCCAGTGTGCGTCGACCGAGTAGCGATGAAAGCCGCCCCCGATCTGATCGTAGACACCGCCCTTCGCCATCCGGTCGCAGGTGAGACGTACGGCGTCGAGCAACGCCGGGTCTTTCGTCGCCCGGTACTGGCGGAGGAAGAGCTGGAACGCGGAGGTGTGCGGGAACTTGGGCGCCCCACCGAGCCCGCCGTCCTTCCGGTCGACGTGGGCCAGGAGCGCCTCGGCAGCGCGGCGCGGAAGGACGGGATCGAGCGGCCGTCCGCTCGTTCGCATTTGCTCCGTCCGTGCGAGGCCGGCGAGCAGCTGCTCCACGGACTTGGCGACGTCGTCCGGGCGTTCGCGATAGGCGCGGGCGACCGCCTGGAGAATGCGCGGGAAGCCGGGCAGGCCGTGCCGGTCGACGGGGGGGAAGTAGGTGCCGCCGTAGAACGGCTTCCGGTCCGGCGTGAGAAAGACGGTCATGGGCCACCCACCCCGGCCGGTGAGCATCTGGACCGCCTTCATGTAGACCTCGTCGACGTCGGGCCTCTCTTCCCGGTCGACCTTCACGCTGACAAAGAGCTCGTTCATGAGCCGCGCGATCTCGGGACTCTCGAACGACTCGCGTTCCATCACGTGGCACCAGTGACAGGCTGAGTAGCCGACGGAGAGAAGGATGGGCTTGTCCTCGCTCCGCGCCCGCGCGAAGGCCTCCTCGCCCCACGGATACCAGTCGACCGGGTTATGAGCGTGCTGGAGGAGGTACGGACTCGTTTCGCGGGACAGCCGGTTCTCCGTCGCCACGCCGGCATGGTGTCAGCGGGGCGGCGCAGGCGCAATGCCTCGCGGCTCCCGACCGCGCGTGGATTGACACTCCGCCGCCGGGGGGCTAGCTAGCCAGCGATGCGGACGGTGTACGTCGCCGAGTACCCCGCGATCCAGCACCGGCATGAGAACGGCGACATCGTGACCGTCCGCCTGAAGCGGCACGAGGGCGGCTTCCGCGCCGTATGCAAGGGATGTGAGACGGAGTTCGTCTACCGGAAGCCCACCCCGAGCGCGATCGCTCATTTCAAGTCGCCTCTCCTGCCACCCATCAAGGGCAACTGGGACGGCGGCGACGACGATCACTGAGGCCCACCCGGGACGGTGAAGGTCGTCCTCAACTTCCACCTCGGGAAGGACGTGCGGATCGCTGTCCCCGAGGGTGTCCTCGCGACGCTCCGCGCGCGTTTCCCCGGAGTCGCGTTCGCGCCCGCCGACGATCGGGAGAGCCTCGCCCGGGAGGCGGCCGACGCGGACGTGTTCTACGGGTTCACGTTCCCGCCCGAGCTACTGTCCCAGTCGCAGCATCTTCGCTGGATCCAGTCCGTGTCCGCGGGGATCGAGGGCAACCTCTCGCCCGGGGTCGTCGAGCGCGGGATCCTGGTCACCAACGGTGCCGGCATCGCGTCGACCGGCATCGCGGAGCACGTGCTCGCGGTGATGCTCGGGTTTTGCAGGAACCTCCACGTGGCCGCGCGACTGCAGCGCGAGGCCCGCTGGGACCGCCCCGCGGTGATGGCCGGGACCGGCGCGCCGATCCGGGAGTTCCACGGCAGCCGCGTCGCCATCCTCGGGCTCGGACCGATCGGCGCGACGGTGGCACGCGACTCGGCAGCGCTCGGGGCGATCGTGCGCGGTATGCGACGACATCCGCCGCCGACCGCGTCGCCCGCGCCGTACGACGCGGTCCTCGGGCCGGACGGCCTGGACGCGCTGCTCGCCTGGGCCGATTTCCTGGTGCTCGCCGTTCCCCACACCCCGGAAACCGAGAAGCTGATCGGCGCGCGGGAGCTCCGCGTCATGCGGCCCGACAGCTACGTCGTGAACGTGGCCCGCGGATCGGTGATCGACGAGGGAGCGCTCGTCGATGCGCTCCGCCGTGGAGCGATCGCGGGCGCGGCACTCGACGTCTTCGAGGAAGAGCCGCTCCCGGCGTCTAGCCCTCTCTGGTCGCTGCCGAACGTGGTCGTCACACCACACGCCGCCGGAGTGACGCCTCGGTACTTCGAGCGCGGGCTCGAGCTCTTCATGGAGAACCTCGGACGGTATCTCGGCGGCAGACCCCTCCGGAACGTGGTCGACCACGCGCTCGGCTATCCTCGGAGCTAATAAATTCAGCGGCTTGTCTGAATTGATGTATCGCACTTGCGCCGACGCGATTGACACTCCCTCGAGTCTTCCGGCATAGGGCCTACACATACGCCTAATCCCCGTAGGGGGAGCGGAGGACCCAACGTCTGGGGTCAATCCGGGGCTGCCAAGACAGACCCGGACGGGCCACGCTCTTTGAGCCCGCACCCGTCAGCTAACTTCGTCGGCGTTCAAGGAGCCCCACCATGCAAACCGAGCCTCTCGAGGCCGGAAGAGCAGCCACACGGCCTCTTCATGCGCCTAAGCTGGGTCCGCGACGCCTTACGGCCGCTGCTCTTCTCGCGCTCGGCATGCTGGCCCCCGTGCGGACCGACGCCGACCCCGTGGCTCCCTCGGCGGTGACCGGCCACGCGTCCTGGTACGGTGACGAGTTCGCGCGGCGGCAGACGGCGAGCGGGGAGCTGTTCGATCCTGACAAGCTGACGGGCGCGCACCGAACGCTTCCCCTCGGCACGCGCGTCCGGGTCACGAACCTGCTGAACGGCCGCTCGGTACTCGTCACGATCAACGATCGCGGTCCGTACATCGCGCAGCGCGACATCGATCTGTCGTATGGCGCCGCGCGCGTCCTCGGCATGGTGCGGCGCGGGATCGCGCGCGTGCGGATCGAGCTCGTCGAGTCCTGAGGCGCCTCAGCCGGCGACGAAGCGTCCCGCTCGTCCGACGAGACGACGCGGCCGCAGGCGGATCGTCCGTTCCGGATCTTCCGTCGCGCGACCGAGCACGTGCACGCGAACCCCACTCTTCTCGAGGCTTGCCCGCGTAGCGTCGACGCCGCCTGGCGCCACGACGAGCGCGAAGCCGACGCCCATGTTGAACGCGCGATACATCTCGGCATCGGGAATGTCGCCGAGCCGCTGCAGGAGCGCGAACACCGGCGGCGGCTCGGGCCAGTGTTCGATGTCGAACCCTACGGGCCGTACGGTGCGGACGAGATTGAAGAGCCCGTCGCCCGTCACGTGCGCGAGCGCGCGCACCGGGAAGCCCGCATCGAGGACTTCGAGGACCGGCTTCACGTAGATGCGTGTCGGTCGCAGCAGCTCGTCGGCGAGCGTGCCGCCGAGGTCGGGCACGTGCGCCTCCAGGGTCACGCCAGCGCGTTCGAGAGTGCGGCGAACGAGCGTGTAGCCGTTCGAGTGCAGTCCGGCGCTCTCGAGACCCAGGAGAACGTCGCCCGCCTGGACGTCCTGCCCCGCGACGATGCGGTCGAGCGCGACGACGCCGATAGCCGTGCCGACCAGATCCACGGCACTTCCCGGCCGCGCGCCGCGCAGCATTTCCCGCACCTGCGCGAGCTCGCCGCCGGGGCAGGATACGCCGGCGATCTCGCAGCCCCGGGCGAGTCCCCGGCCGAGCGCGTCGAGCAGCATCGGCGTTGCGCTCTCGACCGCGATGTAGTCGACCAGTGCGACGGGGCGGGCGCCGACGCAGAGCACGTCGTTCACGTTCATCGCGACGCAGTCGATGCCCACCGTGTCGAACCGCCCGACCGCCTGCGCGATCAGCAGCTTGGTGCCGACGCCGTCGGTCGAGATCGCTATCCCGAGGTTCGGCGCGACCGGCACGACGTTGGCGAAGTAGCCGATGTCGAGCCGTGGACGGGCGTCCGGGGCGTACGCGAAGGTCGGACGGACCCAGCGGAGCAGTGCCGCCAGCGCGTCGCCCACGGGGGCGACGCCGGCACTCCGCTCAGTGAGCCCCGACATCGGCCGGCCGAGGGCCGAGCATACAGGCGCGAGGCAGCTCGGGACGGAGGCTCATCGATGGCTGGAACGGACGGCGCCGGAGTATCGCAGGAAGGTGGCGACGGGTAAAGCGAGGCCCGCCGGAAGGGTGTGCGGCAGGCCTCGCTTCGGATGAGATCGCTACGCGGAGCGCCGGAGCCCGACTGGACGACCGGTGATCGAGTGCCGCCGCCCGTTCACGCGGCGGAACGGAAAGCGGACCACCTTGGCGGACGGCACGGCCTCCCCCCGCTGCCTGTCGCGCCAGCGTCGCAGCCCGGCCCAGATGTACGACGGCTCGAGACCGAGCGCCTGGCAGACGTTCTCGAAGCCGAACGGCCACTCGTCGGGCTCGGAGACGAACCAGTCCTCGGCCTCGGTGAAGAGCCGCTGGCCTCGCCGCCCGGTAGCGGTCACGTACTTCTGAAACGTCCCGACGGCGTCCTCGAGCACGGCTAGCATGAGGCGCTTCTCGGGCTGCAGCGACGCATCGATCTGGAAGCGGTCGAAGAACTGCGAAGGGAGAATCGTCTCCGGCTCGAGGCCAGTACCGCCGGCCGGCTCGTCCAACTTTCGCGCGGCTTGAGTTTCCATCGTTGCCCCTCCTCGCCTTGGATGCCGGAGGGAGCAGATAGCGTGCCAGCAGTCGCGGCCGCGTCCCGCCGCGCCTTCTCGTCGATCACGCTCCTCGAGCGTGAAACATGCGTGACGAAACGTGACCCTGGACGCGTGACGAACCGAGACAGAGCACCCCCCAGAGCCGCTGGTCGGGGGCGCGGGCCGCCGGCTATTGTCCGGCGCATGCAATACGAACAGATCACCTGCAGCCGGGATCATGCGCTGGCGACGATCACCCTGAACCGCCCCGAGAGGCTCAACGCCTTCACCTTCCAGATGCTCGCCGAGATCAACGCCGCGCTCGACGAGGTCGTGGACGGGGACCTGCGCGCCCTCGTTCTGACGGGCAGCGGCCGGGCCTTCTCGGCCGGTGACGACCTGATCGGGATGGGGGGAACCGACCCGGCTGCGGACATCCGCAACGGACATCACCGGGTGATCCGGCGCCTGCGCGCGCTTCGCGTCCCCGTCGTCGCGGCCCTGAACGGGTTCACGCTGGGTGCGGGGTTCGACCTGGCGCTGGCCTGTGACTTCCGGATCGCAGCAGAGGAGGCGGAGCTAGGGGACGTCCGCGCGACGCGGGCGATGTGCTCGATGAGCGGCGCCGCCTACTGGCTGCCTCGCATGGTGGGCGCGGCACGCGCGACGGAGATCCTGTTGCTCGGCGACCGCATGCCGGCGTCCCGCGCGCTCGAGCTGGGGCTGGTGACCCAGGTGGTACCGGGCACGCGGCTTCGCGCGGTCGTGGACGGCTTCGTCGAGCGGCTGCTCAGCCTGCCAACCGGGGCGCTCGGGGCGCAGAAGGCCTGCCTGGAGTTCGGACTCCGCCACGACCTGGCCGGTGCGCTGGAGAACGAGATGCAGGAGCTGATCCAGGGTTTCGCACGCGAGGACTGGCACGAGGCGATCCACGCCTTCGCCGAGAAGCGCAGTGCCCGCTTCACGGGACGCTGACTACGGCCGGGGTGAGGCTTCCGGTGGCGGGATCGCGTCGAGCTGTCGCTTGATGAGTCGGCTCGTGCGGCGAAGCGCGCGGGCCAATCGCGGCGCATCGGGCGCGGACGGCTCCTCGGCGAGGAGACGCGCCAGCGCCCGATTGAGCCGGCGCGCTGCGGCCAGCACCTCGGCCACGGCCGGTCGCTCCGGCCGCGGTCCCAGCTTCTCCTCGCGGAAGCGGCGGACGGAGAGCAGCCCGACCTGCAGCCGGCGCCAGAGGGCGAGAGCTGCCTCGGGGTCCTCCTGGCGGGCGACCCCCATCAGGATCTCGCGTGAGATGGACGTCCCGTCGCGCTGTAGATCGTCCTTCACGGCGCCCGGGAGGCGCGTCAGGGCGAGGGTGTTCGAGACGTATGGCCGGCTCTTGCCGAGGAGGTCGGCGACCTCGCGGTGGCTGTAGCCGTGGCGCGCGATGAGGGCCGCCAGTCCCTCTGCTTCCTCCAGCGCGGAGAGGTCCTCGCGCTGCAGGTTCTCGATGAGGGCGAGCTCCAGAGGATCCTCGACCTCCCTCACCAGTGCCGGGAGACGGTCGATCTCAGCCAGCTGCGCGGCGCGGAGGCGCCGCTCGCCGGCGATCAACTCGAACCCGTCGGCCACGCGGCGCACGACAATGGGTTGCAGGAGCCCATGCGCCTTGATCGATGCCGAGAGCTCGGCGATCTTTTCCTCGTCGAAGTGCTTCCGCGGTTGATCGGGATTCGCCCGTACGTCGCGCAGCGGCAACAAGGTCAGGACGGTGCGCTGCCGGCGTTGCAACGAACCTGCAACCGCCAGCCGTCGGACCGGTGCCGCGTCGCTCTGCTCTCCCCCCACCTCAGGCATGCTCCACCACATCGCCCACCTCCGCCGTCTCCCGATGCCGTCGCGACTCTCCTGCTACAGACGTGGCACCCCCACCCCCAACCGCGAGTACCGTCGCGGGAAGTGCAACCGAAAGTTCGAGCGCGTGAAGCCGATAACCGAGCACGACGGGCGGCGCCCGAAGTGTCCCGCGTGCGGCCCCGGGGCCGCGAGCCAGACCGCGAAGAAGGGCTGAGCACGCCGGCCGGCCGCCCTGCGGGACCCGACCGGCGCGCTCGAGCTTCAGACCTTCCCCTGAAGGAAGAAGGCGATCACCAGCGCGTAGAGCGCGAGAGCCTCCATCAATGCGAGCCCCACGATTAGTGGGGTGAATATCCGGTCGGCCGAGTTGGGATTCCGGCCGATCGACTCCATCGCCGCCGCCGTGGCACGGCCCTGGCCGAGCGCGGCCCCGAACGCTGCGATGCCGAGACCGAGCCCCGCCGCGAGCGCGATCAGGCCCCTGTACCATAGCCCCCCGCCCCCTTCCCCCGCCGTCTCTGCGAACGCGGGGTTCGCCAGCAACACCACCGAGATCACCAGGATGAATCCACGAATCCGCTTCATCGAGCCTCTTCTCCCGAGCCGCCGTTCATCCCTTCCTCTCCTCTTATCCTCTTCCGCTCCCGCCGGGACGGCGGCTGAACCAGTTCGCGACGAATCAGTGCTCGTGGCTCACTGCGAGCGCGATGTAGATCGCGCTCAGCATGGTGAAGACGAAGGCCTGCACCACGGCCACGAACGCACCCAGGACGTAGAACACGACCGGCACCCCGAGCTTGGTGAGCCCGGTGAAGATCTCGACCACCTGATGGTCGGCGAACATGTTCGCGAAGAGCCGGATGCCGAGCGAGACCGGGCGGAACATGTGGCTGAACAGCTCGACCACCAGCATGAGTGGCATCAGGAAGACCACCGAGCCGAGGAACTGCTTCACGTACTTCACTCCGTGCTCGCGCGCGCCGTAGACGTGGTACGCGAGGAACGAGACGACACCGAGCCCGAGCGTGATGTTGAAGTCCGAGGTCGGGGGGGAGAAACCCGGGACGAGCCCGATCAGGTTGCAGACGAGGATGAAGATGAAGAAGGTGCCGAGCAGCGGGACGTAGCGCTCCGCGCCGTGGCCGATGACGCCCTCGGCGAGGCCGCTTATCCCCTCGACGAACGCCTCCGCGAGGTTCCGGCGCGTGATGCCGTCCTCGGGCATGATCGCGGCCTCGGTGTCGGCGAGCTGTCGCCGCACGAGGATGGCGAACAGGACGAGCAGGGCGGCGACGAGTCCGGACGTCGCGATCTTGTCCGGGAGCCCGATCGCTCCGAACCAGGTGAAGGGTTCGTGTTCCATCAACTTCCCCGTGCCCGCAACGCCTCCCACACGGCCGCCGCAGGGAAGCAGGTGATGCCAACCGCGAAACCGATCG
>Ga0137394_10004797_pt1 | contig 10290 bp, 8 predicted proteins | sample czobulk116metaG_FD_108278 | JGI IMG/M metagenome (GOLD analysis project Ga0137394, IMG submission 108278) | Vadose zone soil microbial communities from Angelo Coast Range Reserve, California, USA - czobulk1.16 metaG | ecosystem: Environmental > Terrestrial > Soil > Vadose zone | place: USA... | reverse complement strand
CGCGACAGGTTCGGGTGGGGGCGGGGCAACGCGGAGCTCGACCGGGCGCGGGGGAACGGGGGGTTCGGGCGAGCGCTCGGGGACGGGCTCGGGCGGTCGCACCGGGGCGACGTATTCGGCCGGGGGCGGAAACACGGCCACGACCGCTTCGACCGGGGGGACGGGAGCCACGGCTTCAGTCGGGCGCACGGGGGCAACCTCTCGCGGCGGGGGAGGAGGGATGTAGTCGGCCGGCGGCGGAAACACGAACCCTCCCGTCGGTCGCGAGTACGCGGGCGAGTCGATCAGGCGCCGGGGCACGATGCTCTCGGCCGGGCGTGGAGGCGAGACGGTTTCGACCGGGCGCGGCGAGGTCGGCCCTGCTCGAGGACGGCGCGAGTGACGCGGCCTGGTCGGCCAGACCAGCTCGAGCACACCGAGCAGGACCAGCATGCAGGCACCGGCGACCCCGATGAGGATCAGGGCTTCTTCGCTCAACACGCGAGGTTCCCCCACCCCAGCACCGATGACCATTGAACCCGGGGAGCACACGCCGCGCCAAGAGAATTGGTCACGCCCGCAGCCTGAGCGGCGATTGTGCGGTCGGCCTCCTCGCGCGGCGTCGCGGTCACGAATTTTAATGCTAGCATGCTGCGAGGAGGACTCTCATGCGCCGGGTCGCCGTGATCGGGGTTGGAGTGACGAAGTTCGGACTGCACGACCGCACCTCGGCCGAGCTCTTCGCCGAGGCCGCGCGGGACGCGCTGACCGATGCCGGCGTTCCGGCGAGCGCCGTCCAGGCGCTCTACTACGGCAACGTCGTGGGCGGCGAGACCGAGCATCAACTCCACACCGGCCCGCAGGCCGCCTCCGTCCTCGGCATCCCGTCCGTGCCCACGACCCGCTTCGAGACCGCGTGCGCGAGCTCGCACGCTGCGTTCCGCCACGCCGTGATGGAGATCGGGGCGGGCGTCTCGGACGTGATCCTGGTGGGCGGCGCCGAGCGGGTGCTGAACGTCTCCACGGCCGAGTCGACCGAGTACTTCGCCTACGCTTCCGACGCCGTCTGGGAGCAGCCGCTGGGCCTGACCTTTCCCGGCGTCTTCGCTTTGATCGCGCGGGCGCACATGGAAAAGTACGGCACGACCGAGGCCCAGATGGCGGCCGTCGCCGTGAAGAACCACCGGCACGGCGCGCTGAACCCGAAAGCGCAGTTCCAGAAGCAGATCACGATCGACCAGGTGCTGAAGTCCGCCTACGTCGCCGACCCGCTCAAGCTCTTCGACTGCTGCCCGTTCTCCGACGGCGGCGCGGCCGTGGTGCTGGCCTCCGAAGAGGTCGCGCGGCGATACCGCAAGCCGGTGTGGGTGCTCGCCTCGGCGGCGGCGTCCGACTGGATGCTGCTCGGGGACAAGCACGACCTCGCGCGCGTGCCCGCGACCGAGCGCGCGGCGGCCGCGGCCTACCGGCAGGCCGGTCTCGGCCCCGCCGACGTGGACGTCGTCGAGCTTCACGACTGCTTCACGATCGCCGAGATCGTCGCCACGGAAGGGCTCGGCCTCTTCGAGGCGGGCGCGGGCGGCCGCGCCGCCGAAGAGGGGCGCACGAGCCTCGGCGGCGAGATCCCCGTCAATCCATCGGGCGGCCTGAAGGCCAAAGGCCATCCGATCGGCGCGACCGGTGCCGCGCAGATCGCGGAGATCGTCACGCAGCTGCGGGGCGAGGCCGGGCCACGCCAGGTCGACGGCGCGCGCAAGGGTCTCACCCACACGCTCGGCGGCAACACCGCGACCGTGCTGGTAAGCCTCTTCGGTCGTGACTGAGTCCACGGTCACCGTCCGCGCCTTCTTCGAGCGGGCGCGCGCGGGACAGCTCACCGGGATACGGTGCGGCTCGTGCGGCGAGCTGGCGATGCCGCCGAAGGAGCTTTGTCCCAACTGCCACGCGCGCGCGTGGGAGACGGTGACGCTGGCCGGCGAGGGCACGATCGCGAGCTTCACCGTGATCCGCGTCGCGCCCAGGGCTCACGCCGCCGACGTGCCCTACGCCGTCGCGGTCGTGCGGCTCAAAGAGGGCGTGTCGATCCTGGGACGCGTCGTCGATATCCCGCTCGACAAGCTTGCCGTGGGCCTGCCGGTCCGCTTCCGCCCGCTGGTCACGCACGACCAGACGTCGGTCGGCTTCGGACCTCCGTAGTCGCGCGAGTCGCCTCGGGATACGGATCAGCGCTGACCCCTCACGCCTTCTTCGGGTAGAAGTAACCGTAGGTCGGATAGAGCTTGAGCCCGCGGAAGCCGTGCTCACGGACGAGCCGTTCGAGCTCGCGCGCCGGGTTCTCGATGAGATCGGGGTTGAGGATGTGGAAGTCGACGAGCGGCATCAGACCGTGGAGTAGCCACCGCTCACGCTGATGGTCTGCCCGGTGACCCAGCCGGCGAGGTCGGAGGCGAGGAAGGCCACGAGCGGCGCCACGTCCTCGGGCTTCCCGAGACGCCGGATGGGATAGAACGCGAGGATGCGCTCGCGATTCTTCGCGAGCCATTCCTGGTCGGCGTGCGACGTCTCGACCCAGCCGAGGGCGAGCGCGTTCACGGTGATGTTGAGGCGACCGAGCTCCTTGGCGAGCGTCCGCGTGAGCGACAGCACGGCGCCCCGCGCGCCCGCCGACACGCCGAGCCGCTGCTGGCCCACGCGCGCCGAGTCGCCGACGATGCTGATGATGCGTCCGCCCTTCTGGGCCGCGAGCTTCGGCGCCGCCGCGTGGCAGGTGTTGAAGACGCCGTAGAGGTCGACGTCCACCTGGCGCCGCCATTCGTCGGGCGTCGTCTCCAGGAAGAGCTTCGGCTCGACGTAGCCCGCGTTGTTGACGACGACGTCGAGCCGCCCGAGGTCGGCGACGACGCGGTCCACCATCCGGCTCACGGAATCGTAGTCGGCCACGTCGCCCTGATACGCCGCCGCGCGGCCACCGAGACGGGTGACCTCCGCGACGAGCGAGTCGGCGTCGGCCTTCGAGTGCAGGTAGTTCACGGCGATGGCCGCGCCTTCCCGAGCCAGCGTCAGCGAGATCTCGCGTCCGACATCGCGCGCGCCGCCGGTCACCAGCGCGACCTTGCCGCCGAGCCCGAGGTTCATGGTCGTGCGAGCCGCAGGAGCCGGAAGAGCCGATCGGGGGTCACCGGCAGCTCGGCGACCTCGATCCCGAGCGGCGCGAGGGCGTCGGCGATCGCGTTGGCGATGGCCGCCGGCGCGCCGATCGTCCCGCCCTCGCCCATCCCTCGAAAGCCGCCGAGCGCGACCGGCGAGGGCGTCTCCAGGTGGTGCACCTCCATCATCGGGATCTCGCACGCCGACGGCACCACGTAGTCCATCAAAGTGCCGCTGAGCAGCTGCCCGTGATCGTCGTACACGATCTCCTCGAGGAGCGCCGCGCCGATCCCCTGGGCGACGCCGCCGTGGACCTGGCCGTCGACGATGAGTGGATTGACCATGCGCCCGCAGTCTTCCACCACGACGTAGCGCAGCGTCTTCACCTCGCAGGTCGCGCGATCCACCTCGACCACGGCCACGTGCGTCGCGTTGGAGGCGGTGCCGTAGTACGGGTCGTAGAAGCGCATGGCCTCGAGGCCCGGCTCGAGCCCCTTCGGCAGCTGCCGCGCGCCGCTGTAGGCGGCCCGGGCGATCTCGCGGACCGTCACGCTGCGGTCGGGCATCCCGCGCACGGCACACCGGCCGTCGGCCAGCACGACGTCGGCCGGGTCGGCCTCCAGGAGATGGCCGGCGATCAGGAGCATCTTCTCGCGGACGGAGCGCCCGGCGAGGATGGCCGCACCGCCGGCCAGCACGAGACTCCGGCTCGCGTAGGTGCCGGTCCCGTACGGGGAGACCTCGGTGTCGCCGTGGACGACCCGGACGTCCTCGATCGGCACGCTGACTTCGTCGGCCACGATCTGAGCCAGCGTCGTCTCGAGCCCCTGGCCGTGGGAGGCGACGCCGAACACGGCGGTCACCTTGCCGGACGGGTCGAAGCGGATCGTCGCCGCCTCGGTACCGGTCGAGACGGGCATGCCCGGCGAGACGGGAATGGCGGACCCGATCCCCGTGAGCTCGACGTAGGAGGCCACACCGATCCCGAGCCAGCGCCCCGCGGCGCGCGCCCGCGCCTGCTCGTCGCGCGCGGCCGTGTAGTCGAGCGCCTCGCGCGCCCGCAGGAGCGACTCGGTGAAGCTCGAGCGGTCCCACACGATGCCGGACGGCGACTTGTAGGGAAAGTCCTCGTCCCGGATGAAATTGCGGAGCCGGATCTCGGTCGGGTCCAGGCCGAGCCGCCGCGCCGCCCGATCCATGAGGCCCTCGATCACGAAGACCGCCGGCGGCCGTCCCACGCCCCGATACGGGCCCAAGGGCGCCTTGCAGGTGGCGACGCCGCGCGTGCGCCCGCGGTAGGTGGGCACCCGGTACGGTCCGGGCAGGAAGCTGATCGTCTGCACGGGCTCGATGGCGGCCGTCCACGGGTAGATCGAGTACGCGCCGACGTCAGCGGTGACCTGCGCGCGCAGGCCGACGATGGTGCCGTCGCGGTTCACGCCGAGCTCGGCCTCGACGATCTCGTCCCAGGCGTGCGTGGTCGCGAGCAGGTCCTCGCGCCGGTCCCCGATCCACTTCACCGGGCGGCCCAGGCGGCGGGCCATCACGCAGCTGGCGATCTCCTCGGGATAGAGCGACGCCTTGGCCCCGAAGCCGCCGCCCACGTCGGCCGCGATCACGCGAATCCGGTGCTCGGGCATGTCGAGCAGGTCGGCCAGGACGTCGCGCACGAGGCCCGGGCACTGGGCCGACGAGCGCAGCGTGAGCGTCTCGCTCCCGGTCGCGTACTCCGCGAGGCAGCCGCGGTTCTCCATGCAGACCGGCGTGTGCCGGTGGAAGCGGAACCGCTCGCGGACGACGAGCGCCGCACCGGCCAGCGCTCCGTCGACGTCGCCGCGGGCGAACTCCCGGCTGACCAGCAGGTTCGTTCCCGCCTCGTCGTGGAGCACCGGGCTCGCCGGCTCGAGCGCCTCTTCCATGTCCCTGACGACCGGCAGCGGCTCGTACTCGACGACGATGTGCTCGATGGCGTCCTCGGCCACGTACCGGCTCTCGGCGGCGACCATCGCCACGGCCTCACCCACGTGGCGCACCTTGCCGAGGGCGAGCGGCGGAAAGCTCGTGGTCTTGACGGCGGGCGTCTTGGAGACGGCGCGCACCGGCTTCGCCGAGCGCGCGACGTCCTCGCCGGTCAACACGGCCGCGACTCCCGGCAGTGCCAGAGCGGCCGACGCGTCGATCCGCGCGATCCTGGCGTGAGCGTGCGGCGAGCGGAGAAAGGCGGCGTAGAGGAGCCGGGCCGGACGGTGGTCGTCGACGTAGCTCCCCTGCCCGGTCAGGAGGCGGGGATCCTCGCGCCGCGCCACTCGGGCACCCACGAGTCGTGGCAGGCTGAGCCCCACGCCCTCTCCCGGGACCCTAGCGCTCGGCGGCGAGTGTGGGGGCGGCGGCGCGAACCGCGTTGATGATCCCCTGGTAGCCGGTACAGCGGCAGAGCACGGCGGAGATGCCTTCGCGAATCTCCCGGTCGTTGGGCGCCGGGTTCGTGCGGAGGAAGTCCAGGGCGGTCATCAGCATGCCCGGCGTGCAGAAGCCGCACTGGAGGCCGTGGTGCTCGCGGAACGCCTCCTGCAAGGGGTGGAGCTTCCCCTCCCGCATCAGGCCCTCGACCGTCTCGAGCTCGGCGCCGTCCGCCTGGACGGCGAGCATGATGCACGAGCGAGCGGCCTCCCCGTTGAACATGATCGTGCAGGCGCCGCAGATCCCGTGCTCGCATCCGACGTGCGTGCCGGTGAGACCGAGGTCTTCGCGGATGAAGTCCACGAGCAGCTTGCGCGGCTCACACCGCCCCTCGTGCGCGACACCGTTGACCTTGAGCCGGACGGTCACTATGTCAGCCACGCGCGACTCCGATCGCCCTCGTCAGGGCGCGCTTCGTGAGCACTCCGGTCAGATGGCGGCGATAGTCGGCCGAGGCGTGGATGTCGGCGTCTGGATTGACGAGCTCGGTGGCGCGCCGCGCCGCCGCCTCGACCGCCGCGTCGCCAAGCCCCTCGCGCTCGAGAATCTCCTCGGCGGCGCGCAGCCGCACCGGCACGGGGCCGGCCCCGGCGGTGGCCAGGCGCGCCAGCTTGCAGCGCTGGCCCTCGCGGACGACGAGCGCCGCGATGCCGATGATCGCAAAATCGCCGTGCCGGCGCGCGAACTCTTCGAGCGCGTACCCGGCGCCGGCCGGCATCGCCGGCAGCCTCACCTCGGTGAGGATCTCGTCGGGCGCGAGGGTCGTCGTGAGATAGGTCTGGAAGAGGTCCGCGGCCCGGATCACCCGCTCGCCCTTGGCCCCGCGCGCCACGACCTCGCCCTCGAGCGCCGCGAGGACGGCGGGATATTCGGCCGACGGATCGGCGTGGGCGATCGAGCCGCCGATGGTGCCCCGCGTGCGGATCGGCAGGTGCCCGACCCAGCGGGTGGCCTCCTTCAGGAGCGGCAGACGCTGCGCGACGACGGACGAGAACTCGATCGTCCGCTGCCGCGTCATCGCGCCGAAGCGGATCTGCCCGTCCTGCTCGCGGATGTAGGCGAGCGACGCGATCCGGTTCAGGTCCACCAGCGCGGCCGGCCGCGCCAGGCGGAAGTTGAGCAGCGGCATGAGGCTCTGGCCTCCGGCCAGCACCTTGGCGTCGCCGCCGTAGCGACCCAGCGCGGCCAGCGCCTCTTCGAGGCTCTTCGGCGCGTGGTACTCGAATTTGGGGGGTTTCATTGTAGCGGGGGCCTTGAGGCCGGCTTGGACCGAGGGTGGCCTGAGAACGAAGCGAGTGGCTCCGACACGCCCGTTCTCGTCGTTGGCGTTCTCGTTCTTGGCGTTCTCGTCGTTGGCGTTCTCGTTGTTGGCGTTCTCGTTGTTGGCGTTCTCGTTCTTGGCGTTATCACCGTTGGCGCTCCGGGGTGGCGTGGCTTCGCTGCGCGCGATCAATCGCTTTCCATAGCTTCGATGGAGTCATCGGGAGCTCGTTGATCTTGATGCCGAGCGGGGCCAGCGCGTCGCTGACCGCGTTCGCGACGACCGCCGGCGCCGTCATCGACGACGACTCGCCCAGCCCCTTCGAGCCGAGCGGCGTCAGGGGAGACGGCGACACGATGTGCGCGATGTCGATCTGCGGCGCCTCGCTGGCCGTGGGCACGAGATAGTCCATGAAGGTCCCGGTCAGGAACTGACCGTGCTCGTCGTAGGCGAGCTCTTCGTAGAGCGCTCCGCCGAGGCCGTGGAGCGCGCCGCCGTAGATCTGCCCTTCGGCGATCATCGGGTTGATGATCGTGCCGGCGTCGTGCACGGTCACGTAGCGGAGGATCGTGATGGCGGCCGTCTCGGGATCGACCTCCACCGCCATCACCTCGGCGATGAAGCCGTAGGTGTTGGACGAGTTCACGCGATCCTCGGCGTCGACGGCCTTCGCCACCGTGAAGCCGAATACGGCGGTCGCCTGGAGCGCCGGCTCCATTCCGTCGGGCAGCGACTCCGTGTTCCAGTGGGCGCGACCCGCCAGGTCCTTGATGGAGTACGACGGGCCCTTGCCGCTCCGCGGACGCACCGCGCCGTCGCGGAACTCCAGCGAGGGCGCCGGCAGCTCCATCAGGTGCGCCGCGTAGTCTACGAGCTTGGCCTTGAGCTTCCGGGCGGCCAGGGCGACCGCGCTCGTCCCCACGGACCCGAAGCGGCTCGAGTACGTCCCGGACGAGATCGACCACACGCGCGTGAACGTGTCCATCTCGTCGACGACGGTGACGTCGGGCGGCGTCAGCCCGAGCTCGTCGGCGACGATCTGCGAGACGACCGTCTGGTGCCCCTGGCCCTGGGGCGTCGTGCCGAGAATCGCGGTGACCCGCCCGAGCGGGTCGATCTTGATCGTCGCCGCGTCGACCGCGCCCGACTTCGGCAAGTACTCAGGCTTCGCGCGGAACTGGGGGTCGAGCGCCGTGGCCACGTAGCCCATGTTGGAGACCGACGGGTCGACCGCCAGCGCGAGCCCGATCCCGACGTAGCGTCCGGCGGCGCGCGCCTTCGCCTGCTCGCGCCGGAGGTCGTCGTAGCGCGCGAGCTCGAGCGCCTTGTCGAACGCGGCGGGGTAGTCCCCGCTGTCGTAGAGCCCGCCGGTCGGCGTTCGGTACGGGAACTGGTCGGCCTGGACGAGATTTCTGCGGCGCACCTCGACGGGGTCGAGGCCGAGCCGGTCAGCGAGCCGGTCCATCATGCCCTCGGTCTCGAAGTACAGGTGGCCGCACGCGTAGCCGCGATTGGGCCCGGTGAGGCTCTTGTTGGTCATGACCACGGAGGCATCAACTTCGAGATGCTGGAAGCGATACGGACCAACAAAATTTCCGGTGGGACGAAAGCTACAACCCGGTTCCGGGCTGCGGATGTAGCCGCCTACATTATCGAGCCACTTGAACCGCATGCCCAGGATCGTGCCGTCCTTCCGCGCGGCGACCTCACGATAGGCGACGCGATCCGTCCCGCTCGACGACGCCAGGAGATGCTCGCGCCGGTCCTCGATCCACTTGACCGGCACCCCGAGTCGCATCGCGGCGAGCGCGATCAGCGCGATGTACGGGTAGATCGACGACTTGATGCCGAACGATCCCCCGATGTCGGCCGGTACGATGAAGCGCAGCTTGTTCTCCGGCAGGCCGAGGACGCGCGCCGTCAGCGGGTGCATGATGAACGGGCCCATGAAATTCGACCACACCGTGCACACACCGTCGAGCGGGTCCCACCTGACGATGACGCCGTACGTCTCGATCGGCGTCGAGCCGTACTTCGGAAAGCTGAAGCGCTCGCTGACGACGACGTCGGCCTCGCGAAACGCGCGGTCGGGGTCGCCGTAGACCAGGCGCCGGTGCCCCGCCAGGTTCGACCCGACGGCGTCGTGGAGGACGGGCGCGGCGGTGTCGAGGGCGCGCTCGGGATCGACGACGACCGGCAGAGGGTCGTAGTCCACCCGGACGAGGTCGGCGGCGTCCTCGGCGATGTACCGATTGCGGGCCACGACGACGGCGACCGGCTCTCCGACGAACCGCACCCGGTCCGTCGCCGCGCAGTAGTAATGGATCGGGGCCGTGACGCCGACCGGGAAGGGCTTGGTGTGTCGGGCGACGTCTTCGCCGGTGATGGCGCCGACGACGCCGTCCAGGGCGAGCGCCGCCGACAGGTCGTAGCCGCGGATCCTCGCGTGGGGCAGCGGCGAGCGCACGATCGCCGCGTGACACGCGTTGGCGACCGGAGGGTGATCGTCGATGTAGGTTCCGCGGCCGGTCAGGAGCCGCGCGTCCTCGACGCGCTTGACCGACTTGCCGATCCAGCTCGTCTGGGTCATTGGAGGCGCTGCACTTTCACCTGGCCCACTACCCGCCGGCCAGCAAGAACGGCACGTCGGCGTTCTTCGCCACCGCCCGCAGCTGCTCCATCAGGTCGTCGGGGATCGGTACGCCGCCCTCGAGCCGCTCCTGCTTCGTCGCGCGCTCCGGATCGCCCGCGACCAGCACGGGCTGATTCGCGTCCACACGCTTGGCGTTGTGCAACACGTCGATCACCTGGTCGAGATCCTCTTCGAACTCGCCGTCCCCCCGAAAGGCGCGCGGGTCGATCGCCATGAAGAAGTGGCCGATGTTGTGCGGGTCGGACTGCTTCTGCGTCTGATTGCGGATCGGCGAGAACGAGGCCCCGGCGAGCGTGCCGGCCAGCACGTGGACCATCACCGCCAGCCCGTAGCCCTTGTGACTCCCCGCCTCGCGCGAGCCGCCGAGCGGCGTGATGCCGCCGTCACGATCGGTCAGGTGCTGGAATCCCTTGGCCGAGTCGGTGACGGTCTTGCCCTCGCCGTCGACGACCCAGCCCGATGGGAGCGGCTTGTGGTTCAGCTTGTACACCCGGACCTTACCGGCGGCGACGGTCGTGGTCGCCATGTCGAGCTCGAACGGCGCGTTACGCTTCGCCGGGGCGGCGAACGCGAGGGGGTTCGTCCCCATGACCGGCTCCGCCCCGAAGGTCGGCACCATGGTCACGCCGCGGGTGGCGGAGGTCACCATGCCGATCACGCCGCGGTCGGCCGCGATGCGGGCATAGCAGCCGGCGGCGCCGAAGTGGTGCGAGTTGAACACGGTGATGATCCCGACGCCGGCCTGGAGCGCCTTGTCGACGGCGAGGTTCATCCCGTGCACCGACACGGG
>Ga0137394_10004796_pt1 | contig 10290 bp, 9 predicted proteins | sample czobulk116metaG_FD_108278 | JGI IMG/M metagenome (GOLD analysis project Ga0137394, IMG submission 108278) | Vadose zone soil microbial communities from Angelo Coast Range Reserve, California, USA - czobulk1.16 metaG | ecosystem: Environmental > Terrestrial > Soil > Vadose zone | place: USA... | reverse complement strand
TTGGTGACAACGACCGGCGAAATCGCTGCCGGTTGAGGAACTGCAGCCGTTACCGGTTGCGCCCAAAGGGACTGTGAGAAGAACGCGAGTGGTATGGTTGCCTCCTCATCTCTAAACCCGCAGATGACAAGGGTTTAAGCCGATGTGTACGATCGGAATGGAGCATGCCACATACCATTTTAACGATTTAACAGACGGTCGCCGATCGACATCTTCAAGCCGGCGTCTGTGGCGCCGCGCCTGCGAGTCCAGCTTCTGTTCGCCGCGCCTTCTCCTGGTCAGCCTCTTCACGGACAAGCCGCAAGAAACAATGCTGATGGTAGGTCGTTTTACGATAGACCGTCCGTAGTTCATAGGATTCCATTCGCATATAACACTTCCCGCACCGTACTGGCGGTTCAGAACGCATACTAACCTCCTGTCTTTTACTTTGAGGGATCTTCTTCGCGGATGGATTTTCGTCAAGTCAAGCGCGCCGCAAGCTCGCTCCCGGCATTAGATTGGAAATCGTGACCTTCCGCCCAGTCAATTTGGCCTGGTCTGGTAAACTCGCCCTGCCTCGACAACGGAACTCATAAGGGGCACAATCTCTCACGATGGACTTTGATTTCCAACCCACATTGAAAGGTAGTTTGATTGATGTGCGCCCCCTGCGATCAGAAGACTTTGAGGCTCTGTTCGTGGCGGCGAGCGATCCTCTGATTTGGGAACAGCACCCTGAACGCGACCGTTACAAGCGTGAAGTATTCCAGAGGTTCTTCCATGGAGCTCTCGAGTCGAAGGGAGCTTTTGCGGTCATTGATCGAACGTCCGGCCGGATCATTGGAAGCTCCAGGTACTCCAACTTCAACCCTGCTGACCGCGAAGTGGAGATTGCCTTTACCTTCTTGGAAAGAATTTTTTGGGGTGGCAACTACAACCGTGAGCTTAAAAAGCTGATGCTCGACCACGCCTTTCAATTCGTTGACAGCGTGCTGTTTGTGGTTGGAGCAAACAATCTGCGATCACAGCAGGCGCTACAAAAGATTGGAGCCACTCTTGTGGGAGAGAAGGAGGTTCCAGCCCGTGATGGCAGCACCATTCCCTGTCTGATATTCAGGATTGACGCAACTCACTGGATCTAAAGCGGACGCATCATCCACCAATCAACCTGCGGATCGTCGCCCATTTGAAAGGTGTGCTCGCCCACTCGCACGAAGTTCCATTTGCGATAAAAGGCCCCGGCGCGCAGATTTTTTTCCCAAACGCCTAAATAAATTGTCTTGAAGCCGCCACTTTTCGCTTCGGCCAAACACGCCTCCATCAGAGCAGACGCGAGGCCGCTACCCTGCCACGATAGGTCAATGTAGAAACGCACAAGTTCAATAGGGCGGTCGCCAGTGACGCATTCCGGTGCTTTATCAGCCAGGAGCTTGGCGTAGCCACTGAGGCGCCCGTCAATTTCCGCAAGAAGGAAGGCGGCACGCGGATCGCTTAACTCTGCTTTGAATTGCGGCAATGTAAAAGCATTCGCCATGTATGCTTGCATGTTCTCCGGCGTGTTCACCGGAGAAAACGTCTCGTAATACGTCCGCGCGGCAAATTCCAGCAATGTTTCCGCATCATCTGAAACAGCATGCCTGAACACCATTTGACCGCCCTGGACAATCATACGATCCGGATCTCGACCGGCAGGCCCTCGCCCCAACCATATTTATCACGCGCAAGCTGGCGCGCCTTTAAATAGACATCCGCGTCCCGGTCAGGATCGAGTACGCGCGCGGCGCCTTCTGATTGCCGATCGGCCATTCGGATCTTCACCCGAGGATTCGAGAGAATGTTCTGAACCCACTGTGCCTGATGTCCGTTCTCCGCGAGGATATACAGCCGGCCGTTCGCTTCAACGTACCAGATTTCAATTTCGCGCGGCAGACCTGTTTTGCGGCCGGTAGTGGTCACGTAAAGAAATTGGTTACTCGCGTTCATGATGTGTCGACTCGGGTCGGTTAGGGTACATCTGTGAATGAGCCGCGGATTGAACGGATTTAACGGATGGGCGTATCAAACCAACCTCGAATGCGCCCATCCGTTAAATCCATTCAATCCGCGGCTTATTCTCAATACTTTCAGTTCTGTGACAACGTAGCAGCCCGAAGCATGGCGTGGTTACCGGCTCGGAACGTTCGCTGGTAAAGCGGCGGCGGCTTCACGCGATCCAGAAGAACCGTTTCCTGGGGTGTGATTTCGTCCCGGATCAGTTCCTGAATGATCCTCAGCAGCGCCGTGCATTTCGGACACCACGACAAGTGCGGCTGAACGCATGCGGTCATACCTGGCTCCGCACCGAAGCTGCCGAGGAGGTCAGCATAGCTCAAGCACTTTTGATGGTCGGACACGTGTTCGAATGGACTCAAATCGAGTCAATGGTTCCAGAGTTGAAGTTTGGATCTGACTTCTCTGGCCCAGCCGGAATTTGCATCAAGCTGCAGATAGAGACTAAGTTGATCTCTGGCATGAGAAAAGTCGCCCAAACGCTCATACGCCAGCGCCAAATTGAAGCGCGCCGGCTGATATCCGGGGTTCAACTCCAGGGCTCGTTTAAATTGGCCGATGGCGTTTTCCAGCGCGCCATCGCTTGCGCTTTCCATGTAAGCAATGCCCAAATCGTTACAGACCTCAACCGAATCAGGCTGCCTTTCCTTGGCGTGTTGCAGCGGCACGACTGCGTTCTCGAAGTCGTTGTGTTGTAGATAAAACCTGCCAATCTCATGGGGGTTGCTGCTCAAGCGCTTGAGTTCGTCCTCATTGGAGACGCTCTTTGAGGCAACACCCGTCCGCGTAGGGATAAATTCTGAGTAGACCTGTCCGGAAAGGCGCGCTTCGAGCGTTCTTGCTGAGGAGCCAACCAGTGCGTGGTCCGCGCCGCGGCTGGAGAACACCGCCCATGTCACTGCAACCACAAGAATAATGCTCGCTGCAACGGCAGCCACGTTCCAAACCGCTGACCACCAGGGCGCTCGCGGTGCGACATTCGGTGGCTGAATGTGTATGGGCACCGTTTTCCCGATGGTGGCTTCAACGTTATCGAGGATAGCCATCTCGTCGGGATTCACACTTTCTTCCAGAAGTTGAACCAGCGACGTGAATTCTCTCCGGCACGTATCGCATTTTCTAAGGTGCTCCTCGCAACGCCGACTTTCAGGTTCCGACAGTTCCCCGCTGTAATAGCTGCTTAGAACGTTTTTTTTGAGATGCCACAACATGGTCCCCCCTTTTTAGAGAGACGTATAAAGCACGCCAACCCGCCCACTACTGTTGGTGTCGAACCAGCCTATTTCGGACGCGGCTTAGAACTTTTTCCGAGCCGGAGGTCGTCAGCTTCAAGTACGGTATTGAAGCGATCTCCCTGGCGCTCAGGCCTTCAACGAAATGCAGCTTGAATATCAATAAGTCGCGTTCTGGATTCTTGCTTTCCTCATCCGTGCGAAGGGCCTTTTCCACATCGATCAATTCGAGAAGCGCTGAAAACCGGGCAACGGGGTCTACCCGCGGCGAGCTGACATCTTGAAGTTGATCGAGCGGCACGACTTGAGCGCGCCTCCGCAATGCGCTTTGAGAGCGCAATTGATCGACAACGATTGAAAGAGCAATGCTGGCCAGGAACGCATTGACCGAAACTTCCGTCGTGCCGCGAAATGAACGTATGACGTGCCCCTCATTCTGGACAAGTTTTGTAAAAACCTCCTGTAACCAATCGTCGGCAAAGCGAACGAACTCGTCCGAATGACCGCCCGTCATCCGAAAAGCGCGCAACAAAAAGAGAAGGATCTTGCGCTTGTAACGTGAATAAAATTGCTGCCACAACTCCTCATTCTGCAGATCCCTGGCGCACTGCCTTACCAGTTCGGCGGCATCGAGATCGACGACTTTTCCGGCATCAGGAAGCAGCCCTGTTTTCATCTTCCTATTGCGCTCCAATTACCGGTAACAGCGAAACCGCTCCAGTAATAAGGATGTTGATAAGACGGATTATGCATCAATGCGATCTGGGCCGCTTGAAGGCTCTCCGCAACCGGACGGTGATCCCGAACCAGAGATTTGAAGAGCCGTGACATCAGTTGCATCGTGCTCGATGATTCCACGGGCCATATCGAACCCACCACGGAACCCGCCCCACCCAGGAGAAATGCAGAAGTCAGCCCGCCTATTCCTGCGCCATCCGTCGAATTTCCAACCGATGTCTCACAGGAAGAAAGAATGATCAGCGCATTTTTCTTAATAGGTTGCCGCATGACATCTAAAGCTGAAACTGCATTAGGCCCCACCTTGTCCCCATCCAACAAGATCGATGATTGGAGGGCGTTCCTGATATCGAAAGCGGAATGGCCCGCATAGTAAAAGAGTGAATTGTCACGAAGCGCTTTCAAAAAACCTTCTTTCGTAACAGCCTGTCCCGCTTCCACGTGAATCGCGGGCTCCGTCTCTTCCAGACTATTCAGCTCCGCGTTGACAAATGCATCATACCTGCGAGAACCAAACGCGATGTGCGCCGACCCGGTGGATAGAATATTGTTCCCGGAGAGAAGATATGTCACGCTCGGGCTTTCTATAATAGGCGCCATTTCGATCCAGTAGCGTCCGTCTTTCCGCTCTGCAATCGCGGAAAACGGCAATCGATACAGATTTCCGTCGGGAATGACGACTACAATTCGAGTTGAGTCCAGTGCTTTCTCGATGGGCTCGACTAAAATGTCGTAGAGATCCCGAGAACTTCTCTCCGACGGCTGCCTTTGCCTCACTTGCGAAAGAAACAAATCGATTTTCTCTTGCAGCTCATTCGCATTTACGGCCACGGATCGGCATTGGAAATTGTTCTGCGAAATCACCCAGACCAGAAGCTGGTTGCTCAGCACGATGTAATCCACAATCTGGACGCTGCCAGGAATAAGTCTCTGCACCTGGGACAGATTAAGCCGTTCGGCATGCGGGGCGACCGGTGGTGCAGCAGCGCCGAACCGTTGTAGTGAATTAAGGAAGAGTTTTGCCTTGTATCGCTGGGTCAAATTCCAGGGTTCTTCACAGCCGGTTTGGTCATATTCCAAGGCAATCGCGGCCTCGTAAACTTCCCGGCGATGTTGGTCGAAGGTGATTTGAAGAGCGTCCTGCGAAAGACGATCCTGACGTGTCTCGACAAGGTTGATGGCCTCTCGGAGCTCTCCTGCCGCTTCCTTTTTTCTTCCCTGTCGGCTAAGCGCTTCCGCCAGAAACATCCGTGACTCGGATTGCGTCTGGGTTCCGTCGATGTCCGAATTTTTCAAGAGGAAAACAATGTTCCGCCGGAGCTCCGCCTCTGCACCGGCATAATTGCCTGACAGGATGCCTAACCGGGCATGAGTCAAATTAACTGACAATTCGGTCAGAGCCCGAGTTGAGGGAGACAGGTATGGAAGCGCTTGTTTTGCCTGTTCCAACTGTGCGGCAGCGTCACGCATGCGATTTGTCGTCATGTAGACCGAAGCGAGCTGCACCTTCATCGATGCACTGAGACGTGGATAGCCCGATTTCTCGGCATGATCAACCGCCTCTTCGTAAAATCTCGCGGCGATCTCGGAATCACCTCTTCGCGCTAAAAGTTTAGAGATCAGCGAATGCACCTGACTCAATCGAAGATGGTCTGCAGGGTCCGCGGCATTCAATGACTGCAGTGAGAACCTCAGGCTTTCATCGAAACTTGCGGCAAGCCAGTGGTACCCGGCCAGGTAGTAAAGCGGGCGTGCAGACTCCCTGGTCTCTCCAATCGTTCTATAAACCTGCACTGCCTCGTTAAGGCGGTCGACCGTGTTCGCTATTCCTCCCGAGAGCGCCGGCTCTGAACCGAGTGAAGAGAGTGCCCGAGCCAGAAGCCATTGAAGGTGGTGCTGACGGGCAATCTCCGCGGCATGCCGATAAGCTTCTGCCGCCTGCCAATGATTTAGAAGCTGCACCAGGCAGTCAGCATCGTTGATCTCGATCCACAGTTGATCGAAAAGTGAATTAATTCTGATAGCGATATTCCTGGCTTCCTTATAGGCTCTGCGGCCCTCTTCAAGACGGCCTTTCAAGAAAGACTGACGCCCAGCCGTCGCAAGATTCCGTATGTGGACAATCTGGTCGATGTCATGCGTCGAGATTGCGCTTAATGCTGATTTCGCGGTGTCGTCTCCGTATCGATCGCTGAGTTCCTGAGCAATGTGCTGATAGTTCGACGGTATGGGAAGAATGGGATGAAACGCGAAATCGAGAACCACCTGGCGTGCGTCCGCGGGGTAATTTCCCACGATATCGAAGGTCTCATCGAAAAGCCCGGTGTCGATTTGCTCGAGCGGCGAATTCATCGCATCACCAGCTTTTGGAGTGTTTTTTTCGAGGCTATACCACATCAGATTGGGTTCGATCTTTTGGTATTCGCCAATCGCCCTCGCTTCGAGTCGGCGAAGCCCGAGACGCCTGTAGCTCAAAATTAAGTTGAATTTCGCTTCAGGGAAGTTTGGGCGAACGGCTAGAGCCGCTTCGAAGTGACGTAGAGCCGTTATCCAGGCGCTCGGCTCTGAGGCGGCTAATCCCATCTGCACTACGCCAAGATCGTTTTGAATGCCGGCATCGTCAGGCGTTTCCAACCCGAGTTGCCCCAACTCTTGCCCCGCTTTGTCCAGATGCCCGCCCAGCAGGTAAACCAGGCTCAAAATTCGTCGATGCCGTATGGAATTAGCGCTGGTTGACGACAAGACGCCATCCAAATGCGCAACCGATCGACTTTCCGATCGCGCATTTGGATAAGGCATACCGGTAAGCCGCGCACCGGCGAGAATCTCGGCCCCCGAAAGCTCCCGAAGCAGAAAGTCCATTCGAGTTTTCAATATGTCCGGGAGGTCACCGCGGCACACGAGTCCCCAACAGAAGACCAGCGCGCACGTCCTCGCGATACGTATTGAAATTGTCGGCCGGAGACCGGCACTCAGCATGTTGGCATCAGACTAATCGACTGCCACAGGCTCGCAGAGGAGGTCCGCGCCAATCCAGAACGATTGACCGAACTGCGCGGTACGACTCGACGCGCCCGACAGCTTTCTGGGTTCAACTTCAAAATTCTGGCCCGCCGGACGTTCGATGTAGTGCAGATAGTGGTGAAAGTGATCTCTATACATGTCAGCGGAGTCCAGATTCTTAGGGACCTGTTCGATCCAGATCTCTTTGACCTTCTCCACGTCAATATCCGATTTCAGTGGTTTGAAGTCCAGTTGTCCAATCGAAGTTAACTGAATTCGGACCGTCTCGGCAATATTTCTCGGCCGGAACGTTTCGATCTCTTCTCCAGTGTCTTTCCGGACGAAGGTAAATCGCGCCGGCGAAACCTCGTCCGTTGTAACGGACCGGATGCTGGACCACGGAATCGAAACTTTGTTGGGCGCACGATCAACCAGCGGAGTGATCCCCGTACCATACAGTTCTTTCAATCGAACCAACTCCGGAACCTTCACCACTGCCGGCGAATGTTCTGACTGAGATGTCTGGATCGTGCTGTGCCCCTTCAGGGGCACGACCAACCGTTTTCCGTCATTCATCACGAAAGTAATTGTGGCCTTGTGGCCCGGAGCATCAGGCAGGATAACGTGCAACCCATCCCGCTGCTCGAGCTGCAGCATCAGCAAACCTCTGACAAACACTGCGGGAGATGTAGTTGCTCCTGGTTCGGCAAGAAGCTTCCAGGATGTGAAAGAAAGGGCCGCGAGCACACCAATGGCTGTCAACAAATTCCGAAATTTCATTTTGTCTCCTTTTGTTGAATCAGCCGGCCGGCAAATTCGTTGCGTCTGCCAGTAAAAGACGGAAAAAAATGTCCTCACCACCCCCGCGATCTTTTTTGCTGCGCGAGGGCGGAATGTGGTGGTTTTTACGTCCTCTTTAAGAGGGAAGCTTTACCCAACGGGACCGGGATCAGAACACAAAAGGCACAAAGGCGGGACAAAAGGCACAAGAAGACATCATGAGAGTTCTTTTGTGCGTTTTGAGTTCTGTCCTGTGCTTTTTGTATACGTTCCCCATTTCATGTGAGGATTAGGTGAAGGCAGGTAATTACGGGGGACGTCTGGAAGACTTCGAATTCTTTTTTGACCATTCCCTTGACCTGCTTTGTGTGGCCGGTTTTGACGGCTTCTTCAAATTTCTCAATCCTGCATGGGAAACAACTCTCGGTTTTTCCATCCAGGAATTGCTGAGCACGCCGTTTCTTGACTTTGTTCATCCCGACGATCGCGCCCGCACACTGGCCGAGGCGGCAAAGCTGCCGGAAGATCAGCGCACGTACAATTTCGAAAACCGCCATCGATGCAAAGACGGGTCGTATCGCTACTTGCAGTGGAAAGCTGCACCATCCGTTGACCGGCAGAGGATTTATGCGATCGCTCGCGATGTGACCGAGTCGAAGCGCGTGGAACATACTTTGCTGCTGGATCATCAGCGATTGCAGGCGCGCGTTGACCAGTGGACGAACGAACTACGCCTGGCGGAGCACACACTTCAATCCCTGATCGATTTCTCACCCCAAGCCATCATCGCTCTCGACATGAACCATCATGTCCGTCTTTGGAATAAAGGGGCCGAACGGATCTTCGGTTATCCTGTTCAGGACGTGGTCGGCAAGCCGTTTCCGCACGCGCCGGAGGGTAAAAGAAATGAATTCGACGCTCTGATGAACCGAGCGCGTAAGGCCGAACCCATCGTGAACGTTGAAATGCGGTACCAGCGTCGAGACGGTTCGCGGGTTGACATATTGATTTCCGTGGTCGAAACACGTGATTCGCCCGCAACCATGTCGGGTTATCTGGTTATTGCCACAGACGTCACTGACAGAAAGCGGCTCGAGGCGCAGCTTTATCGAGCGCAGCGCCTGGAAAGTATTGGAATGCTTGCCAGCGGTATCGCCCACGACCTGAACAACGTTCTCGCGCCGATTCTGATGGGGCTCCAGTTGATCCGAAGTCAATTCCCGGACCAGTCCAGCCAGACCACCCTGACAGCAATTGAGGCAAGCGCGAGACGCGGCGCGAATCTTGTGAAGCAGATATTGACATTCACTCGCGGGCTCGAAGGCGAGCGAATGCGGGTTCAGGCGCGACATGTTCTTCGTGATGTCGAAAAGATCATTAGTCGAACCTTCCCGAAATCGATCGAGATTCGCATGGATATCCCAAGAGACCTGTTGACCGTCTCGGCCGATGCGACCCAGTTGCATCAGGTCTTCACGAACCTGTGTGTCAATTCTCGCGATGCAATGCCTGCTGGCGGGGTGCTGACGATCTTCGCTCAAAACGTGGTGATCGACGAATACTACGCGGCGATGTATCCAGAGGCGCAGCCGGGCTCTTATATCGCCATTGAAGTGTCGGATACCGGGACCGGCATCCCCAAAGAAATCCTTGCCCATATCTTTGAACCCTTCTTCACCACAAAGGCTGTCGGCAAGGGAACCGGCCTCGGTCTTTCGACAGTCCACGCCATCGTGAAGAGTCATGGCGGTTTTGTGACGCTGAACAGTGAACCCGGTAAAGGAACCGCATTCAAAGTATTTCTGCCTGCGCTCGAGACCGCCGAAGGCGCTGAGGCCCGCCCGGCTCGGCCAAAACTACCTTCGGGCAGCGGTGAACTGATCCTCGTGGTCGACGATGAAGGGGCAATACGCGATATCACACGCATCACACTTGAAAGTTATGGATACCGGGTGGTAACCGCCGGCCACGGTGCTGAAGGGGTGGCAGTTTATGCGAAACATGCCGATGACATTAAACTGGTAATCTCCGACATGAACATGCCTATCATGGATGGAGCGGCAATGACTAAAGCCCTGCAGGCAATTAAACCCGACGTGAAGGTTCTTACGACAAGTGGACTGTCGCCAAATCTCGACATTGGCCTGCGGGCAGACCAGGCCGGCGCCGCAGGTTTCCTCATCAAGCCGTATACTGCCGAACAGTTGCTTCTAAAAATCGATGAGCTTCTCAAAACCTGAGGGCGGCTCTGACAACGAATCGCGGAACGGACCACAAAAGTCACAAAGTAGGACTCAAAATACACAAAAAGCATTATGAAGAATTCTTTTATGTGGCTTTTGCTTTGCATTCTGTGCCTCTTGTGTACGTTCCCCGAATCGCTGGGGGGGAATGCGTTCGCTCAGGCGCAGGACGGGAATCTGGTGGGTTCGATTCTCGATCCGACCGGTGCGGCGGTACCGAACGCGCACCTGGCAGCCGAGAGCATTACAACGGGAGTGAAAGC
>Ga0137394_10004795_pt1 | contig 10290 bp, 10 predicted proteins | sample czobulk116metaG_FD_108278 | JGI IMG/M metagenome (GOLD analysis project Ga0137394, IMG submission 108278) | Vadose zone soil microbial communities from Angelo Coast Range Reserve, California, USA - czobulk1.16 metaG | ecosystem: Environmental > Terrestrial > Soil > Vadose zone | place: USA... | reverse complement strand
CACTGCGCGCCGCAGCAGGCCCGGGCAGGATTGGCCGAGAGCGCCGCTCGCTGCGCGGAGATGCTTGCTGAAGCGCTTGGCGGCTCTGGGGGCCGCGTCGAGAAGTTTTGCAGGGACGGCTGGGCTCGGCCCTGGCCGGCCGGCGTCGAAATGCTGTGCTACATGCTTTCTCACGAAGCCCACCATCGCGGGCAGGTATGTATGCTTGCCCATCAGCTTGGATTCCCGTTGTCGACCGAGGTGGCGGCCGGGATCTGGAATTGGGAAAAGCTGTGGAAAGAGTGCGGGGCGCTTCGTGGCCCCGGCTTCGATTCTTAAGGAATCGCTTTAGAAGGCTTCGATGCGCCAGACGAGGCGGGCGGACCAGGCTTTTTGCGTGGTGAGCGGGGGGCGCCAGAGGGCGAGAATCTGGGAACCCTGGTAGACGCGCTCAAATCCTTCCTCGGACTCCGAGACTGTTTCAATTGGCGAAACCCAGAAATCATCGACAAGCGGCGCGTGCAGCGCGACGCGGACGCGCTGCCAGCCGTCTTCCATGCGCAGGATGGGGCCGGGCATGGAGCCGCTGAAGCGAAGATTTTTCCTGCCGACGGGCGTTTCGAAAAAGCGGTCGGGCTCGGTGGGCGCGAGGAGATTGATGATCGATTCGATGCCGACGGCCACGGGCTTCTCAAGAGCTTCCTTAAACTTCAGGGTGATTTCGCAAGCGGCTTCGAAGCCGTTTGGGGCGGGGCTGAACGAATACTGCTTGAGGAGCAGGAGTTTGGCGGTGGCAGAGTCATTCTTGCCCAGCAGTGTCAAGGAATCGGCACGGAAAAGCTCGGCTTCGTGAGGCGCGGAATTTTTCACGGTGAAAGCGCCGCCGGCGAACCCAGCGTCCTCGCGCAATTCGAGAGCTTCGTAGTCGGCGTGAGTGCGCGCGGGATCGAAGATCAGGACGCGGAAAGCGTGGCGAGGCCAGCGATCGTAGCGGAGGTATTTCTCAAGCCCGGGCTCTTTCACGCGGGTCTGTTCGTGGATGCTCGCGACGGCGCCTGTGGCGGGTCTTCCAGCGGCTTCGCGCAAACGCGTGTGATAGGACTCGGGACGGCGCAGGATGGAATTGACGAGCGTGGCGGCCGCAGGCCGGAAGTCGAGCGCGGCGACGGTGCCGCCGTCATTGGGCTTCAAAAGCACCTGAGCTTCGAGCGAAGTAAAGAGCAACTCCTTGGCGCCGTCGGCGTCGTAGTCCAATAACTCGACACGCGGTATGAGCGCGCCGGGAGTCTGCCGGTCGGCGATGGCTTCGGCGCGAATGAGATTGCGCCAGGGATCGGTGCGGAGATGCGGTGCATAGATTCCGCCGAAAATGCCGTGCCAGTAGGCATCGTTGCATTGGGCGCGCAGGAGCAGATCGCGGGCTTGCAGCAGTTCTTCGGCGGCTTTTGAGCCGTCGTGGCGCACGGGCGCGGCGGCGATGCGCGCGGAGACGCGCAACATTTTCTTGTGCAGCAGATTGGATTCCGGGTATTTGCGAAAGAAGCCGCGCCAGGAGCCGCCGCGGAGGAAGGTGAGAACTTCGGGGCGCGCGGTGAATTCCTTGAGAACTTCGTGATAGCGCTGGCGGACGCGCGTGGGGAGCGCCCATTCCATCATCTCCGTGTAGGAAGCGGTAGGCAGATCGGCGCGGCCGAGAGGAGCGTGCGATTCCAGATAGCCGCCGGGCGTCGAAACTTCCAGCCAATCGGAATTCTTTTCCAGGGCCGTAAAAAAATCGGACAGCCATCCGTTCGCGTAGCAGTGCTCGTGGGTGCCGGGCCAAACGCCAAACTTTTCCATGTCGTCGCCCATGGCGGCAACGCCGCCCGGGTGAGTACTCGCGGCGTCCCGAAGATAAGCGATGACATCTTCGACTTTGCCAAAAGGGACCAGATAGCGCAGCGCTTTTTGCCCAGGGTAAAGCCACACGGTCTTGCCGCGGTCTTCGGCGATATAGACACCGAAGAGTTCTTCCGGCTCGAACCCGGCGGCGAGGAAATGCATGTCGTCGACAAGGGTGTAAGCGACGTTCGCGGCGGCAAGAGCGGAGGGAAGCTGCGGCTCCCATACGCGCTCAGCAAGCCATGCGCCAGATGGAGCCCGGCCAAAGTGTTTCTCGAGATAGGCGGCCAGGCGCGTAATCTGCTCACGCTGATCTTCGGGCGGAATCGAGACGAGGATCGGCTCGTAGAAGCCGCCACCGACGAATTCCACCTGGCCGGCCTGGACTAGTTTTTTGAGGCGAACGAAATACTCTGGCCGGTTTGTCTCAATCCAGGCAAGCAGCGGCCCGGAATAGTGGAGGCCGAGGCGAACCTTCGGATGCTTTTCGAGGTGCTCGATGAACGGAAGATAGGAGGAGTCGTAGGCCTTTTCGAGTACGTGCTCGAAATTGCCACAGGGCTGGTGCGCGTGAATGAGCAGAGTGAGATGAAATTTCGGCGGCATGGGGACAGTTTTTTCTCTCTAACATCATAACCCGCCGCGCAAATTTATGAGTTGAGGTCGCCTGGCGAACTTAGGGAGCACGCACCTCGATCGGCGCGGCTACGGGTTCTATCAATTTGCGGCGTGCTTCAGCACCCAATCGGAGACAGCCTTCAGCGCTTCCGGAGCCATGGTTTCCTCGATGCCGCCGTACTCGGTGGGCAGGCCCGTCGGGCCGTGCTGGAAGAGATGGTTCAAGCCGGGCAATTCGATGGCCTGAAAATCCGTGTTTCCGCCGTCGCGCAAGGCTTTTTCAATTGTAGGGAGATCCTGCTTCGATGGGACTTGCAGGTCCTTTTCGCCGTTCAAAGCGAGTACCGGACATTTTGTTTTCTGCAGTGCCGGAGTGGGGTCGTAGTCGAGATAATAGCGAAACCACGGCGAAATCAGCATGCGGACTTGTGCCTGGACAGCGGCGTGCGAGAGCGACGCGCCTGTGCTGGTGGATTCGACAAGGTCATTCAGTTTGGCTTCGAGTGCCGCAGGATCTTTTTCCTGGCGAACCAGGGCATACGTCTGTTTGTTGAACGCGAGAGTCCTTGCGACTTCGCCATCGTTCACGCCGGCGGTCCTCAAGATGAGTTCTGACTGCAGCAAGAGGACGTCTTCGCCTTTCAGACCCGGACCAGCCAGGAGCACGATCCAGGCGACGGCCGGCGAACGCGTTGCAACCATGGGAGCGATTATTCCACCTTCGCTATGACCGATAAGGCCGATTTTCTTTTCGTCGATTTCCTTGCGGCCTTTCAAGTAAGCGAGCGCGGCTTCGGCGTCGCCGGCAAAATCTTCCGTCGTTGCGCTGGCGTAATCTCCAGTGGATTTGCCGTTCCCTCGTTTATCGAAGCGAAGCACGGCTATGCCCTTCCGCGTCAGGTGGTCTGCCAAGACGAGAAAGGGACGATGTCCGACGAGAGATTCATCGCGGTCGTGGGGCCCGGAACCACTGATGAGAATGGCTGCGGGAAACGGCCCTCGGCCGGGGGGAAGAGTGAGCGTGCCTGCGAGTGAGATCTGCGCCTTTTCGTTCGAAAAGGTGATTTCCTCTTCCTTATACGGATAAGGTTTTATGGGATTTTGCGGACGGGTCAATTCGAGAAGCTGGTCGGAGCGTTGAAAGACCAGTTTCTGTTCCACACTACTTTGCGTCCAGCTGCCGGTGATCGCCGTTTTTGCGGCGTTAAGTGTGCCGTCGTAAACGCCACTCACCACGGGGATTTCAAAATGAAAGGCGGCGTCCTTCTGGCTGACCTTGATGGCGGGCAGTCCGCTGAGTCCCTGGTCGGGACTATCGAGCGCGGCGACGAGCTGCCTCTGATCGTCGTGCGAGACGTGCAATTGCAGGCGCAGCCGCATGCCGTTGCCTTCGAGCGCGCCTTGCCAGATTCCTTCGGCGGCGGCAACGGCGTTGGATGGCTTTCTTGCGCCGGTCCCGGCGGACTGGCGATGAAAAGCCAGCGGGAGGCTTACGCTACCTTGCGTCCAGTCCCCTTCGATAGTGCGGTGATCCACTGAGAATTTCCCATCATAGGAAGCGCCGACCGAGGCCACATTGAAATGAAGAGTGGACTCCTTCTGCGAAAGAGAGGTCACTTCGATTCCGTAGACTCCTTGATCCAGGCTATCAATAGTTGCTTTGAAGGAGCCGTCTTCCGATTTTGAAATGTGCAAAACGAGATGGAGGACCGCTTCACCCGCCTGAAGCGAACCGGACCAGTGGCCCTCCGGCGTGGCGGGGGCTCGCTGAGCCTGCGGTTTGTGAGCGGCGGGAGTCTGGGCCGAAGCCGCGGCAAGAACTGGGAGGCAGAAAAGCGGAATGGTCAAGGCCAGACAAGTGCTTACGGACTTCACGCGAGGCCTCCACAGGAAAGGCTCAGGATGGTAGATGATTGCCAGCCCAAAATAGTTGGCAGGGACCGGCGTCGAAGAGCGCAAGGCAGGGGATGGTTGTAAAATCGATGCGTCGATCTTCGGGCGAATTGAAGGGCAGCAGAAAAAGCGGCACGCCGGGGCGTGCCGCCTAAAGCTTTGAAAGACCGGTTACGTCGAATCAGGCCGGGCTACTTTCCTTGTTTTGCATACCAATCGGCATTGATTGGCGTGAAGCTATTCCACTTTTCTGGAAGGTCTTCGAGCGCGAAAATAGCGGTCACCGGACAAACGGGCACGCAGGCGCCGCAATCAATGCATTCGGTCGGGTGGATATACAGCTGAGTCTCAGCCTCGAAAGCCGGCTCGTCCTTGCGCGGATGAATGCAGTCCACCGGGCAGACATCCACACAAGCGGTGTCTTTTGTGCCGATGCACGGCTCGGCAATCACGTAAGCCATTAAGGGTCTCCTTTGTTCGGACAGTGGACCGGTGGCTCATTCAGCGAAACAGCACAACCGGCAAAAAATCCTTATATCATGCGGCTGCCGGGAACGACAAGCCGCTAAGGGAAATTGTACGCGGGGCGAGAGAGTTTCTCAACCGGCGGCGGTACGGTTAGAATGAGAGCGGAAGGAATGACCATGAGAATCCGGACTTGTTTTGTCGCGCTTGTGTTGCTGGCCGCGGCAACCACCGTTGCTGCACCACAGGCGGCGAAGACCGCGGCCGTCGACGATCCAGGAATGATCGACGCCCAGGCTTATCAGAAACTGCTCGAGAAATACCGCGGGAAGCCGGTGCTCGTCAATTTTTGGGCGACCTGGTGCGAACCGTGCCGGGACGAGTATCCCATGCTGAATGAATTGGCCAAGCAATACGCGCCGCAGGGATTGAAAGTCGTGGGCGTGAGCATGGATGACGACGGTGATTTGATCCTGATGCGGCGGTTTCTGGCGCGCTATAAACCGGTATTTCCCAATTACCGGAAAAAGGCCGGGACCGAACAGGCGTTCAGGCAAGCAGTGTTTCCGGGCTGGAATGGATCGCTTCCGGCGACTTACTTTTACGACAAGGACGGCGCACAAGTCGGGCATGTGTTTGGAGAGGGCAAGCGAGACACGTACGAGGCCGCCATTCGCACGATGCTTTCCGCGGGATCTAACTAGGCGGCCCTGCAGCGTCAAAAACCAAGCGGCTTGAACATTCCCGAGTTGAGGCCGGGAGACAAAATCATGATTCGAACGGAAAACCTGCGGAGCGGCTACATTCAGGATGACGTCGAGGAATATCTTTACCAGTTGCTGCCCGAGCGCGATGCCGTCATCGCGGAGATCGAGGACTACGCCGCGCAGAACCGCGTGCCGATCATTGGGCCAGCAGTGGCGCGTCTGATGGCGCTGCTTGTCGAGGTTTCCGGGGCAAAGCGGATTTTTGAGATGGGGTCGGCCATTGGGTATTCGACAATTTGGCTGGCGCGCGCGGCGGGTCCAAAGGGGAAGGTGATTTATACGGATGGTGATCCGGAAAAAGCACGCCGCGCGAAAGATTACTTTCGGCGGGCGGGCGTGGCCAAGAGGATCGAGGTGCACGTCGGCAACGCGCTGGAACTAGTAAAAAAGGCGCCGGGCAAATTTGATCTCATTTTTAACGACATAGACAAACACCAATATCCCGCCGCATTGCGCGTGGCCCTGCCGAAATTGCGCCGTGGTGGTTTGTTCATCACTGACAATACATTGTGGTCTGGAAAGGCGGCGCGGCCGGCACCGCCGGACGACATTCACACGCAGGGCATTCAGGAATTCAACCGGCTCGTTTACGCTTCGAAGGAACTCTACCCAGTGATGCTCCCGTTGCGCGACGGCGTCACCGTCTGCCGGAAGTTGTAACACGGAAACTGATTTAGCTGCGGAAGAAGTTGCGGACAAGGAACCCGAGGTTCGCAGGACGCTCGGCGAGACGCCGCATGAAGTAGGGGAACCAGTCCTTACCGTAAGGGATGTAGACACGCACGCGATAGCCGTCCTTGACGAGACGGCGCTGCAAGTCGGTGCGCACGCCGTACAACATCTGAAATTCGAAATCGTCCTTGGAAATTTGCTTGGCTGCCGCGTGCCGGATTGTCGCCGCGATCATGCGCGGATCGTGCGTGGCGATACCGTGATAGAAGCCGCTGTCGAGCAGATGCTGCATTAGCCGCACATAGTTGGCATTCACATCAACCTTCCGCGGATACGCCACGTCCTCCGGCTCTTTGTACGCGCCCTTGCAAAGGCGAATGCGGCAGCCACAAGCCAATAGATCCGCAACGTCCGTCTCGCTGCGGTACAAGTAAGATTGAATTACCGTGCCGACGGCGGGATTGCGATTGCGGACACGCTTGACGAGTTCGACGGTGCGCTGCGTGTAGGCTGAACCTTCCATGTCGATGCGGAGAAAATTATCGAAGCTTGCCGCGCGTTCCACGATGGAGCGGACCAGGCCTTCACAAAATTCAATATTGATATCGAGGCCGAGTTGGGTGAGTTTGCCGGAAACGTTGGCGTGCAACCCTTCCTGAGCGATACGTTCAAAAATTTCGAGGTAGGCGTCGCGCGAGTGTTGCGCATCCGTGATGGTGGCAACATTTTCGCCGAGGTAATCGAGGCTGGCGAACATGCCCGCGTTATTGCACTCGCGGGCAGCGGCAATGGCTTCGTCCAGCGTTTCGCCGGCGACGAAGCGCCGGGCCACGCGGCGCGTGGTGCCATTGGAAGTGACCCAATTGGCGAAGCCCTTGTTTTCAGCAAGCTTGAGCAGCGTCGACCGGAGCATGCGAGAATTATTATGGCAGCGTGGGAAGGACGAAACTAGTCTTTGTGCTCTTCCAGAAACTTTTCGGCATCAATGGCAGCCATGCAACCAGAGCCGGCGGCCGTGACCGCCTGGCGGTAACGGTGATCCTGCACGTCGCCGGCAACGAATACGCCGGGAACCGCAGTGAGGCTGCCATGCTTGGCAAGCAGGTAACCGTTCGCATCCATTTCAAGTTTGCCCTTGAAGACGATGGTGTTGGGATCGTGACCGATGGCAACGAATACGCCATCGAGCGGAATCGCGCGGGCTTCCTTCGTCTGCGGATTGCGCAGACTCACGCCTTCGACATGACCCTTGGGAGCCAGAATCTCCTCCACCGTGAAAGGCGTTACGAATTCGACTTTCTCGTTGGCCCTCGCGCGGTCGATCATGATCTTGGAGGCGCGAAAATCATTCCGGCGATGGATCAGATGGACTTTGCTGGCGTAGCGCGACAGAAAGTTGGCCTCTTCCATGGCTGAATCCCCGCCGCCGACTACTGCGATGGGCTTGCCCCGAAAAAAATAGCCGTCGCAGGTCGCGCACGTCGAAACGCCGTGGCCGATCAGTTCTTTTTCACCCGCCAGACCCAACAGGCGCGCAGAGGCCCCGGCGGCGACGATCAAAGCTCGCGCTTCGTAGGTATCTTTTCCGGCGATGATCTTGAACGGACGCTTGCTGACGTCCACTTCGGTTACGGCGCCGGCTTTGAACTCCGCGCCGAATTTTTGCGCCTGCTTGCGCATGTTTTCGATGAGCTGCGGTCCCATGATGCCGTCCGGGAATCCCGGATAATTCTCAACATGCGTGGTGAGGGAAAGCTGTCCGCCAGGCTCGTGTCCGTCCAGGACGAGCGGTTTCAGGTTCGCGCGCGCAGCGTAGATCGCAGCTGTGAGACCGGCGCAGCCGCTGCCGATGATGAGGACGTTGTGCATTCGATTATTCTCCATGTATTAGATTCAGCACAGCGCGCGCCGGATACAACGCGGCCCCGTATTGTAGCATTCCCTCGCGTGTGATCCGGAATCTGGGAGCCAAATTGGAGAGGCCTTTTTTCGCAGGCAGCATTGACCCGCGCGAACGGCCGCCGCTATAGTCCTAGGAAAGTTCAGGTTGCCCCAAGGAGAGTGTCACGATGGATCCCCGCTACCCGATTGGAAAATTTGAAATGCCCGCGCAAGTGACTCCGGCCCGGCGTCAGCAGGCGATTGACGAAATTGCTTCCACACCGGCCAAAATGCGGGCCGCAGCCAAGGGCTTGAGCAATTCGCAGCTTGATACACCGTACCGCGAAGGGGGCTGGACAGTGCGCCAGGTCGTGCATCATGTTCCGGACAGCCACCTGAATGCTTTCGTGCGGTTGAAACTGGCGCTCACCGAGGAAAAACCGACTATCAAGCCCTACAACGAAGCGGCATGGGCCGAGCTGGCCGACTCAAAATCCACACCCATCGAAGCTTCGCAAACGCTGCTGGATTCGGTACATACCAGGTTTGTCGAGCTATGGCGTTCGTTGAAGCCCGAACATTTCGCACGGATTCTCGTCCACCCCGAACATGGCGAGCGCACCGTGGACTGGCTGCTCTTCCTCTACGAGTGGCACGGCAAGCATCACACCGCGCATATCACCGAACTTCGCAAGCAAAAGGGCTGGTGAAAGGGCAAAGTGGCGCGCTACGCTCCGGCTCGTGTACGATAATCTGGCGCAAAAGGAGAAAGCATGAGCCGAGCGGCAGGAACCTACGCTATTTTTGAGACTTCCCAGGGAAACATTGTGGTGCGCTTGCTTGAAAACGAGGCGCCCAAGACGGTTGCGAATTTCGTCGGGCTTGCCGAAGGCACAAAAGAATTCACCAACGAAAAGACCGGCCAGAAGGAAAAGAAACCGTTCTACGACGGATTGATTTTCCATCGCGTGATTCCGCAATTCATGATTCAAGGCGGCTGCCCGCACGGCAGCGGGATGGGCGGACCGGGCTACAAGTTTGCGGACGAATTCCACCCTTCACTGAAACATTCGAAGGCTGGAAAGCTCTCCATGGCCAACTCCGGGCCAGGAACCAATGGAAGCCAGTTTTTTCTCACCGTGGCGGCAACGCCATGGCTGGACAACAAGCACACGATTTTCGGCGAAATCGTCGAAGGCCAGGATGTAGCGGACAAGATCTCGAATTTGCCGCGCGATTCGAACGACCGCCCGAAGACGCCTGTGTCTATCAAGAAACTGCGCATCGAACGCGTCGCGTAATTGGACGCTATAGCCATGCTCACGCCCGAGCGCTTATTCCGGCTCATGATCGAATTGATTTTCATCCTGCTGGGATTGCTGGTGATCGGGCTGGGTTTGGCGCGGCGAATCCATGTTGACCGGCACGGCGCGGCCTGGCTGATTCTCAGCGTGGCACTGATCGTCTGGGGCTTGCGAGCGCTCTATAGTCCGGGCCAGTGGTGGCTGCGCTGGCAAAACTGGACGCGGGGCTTGTCCCTCGCACTTCTGGGCGTGCTCATGCTCGTGATTTCGCGCGTCCCATTCCTCTGGGTAGGTCCGATGCTGGCGGCCGGCGGCGGCGTGCTCGTGCTGCGCGGCATGATGGCTTCGTACCTCATCTTGCGACCACGTTAAGAGAGTCCCCCCAGGAGACCGTGGAGATAGATTCAACCACCTTCTCGCCTTTCCTTCTCTTCTGCTTCGACTATAATCCGCGTAACAGACAGCCCCTCCCAGAGCCTCGGAATCCGCCTGGGGCCGTCGAATGTCTCATCGAGAGATAAGGAGAACGCCGGTGCTGAAAGAGTTCAAGGAATTCGCGATGCGTGGCAACGTAATGGATTTGGCGGTGGGGGTGATTATCGGTGCGGCTTTTGGAAAGATTGTCTCGTCGCTGGTAGATGACGTGATCATGCCACCGATCGGCCAGTTGCTGGGCCACGTCGATTTTTCCGGGTTGTTCATCAACTTGAGCGGCACGCATTATGATTCGATCAAGACGGCCAAGGCCGCGACTCCGCCGGCCGCAACGCTTAATTACGGGCTTTTCATCAATAGCGTGATTAATTTCCTGATTGTCGCGTTCGTGGTTT
>Ga0137394_10004794_pt1 | contig 10291 bp, 8 predicted proteins | sample czobulk116metaG_FD_108278 | JGI IMG/M metagenome (GOLD analysis project Ga0137394, IMG submission 108278) | Vadose zone soil microbial communities from Angelo Coast Range Reserve, California, USA - czobulk1.16 metaG | ecosystem: Environmental > Terrestrial > Soil > Vadose zone | place: USA... | reverse complement strand
TCGGCTGCGCCGGTCGCTGATGCTGCCACTGTGGGAAGTAACACCGGCGTTACTACGAATCCCAGTGTTGCTCAAACGGCGACGGCTACCAGGAAAACTCCTGCGACGCAGGCCGCTGAAGAGGAATTGGCTGCCTTTGTACCCGCGCCAAAGTCGCTGGTGAGCAATCAATCAGCGTCGGAGGTTGCCGCCATTAATACGAATGTCGACAGTGGCGCGCATGCCGTGCTTACAAGTTTGTCGAAGCCGGTTGAGACAGCAGTCAGTTTGGTCAGCAGTCCGTCCAGAACGGCCCAAATCTCCTTAAACGCCGGCGATGAGCCGCTGAGAGTCGGCGAAAAACGGTGGTTCACAGTTAAGTTGAATTCGGCTACCTCGCTGGCCCTGGCAACGCTTGCTTTACGGTTTGACCCTAAGGTAGTGAAAGTGCGAGCGGTGTCAGCGGGCACGCTTCTGGCAAGAGTCAAAGAGGGCAAAGAACCAGGTGTGAGCCTTACTCAATCGATCGACGAGACGGGGTCCTGTCTCGTGTCCATCTCAAATCTCAATAGCATAGCGTCTATCAAGGGCGAGGGCGTACTCCTCTTCATTGAGGTGGAAGCGCTGGCCCCGGGCGATGCTGGAATAATTTTCGATAAAGACGCGATGCATTTTGTAGCGACGGACGCCCGCGATGTTGGAGTCGAAGTGTCGCCGGTTCGCGCTACGGTAAAGCAGTAAGATGGTGAGTTACCTGCAAGATCTAAGTCTGACCGAACCAGAACGCGGCGATGAGGTGAAAGCTGTAAAGCTTCCCGGTCGCCGCGTAACTACGTCACGCTCGTTTTCAGCGCGGACATTTGGTTTAAGTCAGGTCCATGGATTCACGCTAATTGAGCTGGTAATCACTATCACAGTCTTGACGATTCTTACGCTCGGTGTTCTTCCACTTGTCAAAATCTCCGTCAAACGCCAGAAGGAACAACAGCTACGTCTCGTGTTGCGCGAGATGCGCGCGGCCATTGATGACTTTCATCGCGATACGATCGACATGCAGTGTCAGGGAGCCACCAGCATCACGGGTCAACCTCCGCAACAAAACCCTAACGCATACGTTGACCCTCGCAGCAAAGTGAAAATTTCTGATTGCACAATTTTCGGCGTCGACAACCCCGATAAGTATCCGCCGGACCTGTTGACCCTGGTGAATGGAGTTAATGTCATACCCCGTATGGGCCTCGCCGGTGGAAGGGGCGATATTAACGTCGATGCTACGAAGGTCGGAGGGGAATTAGCGACCAAAAAGAAAGTCTACCTGCGGGGTCTTCCGATAGATCCGATGACGGGAGAAGCCGACTGGGATTTCCGCTCCTGCTACGATTCGCCCGATGCGGGCTCATGGGGTGGCGAAAATGTTTTTGACGTTCGCTCGAAGTCGAAGGAAACGGCTCTAAATGGTGAAAAATATAGTGACTGGTAAAAGACAGTGGGCAGCAGGCAGTGGGCAGTGGGCAGCCGCTAAGAGACGGCAGTTCCGATCTCTGCCCACTGCCCAGCGCCTGCTGTTAGCTGTTGTTGGCTTTACGCTGCTGGAGCTGATGATTGTGATCACGGTCATCATTATTCTTGCCGCCATCGCACTACCGCAGTATCAAAGAACGATCATGGCTACGCGTGAAGCGGTCTTGCGCGATGATCTTTACAAGATGCGTTCGTTGCTCGATCAGTACGCGGCTGACAAACAAAAGCTGCCCCAGTCGCTTGATGATCTGGTTAGCGCGGGCTACATGCGCGAGCTGCCCGTAGATCCGATCACGGGACAAAAGGATTGGACCGTAACCACCGGCGAAGACGTGAATTCGAGCTCCAGCGAGCAGGGTGTTACCAATGTTCACAGCGCCTCTCCCGATACTTCATCGGAGGGAACGCCCTATTCCGAATGGTGATTGCGGAATGCGGATTTCGGAATCCGCAATCCGCAATCTTCAATCCGAAATTTTCTAATGGCAAACCCTCTTTCCAAACTAATAAACCCCTGGTATCCCTCGACAGCAGTTGGCTTTGAAAAGGGGATAGCCACCATGGTCCAACTGGATCGTGGACGGGGAACCTCCCCCCGTCTCCGACGAGCGGCAACGATTGACCTGCCGGAATCGCTGATTCGTCCGAGCTTCGACGAGCCAAACATCTCAAACCCTTCCGAATTGAAGGCCGTTCTCACTGAATTAGCGACGAGCTCAGGACTTCTTCAACAGAAACGATGGTCAGTGGCTCTGCCGGATGCGACCAGTCGCAGCCTGATTTTAACTTTGGAGTCGCGGCCGGCTTCGAGTGCCGAGCTTGAGGAAGTGCTTACCTGGAAAATGGAGCGCGGCTTTGGTGGTGCGCTTGCAGAACTTTCGGTTTCCCGGGAGCGTCTTCCGGCGGACACACAGGGAAGAGATCGTTATCTCGTAGTAGCTACGCGTGCTTCCATTCTGGCCGAATTTGAAAACGTTTTGGCTTCTCTCGGCTGGCGCGCCGGCTTAATCCTGCCGCGCCACATCGGAGAAGGACAATGGTTGACGATGAATGGCGCCCCCGGGGATGCGTTATTACTTAGTTCATCGGAGAAGGGATTCACCGCTGTGGTGTTTCGCGGCAAACAGCCGTTGATAATCCGCACCGTCACGTGCGAGCCAGACGAATGTGAAGACGAACTCTATCGCCTACTGCTTTTCTATCGTGATCGCCGCGGCGGAGAGGCTGAGCAAATGGGCCACCTGCTTTCCCGTCTGCTTGTGGTCGGTGAGCTATTAGGCAAGGAGCGCGCGGGTGAGATCGTCAACGAGACATTAGGAGCAAACCTGCATTCGCTCAACGCAGAAGACCTGGGTTTGCAACTCGCCACCCGGGAATTGAGCTTTGACGCCATTGCGGCGCCGGCGGGATTGGCAGCTTTGTCGTGGCAATAGAATGTCGAATGGTAAGTGGTGGATTCAACCTCGAAGTGCAAATGAATATTGTTTGTCTCTTCGCCCCATAGGGGCGAGATGTTTATAGCTTGCGGTCCTTTCTTTACTCTTAAGCTCCGTAGGAGCGCAATCGCCTTCGCCTGCCTTGGCAATCGTTCCGCTGCCGGGTTTCGCTCCTAAGGGAGCGAGATCTTTTGGGTGTGCGTTCGTAGCTATAAACATCTCGCTCCTCCTGGAGCGAAAACGAATTCCACTGTTGAACTTGTAAGTTGAATTCACCATCGTGAATCGTGGGAATTACTTAATCTATTCACGATTCACCGTTTTGAAACATCCTTTCTTCCTCAAACGTAGTACCTTGGCATCATGAATACATCTGCTGCATCCCTCAATTCTTTGAGCTTTAGCTCGGCGACTGATCGCGATCTTGTTATTAGCGCCTCCAGGGGTTTGGAGGGCGGTTTTGAGGAGCTCGTCAGGCGCTATCAGCGCCCAATCTCCGCCTACGTTTATCGCATGGTAGGGAATCATGAGTCGGCTCTGGATCTAACTCAGGAGATTTTTATTAAGGTTTACGGATCACTTTCCCGGTATCGGCCTGAGTTTAAATTCTCGACCTGGATCTACAAGATCGCGCATAACGCGGCTATCGACCACTTGCGCCGAAACTTAGGGCGGGAACGATCTCTTATCAATGGGACCGAAAGCGACAATTACGATCTTCCGATTGAGTGCGAAGGTCTTAGCCCGGAACAGCAGAGCGAGCGGGAAGAGCGCCGGGTGGAAATTGAGTCGGTAGTACGTTCACTCCCGACGGCTTATCGCGAGCTAATTGTTTTGCGCCACTCGCAGGATCTTACCTACGAGGAAATTGTCGACGTCACGGGATTACCTTTGGGAACAGTCAAGAATCGCTTGTTTCGCGCTCGCGAAATGATGCGGCAGCAGTTTTTAAACAAAGGCATTACGGGAATCTAGTTGTCAACCTCTGTGTCTACCAGCAATCCAATTTGCGAGACTGAAAAGATTGCCGCCTTCATTGATGGCGACCTGGAGCCTGGCGTGGCTGCCGAACTGGAAGAACACATCAAGCAGTGTAGTCGCTGCACTTCAGAATTGCAGGCACAGCGCATTTTTATGTGCGAACTGGATTCCGCGCTGGCGAGCCGCTTTGAGCTTGCGGTTCCGGAAAACTTTGCCCGGGTGGTCGCGGTCCATGCGGAAAGCGACATGAGGGGAGTGCGCGATTCTAAGGAACACACCAAGGCCTTACGGTTTTGCATAATTCTGGGTTTGGCAGCCTTTGCTTTGCTCGGCGTCGCTTCAAGCAAAGCTGTGATTCTTAGCGTTCGTTCCGTCGCCGGGAAAGTTTTTGGGGTGCTGGGTTTCTTTGCCAGAACCACATTCGATGCCGCATCTGGATTCACAGTAATGTCGAGAGTCGTCAGCCGCGGATTGATCCCGGATTCGCGACTTGCAGGTTTGGCTGGCTTGCTTCTGGTTATTCTCGCAATCGCCGTTCTTTCCCTCCTGATATCACGCTACCACCGAACTCGCTTTATCGAATAAGCGCGGTTCGCATGAACATGTCCACAGCATCAATGGGTTATGGATCCGTCTATCAACCAAGCTACGATCTGCCTCGCCTGGCCTCGCTACGACGCCTGCGCCGAGCCTGCGCGATATTGTTCGCCATGCCACTAATGCTTCTGGCGGCGCAAGCGCAGACCATTTATGAACCCATACCCGGCGACAATCCTTACATTGTTGAAGGTGTCAGCGAAACCATCGTTTACGCTTTGGGCCATTCGCTGAGAATCAACGGCACCGCAAGGAATGGCGCGTTTGCCATGGGGGGCGACGTCATCGTGCAGGGGATAGTGGACGGCGATGTTGCTGCGATCGGCGGCTCGGTGATTCAGCTTGAAGGCGCGCGAATCAATGGCGATGTAATGGTCGTCGGCGGTACCTACCGGCACGCGGACAAAGAGCCGTTGCGCAGTCCCGGAGCGCAGACAATTATCTACACGGGTTACGAGCAGGAGCTGAGAAACCTCATGCGCAACCCAAAAGATCTGCTCGCGCCACATTGGTCTGCCGCGTACATAGGTCTTCGCCTCCTCGCGATACTATTTTGGTTCGTTGTGTCCCTGGCCTTGACTGCGGCAATGCCCGGGACAATCAGCCGCGGAATAACACGCCTGCAATTGACACTTGGTCGGGTGGCCATTGTCGGGGTCGTGGGATCTCTAATAATCGGGCCTGGTGTCATTTTGAGCCTGCGCTTCCTCCCTTACGCAGTCAGTCTCCTGGTTGGCCTGATGGCGCTTCTGTTGATTGTGGTCGCATTGTTGTTTGGCCGTGTAATCATTTGCGCGGCGACGGGGCGCTGGTTGCAACGAAAGTTATTGAAGAACGGCAGTAAGTCAGAGGCGGTGGCCCTCCTGCTTGGCACCACGTTCTGGATTACACTTTCGTCGTTGCCCTATATTTGGCCCCTCGTTGTTGCGGTCGTTCTGGTGACCAGCCTGGGCCTTGCCTTGACGGCAAGGTATCGAGTTGGCTGGCGTCGACAGGAAAGCTAAGAACATCGAATTTCAGGTCTAAAAAGTCAAAAAATTCAGACGAATCGCGTTGCTCATGCATCCAAAGCTTTTTCCGATAGATTCGGCTCGCTGATTTGTGCAACTTTATCGAACACCTGGCGTGGGGATTACAGCAGATGCACGTCCGGATAACCATATAAACAAGCAACTTAACCAGAACATTCGTGGCGTGCGAAGCGTAACAGACAGGGACAGCCAGGGAAATCCAAAGCAATAATCCAGGATTCAATAAAGCGACCGTTCACGGTGTTCTCGTAAAACAACAGGAGGCGTAATGAAAGCGCTTTTTCTCGCCATCGCGCTTGTACTTGTATTAGTACCAGCCGGTTCCAGTGCTTCCGCACAAACAACAACATCAGCCCAGCCACAGGCAGGCGATCCTGGCATCACGCCCAACGGCGCCATCGGAGAGGTTAAAGTAATTGACTCTCCCGCCAGGCAGATGATCCTTAAGACCGACGCCGGTACTCTGGTCACAGTCGCTCTTGGCGATAAGACCGTATACATGCGCCTGGCACCCGGGGAAAAGACCCTGACGAACGCCACGAAGATCGCATTTACTGACGTGGGCGAAGGAGATCGTGTTTGGGCGCGAGGAAAGGTGGCGGACGATCACAAGTCCGTCCCGGCTACCGCTCTAATTGTAATGAACAAGGTGGATATTGCTAAAAAGCAGGAGCTGGAGCGAGCCGAATGGAAGAAAAGAGGCGTCCTCGGCATCATCACCGCCGTCAAGCTTGAGACTAAGGAAATAACCATATCCAGCCGGTCTATGGCCGGACAGCAAGCCATAGTTATCCCAGTTTCGGAAAAGGTCGAGGTGCGGCGATACGCGCCAGACTCGATCAAGTTTGCTGATGCGAAGGTGGCGAAATTTGATGAGCTAAAAGTGGGCGACCAGGTTCGGGCGCTGGGAGATCGTAGCGCAGACGGTACTGCTTTTACCGCTGAAAAAGTTGTAACCGGTTCCTTCAGAATGGTGTCTGGTGTAGTGACAGCGATAGATGCTGCCACCGGCGAAGTCAAAATCAATGACGTCCAAACAAAGCAACCGCTGACGATTGTCGTTAAGCAGGACGCGGTTTTGCGGAAGTTTCCCCCAATGGGTGAAATGGGCGGCATGATGATGGGTCGAGGCGGTCCGGGTGCAAATGGGGCTCCGGCCGGTCAAAACCCATCGAGCGGAGAAGCGGGGAACAGGCCGCAAACAGGTGGTGGACAGGGAGGTCCTGGCGGACGTGGTCCGGGTTCCGGTGGCCCTCCCGGAACTGGCGGTCCGGGTGGCGGAATGCGCATGGGCGGCGGAATGAATATTCAGGACCTGATCGAACGGTTGCCCATTATCACCATTGCCGACGTAAAGGTTGGCGACACAATAATTGTCTCCAGTACCAAGGGTGCGGACCCGGCGCGTTTGACAGCGATTAGTCTGATATCGGGAGCAGATACGCTTCTTGCCATGCTTGCCGCGAGGCAACCACAGACAGGCGGACAAGCTGCGCCGAATCCGGCATCCGGTCTGGGTGCTGTTCAATTTGGCATTGGTTTGCCATAAGTAGAAATCTCGTCAGAACCCGGCCCGGGTTTATCAGAAGTTATTTTCGAAACCGATAGGTCTTAATCGAAACCGATAGGTCTTAATTATGAACGTCTCCACAAAGTTTTCGCGGCAGAGTTTGGGCATCGCCTTGATTGTTGTTTTGTCAGCGGTGTTCGTGTTTGGACAACAGGCCCGAGGAACATTGCGCGGTGTCATCAAGGACGAATTGGGCGCGACGATTGTCGGGGCAAGTGTGACAATCACCGACCCGAGCGGTGTGGAAAAAACCACCACCACCAATGGCGAAGGAGCATACGTCTTTAACGGGCTGGCGCCGGGAAAGTATCTGGTGCGTGCGTCTGCGCAGGGCTTTGCCGTCTCTGATGAATCCGAGGTTGACCTCAAAGCTGGTCAACGCGGCACATTGGATCTTACGCTGAAGGTCACGATTGAAGAGCAAAAGGTGACCATCGCAGCGGAAACGCCTATCAGCACAGAATCAACCAATAACGCCAACCAGACCCTCATCACAGGCAAGGACCTGGATGCGTTGCCCGACGATCCAGATGAATTGGCCGCGGCCTTGCAGGCCCTGGCTGGTCCGTCCATGGGTCCAAACGGCGGTCAGATCTTCGTGGACGGCTTCTCGGGCGGACAGATGCCATCGAAGAATTCGATTCGCGAGATTCGTATCAACCAGAATCCATTCTCGGCTGAAAATTCAGAGGCTTCGGGTCGTATAGAGATTCTTACACGGCCGGGTACCGACAAGCTTCGCGGCAGTGCATCCTTTAGTTTCGAGGACGAGAGCTTTAATTCTCGCAATCCTTTCTCCAGTAGCCGCACGCCGTACCAGGTACGAAGCTACAGTGGCAATCTGGGTGGTCCACTGGTACAGAAGAAAGCCTCCTTCTTTGTGGACTTCGATCGGCGCGAGACTGACGACAACGAGTTGGTGAAGGTCACCATACTGGATGCGAACCTGAATCGGTTGGACCAGGGCTACGGGGTTGTGGTGCCGCGCCGCAACCTGGGTTTCGGTCCGCGTATCGACTATCAACTCAATGCAAACAACACTTTGGTGGCGCGCTATAACTACAACCGCTTCAGAGTGGAGAACTCCGGCGTGGGCGGTTTCTCCCTCCCGGAGCGTGCCTATAACACGTTTTCGACGTCGCACAGTCTAACGCTGACTGAGACCGCCGTGCTCAATCCCTCGATGATTAGTGAGACCCGGTTTCAGTACTCCAAAAATAAGAACGAGAGCTTCGGCGACAACACCATTCCGGTTCTCAATGTGAGCGGAGCTTTTATTAGTGGTGGTTCACAAGTAGGGCACGCTCTCAGCAGTAATAGCCGGTGGGAACTACAAAACTTCCTGGCCTGGCAGAAGGGCGCTCACGCGCTTAAGTTTGGCGGTAAGGTGCGCGGAGTGAGCATTTCAGACAGCAACTCAGGCAACTTCGGCGGCACCTATGTTTTCAGCGGCGGTTTTGTTCCGACGCTGGATGCCAACAACAACCCTATTCCCAGCCAGCCAGTATTTGTAGACAGTCTCGAGCGATACCGTCGTACCCTGCTGGGACAGCAGCTCGGTCGCACGCCCACGCAGATCCGCGCGATGGGCGGGGGTTCTTCTCAATTCAGTATTTCCAGCGGGAATCCTGACGCCAGTGTGAGCCAGGTGGACGTCGGATTTTATGCTCAGGACGACTGGCGTTTTCGACCCAATCTTACTTTTGGCCTGGGGCTCCGTTACGAGAATCAAACGAACATCAAGAGCAGCTACAACTTTGCGCCGCGAGTATTCATGGCATGGTCTCCTGGCGCAGCAAATTCAACGCGACCGCCCAGCATGGTGATCAGAGCTGGCGCGGGAGTCTTCTATAATCGGTTTAACGAAAGCAATACCCTCAACGTGAGCCGGTTCAATGCTACAACCCAGCAACAGTACTTCGTCACTGAGCGGCCAGTGTATGAAACTGTAAATGGTAACCTAACGTTCGTACCGCCTCTGCTGCCGAGTCCCCTTGACGCTTTTCCAAATATACCTCCGGATGCGATCCTGACCACTTCGCCCCGCTTGATTACCTGGCGAGTAGCCGATGATTTGCAAGCGCCTGCAGTCTATGTTGCCGGGGTCCAGGTCGAGCGGCAGTTGCCCTACCGCTTCACAATGTTCACCGGTTTCTACTCGGTTCACATTAACCATGTGATTCGGGCTCGCGATATCAATGCTCCCTTGCCGGGTTCTATTACCGTGCTGAACCCGAATGGCACACGGCCTCTGGGCAACATTGGCGACGTCTATCAATACGAGTCGAGTGGCCGATTTGATCAGAACCAGTGGTTCATCGGCTTCAACAATCGATTCAACCGGACCATCCAGTTTTCAGCGAACTACTCTCTAAGTAAAACCAAGAACGATACCGACGGCCAGGGCGGTGGTATGTTTCCCGTCAACTCCTATGATTTCACGGGAGAATATGGCCGCGCTGGCTTCGATGTCCGGCACCGCTTCAGTTTCTTTGGAACGATAAACCTGCCGTGGCAAGTAAGCGTGAACCCATTGGTCAACTACTTTTCGGGACGGCCTTTCAACATCACCACAGGTCAGGATACGAATTTTGACCGCCAGTTCACTGAACGGCCGTCGTTCGCGCCGGCAGGTGTCGATTGCAACCACCCGGCCGCTAACATCATTTGTACACCCTTTGGTAACTTCAATCGCAATCCGAGTCCGGGCGAGGCGCTTATCCCGCGCAATTTTGGTCAAGGTCCAAGCTTCCTCGGGGTCAACATGCGCATAAGTAAGACGTGGAGTTTTGGCAGCACAGCTGCAAGTCGTGCGGCCAGCCAGAATGCCAAGAGCAAACAGGAAACTGCTCAGGCGACTGATGCGGCTCGGGGCGGCGGCAGAGGCGACGGTCCAGGCGGCATTCCACGCATCCCAGGTGGTGAGGGCGGCGGCGGGGGCGGACCTCGTGGCGGTGGTGGAGGCGATGGTGGCCGTGGCGGCGGTGGTGGCGGTAGTGGCCGCGGCGGTGGTGGCATGGGCGGCATTGGTGTTCCCGGAGGTGGTGGCGCGGAGGCGAAGCGCTACACAATGCAGTTTTCGGTGAACTTCCAGAACATTTTGAACCATGTGAATCTTTCAAATCCTGTAGGAAATCTGTCTTCACCCTCATTTGGTCAGAGCTTGTCGCTCGCGA
>Ga0137394_10004793_pt1 | contig 10291 bp, 8 predicted proteins | sample czobulk116metaG_FD_108278 | JGI IMG/M metagenome (GOLD analysis project Ga0137394, IMG submission 108278) | Vadose zone soil microbial communities from Angelo Coast Range Reserve, California, USA - czobulk1.16 metaG | ecosystem: Environmental > Terrestrial > Soil > Vadose zone | place: USA... | reverse complement strand
GGCGAATTCCGGAGCTCCCGATCTACGTCGACAGCCCGCTCGCGGCGGAGATCCTGATCGCGGTGGGGCGCCATCCCGAGGTGTTCGACGAGGAGACCACCGATGCGATCCAGAAGGGGCAGGATCCGCTGGGCATGCGCCGCATCACGCTCGTGCGCGATGCGGAGGACTCGAAGAAGCTGAACGAGAAGCCGGGCACCTTCATCACGATCGCCGCATCGGGGATGTGCGAAGCGGGAAGGATCCTGCATCACCTGAAGCACACCGTGTCCGATCCGCGCCACACCATCGTCATCGTGGGCTACCAGGCGGACGGGACCCTGGGCCGCCGCCTCGTCGAGCACCAGCCCGAGGTGCGCATCTTCGGAGAGCCCTTTCCGCTCCACGCCACGGTCGAGGTTCTGAACGGATTCAGCGCGCACGCGGATCACCCGGCGCTGGTGGCCCAGGTGAAGTCGTGCGGGGCGGCGAAGGGGTGCGCGGTGGTCCACGCGGATCCGGAGCGGGCGGAGGCGCTGCGCGCCGCGATCGCCCCGCTGACCCCGACCCGGATTCCCTCGGAGGGGGACGTGTGGGAGCTCCGATGATCCGTGCCATGAGCCGCGCGCCGCGCGCGGGATTCCGGGTAGGGGACCGCGTGCATCACAAGGAGTTCGGCGAAGGTCTCATCGTCGAGGTGCGGGAGCGCGACGGGTTCGAGGTGCTGGAGATCGCCTTTCCGGACGGAATCAGGAGATTGACCTCGCTCTATCCGCTCGAGACCGCGCGAGGGCAAGGCCGCCCGCGCCCGGGGCAGGGAAGCCAGGCGGCCGCGCCCTCGGCTTCGGAGGCGGCGGCAGCGCCGTTGTCGGGCGGGCTGGCGGTCCCCGCGCGAAGCCAGTTCCGCGTGGCGGGCGGATCCGAGGACCTCTTCCAGAGACTCGTCGCGGGCCCCTACGACGATCCGCGCGACTTCGACCTGAGGCTTCGCATCGAGCGGTTCACGCTCCACCGCGGCTTCGACCGGCTCCTCTCCCTCGACCTCCTGCACGACGTGCAGAAGTACGACCACCAGAGCCAGGCGTGCATGAACGTGCTCCGGCGGCTCCGCGGGCGCGCGCTCCTCGCGGACGAGGTGGGCCTGGGGAAGACGATCGAGGCGGGGATCATCCTCAAGGAGTACCTCCTGCGTGGTCTCGTGCAGCGGGCGCTGATCCTCGTGCCCGCGTCTCTGGTCGAGCAGTGGGATCAGGAGCTACGCCGCAAGTTCGATCTGGAGTTCGCGGTCTTGAAGCACGGCACCGCCTGGTGGGAGGAGCCGCTCCTTCTCGCCTCGATGGACACGGCGAAGCTGCTCCGCCACCGCGACAAGGTCGCGGCCGCGTCCTTCGATCTCGTGGTGGTGGACGAGGCGCACCGGCTCAAGAATCAGAAGACGCTGGCCTGGAAATTCCTGGACCGGCTCGCGCCGCGCTACATCCTGCTCCTGACGGCGACGCCCGTGCAGAACGACCTCCACGAGCTCTACAACCTGGTCCAGCTGCTGCGGCCGGGCCTGCTCGGCACGTACCGCACGTTCGGAAGGGAGTTCATGCGCCGCGGAGACAAGCGCATGCCGCAGAACACCAACCGCCTCGCGGCGCTCCTCTCCGAGACGATGATCCGCACGACGCGCGCCAGCACCTCGATCCGGTTCCCACGCCGCGAGGTCTCGAACGTGATGTTCGATCTCTCCGACGCGGAGCGGGAGCTCTACGACAACGTGACCAGGTTCGTGAGAAAGGTGCTCCACGCGCATCGCGAGCCGCGCCGGGGCGCGATCAAGCTCACGCTGCTCACGCTCCAGAAGGAGATGGGCTCGAGCACCTTCGCCGCCATCCCGACCCTGAGCAAGCTCCTGGCGCGGGAGGGGCCGGGGCTCGAGCGCTCCGAGATGGAGGCGCTGCTCCGCCAGGCGCGCGCCATCGAGAGCAACGCCAAGATGGAGGGGATCGCGAAGCTCCTGTCGGGATCGCGCGACAAATTCGTCATCTTCACCCAGTTCCGGGCCACGCTCGAATTCCTGGCCCGATCGCTCCGTCACCTCGGCATGAAGGTGGCGGTGTTCCATGGAGCGCTCACGCTGCGCGAGAAAGAGGCGGCCATCGAGCAGTTCCGCGACCGGGCACGCATCTTGGTGAGCACGGAGGCGGGCGGGGAGGGCCGAAATCTGCAGTTCTGCCACTACCTCGTGAATTACGACCTCCCCTGGAACCCCATGCGGATCGAGCAGCGGATCGGACGCCTCCACCGGCTGGGACAGACCCATGATGTGCGGGTATACAACTTCACGGCCCGGAACACGGTCGAGGCCTACGTGCTCCAGATCGTTCACGAGAAGATCAACATGTTCAAGACCGTGATCGGGGATCTGGACATGGTCCTCGGGCCCTACGCGGAGGCCGGGTCCTTCGAGGACGAGGTGTTCCGGATCTGGGCCGCGGCCAAGGGAGAGCGCGACCTCGACCGCGAGTTCGGGAAGCTGGGGACGGCGCTCCTGGTGGGACGGAAACGCTACGAAGCCGTCGAGGAGCTGGATCGGAAGCTCCTCGACGAGGTGGATCAGAATGGGTCGACGTAGATCGGACCGCCGCCGCGCGGAGCTGCCGGAGATTCTCGCGACGGTGCTGGAGCACCGAGGCGCCACGGTGTCCCGGAACGGAATGATCTGGGAAGCCGACCTGACGCCCGAGCTCAGCACCTCGCTCGGCGTGAATCGTGTGCGCCTCGTCGCCGCTCCCGCGGGGCGCGCGGCGCGGGGAGCCGAGATGGACGCCGCGATGACGGAGCGGATCCTCCTCCTGGGCCGCTCGCACGGGCAGGTCACCATGCTCGTGGCGCCCACGTCGCCCTCGAAGGAGGGCGCCTCGTCGCCGCCGCGGATCTGGGCACGGCTCCACTGGCGCATCCGCTACGGAAGCGACGAGATTCCCGAGGAGCTCCTGGTTCAGGAGCTTCCCGTGGGGAGCGCCATGGGAATGCGCATTCCCAAGGAATCGCTCTTCCGCGCCGCGACGCCCGGGGAGATCGAGCGGCTGCCCCGGCCCGATTCCGAAGCACTGGACTCGACCTGGACCCGGGCGCTCCGCCTCCTGGAAGGCCGCGCGCGGCGGAAGCTCCGGCCGCACGAAGACCGCGCGCGGCGCGAGCTTCATCGCGAGATGCGGACGCTCAGCAGCCACTATCGCTCGCTCATCGCGGAGGAGCGCGCCGGGCGCGCCCGCCGTCCCGAGGACCGGGAGGCCGGGCGCATGCTGCAGCTCAAGGAGGACTGGGAGCGGAAGCTGGTCCAGGTGATTCGCCAGCGCGCCTTCGAGACGGAGGCGACCCTGGTGGCCGCGGCGCTCCTCTACGGCGTTTGACAGACTCGATGGAGCGGGGTAGACTCGCCCGCTCGTACTTCCCACGGAGAGATGGATGACCACGCGTCTCGTGAAGCACCAGAAGCTGACCAAACGGCAGATCAAGGAAGATCCCCTCGTGACCGCGGCGTTTCGCGGCACGCAATTATGGGAGGAGCACGGAAGCCGGATCCTGCTCGGGCTCGGGGCCGTCGTGCTGGTGGTCCTGCTCGTGTTCTTCATTGCACGCACCCGCGCCCAATCCGAAGCGCGCGCCGAAGGAGATCTCTTCCGCGCGGAGATTTCGGTGGGGCAGGCGGATTACGCCACCGCCATGCAGATGCTGAAGGAGATCGTGGACTCGGCTCCCGGAACCCGGGCCGCCACGAAGGCCATGATGTACCTCGGCGACGTCAATGCGGGCGAAGGGAAGCCGGCCGAGGCGGTCAGCTGGTACCGCCGCGCGCTCGCCAAGGCGGGAGGAGACGAGGATCTCAAGACCGCCTCCCTCCACGGCCTTGCCGCGGCCCTCGAGGACCGGGGCGACTTCACCCAGGCCGCATCGACCTACGCGGACCTGGCGAAGATGGCCAAGACCGACAATCAGAGGGGACGCGCGATGCTCGGCCAGGCCCGCTCCCTGGCGAAGGCGGGCCAGACGCAGAAGGCGATCGAGGTCTACAAGGCGGTCCAGCACCTCCCCGTCGTCGACCAGACCCTCATCAACGCCGCGGGCGTCGGAATGGGCGAGATTTCCGCATCGGGCCAGACGCCGGGCGCCGGCGCGACGACCCACCCGCCTTCGACCCCGACCCCCTAGATCCACCGCCGTCATGGCGGAACCCGTCCTGCTCGCGCTGGTGTGGCACATGCACCAGCCGTCCTACCGAGACGCGCTCACGGGACGGATGCTCCTTCCGTGGACCCGCCTTCACGCGACGAAGGACTACGGGGACATGGTGTCCGTGCTCCGGCGCCATCCTCGCGTCCACGCCACGTTCAACCTGACCCCCGTCCTGCTCGATCAGCTCGAGGCGATCGCCGCGGGCGAATCGGACGCGTTCCTGGATCTGGCGAGAAAGCGGGCGGAAGATCTCACGCTCGAGGAGCAGCGGTTTCTCGGGCGCCATTTCTTCAGCGTGAATCCCGCGAGAATGCTCGAGCCCTATCCTCGCTACCGGGAGCTTCGCGCGCGCGCGGTCGCGGCGGCGGGAGGGCCTCGCGCTCCTCGCGACGGACGCCTGACGCCGGAGGAGATCCGGGACCTCCAGACCTGGTTCCATCTCGTGTGGGTGGATCCCGAGTATCGGGACCAGGAACCCGTCCGGTCGCTCTTCAAGAAGGGCAGGGGATTCACCGAGGAGGAGAAGCGCTCGCTCCTGGACTGGGGCGTGGCGCTGGCGTCGCGGGTCATCGAGATCTACCGGGACGGGGAGCACTCGGGACAGATCGAGATCTCCACCTCGGCTTACCACCATCCCATCCTTCCGCTTCTCGTCACCACCGATGCGCCGCGCGAGGTCTCGCCCACGATCGCGCTCCCGCACCCGCCCTACAGCGCGCCCGAGGATGCCGCGGCCCAGCTGAGCCGCGCGCGGGAAGGACACGCGCGCCGCTTCGGAGGGGAGCCGCGAGGCACGTGGCCGCCGGAAGGTTCCGTGAGCCAGGACGCGCTCGCGCTCGTACAGGAGGCGGGATTCTCGTGGTGCGCGTCCGACGAGACCGTGCTGGCGCGCGCGCTTGGCCGTGAGGGGCCCGGCGGCGACGGATGGGCGGGCGCGCTCTGCCGGCCCTATCGCGTGGAGACCGGGAAGGGCCCGCTTTCGATGCTCTTCCGCGAGCGCGCGCTCTCGGATCGAATCGGATTCCTGTACGCGTCGTGGGAGCCCGAGCGGGCGGCGGAGGACTTCGTGAACCGCGTGCGTGATTTCGGCGGCCGCGCCCGCCAGGAAGGAAGCGCCAATCCGATCGTCACCGTGATCCTGGATGGCGAGAACTGCTGGGAATCCTACGACGAGGACGGGCGCCCGTTTCTCGAAGCGCTCTACCGGCGGCTGGGCGAAGGGAACGGAGTCGAAGCCGTCACGGTCGGGGAGGCGCTCCAGCGCGCCCCCGCAAAGGACGTCCTGCCTCACGTCCCCGTCGGATCCTGGATCGCGCCGGATCTCTCGGTCTGGGTGGGACACGCCGAGAAGAACCGCGCGTGGTCGGAGATCCGGCGTCTGCGCGAGCGCTTCTCCGCCGCGGACCGGAACGGATCCGCGCCCGCCCCGCGCCTGAAGAGTGCCTACGACGAGATCCTTCTCGCGGAGGCCAGCGATTGGTTCTGGTGGTACGGCGACGACCATCAGAGCGCGCACAAGGACGAGTTCGACGCGCTCTTCCGCTCGCACCTGATCCGGGGGTACAACCTGCTGGGTCTGCCGGCGCCGCCGACCGTCCGGAGAAGCCTTCGCGGCGCGCCGCCGGACGCCGAGGATGCGGAGCACGTTCCCTACATCACCCCGGCGGTGGACGGGCGAGATACCCACTTCTACGAATGGAGGAACGCGGAGCTCTTCGACGCGGCCTCGGTGCAGGGGGCGGACCACAAGTCGACGCTCCTCATGAGGCGGGTCCTCTTCGGGCTGAACGTGCGCGATCTCTTCGTGCGGGTGGACGGCCTCGGAGCGCGCGCCGATTCGTCACGCGCCATCCGACTCCGGTTCACAGAGCCGCGCCGCGCGGAAGCGCGCGTTCCGGTGGCGAGCGGCGGGCGAGGGGCTCTCGAATGGACGGGCGAAGGCTCGGGTGCCGGCTCGACGGGCGATGCGGGGGAGTACGCGATCGGCACCGTGGTCGAGATCCGCGTTCCGCTCGCGCGCCTGGGGGCGGGACCGGGGGCCGTCCTCCAGTGGTCCCTTCAGCTCGAGGAAGCCGGGGAGGTCGCGGAGGTGATTCCGAGGGCCGGCGAGCTCCGGACACCCACGCTCGAGCCGGACTTCGAAGCCCGAAACTGGTCGGCCACCTAGCGTGAGGCCCGGGGCGCGGCTCCTTGACGCTCCCCGCCACGCGTGCTATTCCTGCCACGTGTCGTCCGCGTCGCCATACGATTCGATCGCACCCGAGGACGTCGAGCGCGGGCGGCTTCTCGCCGCGGTTGCCTACCTTCCCATGCTCTGCTTCCTCGGACTGCTCGGGGCGCCCGAGAACGCGTTCATCGGATTCCACGCGCGCCAGGGCTTCCTGCTCTTCATGGTCGAGATGGTGCTGGTGGTCTTCTTTTGGATCTATGACGTCACCATCGGGCAGATCCCGTACGTGGGCCCCTTCGTCGGATACGTCGTGAAGTTCCTCGTGTGGACCTCGATCCTGTGCGTGACTGCGTACTGCGCGGCGAAGGCCGCGGGCGGCGAGATGGTGAGGCTGCCGTATCTGGGCGATCAGATCGAGCGGGTTCCATTCTGATGTCCACCGCGACCGAGAAGCGCTTCTGGCTGCTGCGCCGGCTGTCGAAGGTGATGAGCGTTGGCGCGTGGGTCGTTCTGGTGATCGTTCTCCTGGTCACGCCGGTCGGATTCGCGCGGGCCATCATCGCGGGCGCGCCGGAAGAGTTCATGCAATGGCTCGGCTACGCGGTGTCGGGGCTCGCCATCTTCATCACGCTTCTGTTCCAGGCGCAGATGATCCAGGTCCTGCTCGCGATCGAGGAGAATACGAAGCAGACCGCCTACGTCCTCGAGAAGCTCACCACGCTGACGCAGCAGGTTCGCGACCGTCTGGGCGAAGCGGCCGCCGATCGCAGGGATCCGGACCTTCCGGGTGGAGTAGACCCCCGATTCCCATAGTTGAAGTGGCTTTCGAGGCCCTGGGCTCGTCAAGTGTTTGTCGTAGAAGAGTTATTATGTCAACTACGATCCGGAGGGAGATTGGGCTGCAAGGCCGGATCGCAGTTGTCATAATCTCCTGTGGTTCCCCACCACGCCGGTTCTGGGAGTCCCAAACAGGTGCGCAGGTCCTTCTTTGGTTTCCTTATCGGGTGTTCGTTCCTGAGCGGTTGCGCCGGCTCTCGCTTGCCGGCTTCGGAGATCGCTAGAGAGACGGGCAGCATTTCGGGACGAGTCACAAATAGCGTCGGGCGGCCGCTGTCCTTTGCCAGCCTCCTTCTACTCGGCACTCATTTGGGGTCGCTCGCAGACTCCTCAGGCCACTACACAATGCTCAAGGTTCCGGTCGGAACGTACAGGATTTCGGCGCGAAGGCTTGGATACGACCGTCCTGAACGAACGGTCCCCGTGCGAGCTGGTGAAGAGGCGATAGCGAACTTTACGTTGCACGAGCGCCTCGTACGAACGTACGTGGATCCTATTGTGAATGGTTCTGTTGTCGTCGCTGGATTCGACGACTTGACGGTTACGGTGGACCGTGGCGAAGTGTTCATCGGGGGAAATCAGATCTCAGGACCGTATACGCTGTCCGTTATCGACTCCGAACTGGCTGTGAATGGGTATCATCTGTCTCGTACCGTGGTGCCGCCCGATCCGCAGCCTCTCCCAACGAGGCGCGAGTCGCTCGCCTCGGAAATCCAGACTCTTCAGCACGTGCTTTCGAGCGATGGGGTCGTATTCCTGGCGGGTAGCCTGAGCTACTACGTGCCGGGTTCCTCGGCGGCTCTGTTGCGCGAAACGATTGAACGATCGCGGCGACATCTGCCCCTCACCCAGGAACAAGCGGGCTTGATCGCGCCGGTTCTCGAACAACTTCTGCATCCCTGGCCACTGCGGAAGTCGCCGTGACGCCTGGAGGTAGATCGCGATGGACACGGTCCATCTCCTTGAATTCAACAGCCCAGACAGCGCGTTCTGGTTTGACAGGCCGTGAACTCGAGATTCCTCATTTTGGTCACGCTCACGGTCGGATCCGTGGTCGGAAGCTACGTTCCAACGCTCTGGGGCGCGGGGGTCTTCTCGATGTGGTCGATTCTGCTGGGAGGAATCGGCGGGCTCGTTGGAATCTGGGTCGGATACAAGCTGTCTCGACTCTGAAAGTCTACGAGCCGGCGGTCCGCGCCAGCACCTGGCGGGCGCGCTCCTGTGGGGCACCGATCACCTCCAGCACCTCCACGCCGATCCCCCACCGATCGTTCAGGAGGATATCCCGAAGCTCCTCATGCACGCGTCTTCTCAACTCGGCGTAGTCCGACTCACCAATCTCAACACGATCGGGATGTTCGACGGGCACAAAGACGACGAGGTCGAGCCGCCCCATGGCGCCTCGGACACGCGGCAACCAGGCGTCGACGTCGAATCCCTCGGAATCATCATGGGTGATCAGGTAGGCAAGGATGTCCGCGGGACATCGGTCGAAGATCCGATCCTCCCCCTCCTCGGCCAGAGACTTGATCGATCGCTCCAGCTGAAGCTCGAAATCTTCGAGGGAGGGCATCTCCGCGAATTCCTGCCCTTCCTCCAGGAGAAGGTCGTAGGGCTCGGCGACCGCTGTGTAGGTTGGAAGGGAGCGGAGCAGCTCCTCGACGAGCGTCGTCTTCCCGGTCCGGTGCGCCCCCGAGACTGCGATTCTCAGCTGGGGATGACGACGTTGACCAGCCGTCCCGGCACGATGATGACCTGGGCGACCTTCTTGCCGTCCGCGTAGGAGCGAACCTTGGGGTCGGCCAGGGCGGCTGATTCGATCGTGGCTTTGTCAGCGCCCGCGGGCACCTCGATGCTCGAGCGCACTTTCCCGTTCACCTGAACCACGAGCGAGATCGTGTCGCTTTCCATGGCCTCCTTGGAAGCCGTCGGCCAGCCGGAGGTGAAGATGGATCCGGGGCCGCCGAGCGCCTGCCAGGAGCCCTCGGCGGTGCTGGGGGCCATGGGCGCGAGCAGCCGGGTGCCGATGTGCATCGCCTCGATCACTTCGGGCACCGTCAAATCCCCTTTCGCGTCGCGGAATTCGTCCAGAGCGTTCACGTACTGCATCATCCCGCTCACCGCGGTGTTCAGATGCAGGCGATCCATGTCGGTGACGATCTGGTGCGTGAGCTGGTGGATGCGGCGGCGCAGATCGCGGCGCGGGCCGGACGGGACGAAGTGGCTGAGCGCGCGCTTCACGGTCCCAGGCGATAGCGCCTCAGCTCCTGCTGCCTCAACGACATCCTGCGTCAGCTTCCAGTATCGCTGCAGGAAGCGGAACGCTCCCTCCACACCGCGGTCATTCCACTCGGCGTCCTTCTCGGGCGGCCCGATGAAGAGCGTGTAGAGGCGCACCGTGTCCGTGCCGTAGCGCTCGATCAGGTTGTCCGGCGCGACGGTGTTCTTCTTCGACTTGGACATCTTCACGCCGTTCTTCGTGATCATGCCCTGCGTGAAGAGCCGCTCGAAGGGCTCCGAGAAGGAAATCAGCTTCATGTCGCGGAGCACCTTCACGATGAACCGAGAGTACAGGAGATGCAGGATCGCGTGCTCCACGCCGCCGATGTACTGGTTCACGGGCAGCCATCGATTCACGGCGGGCGTGTCGAACGCCCTCTTGGAATCCTTCGGGCTCAGGAAGCGCAGGAAGTACCAGCTGGAATCGACGAAGGTATCCATGGTGTCGGTCTCGCGCCGCGCGGGACCGCCACACTTCGGGCACTTCGCCTTCAGGAATTTCTCGTTCGTCCGGAGCGGCGACTCCCCCGTCGGCTTGAATTCCACCTGGTCGGGCAGGAGCACCGGCAGCTCCGATTCCGGAACCGGCTGCACGCCGCACTTCTCGCAATAGACGACCGGGATCGGCGCACCCCAGTAGCGCTGCCGGGAGATGAGCCAGTCGCGCAGGCGATAGTTTACACGCGCTTCCCCTGCCCCTTTGGCCTTCAACGCCTCCGTGATCGCGCGCTTCCCCATGGCACTCGGCAGGCCATCGAACTTCCCCGAGTTCACCAGCTCCCCTTCCCCTTCGTATGCCGT
>Ga0137394_10004792_pt1 | contig 10292 bp, 7 predicted proteins | sample czobulk116metaG_FD_108278 | JGI IMG/M metagenome (GOLD analysis project Ga0137394, IMG submission 108278) | Vadose zone soil microbial communities from Angelo Coast Range Reserve, California, USA - czobulk1.16 metaG | ecosystem: Environmental > Terrestrial > Soil > Vadose zone | place: USA... | reverse complement strand
TCCGCAGGTGCGGGACATCAGTAGCGTGAAGGAATGCGAGGAGCTGATCCAGGAGACCCTTGGGCGCTACAACCGAGTGGACGTTCTGGTCAATGCCGCCGCGGTATTGCTGCCCGCCAACATTGACGATGTCGATGAAGCGCTCTGGGATCGCACGCTGGATGTCAACCTCAAGAGCCAGTACTTTCTTTCTCGCGCTGCCTGCCGCCCAATGCAGCGAGCCAGGTGGGGTCGAATCATCAACTTCATTTCTACGGCCGGTATCACTGGTGGAACTCTGCCGGTGTCCGTCTACGGCATCTCGAAAGCCGGCGTAATCGCCATGACCAGGAGCTTTGCCCGCGCATTCGGTCGCGACAACATCCTGGTCAATGCACTCTCGCCCGCCACCCTCCTCTCGCCTCTCTTCCGCCGAGGCATGAGCGACCAGGAGTTGGCGACAGTATCCAAGGAATATCTCGATTCGTGCGTGCTCGGCAGGTGGACTCGCCCGGAGGAGGTGGCCATGTCGGTGGTGTTTCTTGCGAGCGAGATGTCGAGCTGCATAACGGGCCACGTATTGCGCGCGGACTCGGGGGCGGAAGTGCTCCATCCCTGAGCTGCCGGAGAGGGACAGATGAGCAAAGACCGCCGAGACGCGCCGGCCGTGCGCAGTGAGCAGGCATCCCTCCTGGACGAATTGCAGGCGGCAGTCACATCAAAACGCTGGGCGGACGCCGAGACCGCGATGGATACGTTCATCACTGCGCACGAGGCGGTCCACGACGGATATCGAAATGTGATAGCCCGCATTCTCAGCAGCATCCTGAAAACATTCGGACAGGACGCCGTCGAGCAGCAGCGCGAAGCTCATGCCACATGGAACGAGCTCAGTCCCCTAATGGCGCTGCCGCCCAAGGATCTGGTGCAGCGAATCGCCGACGTCAATCACTGGCACATGTCGCGCTTCCGAGTGACGGAGGATGACGAAAAGATCACGTTTCTGCTGCAGCCCTGCGGATCCGGAGGGCGCCTGATCAACGAAGGCCGCTACTACGTCACCGACGAGCGTTCGTACGCCCTGATGCCCCGCGCGAGTCGTTCGACCTTCGGCATGGCGGAATTTCCTGTCTATTGCAATCACTGCTCCGAGATGTCCCGCACGATCCTCAAAGGCGGCGGGCATGGCTGGCTGATAGAAGGGTGGACGCCTGACCATCGCTTTGGAGGCTGCAGGCTGCATGTGTTCAAGACCCTCGCGCACGTCAACGGGGAATTCTTCAGCCGACTGGAGCTTACGCCGCCGACCGAGGCACCTCGGGAGACCAGAGGGCGCTGGTTCTCGGCCGACGAATTAGCGGAGCTCTCGACACCCGCCTCGGCACGGCTGCGCATTGCTCTTGATCGCCACGATGTGGTGCATGCCAGCGCTCTCATTGCGGCGACCCACGCCGCCTGGGAAGCGGGGCTGCTCCCAGCGTACCGGAGCTGGGTTACTGAGCTTTATGGGTCAGTTCTGCGCATGTACGGAGCGGAGGCATTTGCAGAGTTGTTTCGGGACACGGTGTTCGACCTCTTCTCGAAAGCGCACGAGATGGCGACGCACAGCGTGTCCGAACAGATATGGCAGCAGTTCTGGAGATGTCTAGGTGGGCTGCGAAGAACAGCCACGACTTCCGCGGGTACGTCCCTCACGACGTCAGCCTCGTGTTTGTTTGCACCCGATGCCCGCGCGGAGTCGCTACGGCTCGCTACCCGCGAGCTATGTAATTCGTTCAACAACAAGTTCGGTGGTCCCGGGCCGGCCTCTGTCTCGCTGCTACCGACCGAGTCAGGCGAACTTCTCATGCGCGTTGCCACCTCGTGAGCGGCCGCTACGCGGAGCTGGCCGTCGGTATCGTCGGCTGCGGCGAGATCATGCAGTACGCACACTTGCCGATCTACTCGCGGTTCGGCATGAGAATCCGGCGGGTATTCGATGCAGATGTCCGCGGGAGCCGAGCCATCGTGGAGCTGTGTCCCGGAGCTCGTGTCGCGGACTCATATCAGGAGCTGGTGCGCGACCCTGAGATCGACTTCGTCGACATAGCCATACCGCCCGAAGAGCAGGTGGACGTGGCGCTCGCCGCAATCCGCGCCGGAAAACATGTGCTCTGCCAGAAACCCCTGGCACCCGCTGTGAAAGGCGCTCGCAGGATCGTCACCGCAGCCAAAGACGCCCGGGTTTACCTGGTCGTCAATCACCAGATGAGATGGGCACCGTTCATACGCCACTCGGCCGGGGTCGTCCGCCGCGGTGAATTTGGCGCGCTCGTACATGGTCGCGTAAATTTCCTCCGCCACGGCCTCATCCCACCTGATCACTGGATAGCAGCCCAGCCGCGCCTGACCTGCCTGTTCAACACCATACACATCATCGATTCCTTACGATTCCTGTTCGGCGAGCCCGTCACGGTCACGGGGCTTGTCCGTCACGACTCCGAGCAGGCAGTCGCAGGGGACACGGCCGTGGAAATCTGGCTTCAGTGGCCGACAGGAGCCGTGGTTTCCATCAGCGACCGGCAGACTACGCGCCATCAACACACGACTTCCGACATTCTGCTCGAGGGAGGGCGAGGCACGGTATTCGGGCGGGTCGGTCTGTGGGATCGTTATCCGTTACCGAGTCCCGACTCGGTCTGTTATCAGGCGGTCGGCGCGTTGCAGCCTACTGTGCTTTCTACAGACCAGAGTTGGATGCCAGACGCCTTTGCCGGCCCGATAGCGGAGATGGGCGATGCCATACTCGATGGTGCATTGCCAACGGTCGATGGGGAGAACGCGCTACGGAATCTTGAGATAGTTGAGGCCGTATATGCTTCCAGCACCGCAGGTCGCGGCGTCGCGATCAAAAATGACTTGGACGACGCAGCCGCGTGAACGCCACCCCTGGCGGCCTTGGTCGACTCGCAGTCGTAGACGCCCACATCCACCTGTGGGACCTGGCGGCCCTTTCATATCCCTGGCTTACCACCGATTATGATCGCGCGGCCCCTTTTGCGCCCTACCTGGCAATCTGTCGGAATTACCTGATCCCGGATCTGCAGCGCGACGCAGACGAACTGCGATTGACGAAAGCAGTCCACATCAACGCAGCCGTGGGCCACCCGGATCCGGTTGAGGAGACTGCATGGGTTCAGCAGCAGGCCGACGGGCACGGCTTCCCACTTGGAATCATTGCGGGCATTGATCTGAGCGCACAGACCTGCGAAGCAGAGCTGGAACGACACCGCGAGTACATGGGCTTTCGCGGCGTGCGGATGATGAGCTTCGGGCGCGATGTTTATGCAGACCCCAGGACTCTTGTCGGCTTGAGGCACTTGCAGGCTGCCGATCTGATCTGCGACGTCGATGTCAGCCTGCCATGCTTCCATTCGGTAGCCAAAGCCGCGCTTAAGCACCCGAGCCTGCGGATGATCGTGGGGCACGCTGGACTGCCCACGGGCAGGTCTATTGAATACTTTCAATCCTGGAGCGCAGGTCTGCGCGCTCTTGCGAGTGTAGAGAACATCGTCTGCAAGATCTCTGGGTTCGGAATGTACGACCGCTCCTGGTCTGTGGAGAGCGTCAGACCCTGGATAGAGACCTGCTTGGATGCCTTTGGAATTGAGCGCTGTATGTTTGCCTCCAACTGGCCGGTAGACAGTTTGTTCTCGTCCTACGGTGATCTGTATGGCGCTTACGCTCGCATCGTGGCAGCGCTAGGGCCGCACGAGAAGAGCCGGCTCTTCGCAGGAAATGCCGAGCATTACTACAGAGTTTGAGATTGAGAATATTGGCCGCCTCAGCCGGACTCGTCGGGCAAGCCGTAGCGTCGCTCCGCAGCAATGACGTCAGCGAGCCCCACAATCTCGTTGAATCGGTCGAATGGGTCCATCCGAGCGGCAACCGCTCCATAAGTCCCAGAGCGCTTCAGCTCGCTGAAGTATTCCCGGAGGGACACGGATACCGCGAAGAGAACGTCCGCCTGCAAATAGAAGCTGTACCCCAACTCGGCCAGAGTCTTCGGATCGACCAGCGGCGAGCGACCGCCGTATACCCAGTTGTATAGGACGGGTCCGCCGATCAGCTTCGGAATTTGTGCGGCCTGCGCGAATGAGGTCGGTGCTTCGACGAAGATCACATCCGCGCCCGCCTCGAGGTATCGGTTGCCACGCTCGATGGCGGCCTCAAAACCCAGTACGGCAATCGCATCCGTGCGCGCGACCAGCAGGAATCCGTCGCTCTTGCGTGTGTCCACGAACGCCTTGATCTTCGAAACGAAAGCATCCACCGAAACAACTCGTTTGCCGCTCATGTGTCCGCACTTCTTGGGCAGCATCTGATCCTCCATGTGAATCCCGGACGCCCCCGTGCGCTCCACTTCCCGCACCATGCGAATCACATTCAGATAGTTCCCGTAACCATCGTCCCCGTCGACCAATACGGGCCTGCTGCACGCCGCCGTGACCAGTCTGACAGTCTCGAGCATCTCGGCAAAGGTGATAACACCGACATCCGGCAAACCATATCGAGAGCCCGAAACGTTGTAGCCCCCAACGTGCAGCCAGTCGAAAGCAAAGCGGTCCGCGATTTTGGCGCTGAGCGCGTCATACACCCCGACGATCTGCTGGAGCTTGCCTGCGGCGCCGGTGCTCGTGAGATTGCTGTTCATGCCTGCTCTTCCACGTGTGCGTGGAGCTCGATGCCGTAGGCGCGCTCCAGGTATCCCCGCGAGAATTTCCCGGAGATGAGATCCTGGACGTTTCGATCGGCCGCTCTCCTGGCCGGGCTTCCATAACCACCCGCCCCTGGGGTAGTCAGAATCACGGCCTCTCCTTCCGAAATCTCTATGCCTGCCGGCTTGTTGGGTAGGCGCGCAGTGCTGCCGTCCTGGCGTCGAAGGAAGAAGGAACCCGGCTTACCGGCCTGGCCGCCAAAGATTCCCCAGGGGGGATGCACGAACCGCTCTCCGGAGCCGCTGAACAGGCAGGTGTGCCCGACCGGACGGATGACGCGTCTGAGTCCCAAACCCCCGCGGTACGTGCCTGCGCCTCCTGAGTCGGGGACCAGGCTGTAACTTTCGACGTACAGCGGATATTCGGACTCGATCACTTCGACCGGCAGGTTGGAAGTGTTAGTTATATGAACCTGAACGCCATCCTTGCCGTCCTTGTTCGCGCGCGCCCCAAAACCGCCGCCAAGCGTTTCGAGGTAGACATACTGGGTCCCTGTATCCGGCCGAATTCCAGAAAACACCGCGGTGGTGTTCGCGCCGTTTGCCGCGCCAACCGCTCGCTCCGGCAGCGCCTTGGAGAGTGCTCCCAGAATTACATCGATGATGCGCTGAGCTGTCTGGGCCCGGTGGGCCACGGCCGCGGGGTATCTGGCATTGACGATCGAGCCGGGAGGAGCTACCCACTCTACCGCATCGAAGGCGCCCTGATTGTTCGGTACCTCGGGATCGAGCAGCGCTTTGACCGCGTATCCCACCGCAGACTGAGTCGCACTCGCCGTGCAGTTCACGTTACCACGGACTTGTGGCGAAGAGCCGCTGAAGTCGAGGTGCAACGTGTCGCCAGCCACGGTCGCGGTCAGCCTGATTGGAATTCCGGTAGTGCCCGCTCCGTCGTCGTCGACCACGTCCTCGAATGTATAGACGCCGTCCGGGATGCCTGCGATCGCCGAACGCAGCCGCTGCTCCGTACGGCGTATGAGCTCGTCAAATCCATCCATGACGGTGTCGATTCCGTATGCGGCAAGAAGCTCCGCAAGGCGCTTGGCGCCGAGCCGGCATGCCGCAATCTGGGCGAGAAGATCACCATGGCGCTCTTCCTCTACCCGGGTATTCAACAGAAGCAGTGCAAGCACCTCCTCGACCAGCTGCCCGCCTCTGTATAAGCGGACCGGCGGCACTCTGAGACCCTCCTGATAGATCTCCGTCATTCCGCCTGCCATGCTGCCAGCGATCATGCCCCCGAAGTCCGAGTGATGCGCGATGTTGCATACGAAGCAGACGAGGCTATCGCCGCAAAATATCGGCATCGCGAAGTTCAGATCTGGAAGGTGAGTCCCCCCGGCCACATAGGGGTCGTTGCCGATGAAGATATCGCCGGGCTGCATTGCGATCACCGGCATCCTCTCGAGGAGCACTCGAATCAACCCGCCGAGCGATCCAAGATGAATCGGCAGCGACTGCTTTGCCTGTGCGACGAGTCGGCCTGAGGCGTCGAAGATGGCCACACTGTGATCCCGACGCTCCTTGATGTTCGAGGAGTACGCGCTCTTCATCAGCGCCACGAAGCTCTCGTCGACGATTGACTCGAGAGCGTTGCGGAACACTTCCAACGAAATCGCGTCGAGAGTTTTGCAAGTCACCCTGGCACCTCGATCAGAAGATTGCAGACGGCATCCACACGGAACAGATCACCCGGGAACACGAGCGTCGTCGTGTCCAGCTGCTCAATGATCGCAGGCCCGCTCAGGGACAGTCCGGGCTGCAGACCGCTGCGCCGATAGATGGGACACGATTGTACGGCTGCGCGGCCAAAGTGGACTTCCCGGGAGCCCACAGCCTTGAGCGGCCCCTGAGAGGGGGGTTCGGCTGGAGGCCCCAGTGACGGTGCGATTGCCGGGCTGCGTGCGGTCACTCTTATGTTGACGACTTCGATCAAGCCATCCGGGTTGCTGGTTCCGTATTGTCTTTCGTGAGCGTTTTGAAATGCGATCTGCAGGGCATTCGCGACGAACAGCGCACGCGGCTCTTCCAAAAGAGCGGCATCGACGGGAACGGACAATTCGTAATTCTGTCCGACGTACCGCATGTCGAGCGTGACTTCGATTACGCGCCCGGACACCGGTGTTCCCTCGCCGCGATGCCAGTCCTCCGCTCGGCTGCGCAGGGCCTTGAAGGCGCTCACCAGAGCGGCGTGTGACGAGTCGGATACACGAAATCGCGCACTGGAGACGAAGCTCTCGGTGACATCCGCGGCCAGCAGGCCTTGGGCACAGAGAATCCCAGGGTGAGGAGGCACGACGACCTCGCGGATGCCCAGACTTGCGGCAACCGCGCGGCCGTGCAACGGGCCGCCGCCACCGAACGCAATGAGCGCGAACTCCTTTGGATCGTGACCTCTTTCTACCGACACGGCGCGTATGGCGCGCACCATGTTGGCTACGACGATATCGATGCAACCCAGGGCTGCTCCCTCGATCGTCGTGCCGACCTGCTTTGCAATAGGCGCGAATGCCGCCCTCGCCTTGTCGACATCCAGCGGGAGTCGTCGGTCGAGCAGGCCAGCGGGATCGAGCCGACCGAGGATCAGATTTGCATCCGTGACCGTGGGTTGTCCGCCTCCCAGGCTGTAGCAGGCGGGGCCGGGTCGCGCACCGGCACTCATCGGACCGACCTTCATCAGACCATCCCGATCTATCCAAGCCACCGAGCCTCCCCCGGCGCCGACCGCGGTTACATCGACCATTGGCAGTCGAACGGGAAAGCCGCCGACCGACCCCTCATAGGAGATGCCGATGCCGCCCTCTCGGATCAGACATACATCCGCGCTCGTCCCTCCCATGTCCAGCGTGATTGCGCTTTTGCGTCCGGAGGTGCGCAGGATTGCGGCAGCTCCGACCACGCCCGCCGCGGGACCTGACAACGCGGTGCGGATAGGAAACCGGGCTGCCTGGGATGCCGACATCAGCCCACCGCTCGATTGGTTTATCCCAAGTGTCGCCGCCGGGGCTATCTCCCCGGCCACGGTCGTCAGCGTGTCCAGGTAGCCGGACATCAATGGCAGCAGATAAGCGTTCAGAACTGTGGTCGACATCCGCTCATATTCACGAAATTCCGGCTGCACCTCGTGAGAGATCGAGACGGCCGAGCATCCGTGGTCGATCAGGCCCTGCTTCAACATGATTTCGTGAGACGGATTCAGAAATGAGAACAGAAAGCAGACAGCGAACGCATCGGCACCGGAGCGCTTGGCCCGATCGATGGCGGCTTGCAACTCAGCTGCGGTGAGCGGGACGAGCACCGTCCCATCAGCGAGTACTCGTTCCTTGGCTTCGATGCGCCACTCGCGGGGCACGAGAGGCTCCGGAGCATCAATCTGCAGGCTGTAGAGGTGTGGACGCGTCTGGCGACCGATCTCCAACAGGTCACGAAAGCCCTTGGTCACGATCAGAGCGACCTTTGCGCCCCTCCGCTGAATGAGTGCATTCGTGGCGACTGTCGTGCCGTGCGCGATCCGCGAGACTGTGGTCGCGGCGACTCCTCCCGACAGCAGGATTTCCTGCAATCCGGTGCGTATCGCCTGCGACGGATCGCCAGGTGTAGAGGGTGTCTTGTGGACCCAGGATCGATTGCGCTCGAGGTCCACGACAAAGAAGTCGGTGAATGTTCCACCCACATCGACTCCAATGGCTACGGACATCGGGCGCGCCTGATTAACAGAATGCATATACAGAATATATCTTATAGGAAAAATACTCCATCGCTGCCCGCGTCTGCTTTCCAGATTAAAGTCGATTGCTCACGATAACCGTATTAAAATAAATGAGTTATCCGCGAGCGAGTGCATGCACATGCTTTGCATTTTATTCGGTGCAAGCCGATTGTGAACCGGCCCCTTTTTGAGGTGCCGGCACTGTGTCGAGGCTGTCGAAAACTCAAAGCGCGTTCAGGCGGGCACAGGCGCGTGGCGACGGGCCGCGCGTGGGTGGGCAAGCGATTTGTGACGCCTTGTGCCAAGACTGAATCGCAAAATATATAATTAGTTTATGCATGCTTCGTATTCGCGTTCGACGGCGGCTCCCTCGCTTATCTGCGCCCGAGTCCTGTTATGCCACTGAAGGCGCGCAAAGCCAGAGAACACCTGACACCGATGGCGAGCCCGTCGAGCTCGAGCCTGGCTCTGGTATACGACTACATCAAGGTGCGGATCCTGCGCCTGGAGTACCCGCCGGGAATGAACCTCGCGGAGGTCGACTTCGTCAGCGCGCTGAGAGTGTCGCGCACACCGGTGCGGGAGGCGCTGATAAAGCTCGCCTCCGAAGGGTTGGTGGAGCTGCACCAGAATCGGGGCGCATGGGTTTCGGAGATCACCTTGTCCGATATCCGTCAGTTCTTCGAAGCCTTGGACGTTGCCCAGAGGATGGTCACACGACTAGCGGCCCTGCGATTCAATCCCGCAGCGCTGCAATCGCTGCGCATGCTGGCGATTGATTTCGACAGGAACGTGGAGGCCGGTAATATCAGCGGCATGCATGAGGCCAACTTCCACTTCCACGCGATGATCGCGCGCAATTGCGGAAATTCACTGGTTGCAGAGCACTACATCAGGCTGCTGAACATCGGTACTCGAATATCCCATCTGGCGCTCACGTACGAAAACTCTTCACGCGGGAAAGGCGCGGAAACACTCGGCCTAGAGAACATCGGAGACGAGCACCGTCGGATGATCGAACACATCATGTCCGGGGAGGCGGACAAGGCAGAAGAAGTTGCGAAGGAACATACGGTCCACTTCCGGCAGCGCGTCTTGAATTACGTCATGTCCAGCGAGGCAGCTGGAATCAAGATCGGCGAATGACGTATCAGAGAGAGTCAACTCGCACGGGCGAGCCGCGGTCGGCACTGCAATATAGTGCCTGAAGAACTTCGACGGACCGGCATCCGATCAGCGCGGAAGCGGGATTTTCCAACTTCGCCCCCTTGCACACGTCCACGAAGAAATCTACTGGGGCCCTGCACCGGTATTCACCACACCCCGGCTCGAGCGCCGCGCGCGCGTGCCCGCCGTCAAAGGTGGCAAGCTCCACTCGTTCGGCTTCGAAATCCACCGTCAGATGACCATTGGTGCCGAACAGGCGCAATTCGAGCTGGCTCCTCGCTCGCGCAGCCAGCCCCGCAGATCCCGAAACGGAAGCGGTCGCTCCCGAGGAAAACCGGATGATGCCTGCATCGAAGAGATCGACACCCTTTTCAGACCGGCCGGTCACGGCGAATACGGTGTCTGCAGATACATCGGCCAGAAGAAACAGTAGGCCCAGTGCGTGGCTCAGCTGTCCCCAGCCGAAGCCGCCGGCATTCTGTGGATCGGCCCAGGTCCCGATATTGGGCTGAATCAAGTCGGATCGCGTCGCATCGGTCGGAAGGCCGCAGAGCAGATCAAGCACAGGGGTCGCCATGTGCAGGGCGGCGTGCCTGAGCTCCCCGAGCGGCCGAGCTTTGAGCAGGTCGCAAGCTGTCTGTGCCAGCGAGCTGAAGTTCCAACCGAGCGGAACCACTATGG
>Ga0137394_10004791_pt1 | contig 10294 bp, 10 predicted proteins | sample czobulk116metaG_FD_108278 | JGI IMG/M metagenome (GOLD analysis project Ga0137394, IMG submission 108278) | Vadose zone soil microbial communities from Angelo Coast Range Reserve, California, USA - czobulk1.16 metaG | ecosystem: Environmental > Terrestrial > Soil > Vadose zone | place: USA... | reverse complement strand
GGTTCACGCGGAAGATGCTGTGCTACGCCCGCAACGTTTCCTTGGAAACCCCATACGCAATTCGGCGTGCCAACTCGCTCCGAAGTTCTGGAGCTCGCGCTACTTCTTTGCGGTGCGGCGAGCTCTCGCTGGAGACCGAGGGCGACGCCGATCGAGGGCCAATTCGCGCTCTGTCCGCGACTTGAGCGCTTCGTGGGACACAAGCCTGCCCTGATGACGGCGGCGCTCGCCGATCAGTGCTCGAAATTCCGGATCCTGCAGAAGGAGCACTTCTTCCAGATCCTTTCCCTTGACTCCTGTCAGCACTGCGATGGGCTGTCCATGCCGGGTCAGCACGATCCGTTCCTTCTGCGAACGATCAACGAGACCGCTGAGCTGGGCTTGTGCCTCTCGAACTCCGACGAACTTCATAGAATCTCTCCTGTGCTCTTCCGACCCTTGCGGCGGATGTGGCGGACGATCACCCGGTGCTCCATCTCGAGGACGTCGTAGAAGACGCGGTAGTCGTCGACTCGGAGCTGCCAGATGAAGTTGCCATCGCCCAAGTCAAGTCTCTTCTTCTTTCCGCGTACGGTTGCAGGCGAGTCTTTCAGGTTCTTGGCGATCGCGTCCAAGAGGCGCATCCGGTTGAAGGCCCGCAGGTCATTCAATTCTGCCGCCGCTTCAGGCTGGTAGAACACCTCGTACATCTACTTGCAAGTGTATATGCATTTCGGCATACATGCAAGAGATGACCGGTCAGGCCGACCCACGACAGTGCGATCCCTACCAATCAGACAACGGCCTTGCGCTCCTCATTCACGGCTGTGCTCGTGCGGGCGCGAACGAGCCGGAGCGGATGCTCGATGCTCTTGAGCGTCGCGGTGAAGCGCTCGACGATGACCGCCTCGCGCAATGAGCCGCTGGACATGACCGATTCCGCCAGGTCCTCGGGAAGAACGATCTCCCCGGCTTCGGCCTCGCCCGGCAGGCGAGCCGCTACGTTCACCGTCTGGCCGAAGTAATCGAGGACAGGCGAAAGGACAGATAAGAGCGGTTCTGTGATAAGGGCGGTTCTGTCGACTCTGCTCCCTCGTTCAGCACGAGTCAGACAGGCTAGCAGGGCGCGGCAGGAGTGTGCCACGCCCGCCGCGCAGGGATGCTCAGCTCGGATTCCACGGGCACGGCTGTCCTCCGGTGGTGAGGCGCGGCATCATGGCCTGCTGCGACCCCGTCATTCCGTTCCGGAAGGAGAAGCCCAGACATGACCCATGTGAATCGATTTGCACTGCCCGCGGTGTTGCTGTGCGCGTGCGGCACGACTCGTGCGGTGGCCCCCGCCCGGTCCCTGAACACGGACACGCCGGCGGTGTGCGCGAGGCATTGCGAGGCGATGGGAATGCGGCTCAGCGCGGTGGTGATCATCGCCAACTCCGAGGGATGCGTTTGCGAACCTCGGGATGCGGCGCGGGCTAGCTCACGCGAAGCGGTCCCTGCGGCAATCACTCCCATCCTGGCGGCCGCTGCAGCAGCTGTCGAGCGGCAGCGACAGGAGGAAGACCGATTGCGGCAGCAACACCATCGGCAACCGCCGACGCAGCCATCGCCCACCCCGAACATCGGTCACTGATCGCCCCGCGGCGCCCTCCGGCACTCGGGTCAGCGGATGTCCTTGAGCGGATCCTCGCCGGCCGACCAGGACGGCAGGACCCCGTCGTGCATCTGGAAGTCGGGGCCGTCGTGCTCGGTAAAGACGACGTAGACGTTCTGGGGCGGGATGCCCAGGGTGCGCTCGAGTTCGGAGATGACGGCCAGGGCGAACCGGCGCTTCTGGTCGGCGGTACGGCCCCGGCGCAGGTCGGCATTGAGGAAGGCGGTGCCGCGGGAGGGGTCGGAGCGGCCGAAGGCCAGGTCTTCGCGGGTTAGGCAGCGGAGGGAGACGGCGATATGGTCGGTGCCGGTGTCCATGATTCTGGAGAAGTGGTGGACGACGGCGGCGGAGAAGCGGACTTTCGCGTCTGGGGGAGGGGTAACGCTCAAATCGAACGCGAGATGAGGCATGGCGGTCCTCCGTTGTGCGCTGAGCATAGCTTCGCCGCGGATCGAAGAGTGCGTTGGCTCTGACCCCGTTTCATGTCGTAGATTCCGCGCGGCACCGAAGGGGAGCTTGAACATCGATTGGCGAAATGAGCGGGTTGTCGTGACCGGAGGAACCGGCTTTCTCGGCAGCTACGTCATGGAGAACCTGTACGCGCACGGCTGCAAGACCATCATCACGCCGCGCTCGCGCGAGTACGACCTCGTGCATGGAGGCCGTCGAGCGGCTGTACCGGGACGCGAAGCCGACGCTCGTGATCCATCTCGCCGCGCGAGTGGGCGGAATCGGAGCCAATCAGAAGAATCCCGGTTGATTCTTCTACGACAATCTGATGATGGGCGTGCGGCTCATCGAGGTCAGCCGGCGCGTGGGCCTGAAGAAGCTGGTCGCGACGGCACGATCTGCGCGTACCCGAAGTTCGCGCCTGTGCCGTTCCGCGAGGATGATCTGTGGAACGGCTACCCCGAAGAGACCAACGCTCCCTACGGGCCCTGCGCCCGGGGGTGGCACAGTCCTGCCGCGCTCTGCTGGCCTGTCTGACTCGGGCTGAACGAAGTGGCGGAGTCGACGGAACTGCGTTTATCCGTCCTTTCGCCGGAGCTTACACCGTTGTCCGTTCGCCTGCGCGCCCGGGCTTGTCGTCGCGGCCTCGGCTTCCCCGGACTCCCCAGCGCGTAGGGGATCACGGATGCGGTCACGGATGCGGCGTCAGGCCGAGGCGCTCGAGCCGCATCGGGATGGCCTTCGGCGATCGGTTGTGCGAGCGGGCGATGGCCTCGATCCGCTTGGCCCGCGACGCTCGGCCTCGGCGCCGCCACTGGGGCAGCGATGGAGCTCCTCGATCTGTTCGTCACCAAGCCTCTCGAGGCGCGGTTCCTCGGCAGACCACCCGACCTCTCCGACTTCTTATCCCTGGTCGGAAACCTGAAACTGTCGCTCCTCGCTTTGCTCGGTGCCTGGGTACTCGCCGCTCTCGGCGAGGAGCTGGTCTGGCGCGGCTACCTCCTCAACCGAGTGGCCGGCCTGTTCGGAAACACGCGCGCCGCCTGGGCGCTCAGCGCGTTCGTCGTGAGCGCCGCCTTCGGGTGCGCGCACGCGAACCAGGGCTTTTCGGGCATCGTCCAGGAAGCCTTCTCCGGCCTGCTGCTCGCCGCCCTCTACCTCGCCTCCGGCCGCAACCTGGCCGTGCCCATCATCGCCCACGGCGTGACGGACACGATCGACGTCCTGCTGATCTTTACCGGGCTGTACCCGGGGCTGCGCTGAAGCGGAACTACCTACCTGGACGTCCGTGCCGGCGCCGGCCGGACGAACACCCGCCGCGGCGCTCCCCCTTCGCGCACCCCCAATTCCCACCGGATCACAGCCCCGGTGATTCGTGCCGTATCCGCACGCGTCCTATGTGCACCCCGCGCAGGTGGTGCGGCGCGCAGAGTCCAATCTGGTTCCCCTCCCGATCCGGCCCAGATGAAAAGACAGGCCGCTGACCTCGAGGTTTCTCCCTCCACGCCGGCGTGCACCGCACGCCAAGGACCGCCAGGGCCTCGCGCATCTGTGCGGGTACGGTGCCCGACCGCCATGGCGGTGCTTCTCCTGAGTGTCTTCTGCGAAGACGTGCTCGTCTGTCCTTGCGGCGGCCGCCGAGTCGTGCTCGCCTTCATCACCGAGTGCTGCCAACGCAGTTGCACCCGAACCGCCGCGTCGACTAAAAGCGATCCTCCTCCCTCCGCGCGCCGGATGCGACGACCCCTGCTGAAGGATCTCGGCTGCCTCGCGGTTCTCGCCGCGCCGGTCGCAGTTCTGGTACGGAATGCGGGCCGGACCGGGTTCTCTTGCGCCGCGTTCGTCAACATCTGGGACGTCAGGCTCATCAACTATTTCCTCGAGTGGTCCTACACGTTCCTGCGCGGCGCCGTGCCCCCAGGCGCGAGCATCTGGTCTCCGCCGTTCTTTTACCCGGAGCCGAACGTGCTCGCGTACTCCGATACGATGTTCTCCGCGCTTCCGTTCTACATTCCCGCGCGATGGCTGGGCGCGTCTCCGGCTACGGCCCTATTCTGGTTCGTGATTGCGCAGTACGCCCTTACGCCCGTCATCAGCTATCTTTGCGCCCGGCGCGTCGGATTGGGTCCGCTCGGGAGCTTCGTCTTCGCCTGCTGCTTCGGCTGGAGTTGGGCTCGTCATCACGAGATCCCACACCTGCAATTCGCGTGCGGATGGATCATTCCCCTCTTCTTCCTCTGCGTCTTCGAATTCGCGCGGGAGGGGCGCTGGCGCTGGCTGGCCGGGGCAACCTGGGTCCTCGCCTTCGCCTGGTACATGGCGGTGTACGTCGCGTACTTCCTGCTGCTCGTCGGCGGACTGGTCGCGTTGTTCGCGGTCAGGTGGAACGCCGACTTGAAAGCGAAGGCAAGGGACCTCGCCGCGCAGATCTCCGCTGCGCGTGCGTTGCTCTTTGCTGCCGCAGTGCTCTTGCCGGTCGGGGCAATCGCCGTCGGCGCGTACCACTACCGGCTGGCTTCCGCAGTGGTCGGGGGCAAGGATCTGGTGGAGGCGCTCATGTACCAGGGGACCATCTGGTCCTGGCTCCGCCCCGACGGATCGAATCTGCTCTGGGGCCGCTTTGCACCGTTGATCCCGAACGATGCCGTCGGCGCGCAGGAGAGACAGCTCTTCCTCGGATGGATTGCCTTTCTCTGCGCGGGCGTGCTCACGCTGCGGGCCGGCGGCGCCGCCGTGCACGGGCGCCTGACGCCGAAGCTGCTGCTCGCGTCTGGCCTCTTGCTGCTGGCGGCGATCGTGCTCGTCTCCCATTTCCCCCCGTCGCTCGCGGCGCTGAATGGCATCTATCGGCTCGCCTTCAAGCTGCTGCCCGGCTTCGGGGCGCTGCGCGCGTCAGGCCGCATCGTGCTCGTCCTGAGCGCCTTCTCCTCATTGCTGGGCGCCGTCGCGACCGAGAAGGTCTGGCGGCGGCAGCGTGCGCTCGGACTGCTCCTCGGAGCGGCACTGGTGGCCGAGGCGCTTCCGTCCTTGCCGCCGGTCGCCGATCGATGCGAGCCGGACATTCCCTGGAAGGCCCTGCAGGAACCACTCTGCGCCAAGGCGCGCGCCCACGACGCGGCGACGCTGTTCTTCGTCCCCGTGGAGTTGATCTCCCTCAGCCGCATCTTCGATCAGGTGCCCGAGATGAGCCTCGCGCTCCGATGCGGCCTCAACACCGTCAATGGTTATACGGGCAGGCTCGCGCCGTTGATGGTGCCGCTCCATCAGGCCGATCCATCCCGCTTCGCCTGCGCGCCCGCCCATACCGTCCTGGATGCGGCCATGCGGGCCTCCGGCAAGGGCGTCCTCATCTACATCGAGAGAGAGGGCCCGCTGGGTACGCCTGCCTATTCCACTGACTCAGTGGCCCGATGCTTCCAATCCTGTCTGGCTGCCCGCGAGCCGATCTGCGTTACCGGACGCTGCGGCGAAGTGCTCGCGCTCACGCCGGTGGCGTCCTGTACGGTGCGCTGAGCACAACGTTGGTGCCGGGCGACAGCGCCGCAGCTGGCGTAGAATCGTGAAGACCATGCCGGAGCCGCTGCTCAGCGTCGTCGTCAATACCCTCAACGCTGCCAAGTACCTGGAAGCGGCGCTCCGCAGCGCGCAGGGCATCGCCGACGACCTGGTCGTCGTCGACATGCACAGCGATGACGCCACGCGCGAGATCGCGGAGAGATTCGGCGCGCGGATCTTCCTCCATCCGCGAACCGGAGGATACGTGGAGCCCGCGCGGAACTTCGCGATCGGACAGGCGCGAGGGACGTGGGTTCTCGTGCTCGATGCGGATGAGCGCCTCGACGACGGCTTGCGGCGCAACCTGCGCGGCTTTCTCAACACCGATCCGGAGGCGAACGCCTTTACGATCGTCTTTCGGACCCTTGCCGCCGGACGCTGGTTGCGGGGCACGGGCTGGGGTCCCGACCGCGAGCAGCATCTCCGCCTGTTCCGACGTGGACACGTGCATTGGCCTCCGCGGATCCACTCGCTCCCGAAGGTTTCCGGCCAGGTCGAGGCACTTCCCATCCCCGGAGCGGCCATCGAGCACCTGAACTTCCCCGAACTGCGCGACTTCGTGGCCCGGCTCGAACCCTACTCGGGACAGGAGATGCAAGCGCTGGCGGAGTCGGGCATCCGGTGGACGCCGGAGCGGATGCTGAGCGATGCGGTCGAGGAGCTGTACTCCCGCTACCAGCCGCAACTGGACGGGGTCCACAGCTTGGTCTTCGCCTCCTTCATGGCCTTCTACCGTTTCCTCACCTGGGCGCGCCTCTGGGAGCGCGAAGGCTGCCCCGACGCCGAGCTCCCGCCCGATCCCGACGCGTTGTTTCGCAAGCTCGCGCGTCTCGCACGTGGCCAGTCCCATGTCGCCGAGGGCGTCTCGGCGGTGTCCGGCGCATGGAATGACGAAGGAGGTTGGCGGTGGCTGCAGCGGACGGCCCTGCTCAGGGTCGATCCCGATCGCCTCGCAACCCCGGCGCGCCTGAGTCTCGGCTTCCTCGGACCACCGGCCCGAGCGGTAGCGTTCCCGCTTGTCGTCTCCGTCCGGTGTGGCTCATGGGCATCCAACCTGCGCCTTGGTCCGGAAGCATCCGGGATGCTAGAGGTGCCTTTGGCGGCATCGACGGCGCCGGTCGACATCCAGGTGGAGTGCAGCTCGGCCTTCGTCCCGGAGCGGGTGGGGCTGGGCAGCGACGGGCGCGAGCTGGCGGTGCGGCTGCAGCGGGTGGAATGGGGCGCAGCGTCCTAGACGGTCCGTGGGATCGCGGTGGAGCTCGCCAACGACCGGCTTTATGTAGCCGGTGCAAGTTGATGGTCTTCCCCGGGATCCCCAGCTCCCAGGCGACCTGCGTGTTGATCAGCCCGGAGACGACCAGCGCGAAGACAAATCCGCAATGGCAACTACCAATGCGCGCTGCATTCCTGATGAACGGCAGCCCGTACTCCCGGCTCGACGGCTATCGACAGTCTCTATGGCGGTGGACCGGCGCGACGTTCGAAAAAGCATCAATCGACGAGGAAGCAAACTTGCTCGCGCTCACGCACCGATCGATTTCGACAAGCGAATGGCTGGTCCAAGCGATTCGACCCTTTCCATCGGGGCGATCGCACCGAGGTCTCGATCCATCCTGAGGAGCGCGCTCAGCTCTCCGCCCACCGCTTGCTTGATGCTCTCCATGCGCAGGTCCTCCGGAAGACAACCTGCGCGCCGCGAGCGCTCGAGGCGAGCTACAGCCGAGCTGCCGCTCGGTCGCGGGAAGGGCGGAACGGCACGTGTCCGATGGCGCACGTTTTCGAGGCACCCGAATATGCCGCAAATTGGCCGGCGCAACATGATGCCGGTCTACGCGCGCATGATGCCCCATCGGATACTCGCTCGAGACATGCCTCTGCTGCCGGCGCTTGCCCTGGCGATCACGCTCGGCGCTTGCGGTCGCGGGCGCCAGGATCCGCCGCCGCCCTCAGCTCGGGTGCCATCGGCCCCCGGCCGCCCCCAGTTCACAGTGAGGAGCGATGTCTTCACGCTCGTCGATGCCACTTGGGCGCCCCCGCTGGATGACGGCGGCCGCCCGGTCACAGGCTACTACGTTCAGACCAGCCCCGACTCGACCAACTGGTCCGCCTACTTCGATGGAAAGCTGAGTACAGTCGCCTCGGCAACGTTCGGCGGCGACGGCGGGCCACTCTACGTGCGAGTTGTAGCGGTCAATGAGATCGGGCTCGGGCCGTTCTCCGTTGTCGTTTCGGTCCCGCTTTCGAAGATCTCAGTGAATGCGGCGGCCGGCATGGGCGGGGGCTGTCTGGCGGTCGATTGGCTTCTTCCTTTTTCGGGTGTCGGCCCGGTGGCCGATGTCGCACTGGTCAATGATGTCAGCGGAACGACGTACGCATCCACCACACGCGCGCGGGTTCCGGCTTTCTGTGCATCGGCTGCACCAAGCTGTTCGATCGGCGCTTCGCACACGTTCACGTTGCGAATCAAGACGACGGCAGGGGAAACGGCGCAAACGACGATCGGGCCGCTCGACCCATGCCCTGTGCCGGTACCGTGGCGCGCGACCACCTTCCTCCGTTTTCCGGCCGCGCCGTTGGCGCAGGCAGGAGGCGACCGGCTGTTCGTCTTCGGGGGACACAACGGCAGCGCCGACCCGACGCCGCGGGCCGTTTCGCCTGGACAGGCCGTGGTGATCGCCGCAGATGGTTCGATTCCCTCGTGGTCCAGCACCTTTTTCCCAGGCCTGCTCCGTGGAACGAATTTCGACGGCTCGACGTTCGACTACACCCCGTGGCGTGTCTCCACCGCGCTGGAATTGCCCGACGGGAAGGAGATGTTGCTGGTCGCGGGTTCAGTGAATTACAAGACGTGCGAGTCCGTGAGCAGATCGGGCATCTTCGACGGCATCGTCGAGCTCGGCCCGAATGGCACTGCCTCCTCCAGATCTCTCGGCCTGGGCGTCATAACGACGTCGATCGGATTTGGCGGTACGGAGCGTGCCGCGGTCATCGATTACTGTGGAGAGGCGGGGAGCGAGCAAATCGCCGCAACCAACGGCTTCGTCTACCTCATCGGATCATCAGGCGACGTCCATTACTCCCCCGCCCTCGTGAGGCCGGACTTCTGCGGGGGGAAGCCTTGTTCGCTGGACACCACCGCGGTCCCGACTGGTCAGGTCACGGCGGCTGTCGGCCTCGACGGTTTCATCTACGCGCTGGCGAATCCCACGCCCGACGCTGGCGAACTCTTCTTCGCGCGGGCGGATCTCTCCACGGGAGCGCTGGGCAGTTGGACGGCGACCGCGGCGCCTTTGGCGACCACCCTCGTCGCGGGCGGCGGCCGCCTGTACAACTTCGGGCGCGGCCGGATCGCCGTCGCGGATCGCGGCCAGGACGGCAGCGTGCTGCGCTGGAACGAAATGCCTGCTCCCGTTCCCTGGCGTTCCGACTATGCCGTCGCGCTGGCGCAGTCCGGATCGCGGATGTTCCTCTACGCGGCGGGAGGCATCTTCTCCAGATTCGCCCTCGACGTCGTGGAATTCGCGGAAGTCGATCCAGCGACCGGGTTGCTCAAATAGCGCCGCGAGGCCGCTGGAAGGGATCACAAAGCTCTTCGACGAGAGCCCGAGCGTTCTCGGGTGACACGTCCTGCCGGCGACGGGCGAGCTCCCCGCCTTCGGCCATGAGGAGCGCACTCAGCTCGGTCCCAAGCGAGTCCGAGTGCTAGTTTTCGTGGACGCGGCGACGCGTCGTGACCCAGAGGTCGCGATCGGTCCGCTTGCCGGTGGGATCTTCGGGGTGTCGACGGGAGTAGAAGTACAGAGTGGTTCCGTCCCAGGAGAGGGCTGGCGCGGGAGGCCGAGGTTCACGGGGGGCGACCAGGGATCGGTCGTTTTCGCGCGCGTCGAGACCCAGATGTCGTTTGCGCCGATGCCGCTTGTGGCGAGGCCTCCGGGGCGGTTGGAAGTGAGGAAGAATTCCAACCCATCGCGGCGGATTGCAGAGCGGGTCTCGTCGAATTTGGTGCTTGGCTCCGTCACACCTCAAGGACGTCGCCCATCGCGTCGGTGCCGTCTCCCTGGCGGACAGCCGGGCGCCCGAGCGTTGTGCACCCGCGAACCTGTCCCCAGCTCATCCGATCAGCAAAAGGGTGAAAGGACAGATAAGAGCGGTTCTGTCGACTCCGCCCCTTCGTTCAGCAGGAGTCAGACAGGCTAGCAGGGCGCGGCAGGAGTGTGCCACCCCCGCCGCGCAAGGTTCCTGTGCCAGCCGACGAGGCGCTGGACGGGTTGAGTGATCACCTGCCCATCATCGCGGAAATTGATCTCCCAGTTGGCGAAACGCGGCGTGTTTGAGTGCCGCGCGCGTGGCTGCGGCCGGCGGTTCAGGTTCGCGGAGGAGCCACGGACGCCCGGCGATCCATCTGTACCTGCTGCGACCGCGAGCTCCGCCGAGACAAAGTTTCGCCGAGCGCCGATCGTCGCAGGCGGCGGTATGTCCGACGACCGTCGGCTGGGTCCGTTCAGGGATGAACGCAATAACGGTGGCGGTGCTTGCCTTAAGGTTCTGACTTGAATCCAGGATCCCTTCCCGCGGCGTGACCCGGGTGAACTGTCGCCTCGCAGATCGTGCCGCCGAAAGGGAGGGGGGCCCATGCGCATTACTCGATTTCTGTTCACG
>Ga0137394_10004790_pt1 | contig 10294 bp, 8 predicted proteins | sample czobulk116metaG_FD_108278 | JGI IMG/M metagenome (GOLD analysis project Ga0137394, IMG submission 108278) | Vadose zone soil microbial communities from Angelo Coast Range Reserve, California, USA - czobulk1.16 metaG | ecosystem: Environmental > Terrestrial > Soil > Vadose zone | place: USA... | reverse complement strand
GTGGGAGAATGTTCGGTTGCGCGGCGAAGATGTAAAACAGGGCGCGCCCGTCGTCCACAAAGGCGATCGCCTCGGGGCCGGCAACATCGCTCTCCTGAGCGCCCTTGGGCTCGGCCAAGCTAACGTTTCTCGCAAACCGGTGGCAGGGCTGGTCGCAACCGGCAGCGAGTTGCTCGAGCCTGGTCAGCCCTTCGAAGCGGGCAAGATCTACGAGAGCAATCGCCCGATGCTCCTTCCGCTGTTGCATGAAGCGGGCGCTGTGCCGCGCACGTATCCTTTAGTGCCGGATACGCTGCCAGAGACTCAGACCGCCTTGCAGCGAGCCTTCGATGAGTGTGATGTCGTCGTGACCAGCGGTGGCGCATCTGTTGGCGAACATGATCTGGTAAAGAAAGCTATCGAGCTGATGGGAGGCCAGGTCCAGTTCTGGAGAGTGGCCATTAAGCCAGGTAAACCGTTTGTGCTCGGCCGGTCGGGCGACAAGCTCCTGTTCGGTCTTCCCGGCAATCCCGTCTCAGCCTTCGTGACCTTTCTTCTGCTCGTCCGTCCGGCCCTGCTGCGTTTGCAAGGGGCAAAGGAGATCGATCTACCTGCTCATTCGGCCGAATTGGCTGAACCCCTCGTCAATCGAGGCGACCGCCGGCATTTCATGCGCGTCCGGGTCGATGGAAAAGGACTCGTTCGCTCCGCCGGAGTGCAAGCCTCGCATGTCCTCAGTTCGCTCTCGGCCGCCAACGGCCTGGTTGAACTGCCACCAGACACCACGGTGCCCACGGGAGCCGTCGTAAAAGTTCTGCGCTGGCAGCTCTAGTTGGTCATTTCTAGTTGGCCATTTCGCTACGCCAGCGTTACCGAATGAAGGCAGGTGTACGACGGCCCTTGCGACGAAAGCACGCTCTGCATCAAATCGACCGTTCGAACTTTCCACTCGCCAAACTGCGTGCCCTGGTGTTTCTCAAGGAACGTCGCGATGGATTGAACATCCCGTTTCCGAACCTCCTTCACACGCCCAAGCGTCAGATGCGGTTTAAAGTCGCGGTGCTCCGGCTCAGCCCAGGCCGAGGTGGCCGTTTCGATCCGCTTCTGCAACTCCAGCAACGGCGTCAACTCTCCCGCAGTGCCAACCCAAATCACTCGCGGCGAGCGCGCATTCGGAAAGCAACCCACCCCTTCGACTTCCAGCCGAAACTGTGGAGTTCCTTCGCATCCCTTCTGCAGTTCCTTTTCTATTGCAGCTTGTGCGCTTGGTTCAACGTAGCCAATGAACTTCAGAGTAATATGTAATTGCTCTGGTCGCGTCCAGCGAACCGCCCGTTTGTTAACGCTCGATTCGAGCTCATGCTGCAATTCTCGAAGTCTGCTTTTCAGGGCAGCCGGTAGATTGATGGCGATGAATAAGCGAATCCGTTTCTCCGGTGCAGACAGGCTTTCCGGCTTCGCCGTCGGATTCTTCGAGACCATCTCTCAGTCTGGCCAGGTCGTTTGCTGTTAATCAACTTCACGCGATTAACAGGAGTATGATCCCGGCGAAGTGACCGCTCTTATCGCCCGCGGCGAGACTAAGCACTGAACACGACCTAACCAACTAATTCCCGTGCATTTCTGCTGATGCGCTGTTAAAATGAGAGGATGGCTGATTGGAAAGACGAGATACGGCTGACGATTAAAGATAAGAACGACGCCAAGACCGCGGACGAAACCAGGCGGCAAACCGAACTCATTGCTGCCGACCGTCGTGTTGCCGAGAGCGCGAAGTTTCTGAAGGACGTTGTCAGACCCGCCCTGGATGAAATCAGGGGCGAACTTGCCAATCATGGCTTGCAAGGCTCTGTCAACCAGACAGCTCAGGATGTCGGCCTCGACGTTGTGGAGAATGGGAAAAATCGCTTTTCCTACCGCATCTCCGGCTCGGGTGAGGCCTGCATTCGCGCCTTTGGCGGTTCCGCCAGCATCGGAGCCGTTCCTCGCCAGGGAACTTCCTGCACCGGCGAAGATATCAAACGCCACTTCGCGCTCGAGTTCCGATCTCTCTTTAATCGAAAGGGCTAGTTGACTGCCACCTTCTCATCTCCGGCCATTTCCGACAGAATTGAGCGAACATGAATAATCTTCCCGACGAGTTGCTCGCGGATTACGCAGCCAGGTTTTATGGATTCGGAACCTGGAACGCAAAAATCTGGTTGATCGGTATGGAGGAAGCGGGTGCGGCCACCTTCGACGAAGTCGATGCCCGTCTGCGGGCGTGGAATGAGCGCGGGCGGAAAGAATTGGAAAGCGCGCCTCTGTTCTATCCTGCGGCCGGCGTGAAATCCTGGCACAGCGCGAACGCCAGGATCGAGCCGACGTGGAAACAAATTATTCGCATGCTGCTTCTCGCCCGGGGCGAGCGCGATTCGCAAAAGGCAATTCTTGATTATCAACGCGCTCAATTCGGCGCTGCCGAGGGCGGCGCCTGTCTGGCCCAGCTTTTGCCGTTGCCCTCGCCGACCACCGCCGATTGGCCTTATCAGAGCTGGTCAACTCTTGACTGGCTTCGGACCCGCCCTCTTTATTTGAAGGAGCTCAAGAGCAGGCGAATGAATCATTTGAAAGACCGTGTGAGCGAGCATCGCCCCAAAGTCGTCATTTTTTACGGCACCACACTGGCCGATGGCACTTCGCTCCTCCCGTCCTGGATTCATATCGCCGGTCGTGGCCGGTTCGGCCAGGCCATCGAAGGCCAACGCATTCTCCTCTCCCAGCAGACCGAGCACACCCTCTTCCTGGTGACTCGTCACCCGCTCATCGAGAGCGACACCTATTTCAAACAAATCGGAAAATTCCTGCATAACGAATACAGCGGCTCTTTCGCATGAGCCCCCCTCGTCCGGTGCATCCGGCGGTCAGACGATCACTTGTTATTGGCTTGGCAGTGGCATGTTTCTGCTTTGCTTACTCTGCTGCGAGTGCCGAACCGAAACCGTCCGTGGCGGCTGAGCGGGTGGAGCTTCCCAAAGCAGTGCCAGATCCGATTGAACCGCTAAACCGCGTCGTGTGGGGCTTCAATCGCTGGCTGATGTCAGCGATGATAAAGCCGACGGCTCGCTTATATCGAGCGATCGTGCGCAAGCCGGTGCGGACGGGAATCAACAATTTCAACCGGAACATCACCTACCCCGGACGCCTGATTAACAATCTCCTGCAAGGCAAGTGCAAGGGCGCTCGCAATGAGACCGATCGCTTTTTCGTCAACACCATCGCGGGTGGAGCGGGGTTCGTCGATGTGGCAAGCCGATGGAAAATGCCGAAATCTGACGCCGATTTTGGCCAAACGTTCGGCAAGTGGGGCTGGAAGCCAGGCTGCTATGTGATGCTGCCGGTTTTTGGACCCAGCAACGAGCGAGATGCGATCGGCTTTGTGGCCGATACGGGGGCAAATCCAATCACGTATCTCACTCCTTATCCTTTTACACCAAACGATCCGCTCACCTATCTGACGCCGTACACCTATTACTCCGCCGCCGCCACGTATAATGGTTTATCGGATACGGTCGATGGATATGTGCGCGGAATCGCCGCGGAAAAAGACGCCTATGCAACTCTTCAATACGCCTGGACGTTTGTGCGCGCCAACCGAACTCCGGATTTCCAGATCAAAGGAGAACAGGATCGAGCCACGCTGGAGACGCTGCAATCGGCTCTGGTGAAGGTGAAGAATCCTGAATTCCCGAACCGCAGCGCAACGCGCTCGGTTTTGATTCGGGCCACCGGCCGCAAACTGGACTTCACGTATTGGATGCAGCGCAAGAAGGCCCCAGTCGTCTACATCGTGCCTGGGATTGGCTCGCATCGGCTTGCCGACACGCCGCTGGCGTTGGCAGAGTTGGTATTCCAACAAGGTTTCTCCGCTGTCTGTATCAGCAATCCATATAATTACGAGTTCATGGAGCGTGCCTCCACGGCGGCGATGCCGGCTTACACTCCCATTGATGCACACGATCTGCATGTGGCACTCACTGAAATCGACCGCCGGCTGGGAGCGTTCTATCGGGGCCGATTGGAAGCGAGAGCGTTAATGGGGTATTCGGTGGGAGCGTTCGAATCGCTTTTTATTGCAACGACTGCGCCGACCAACCAGGCGCTGCTACAATTCGATCGCTACCTGGCAATCGATACCCCCGTTCGGTTGCTGTATGGCATAGGCAAGCTCGACGCGTTTTATCAGGCGCCCCTCGCGTGGCCCCAGGAGCAGCGGACGACGAATCTGGAGAACACTTTTCTGAAGGTGGCGGCCCTGGCCAAAAGCGCGCCGGGCGCCCTGGGTCCCCCGCCGTTTGATGCGGTCGAATCGAAGTTCCTCGTGGGAATGGCTTTTCGATTGATCTTGCGTGACGTCATTTTTAGCAGCCAACAAAGAACCAACCAGGGAATCATCAAGCAGCCCGTGAAGAAATCGAGGCGCGCCCGGTTATACGAGGAGATCCTGCAGTATTCCTTTGCCGATTACTTCGAGAAGTTCGCCACTCCCTATTATCGGGACCTCGGAATCGATTTGAACGCCCCGGACGTGCTTGCGAATGCAGGTGACTTGCGAGCTCATGCGGCGAGCCTGAAAGGGAGCCGAAAAATCCGAGTGATCGTGAATGGGAATGACTTTTTGCTTTCGCCCGAAGATTTGGATTGGCTTCGCCAGACCTTTGAGCCTGCGCAGTTAACGGTTTTCGAGCATGGCGGCCACCTGGGAAATCTTGGCTCGCCCGAAGTGCAGAAGGCGATCATTCGAGCATTGGATGGCTTGCGCGCGCCAAGCCCAATGCGGAGGTAAGCGACTGCTGGCGCTGGCGATTCCTCCTCGTGCTCGTCTTTCGTCGTCCTCCTCGAATAGCCACCGTTTGCCAATCGGCGTTCATCTGCGAAAATTTTCGGATTAACTCTTCCCGGCTTGGGGCGTATCTCAGTTTTTGAGAACGCGTAACGTGCTCTTCTGATCCCGGAGGGATCCCCGACAATAGCCCAACGTTTCAACGTTGGGTCCGCAGTTTCAGCGTTACCCAAGTCCCGAAGGGACGGCTGAATTCGCGCATCTCATACGTTAGTTCCTATTTTGCTGTAAAATCCGCGAGCAACTCAATGTCGTCCTTGAGCCGAACACGCTGGCCTGCCTCGACGAGATGCTCCCTGCGGACGCTTCGGAATTGCGGGTCGTGCCGCAACAAGTAGGAAAGTTCGGCCCCTTGATGAACCAGATTGGAGCGCGACAATCCTTCGACCTTCTGTTGAAAGTCGGTAATTCCCAGCATTTCGCTCAGGACATAACCCGAGTCGTTGAAACTCAGAGTTTGGTCGAAGTCGCTGGCCAGGAGATATTCGGTTGTTCTGTCGGGTTGAAGCAACATAAGCGTCTTTCCTTTGCTGATTCTTTACGGAATGAGCGGCGCGAATTGCCAAACAGCCCACCACTTGGAGTTGGTTTGTTTTCGAGCGTTCGCGCATTTCAGTGCGGTGGCGCGCCGCTGGGCTGAACTTGGCTTGCGCCTCCGGTGGGCCGTGTCAAAAGGGCGGGTTATCTCCGAATGTCCGAGCGGTTCCAGGTTCGTTATCAATATTCTATTTCTCATCACCTTCTACCTACAGCACCTGCTCGGATTTCCCTACAGCCATAGATGACAGGTCGAAAGAAAGTTGGTATGACAGCTCAGTCACCTGTCAGTGACAGGTGAGAGTTTAATGAACAGCGTTGAGCCCAAACATCGCGACATTTCGCGGCAACTCCTTTCTGAGATTGCGGTCGGCAAATACGGTTCAACGGGTCGTCTGCCGAGCGAGTCGCAACTGGTGAAACGCTTCCGCGTGTCTCGGCCCACCGTTGGCAGGGCGTTGCGTGACCTCCAGGCTGAGGGGCTTATCGAGCGACGGGCCGGTTCCGGGACCTACGTGCGGCGTCAGGCTCCAGGCACAACTCGAACACGTCAGTTGGGCCTTCTCATTCCCGATTTGGGCAGCATTGAGATTTTTGGGCTGATTTGCGGTGAGCTTGCGAGCGTCGCGCGGGCACATGAATATACACTCTTATGGGGCGATTCCACTCATCCAGAGGCCGACCAGGACGTGAACCAAAAACGGGCCGTGGAACTGTGCGAGCAATTCATCGAACGCCGCGTATCCGGCGTCTTTTTTGCGCCGTTCGAACTGGCCGATGGAAAGGAGCAAATTAACCACCGCATCGTGGAGCGCTTCAGCAGTGCTGGCATTCCCGTGGTGCTTCTCGACCGTGACGTCGTGCCATTCCCGCATCGCACCAACTTCGACCTCGTCTCGATTGACAACATCGCGGGCGGCTGCCTCGTTTCGGAGCACCTGGTCAAGCTCGGCTGCCGGCGTGTTGCGTTCGTGCGACGGCCGCACTCCCCGCCGACGGTGGACGCGCGCATCGCCGGAGTGCGTGATGCCCTGGAGCGGCATCAACTCGAGTTGCCGCGGGACTGGGTCCATGTAGGAGACCCGGAAGACCTCAAGTTCGTGCGTTCGCTCACCGCTGGCCGGCGGTGGGACGGTGTCGTGTGCGCCAACGATCTGATAGCCGCGCAACTGATGCGCACCCTCGAGAAACACCGCATTCGCGTGCCGCGCGATTTGCGAGTCGTCGGTTTCGACGACGTGAAATACGCCACCTTGCTGAGCGTTCCCCTGACAACCGTTCATCAACCATGCCGGGACATTGCGATCACCGCCTATCGGGCCATGCTGGACCGGATTGCGGAACCGACCCTGCCAGCCCGCAGCCTGTTGCTGACACCGCGCCTTGTCGTTCGCGAATCGTGCGGCGCTTATTTGCCGCGCAAAGAGAAATGAGGCTCGGCCGGATTTGATCCGCCGTCGAAGCAGGTCGCGCTGCAGTTAAGCACGCTCGCCGAGCAGCCCCGGTCTCTTGAGTGCTTCTTTCAACACTGGCGATAAGCGTTCTTCCCAAAACTTCTCTATGTCCGTGGGATGCTCCTTCTCGCTTCTAAAGGCGATGTCAATCGCATTGGGCTCCCTCTTTACTTCCTTAATCTCGACGATAAGTTTTATCATTCTCTCAACCTAGCAGCAGACTTTAGCTTGTCATCCGGGCTTGTAGTGCAGGCTTTAGCTTTAGCCTGTTCGTGTGCCGTTCGTAGTGCAGGCTTTGGCCTGTCCGTGCAATGTTCCGACTTGCGGGGCCCTCTCTGACGGGCTAAAGCCCGCACTACAAGCCCGCTAACGGACTTGTCTTTTTTGAGCACCTCCCTCAACTTTGGCGCATCAATTAGACCACCAGATGAGCTCGGACCAACCATTGACGTGCGAGCAGTTCCCCCGCTCGTCGAAGTACAACCCCGAATGGCTTATTGCGAACGCCAGCGGCGGGGCCAATGCGCTCTGGCTGACCGAGTGGCTAACTGATGCCCTCGATCTCCTGCCCGGCATGCGCGTGCTTGATCTCGGCTGCGGACGGGCCGTATCGTCTATATTTCTCTGCCGCGAGTTTGGCGTGCAGGTTTGGGCCACTGACTTATGGTTCAGCCCTTCAGAGAACCTCGAACGCATCGCAGACGCCGGCGTGGGCGAGAATGTCTTCCCCATTCATGCCGATGCGCGAGCGTTGCCGTTTGCTCCCGCGTTCTTCGACGCCATCGTGTCTATTGACTCGTTTGTTTACTACGGGACGGACGATTTGTATCTGAACTATCTCGCCCGCTTCGTTAAGCCGGGCGGGCCGATCGGGATCGCTGGGGCCGGACTAATCCACGAGATCGAAGGTGCCGTCCCGAGCCATCTTCGGGACTGGTGGACGAAGGATGTTTGGTGCCTGCATTCGGCCGCATGGTGGCGGCGGCACTGGGAGAAAAGCGGCATCACGGATATCGCAGTGGCCGATACTATGCCGGACGGCTGGAAACGGTGGCTGGACTGGCATCGCGCAGGCTGGCCAGACAACGCCGTGGAGATCGCCGCGTTGGAAGCCGATCAGGGCCGTTCTCTCGGTTATGTTCGAGTCGTCGGGCGTCGGCGCCCGGATGTCCAACTCGAAGAGCCAATCGTCTCCATTCCCTCGCAAGTACACCAGAAAGCCGTTACTCCGCGGTGTAGAATGATCGATACATGTCGTGCTCGTGCTCGTCCTTCGTCCTCGATTCCCTCGTGCCACCAATCCATCAATCCCTTCATCCCGCCACCGTCGCACTATCGCACCATCGCACGTCACTTGCCAAAGACCGATGTCTGCGGATACTCCGCCGCCCATGCGAACCATTTGACCTGAACGCTGTCCATCCAGATCAGATGAGCCGTGGGCCGCCGTCGGCGGAGCGACCGGTGATGTCCCAATGCCGCTTCATTGGCATCACGCGGCTGAACCGAGAACTGATTTCCGGGTTCGCTCATCGCAGGTAAAACGCTGGCAGAAGTGTCCGTCGCGCTCAAGTAGCGATTTCCGGCGCTTGAAAACAACAACCTTGTTTGTAGTGCAGGCTTTAGCCTGTCCGTGCGTCGTGCGAAAAGTCGAAGCCTCAGCTAAGGCCCGACTACAAGCTCACAGAACCAATTCCGACCTCGACCGCCAGCGTCCATCGGTGATCGAATACGGGCGCCCGCAACCGGAAAGAATCCAATCGCGACTCGTTCAGTATTTGATTTCCGCGGTCAAATTATCCTTCTGGCCATGGAGTTTCACGACTTCTTTTGCTCGGTCGAAATCTTTCCAGTCCTGCCGGTTCACTATGACGCTTTTGATTGGCGCGGACATGGGATGGCGCAGACGCAACCAGACTTCTTTCGCCGAATTGCGCGCGGGCATCTTGACGGTGGCGGTGATCCTGCCGTGATCCACGTCGGAGAAGATCTCGTAGTCCACCGGACCAAAATGCGTCGGCGCGTTCTTCACCGATATCTTCTTGCCCTGCTCCAGCCAGGCCCGGGGCGAGGCCCGGGCCAGCCACAAATTCTGCCCGTCCTCCATCACCAGCAGGTTGCGGAATCGCTCCAGAAACGCGGCTTCTTCGAAGATCTTGTCCGGCGGACCGTGGACGGCATGCTCGTTGAAGACATATCCATCGTTCGGAAGGATGTCGATGGCGTAGCAATTCAAAAACGAACGGAGGAAGACGGGGATGTCATCACCGGCCAGGTGCATGTTCGCGGTCCGTTCCAGTCCGCCCTGATACTGCCAGCCGGCAAGGAACCAATCCCGATCCCCGACATTTTGATTCTCCAGCAGCAACCGATCCTCCAACACGTCGAGATACCCCTGCACCCGCACATCGTTAGGGGATAATAAACCCGCCGGGCTCACCAGCGCCGCCGCCGACTGGACGGTTTCCCAATAGAGAGGGCCGACATGCGTGCCGGAGCCATCACGCTGCCATCCCCAGGGCCCCGTGCCCAGGCCGCGTACGTAGCAGGCGAACGGAATGACCGAATGGAAGGTGCCGTCGCGCACCGGCACCACCGGCGAAAGCGCGATGGACCGCTCCACCGCCGCCCGCAAATCCTTGCCATACGCCTCCGCCTCGGCGGTCAATTGAGCGCCAGCTTGAGGATCGATCACTGCCAGCGTCGCCGCGAGGCGCGAGACCGACGCCCAGTAGTACGCTTCGCACTCATAAAACTGCATCCACAAGCCCCCGCTGTCCGGAGTCACCTGCAGCGCGGGCTGCAGCCCCTTGCACCAGAGACGATCTCCACCCGGAACCACGCTCGCCATCAAGCGCCGTTGCCGCAGCATCCACTCGGCGTTGGCTTTCATTCGCGCCGCGGCACCGCGCAACCATTCGGTATCGCCGGTCATCCAGTAATGTTCGGTCAGGGCCCACCCAATGGAACCGGGCCCGAACGCATGAATGCCATCCATGTGCCCGCCAGCTCCGTTCGGACCAACCGCGTGCGTCAGGCATCCGTGGCCTTCCGAGAAGAGTCCGTTGGGACGGTCCGGAAGCGCCCAACTGTGGTGGCCCGCGGAGTTGGGGTCCATCGGGAGGGACAGCCATTGATCGAATCCGTCTTCGGAAGCCTTGTGCGCCCCCATCAGATCCAGCGCCGTGAGGATCATGTAGGTTTCGGCGCCCAGGATGCCGTAAGGATAATCGTTGAACCAAAGCCGGCCGTTCGCCGGGTGCTTTTCGCAGTGTCGTAAAAGATGCCACGCCCCCAGGTTCCATTGCGCCGTCAATCGCTCGGACGGTACCTGTACCTGCATGGATGGCTCCGAGCCGGCAGGCGGTTTGGGATGAGGCGGCAGATTGCCGCCGCGCATGGCGGTGACTGCGCCCTCCCACGTTTGTTCTGGATGCACTCG
>Ga0137394_10004787_pt1 | contig 10300 bp, 8 predicted proteins | sample czobulk116metaG_FD_108278 | JGI IMG/M metagenome (GOLD analysis project Ga0137394, IMG submission 108278) | Vadose zone soil microbial communities from Angelo Coast Range Reserve, California, USA - czobulk1.16 metaG | ecosystem: Environmental > Terrestrial > Soil > Vadose zone | place: USA... | reverse complement strand
TGCTGCCGGCGGGGTGGGACGTGTCCGCCATCTCACAGTCAGCGACCATCGGGACGTACGAAGGCCGAACGTTCGTCGCCTTGATCAACCTGAACGCGGAAAGCGCTTACAGGGTGACGATTCTCGCGAGAAAGAGGAGCTGAAAAACTGCTCTACCCCTTCAGCCGCGGGAGGAGCCTCACCGCGTTCTCGCGCTCGATCGCCCGCAGATCGCTCTCGCTGAACAACCCGAGCTCGGCCAGCGTCCTGGCGACGTCCAGACTGCTGCCGCCGGGCGGAAAATCGGTCCCGAACAGGACCTGCGCCGCCGTGACGAGCTTCAGCAACGAAGCAATCGCGCCCGCGTTGGCGGCGCCTGCCAGGTCGTAGTAGAACCTCTTGAGCTCGTGCATGAAACCATTGGGCATGCGTTCACTGGCGTTGCGGGATGCGCCGTCGATGCGGCCTGCCAGGAACGGGGCCGTGCCGCCGGCGTGCGACCAGATGAAACGAATGTCCGGGAAGCGCGAGGTGTCGCCGCTGAACGTCACGCCCATGATCGCTCGGGTCGTGTCGGTTCCGTACTCCATGCTTCCCGGCGCCACACCGGGTGCGTAGTCGAGATTCCTGCAGCAATTGGCGGCGGTCGGGTGGACGTGAACCACTGCCTTGCGCCAGTTGAGCTCCTCCATCACCGGCCGGTAGCCTGGGTTGCCCAGCCAGGTGTCGTCATAACTCGTGAGCAGGCCGACGCCGTCGGCCTTGAGCGTGTCGTAGGCGTACGCGATCTCCTTCAACGTCGCATCGACGTCAGGCAGCGGCATCGCGGCGAACAATCCAAACCGGGTCGGGTGCTCCTGCACCAGCTTCGCGCCGTACTCGTTGCAGGCGCGGGCAAGGCGGCGCGTCACCGCCGCGTCGCCGAACCACAAGCCCGGATTGGTGATGGATACCACCGCGGCGTCGACGCCGCCCCGGTCCATGTCCTCGATCGACTTGGCGGGCGTCCACGTCGTGTTGGCCGTCTGCAGCAGCGGCCGCCCCTTGACCTCTGCGACCCAGGCCGGCGGCGCGAAATGATGGTGGATGTCGATGCGGCGCGGCCGGGCGGGAGCCGATGCCTGCGCGAAGGCCGCCAAAGGGTCGGCGCTGACGGTCGCGGCGAACCCCAGCGAAGCGAGGGCGCTGGTCAAGAAGCTTCGTCGATCGAGATCGCTCATGAATCGCCTCCTGGAGTTCGACAGTGTACGTGCCGCCGAAGCATAAGGTATACATTGTGGCCGCCGATGCATCCCGCCGGGCCGCGTTGGGGAGCCCGGGCGCCTCAACGCCCACAATGCACACCTTGTTCATCCGCAGGCCCTGATAATTGACCCTGAGACAGCCGATGTGGCAACCAAACAAGCTTCAATGGTGGCTCCTCGTCATCGTCGCCGTGCTCATCGTGTGCGCGTGGCCGCCGGGCGACGACAAGAGCCTCGCGGTGACGTTCGTGAACTGGGCCGTGGACCCGAGGAGCGAGTTGCCGATCCTGCCTGACCAACTTGCCCTGGGGCTGGGCGATGATCCAGACGCGGTGACTGCCCGCGACCTGCGGGTGCAACAGTACGACGCGCTCTATCTCAAAGGTGGATGGACGCGGAGGCGGCTCGAGCTCAAGGTCGCACGCGATCCGTTCAATCCATCGACCGAGCGGCAGCTTCTCACCGCAATCGCGGTGGTAACGGCGTTTGTGACCTGGCGACTCGGCGGATCGAAAAACTGAACGGCGCCCGAACGAAGAGTACGCAATACGCGAAGGCCACGAAGCGCACGAAAAGATCGTGTGTTTCGTGTGTCTCGTGGCTTCGTGTTTTGCGTCGGCCCCTGCGCGAGGGGTTTCAAAACCGTTTCTACTGCGACGACGATCGGCCGCCGCCCTTGATGGTGATTTTCTCCACGGTCCATGTCGAGCAGTCGCCTTTGTAGATCACGTTCTCCGACTCGCAGTGGAGCTCATGGACCAGGCAGCCAGCCTGGCCGTGGCCCAGGCCGGTCTGAGCCCAGCCGAGCAGCTTGCCGTTCAGATCCACCTTGTAGAGCTTTCCGTTGCCGTCGCCGCTGAACAGGTATTGCGTCGGGCCAGGCGACATGCAAACGCTCCACGGCGCGCCCACGTTATCGATGATCTTGACCGGGGTCAGATCGGGATCGAACACCTGAATGCGGCGGTTGCCGCGGTCCGCCACGTAGATGTTGCCCTTGGCATCCGACGTGATGCCATGCGGCGTGTTGAACTGGTTCGGGCCGGCGCCTCTCGTGCCGAGCGCCTTCACCCATGTGCCGTCCTTCGTCATCTTCGCAACGCGTGAGTTGTTGTAGCCATCGCTCACGAAAATGTTGCCCTGCGTGTCCCAGGTGACGTCGGTCGGTCGATTGAAGGTGCCGGGAGTGCCGACCGGGTAGCGGTCCTCCGGTCGCTCTTTCTCGCCGCGTTCGGTGAAGCGCTCGAGGTAGTCGAGGGATTCCGGTTTTCTCCCGAGCACCATCACCACCTGGCCCTGCGGGTTGAACTTGACGACCATGTTCGTGCCTTCGTCCGTCATCCACACATTGTCCTGTTTGTCGACGCGGACCGTGTGCGCAAACCCCGCGGCGTAGTTGTCCGGGCCCCACTGCCTCACGAACTTGAGAGCCGGGTCGAACTCGAAGAGCTGCGAGGCCGTAGCGCCTCTCACCGGGCCGGCGTTGCCGCTGCGGGTGAACACGAACAGATGACCTTTGGAATTCTTGGCGACGCCCACGGCTTCGCCGATGGTGTGGCCGGGCACGACCAGATTCAGCACCTCCTCGGTGACCTGAAGCTGCGGTGTGGCTTTTTCGAGCTCCTCCTGCTTGGCGAGCGCGGCCCGCTGCTCCGGGCTCGGTCCCGCTCCCCGCTGGGCATACAGGCCGACACCCAGCAGCATCACCGCCAACACGATTAGTGACCGTTTCACGATAGCCTCCCTTCCCACGAGTTCCACCTGTGAGCGACGGACGAGTATATAGCGAGCTGTCAGGGCGAGGGCGGGGAACTGCCGGGCGCGCCGATGCGATACAGATGGGTGCCGGTCCGGATGAAGATCGACCCGTCGGAGACCGCCATCGAGGCGAGCGTCTCGCCATCGAGCGAGCTGGTCGCCAGCTTGCGAAACTCTTTCCCCGGCGCAATCACGGTCGCCACGCCTTCCTCGCTCAGGAAATAGATCCGTCCGTCGGCAAACACCGGCGATGCGGAATACTCGCCGCCGAGCCGCTGCAGCCAGCGCGCCTCCCCGGTCTTCGCGTCGAGGCACGAGGCGATGCCGCCGTCGTTGACGACGTAGAGCTCGTCGCCGACGACGAGCGGCGAGGGCGTCAGCGGCGCGCCCCTTTTCAGCGTCCACGCGATGTGCGTCTTCGTGACGTCGCCTGCGCCGTCCGCGCGCACCGCCAGCAGCGACGGCTGCTGAAACCCGGTCGCGATGTACACGAGGCCGTGGCCATACACGGGACGCGGGACGTTCGAGAATCCGTCCGCGTAGCTCACGCGCCAGATCTCCTTGCCATTCTGCGGATCGTATGCCGTCGCGCGATACGCGCCGACGCTGACGAGCTCGTCGCGGTCGCCGACGCGGATTACGAGCGGCGTCGAGTACGCCTGATCCGCAGGCAGACGCCGCGATGTCTTCCAGCGGACCTTGCCGGTTCGCTTGTCGAGGGCCACGACGAACGCATCGTCGCTTCCGTCGCAGCTGACAATCAGCAGATCGCCGTACAACACTGGCGACCCGCCGTTCCCGTGCTGCGACTGGTACGGCAGGCGCGCCTTCCAGACGATCTCGCCCGTGGTCGTCAGCGCGGCGGTCCCTTCGGCGCCGAAGTGGACATACACGCGGTCGCCTTCGACGATCGGCGTGGGCGACGCGTAGCTGTTCTTGGGGTTGGTGAGGTCAGCGCTCCGGAGGTGGAACACTTCGACGTTCACCGTTTCGCGGCCGGTGCTCGAGTCGAAGGCGATCGCGCGGAGCGACGCGCCTTTCTCCTTGATCGACGTCGTCACCCAGACGCGTCCGCCGGCGACCGACGGTGACGACCACCCGCGGCCGGGGACCGGCGTCTTCCACATCACGTTCTGCGATTCGCTCCACGTGATCGGCAGCCCGCGCTCGGAGGAATGTCCCTGGCCGGAGGGACCGCGGAACTGCGGCCAGTCCTCGGCCCGTGCGGCGGAGCCGGACCAGATGACAGCGCCGAGCAGCAGGAGCGCGATTGGACGGCCCACGCCGTGCCCCTATTGCGAATGCCCGCGCGCCGCAATCGGCCACACGACCTCGACGCGATCCTTGCGCGTGCCGTAGATCTGGTCGTACTCGTTGACCGCGGGATCGCAGTGCGGGACGATCAGCTCGAGCTTGTCGCCAACCGAGTATGTCTTGCTGGACGTCTCGTACTGAATCGCGCCGAACTCGTCCGACCCCGCGTTGTACGTGAACCCCTTCTCACCGATGACAATCGGGCCTGGCTTGTTCAGGGTCAGCGCCTTCTGCCCGGCGTCGGTGGTCAGCCGGTTCGGGAAATAGTTGTTCAACACGGTCGTCATGACGGTCAGGGACGGCACGAAATCGGTGTAGAGGTCCTCGTTCTCTTCACCGCCGATCTCGAGATACTGGCAGTCCATGAAGATGTAACTGCCGACCTGCAGATCGGTGAACCCCGGAATCTTCGTCATGATGTTGTAGGTGCCGGTGCCGCCGCCGCTGAAGATCTCGGTGTTCAGCCCGGAGCGCTTCATCGCTTCGAACGTCCGCAGCGAGGGCTCGTACCGCTGCAGCGACTCCTCAGCGCGTTTCTTGAACCCCTTGATGTGCTGCGCGCCCCCGTCATAGCTGATCATCCCGCGCAGCTTCAGGCTCGGTAGCGTGTCCAGCAATCGGGCCAGCGCCAGCGCGCGTTCGTCGGCCGGGACGCCCGAGCGCGTACCGACGGCGACATCGACGACCACATCGGCGACGATGCCGGCTTCCTTGGCGGCATCGGCGAGATCCTGCGCATTCCGGGGATTGTCGACCGCCTGGATGAAGGAGCGATTCGCCTTCCGAATCTTCATGGCGCGGCGAATCTTGCTCGGCGACACGTTGCACGTGGTCATGAGAATCTTCTCGACGCCGTCGGCGAACAGCGCTTCGGCTTCGCTGATCTTCGCCGTGCAGACGCCGATGGAGCCGGCCGCGAGCTGCCGCTTCGCAATGGCCGGACACTTGTGCGTCTTGGCGTGCGGGCGGCTGGCCACCCCGGTGGAGGCCAGTTTCTTCCGCATCGTCGCCATGTTCTGGTCCATCTTGTCGAGATCGACGCAGAGGGCCGGCGTATCGAGCTCCCATTTCGAGACCCCGACGAGCGACCCTCCGGCGGCCTTCGCGCGCATCTCGGCGGCCGTATAACCGGCTGCGTGCTTCGGAATCCACATGGTGATGGTGCCGGCTCCGGCTGTTTGCAGAAAACCGCGGCGCGAGAGTGAGAGTTTCATCGCAGCCTCCCTGACTGGCGGTAGTCTACTCCTCCTTTATCCGGCGGAGACAGGGTGAAAGTCGGCCGTTCCGGCAACTTCTCAGCCGCTGTTTCTCTGGCTGAACGGCCGGAGCCACCTGCCCACGGGACGCTACTGGCGGTAGACGGCTTTTCCCCGAAATAGTGTCAGCTCGCATTTCAGATCTTTCAAGTCGTCGGTCGGGACCGCGTACATGTTCCGGTCCCACACCGCGATGTCGGCGTCCTTGCCGACCTCGATCGAGCCAATCCGGTCCTCGAGAAACATCTGGTGCGCTGCCCACACGGTGTACGAACGAAGCGCGGTCCTGATGTCGATCGATTCCCTGGTGCCGAACGGTGTCGCGCCATACGTGCCGTTCAGTGTTTTGCGCGCCACCGACGCCCACAAGCCGTATCGCGCGGGAAACGGCGTGACGCTGTAGTCCGAGCCGCCGGCCCACCTGATGCCTTTCGTGACGTACGTGTGGAACGGGTTCAGCCGGAGCGCACGCCCGGGACCCAGGTTGGCGGCGTACGTGTCGCCGAGCCACCACGCGAAGGGGGCCTGCGACTCCGGGTAGCCGGCGTCGTACTGCATCTGCAGGCGCGCGATCACGTCGATTGCGTGATCGGTCGGCGTGTTGTCGTGGATGATGCCGTGGCGCAGACCGCGCGTCGGCTTCGCGGCAAGCACCTGCGCGTACGTATCGACGACCCAGTCGATCGCGCGATCGCCGATCGCATGCGTGCTGACGTGGACACCCGCCTCGTGCAGCGCGGTGACGATCTGCCGATACGCCTCGGGCGGCATCGTCGGATACCCGGTGTTGCCGGCGTCCTTCCCGGTGAAGTTCCTGTTCCAGTCCTGATGCATCCAGGCGGTCCGCGCGCCGCCGCTGCCGTCCATGAACATCTTCACGCCGCCGGAGATGAGGACGCCGTCGCCGAGCGACGCGGGGGGCCGCGGGTAAGCGTTCACGCGCGCCAGCACCTGCGCGTTGTCCTCGACCCGGCGTGCGCCGGACCAGAGCGCGAACATTCGGACGGTCAGCCGGCCTTCCTTCAACAGCTCTTGATACAGCTCCCACTCCGTCTGGCCGATGCCTGGATCCTTGGCGCCCGTCATGCCTTCCTTGTTGAAGTCGTCGATGATCCGGACGATCCCGGCGCGCTGCTGCTCCCGCGTGAGCGGCGGCACGAGCCGCGAGACCAGGGCCATCGCCGCTTCCTTCATGACGCCGGTCGGGTTGCCCCGCGCATCGCGGTCGATGGTTCCCGCCGGCGGATCCTTCGTGTCCTGTCTCACCTCGGCCAGCTTGAGCGCGTAGCTGTTCGCGACGCCGTAGTGCCCGGTGGTGTGCATCAGCCACACGGGGTTGTTCGGCGCGACGGTGTCGAGATCGGCCGCCGTGATGTAGCGGTGCTCGGCCAGCTTGCCTTCGTCCCAGCCGCTGCCGCGCACCCATTCACCAGGCTTGCTCTTCGCCACCTGACCGCGCACGCGCGCCAGCACATCCTCCATTCTTTTGACGGCGAGGTCGCTGAGGTTCACCGAGAACAGGGCCTCAGCTTCCGAGAAGTGCACGTGCGCGTCGATGAGGCCGGGCGTCGCCGTACGGCCGCGCAGGTCGATGACTTGCGTGGCGCTGCCGATGCGCGATCGGATGGCCCCGGTCGTGCCGACGGCGACGATTTTCCCGCCGGCGATCGCCACCGCTTCCGCCACGGCGTCGCTCGCATTGACTGTGAGCACCGTGCCGTTGATCAGTACGAGATCGGCGGGCGGCGGCGCCTGCGCCTGCGGCCGGCCGGTGTCGTCCGCGAGCGAGGCGAGCGCCAGAAATCCGATGAGGCAGATGGCTCCGACCACGAACCGGCGCATGCGCACCTCCGGCCGTGATGATACGCTCGTCGCCATGACTGTGCTCCTCGTCGCGCTTCACCTGGCGATCGCGGCCCCGCCGTCTCCCGTCGCCGCGGGCGAATGCTTCGTGATGGCGCCGCCGACCGGCGCGGAGACGGTCCTCGGCGGTGACGAGTGCGACCGGCGCACGCTGCCCGCGTCGACGTTCAAGATCCCACATGCGCTCGTCGCGCTGGAGACCGGCGTGGTCACCGCCAGGACCGTGATGAAGTGGGACGGCGCAAAGAAGGATTTTCCAGTGTGGGAGCGCAACCACTCGCTCGATTCAGCGATCAAATCCTCGGTAGTCTGGTTCTTCCAGCGGGCCGCCGAGTCGATCGGTCGCCAGCGGGAGCTTCAATACCTGCGCGCGTTCCGGTACGGGTCGCAGGGCTTTCAGCGCGAGGTCACCGCCTTCTGGCTGAACGGCGACCTCACGATCTCGCCGCGCGAGCAGGTGACATTCCTCCAGCGGATGTTCTCCTACGATCTTCCGGTCGACCGGCGACACATCGACGCCGTGAAAGCGGCGATGACGATGCCCGGCGGGAAGGTGTTGAACGCGTCGGCCGCGCATGACTTCCGCCTCGAGTGGCCGGCGGACACGATCGTGCGCCTCAAGACCGGGAACGGCGGCGTGTCGGGCGAGCGTGTGAGCTGGCTGATCGGCCAGCTCGAAACGGGCGGGCGTCAGTACGTGTTCGCGAGCCGCAGGCGGTCGAGCGGCGACGCGTTGGACAGCGTGGCCGGCGCCAATCTCGCTCAGCGCCTGCTCAACACGATGACGCCAGGCCGTGTGTCTGGAGCGCGAGGCGTTCCGCCTTCGCGTGAACGCTTCGGCGGACGGCCGTAGCCTTGGCGTAGGCGGTCGGCCGAGCGTCCCGCCGATCCCGCCGATCGCTGCCATGAAAGGCTGGCCCGCTGTTTCAGGGTCGCGGGCGCGCCTCAGCGTCAGAGCTCTGCGCGCTCTCCGCCAGTAGCTTCTCGGTCAGCTGGCGCAGCTCCTGCTTCAACCGCGCATGTTCGGCGCCTGTCGCCGGACTGGCGAACCCCGCATGCACGCTGCGGACCCGGCCGTCGCGTCCGAGGTAAATCGTGGTCGGATAGGCGCCGAAGTTGACGAGTTGCGGCAGCTTCTCGTTGATCACCTGCGGCGTCCCGGCGATCAGCATCGGATAGCGCACGCCGTATCGCTTGATGAAGGACTGCACGCGCGGCCGCGCGACGTTCGGATCCGGATCGTTCTCGAACATCAGGCCGACGATTTCCAGCCCGCGCGCGTGGTAGGCGTTGTACAGCTCCGAGAGGAACGGCGCTTCATCGTGGCAGTTCGGGCACCAGCTCCCGCCGATGGCCAGAATCACGACCCTGCCGCGAAACGCCGCGTCGGCATTCGAGACCAGCTTGCCCGTCAGGTCGGGAAAGCTGAATTGGAAAGGCACCGTTGGATCCTTCACGTTGGTGTACCGCGATGGATCCGGCGGCTCGGGAATGCCGCGCGCGCGCGCTTCGGTGCTTCGTGCAGCGTGGTAGTTGGCGGTCCGATTGAGCGTGACGCCAAGCGTCCCATCGTCCCTGACGGTGGCTTCGAGGAGGTTGGGACGCTCGCCGGCAAAGTGGCTCAGCACCAGTGTGTTGCTCTGCCAATGACCGACGAGCGTGCCGGTATCGCCGTCGATGCGCAGGATCGCGCCCGACACCTCGGCGCCCGATTGACGCAGGATCAGGTGCCACGTGCGCGTGTCGCGCGACGCTGTCGCCTCCTCGGCATTGCGCCGCATCTCCCAGTCGCCCGCGACCTGCGGTGGATTGTCGGCTTCGAGCGGCACCGGCGTGAACCGCCGCGCGCGAATCTCCTGCGGACGCGCGTTCGCGCGCTTGTTCTTGTAGGTTCCGCGCAGCTCGCCGCCGTCGAAGGTGGCTTCGAGCGTCGTGTTCAGGAAGTCGTACTCGAGCGTCAGCACGCCATCGACAAAACGTCCCGAGGTCGAGCCGACCTTGCGCTCGCCCTCGAAGAAGAAGCCCTGGGCGTCGGCCCCGCTGGTCGCGATCTCGAAACGAAACGGGACGTCGACGCCGTTGGCGACGACAATCGCCTCCCAGAGCCCGTCGATCCCGGATGCGGCAAGCGCGGGCCGCGCGAGACGCGCGGCGACCAGCGATGCGACAGCAAGCAGAAGTGCCGTTCGAACGCGAAGGCGCGTGCTCATCAGCATGCGGTGATTCTACAGCGGTTTCAACACTGCAGGGCAGCAACCCGGTCACTCCCGCGCGCGATACCCAGCGCGGGTCCGGACGGAGAACCGCTCCGCGCCGGCCACCGTCAACCGGATGGCGCGGTACGAGCCGTCGAGCGCCTGGTTCGCCGGCGTGTAGGCGAGCGTGTATTGCTGTCGAATCTGACGGGCGATGTCGAGCGCCACCTCGTCGACCGCCTCGACGCTCGCGGGGTAGTAGGCGATGCCACCGGTGCGGTCCGCGAGATGATCCAGCTCGCGGTGCGCCGTGGCCGCGCGCGCTGGATCGTCGAACAGCCCGATGGCATAGATGACGATGTCGTGGCGTTCCGCGGTGTCGCGAATCCGGTCGAGCGGCGCCGTGCTGGCGTTGTCGTTGCCGTCCGTAATCACCAGCAGCGCCTTCCGCTCGCGGATTGCATGCTGATCGAGGTACGCCTCACCGGCCTCCACGGCGTCGCGCATGGCGGTGCCGCCGATCGAGTCCACGCGCGCGATCCCCGCCTCGAGGACGGCGCGGTCGCTCGTGAATGGGACGTCGACATGCACTTTGTCGGCGAAGTTCAGCACGAACACTTCGTCCTGCGGGTTCGAGGCGCGCGCAAACGCGAGCGCGGCGGCTTCGACCCGCGCGCGCACCGCCCGCATG
>Ga0137394_10004786_pt1 | contig 10301 bp, 11 predicted proteins | sample czobulk116metaG_FD_108278 | JGI IMG/M metagenome (GOLD analysis project Ga0137394, IMG submission 108278) | Vadose zone soil microbial communities from Angelo Coast Range Reserve, California, USA - czobulk1.16 metaG | ecosystem: Environmental > Terrestrial > Soil > Vadose zone | place: USA... | reverse complement strand
TCGTCACCTACATGTTCCTGCACGCACCGGACTGGCTGTGGCACCTGCTCCTGAACATGCTGATGCTCTGGATGTTCGGCACGGAGGTCGAGCGGGCCTGGGGGACGCGGGCCTTCGTGAAGTACTACTTCATCTGCGGCATCGGCGCGGCACTGGTCACCTGCCTCTTCTTTCCCAACAGCACCACCATCGGCGCCTCCGGCGCCGTGTTCGGCGTCATGCTGGCGTACGGGCTGATGTTCCCGACCCGGCAGATCCTGCTCTGGCTGCTCTTCCCGATGCGGGCCATCAGCTTCGTGCTGATCTGCATCGGTATCGAGCTTTTCTCGCTGGCCAGCCTGCAGGACGGCGTGGCCCACTTCGCCCACCTGGGCGGGATGCTGTTCGGCTATCTCTATCTCAAGCGCGCCTGGCGCCTGCGCGACTTCCTGGCGGAGCTGCGCTGGAAGCTGCGGCGGCGGCGCTTCCGCGTCATGGGCGACGACGAGCACTACCCCTTTCACTGACAGGCAATCCCCGCTTCGAGGAAGGTCGGCGCCGCGCCCCTGGCGGGCGCTAGCGGCAGGCGAAGGCGAGGTACGCGGACGCGGTGATCTCCCCGAACCGGTCCGGCAGGGGGGACGGCAGGGAGATCCGCTGCAGGACCTCCAGGGTCCCGTTGTTGAACTTCACGACGGAAGCCGCGCGCAGGTTGCGGTCCGGGACGACCAGCACCACATTCGCGCAGTCCGGATCGCCCGCGGCGCCCCAGACGACCGCGGTCTTGCCGGGGACCTTGGTACCACTGCTGTTGCCGGTGACGACCGGAGTGTCCTGGACGCCCTGGATCGTGCCGTCCGGAGACGTGACGAGCCTCCCGGGCGAGCCCCCGCCGCGGCCGCCTGGGTTCGCGTGTGCGGCGCCCGCCGCGGACTGGGAGGGCGACACCGCCCGGCCGAGATCGATCGACCCCTTCCGAAGGAGCCCCAGCGGCAGGATCTTCGGGGCCGCGAAGAGACGCCCCGCCGCCAGATCGAGGGGCGCGTAGAGGTAGCGCAGGTCGTTCTCCACCCAGAAGAGATACGAGCCGGACTGGGCGGTCCCGATGCGTGGCAGCGTCTCGCCCCCCCGACCGAAGGTCAGGAAGTGGGAGTCCGTGAAGCCGGCTCCGTCGTAACGGGCGTAGGCGATCTTCGGCGACAGGCCATCGAACCGGCTCCAGATGGCGACGATGGAGCCGGTCGAGGGATCGCGAGCGACCTGCGGCGAGGTGTCGGCGGCCGGGTCGCCGGTCGGGTCGATGGTGCCGACGCGTGTCCCCGCGTCGTCGCTCACGGCGTAGGCGATGGCCCAGCGGGTCGCCGGCTCGGCGCCGCCCTGCGCCGGGTGGTCCTCCCAGACCGTGAAGGTGGTCCCGTCGGGCGAGGTCAGGGAGGTCGCCCCGAAGGCCGGCACGCAGGCCGCGAGAAGGCCGGCCATCGCCGTGAAGGCCGTCCTCGCCGCGCGCGCTCCGACCCCTGTCCTCATGCGGTCTCTCCTAGAACGGGTTCTTCAGGTTGATGATGTTGCTGACGTCGAACGTGCGCAGGAAGTCCTTCAGGGTCGCGAGGTGGGGATAGAGCTCCTGCAGCTTGCCGAAGTAGTGATCGCTCGCGTCCTCGTTTCCCATCAACAGATAGATCTCGCCGAGCAGGTAGTAGCAGTTCTTGACGATGTCCTTGTAGTCCTTGTCGCCGCCGATGGCCATGGCCTTCTGGCCGTACTCCTCGGCGCGCTTGAACTCCTTGAGCTGCATGTAGGCGAAGCTGAGATCCTGGTAACACTCCGCCACGCAGCGCGTGTTGGCATTGGTGAGCGAGATCTGCAGCGCCTCGAGGATGATGGCGATCCCCTGCCGGTAGCGCTTCTTCAGCAGGATGCAGTAACCCAGGTTCTCCTTGATGTACTCGATGGGGGAGGAGGTCCCCAGGCCGCCCTTCTGGCTGAGCGACAGGGCGAACCGGTACTCCGCCACCGCGTCATCCAGGTAGCTCATGTTCAGGTAGATGTTGGCGATCAGGTTGTGGCAGGTCGCCTTCCAGGCGTAGTTGTCGAGGCCTTCGCAGGCGCGCAGCGCGCGTTTGGCGTAGAACAGCGCTTTCTCGAGCCTCCCCTGGCGGCGGAGCGAGCTGGCCAGGTTCGAGGAGGCCACGAAGATGCACTGCGGATCTTCGGTCTTCAGGAGGATTTCGCGCAAGCCCTTCTCGGCTTCGCGGATCTCCCCCAGGGAGAGGCGCGCCGTGCTCAGGTTGCAGAGGGAGCGGAAGATAAGCTGCTGGTCTTCCAGCTCGGCGGCCGCCGCGTAGGCGTCCTGGAACCTCTCGAGGCTGGTGCGAAACTCGCCGTGCAGCACCAGCCGCTGGCCTTCCGCGGTCGCTTCCGTGTAGCGCTGGAACGGGTCGCCGGCCATGGCAAGCCCCTCAGTTGCTCTTGCGAAGCTTCTCCTCGAGCTGGAGCTTGAACAGGACGAACTCCTGCGCCTCTTCCTGGGACCGCGGCGAGAGCCTCTGGTACTGGCGCAGGAACTCGTAGTCGCGGTCCCTCGACGCTCCCGAGACATCCTCGTGGAAGAATTCCGCCACGTTCATCTCGAAGATCGTGAGGATCTTGAAGAGAGTCTCGAGGCTGACCTTGTACTCCCCGTTCTCCATGCGGCACAGATCGGACTGCTGAATGCCGATGCGGCTCGCGAGATCGGCCTGGGTCAGGGCACGATCCTTGCGCAGTGTGCGTATCCTGGTCCCGACGAGCTGAGACTGTTTCTTGAATTTTGACGTCAGCATACGGTCTTTTCCGGGTCGATCCATGGAAACACTTGTGAAATCAGGGCCTTGGAACTGATGCGTCCTCAGCAAAAAGCGCTTGACACGCTTGTTGCGCTAACATATACTCTGCGTCGTTAGCTCACACAGAAAAAACCTTCGCCGCGTCAATATCTTGATGAACCTGTCGAGAGCTGAGGCGCAAGCAGTGACGTCGCACCCTTCACCGGTTTCCATCGGGTGGCGCGCTCCCTGCCCTTCCGGGCCTTGGGCTCTGGGTTCTCGTTTCGTGTCGCAAAACTGGTATCAGCGACCTTCCAAAAATTTGACGGAAGTGTATAGCGTTACGCCATTGAAGTCAAGGTAAAAGGCGACCTGCAACCCGGTTTTAGAGGGAGAGGAGAAGGACGGAACCTGATGGCGAATCGCTCCACGGACCGGAACTCCTGTATTTCGAAATACCTGCAGGAGATCAGCGAATTCCCGCTCCTGACCAAGGAAGAAGAGCACGCGATCGCAGCCCGCATGCAGCACGGCGAGGCCGACACCTCCTATCACGATCTGGTCGAATCCAACCTCAGCTTCGTCGTCAAGGTCGCCAGCGAGTACCGCAACATGGGGCTTCCGTTCGAGGACCTGCTCAACGAAGGAAACATCGGGCTGATCGAAGCGGCGCACCACTTCGACCACACGCGCGGCACGAAGTTCATCACCTACGCCATCTGGTGGATCCGCAAGTCGATCCTGAAGGCCCTCTCCCAGCACTCCGCCATGGTCCGCATCCCCAACTACCAGCTCAAGAAGGTCCGCAACGTCCGCAACACGGAGCGGATGCTGTCGCGCGAGCTTGGCCGGGAGGCAGACCGGGAGGAGATCTCCAAGGAGCTGCGCGTCACGATCGCCAAGATCGACGAGATCCTTCAGGTCAAGATGCGGGAGCTGTCGCTCGACGACAAGGTCGGGCGCGACAAGGACACCCCGATCTCCGACTACCTCGTCGATGGCCGATCGATCAACCCGGAGGACGAGCTGATCAAGAACGAGAACCAGGGGCTCATCCGGCTGGCCCTCCGGAGCCTCAATGACCAGGAGCAGACGGTCATCATCAACCGCTTCGGCCTGGAAGGCGGCAAGACCTTCACCCTGAAGGAAATCGGCGAGAAGCTCGGTGTCTCGCGCGAGCGCGTGCGCCAGATCGAGAACCAGGCGAAGAAGCGCCTGCGCAAGCTGATTGCCCGCCAGCAAAGAATCGATGGGCCGATCCGGCGAACCCTGTCCGCCGGGGCGCGACGGGGTGCCTTGCACGGCGGCGTGCTCCTGGCGCGCGTCAAGCCCGGCGGATCGCTGGCGCACTGAGCCGCGGCCGCGCTCGCCGCTCCTGGCCCCGGCTCGCTCGGGCGCTCGGGGTGTTTGAAAATCCCCGAATCGCTGTGCTATCCTGCCGCCCCTGACATCGCCACCACAGTCACCGGGAGCGGACGATGCGCCTGACGCGCGACCAGGTGGGGCAGATCTCCCAGAGGGTCGTCCGCGGCCTCCTCAAGGACGAGCTCATCGCCGCGGACAACCCCGAGCAGGTCATCGACCTCATCGTCAAGGTCTTCACGGAGGATCTCGCCGCCGAGGACCGTCTCAACGAGGAGGTGCGCGGGATCCTGACCAACTACGCCGACGAGATCAGCCGCGGCATGGTGAACTACCAGGAGATCTTCCGCAAGGTGAAGGCGAAGCTGGCGCGCGACCGGAAGATCGTGATCTAGGGGCCCCATGAAGCTCAACCACGAGCGCTGCGTCCACATCTCCCATCTCTTCGTGAACGCCCTGGAGGACGACGACACGGTCGAGTTCCTGGGCGACCCGAACGACATCCGCCTCCGGGTGCTGCAGATCCTGGAGGCCGAGATGGCCAAGGAGGAGGAGATGGAGGAGATGATCCGTCACAAGATCGCCTCCCAGAAGCGGGACATCCCCGAAGGCAGCGCCGAGTGGGAGCTCCTCTTCCGCAAGTACTACGAAGACGAGATGAAGAAGATCAAGAGGGTCCGCGAGTAACGCGGCCGGCGCTCCGCCCCGGAGGCGCGCGACACCGCCCACCCTTCCGGTCCTCGCGATCCACGGAACCCCGAGCATGACGCCCACGCGCCAGATCGTCGTCGGCACCGCCGGCCATATCGACCACGGCAAGAGCCAGCTCGTGCGCGCCCTGACGGGCGTCGACCCGGATCGCCTCAAGGAGGAGAAGGAGAGGGGGATCACGATCGACCTGGGGTTCGCGAACCTCGTGCTGGACGATGGCACCCGGGTCGGCTTCGTGGACGTCCCCGGCCACGAGCGCTTCGTCAAGAACATGCTGGCGGGCGTCGGGGGGATCGATCTGGTGCTGCTCGTGGTGGCGGCCGACGAGTCGATCAAGCCGCAGACGCGCGAGCACTTCGACATCTGCCGTCTCCTGCGGTTGCGCCACGGGATCATCGTGCTGACAAAGATCGATCTGGTCGAGCCGGACATCCTCGACCTGGTGCGGCTCGAAGTCCGTGAGTTCGTCGCCGGATCGTTCCTCGAGAACGCGCCGATCGTCGCCGTCAGCAGCCGCACGGGAGGCGGCCTCGGCGATCTGAAGGCGGCCCTCGAAGCCGCGGCGGCCGTCGCATCGCCGCGCCCCGGCGCGGGCGTGGTGCGCCTGCCGATCGATCGCTCGTTCAGCATCAAAGGCTTCGGGACCGTGGTCACGGGGACGCTGCTCGCCGGGACCCTCCGCGAAGCCGATGAGCTGGCGATCCTGCCGCGCGGCCTCACGGCCCGCGTGCGGGGGCTGGAAGTGTTCAACCAGTCGACCCGGGAGGCCGGTCCGGGGCAGAGAACGGCGGTCAACCTGCAGGGGGTCGAGGCCCGAGCCATCGAGCGCGGCGACCTTTTGACCACCCCGGGCACTCTCACTCCTTCGCCTCTGCTCGACGTCGACCTGGAGGTCCTGCAGGGAGCGGAGGCGCCCCTCAAGGACATGTCGCGCGTGCGCTTCCATCATGGCACCCTGGAGGCGATGGCGCGGGTCAAGCTGCTGCAAGGGCGCGCCGTCCCGCCGGGAGGCCGGTCCTTCGCCCAGCTGCGGCTCGAGAAGCCGGTCACGACCCTCCCGGGCGACCGCTTCATCCTGCGCCGCTATTCGCCCCCGCTCACTCTCGGGGGAGGCAGCATCCTGCACAACCGGCCGCCGAAGCTGCGCGCCTCGGCGCCGGGGAACCGCGAGCGTTACGAGAGGCTCGCCGACCCCTCCCCGGCGGTCCGCCTGCGGGTCCTGATCGAGGAGGCCGGTGCCGAGGGCCTGGACGACCCGAGCCTGCGCTCCTTGACCGGGTTCGACCCGGAGGAGAGCGCCCGGACGCTCGCCGCCTCGGTGCAGCGTGCGGACGTGGTGCTCCTTCCTACGAGCCCGCGCCGCTACCTGGCGGGCGCGTGCCACCAGGACCTGGTCCGCCGGGTCGTGGCGGCCCTTCAGGACTTCCATCGCCGCGAGCCTCTGAAGGAAGGGCTGGCGCGGGAGGAGCTGCGCACGAAGATCTTCGCCCGGAGCCATCCGGACGTCTTCCGATCCATCCTGGCGGATCTGGTCGGCCGCGGGACCGTGAGGCTCGAGAAGGACCGGGTCGCTCTCTCCACGCACCGGGTCACCCTGTCGGCACCGGAGGCCGCGCTCATGGAGCGAATCGAGGCGCGCTTCAAGATCGCCGGGGTCAATCCCCCGGAGCTCGAGACGCTGGTCGCCGATCTGAAGGCCGAACCCCGCCAGGCGGAAAAGCTCTTCCACCTGCTGCTCGGCCGCGGCAGGCTGGTGCGCATCCAGGACGGCAAGGTATTCCACGCCGAGGCGCTCGACGCGCTCAAGAGGCGGCTCTGGGAGAAGCGGGCCACCAGCCCGGTGATCGACATCTCGGAGTTCAAGGACCTGAGCGGAACGAGCCGCAAGAACGCCATCCCCCTCCTCGAGCACTTCGACGCGCAACGCGTCACGCGCCGGGAGGGGAATCGGCGGGTCATCCTTCCACCGCCGGACCCCGCGCTTCCGGCGAATTGACAGTGTGCCGGATGCGGTCTAAGATGCTCGGGAGGTGAGGCCATGGGCTCGATAGGCGTTCCTGAACTGTTGCTGATCTTCATCATCCTGCTGCTGATCTTCGGGGGGAAGAGGATCCCGGAGTTGGCCCGCGGGCTCGGACAGGGCATCCGATCGTTCAAGGACGCCTTGCATGACGGCCAGGAGGAGAAGAAGGACAAGGACGTGAAGTAGAGGAGATCGACGGTACGGTCGCTCGCCACCGCACCGACCCCGCCCGGGCGACATGGGGGGCGGGGCTCCGCACCGTATCCGGCCGGCCATGCAGAGTGCCACCCACCCTCCGGTTTCCCCGCAGCTGAAAGACGACATCGCCTTCCAGAGGGCGACGGTCGCCCGGCTCAAGAAGGAGATACGCGGCGTCGACCGGAACAGCCGCCGGCCCTACATCCGCGAATTCCACGACGAGTTCAGCCACCTCGAAGGCATCTCCTCCCTCGACGACCTCACCATCGCCTGCTACAAGGCCGACATCATCTACATCGGCGATTATCACGCCCTGCCCGCAGCGCAGGAGTTCGCGGCGCGCCTGCTCGGCGAGATCGCCTCGCGGTCACGCGAGGTGGTGCTTTGCCTGGAGATGGTGTACGGCCGGAACCAGAGGATCCTCGACCGCTACATGCGAGGGGAGGTCGCGGAGGAAGAGTTCCTCAAGGGGATCCGCTACGAACTGGATTGGGGCTACGACTGGAGCGCCTTTCGCGCGCTCTTCGAGTCGGCACGAGCGCTCCACGTCGACGTCTTCGGTATCGACAGCGAGCCTCGCCGCGGCTTCCGCTACATCCGCAAGCGCGACGCTCATGCCGCCGCGCGCGTCGCCGACATCATCGAGCGCCGCCCCGAGGCCAAGGTCGTGGTGCTGTTCGGCGAGTCGCACCTGGCGCGTAACCATCTGCCCCGCAAGGTCACCGACAACCTCAAGAAGAGGGGGCTCGAGAGGCGCGGCGTCGTCGTCCTGCAGAACCTCGAAGAGATCTACTGGCAGGTGGTCGAGCGCGGGCTGACCAATGTCGATGTCGTGACGCTCGGCCCGGACCGCTTCTGCCACTTCAACGCCAGCCCGATCGCCAAGTACGAAGCCTACCGGCGCGCCATCGAGCGCTGGAAGGCGGACGCGGAGGACGAGGAGGGCGTCGACCTCACGTCGACCGTGTACAGCATCATCGACACCATCCTGCGCTTCCTGCGCGTGGACAAGTACGCGCGCTCCGTCCGCCGCGACGGCCGCGGACGGGACTTCCTGGTCGACCTTTATCCCGAGGTCTACTCGGGGATGGATCTCACCGACCTGAAGCGGCTCCTGCGCGGCCACCGCTTCGCCGCCGAGGAGGTGGAGGACATCCTGGCGCACGTCACCGGCCACGGATCGTGCTACGTCCCGCGCATCAACGCCATCATCATCGGCCAGTTCAACATGGTGCACGCGGGGGAGGAGGCGGCGCACTTCGTCAACCTCGTGCTCAAGGGAGAAATCTACAACGAGGCGCCGCGGCAGATGCCCCAGCACGACTTGTTCTACAGCGGCGTGATGGAGGAAGCCTTGGGTTTCTTCGGCTCGAAGCTCATCGACCCCGAGCGCAACCACTTCTTCGAGACCGAGTTCTACCAGTACTACCGCAAGGATCGGGAGACCATCGAGCAGAAGACGCGTTACCGCTACGAGGAGTTCAACGCGATCATCAACTTCATCCTGCTTCACAAGAAGTTCGAGCAAACCTACGAGAGCTACGACCAGGTGCCGGAGGAGATCCTGGCGGGGATCCGCTCCGAGCCGAAGCGGGCGAACGTGCTGATCCACGAGCTGGGGTACTTCCTGGGCCAGCAGATCTACGACGCCTACCGTGCCGGCGTGCTCGACCGCAAGGAGATCGCGCGCCTCTTCCGCGAGTCGTTCCGGCACACCGGCAGCGCCCTGCGCACCTACCTCGACCTCACCGAGAAGATCCGACCGATCAGCGAGGGTCCGCCTCCCGCCTGAAGCGCGGGCCGGAAGCCAGGCGTGGGCGCGCCGCCGCCGCGGCCTCAGGCCTCGGCCCGCGCCCGGCGGAAGGTCACGCCGGTGCACGAGCTGAAGGTGAGGGCGGCGGCGATCGGATCGAGGAAGCCGAGACGGGCCAGCGCCTCCAGGGCCTCGCGCGCCCCGGCAAGGTCGCAGCCCAGGGTGATCGCGGCGTCCTCCGGCACGATGGAGGTGCGGCCCGTCGCCACGAGCAGGCGGAGAAGGTCGCGACAGCGGCGGTGCACCTCCAGCCGGTCGGGGCCGTTGAGGAGGTCGCGAACCGAGGCCGCGGCCAGGACGGCCGCGGCACGGCCCAGGTACCCATCGGCGCATTCGAGGAAGATGTCGAAGCGATCCAGCCGATCGCGGTAGGCGCAGGTGACACCGCTGCAGCGCGGCGCCAGGCCGGCCGCGACGACCAGCTCGATCGCCACATGCTCGATGAGGTGGGCCAGCGCAAGGCCGTCGGGCTCGCCGGGGACGGTGTCCGCGCTCGCCGCGGGTCCCATCGCGGGCGCCCCCAGCAGGTGCCGGATGTCGCTGCCGCCGCCGCAGAGGTGGTCCGGCAGGCGCGGGCAGAGCGCCAGGAGCCTCTCGCGCTCGCCATTTTCGAGCGGCCCCACGCGCCGTCGCAGGGCCTGGCCGATGTCGAGGGTCAGGCGCACGCGGGGGAGGCCTGGCTGGAAGCGCGGGTTGAGCTCGGAGACACCGGGGTAGGCGCCGTGCTGCAGGCCGCGGATGCGGATGGAGTCGGCCGGGACTTCCTCCTCGGGCGTCTCGGCCGGGACGCCCGCGTTCTCGGCCATCACACCGTCGGCCGCGACGCTCGTCCCGCGCCGGCGCCCGGACGCCCGCCCGTGGATCTTGTCGCGGAACCGGCGGAGCAGTTCATCGGACACGGCCATCTCCTCGGCGTTCGCGCGCTCAGCGCTCGAACTTGAGCTCTTCCTGGTCCAGGGTCCCCTGGAGCACCACGCGGTACTCACCGGTCTCCTTGTTGACGATCTCGACGCGGGCCGCGGCGTTCACCGAGTGGATCAACAGCTCGCCGATCTTCATGCGAAGCGTCGCGGGGGAGGTGGGCGACGTCTCGAGGGTCGGCAGGTCCTGCAGGCGGAAACGGGTCATGGGCTGGAGCCTCCTTTCCAGGCTGTCACTCCGTGTCGAACGGCGTTTCTTCGAGGTCGATCAGGCCCTGGAGCACGATACGGTACTCCCCGGTCCGGGCATCGACCGACTCGACCCGGGCCCGGGCCGAGGTGGAGCTGGTCAGGACCTCTCCGATCTTGGCGCGCAGGGTGGCGGCCGAGGTCGGTGACTTCTCCAGGAGAGCGAAGTCCTCGAGCCGGAAGCGGTTCACGGGATCACCTCCCTTCCCGGGGGACGCGAGGCGCCTGCGAGCCGGCGGGCG
>Ga0137394_10004785_pt1 | contig 10303 bp, 11 predicted proteins | sample czobulk116metaG_FD_108278 | JGI IMG/M metagenome (GOLD analysis project Ga0137394, IMG submission 108278) | Vadose zone soil microbial communities from Angelo Coast Range Reserve, California, USA - czobulk1.16 metaG | ecosystem: Environmental > Terrestrial > Soil > Vadose zone | place: USA... | reverse complement strand
GTCACTTCGCCGGGATGGACTTAAGGGAGCAGTCCGTTATTTCGACGCCTTGACGAATGATGCGCGACTGGTATTGGACACGCTGCGCTCCGCGGCAAAGAGCGGCGCGGGGTTGCTCAATTACTGCCGATTTAAAACGGCTTCCCGAAACGAATTCTGGGAATGCGAAGTCGAAGACGTGCTTACGGCCGAAACCACTAAACTCCGAGCACGAGCGGTTCTAAATGCCACCGGTCCGTGGGCGGATGGTCTGCCGCACAGCCAGGTCAAACTGCGGCTTACCAGGGGAATCCACCTGGTAATCGATCACAAGCGTCTCCCTTTGACGGACACGCTGGTGATGACCGAAGGCAAGCGCATCCTCTTCGCAATCCCGTGGGGCGAGCGTGTGATATTGGGCACGACAGATACCGATTACAATGGTTCTCTGGACGAGGTTCGCGTGGAAGCGCCAGATGTTCGATATGTTTTGGACATTGCGAACGAGCATTTCCCTGATGTGTCGCTGACAACCGAGGACGTCATCAGCTCATGGGCTGGATTGCGTCCGCTCATTGCCGATCCCGACGGAAAACCATCCGAGATTTCGCGCTCGCATCAAATCGACAATCCTGAACCGGGTTGGTGGGATGTCGCGGGCGGTAAGCTCACGACGTATCGATTGATGGCGGAACAAACGGTTGATTATATCGTTAAATGGTTAAATGGCTTGAATACTTCAAACCGACAATTCGAACAGTGTCGTACGGCTATCGAACCACTGTTGTCGAACTCGGAAACTGAAGGAATCAGCGGCATATTGCCGCCGGAGTTCAGCCGAGCGGCTGTTGAGCATTATTGCGCGAACGAATGGGCGATTCATTTGGATGATGTGATGTTTCGCCGGACGCGGTGGCATTATTACTTTCCCAACGCAACGCAGACGGCAGAGCAAGTGGCTGATCGGATGAGTGAATTCCTGGGATGGTCGGAAGTGACTCGCAGGACGGAATTGGAACGTTATTTTCGGGAAGTAAGCTTTACTGGAGAAGCTTCCGGTCAGCGCGATCCCGAGGAGAACGCGACCAATCGGCGCGTTCGCCACGAAGTGCACAGTTGAACTTGCTCGACTGAGCATCGTCCAATTTGTCCGGTCCAGGTCGGCGCGAAACAAAATGACTCCTGTTGGCGAAAGCACCGTCGCGCTGCAAGAAAACAAAGCGAAAGGAATGGCTCGTGTCGTACAATGGTTTCGGCCAGCGCCGCATGTCGCGCGTCGAACACAACAAGAGATAGCCGTACTCTACCCCGCTTACCGTTGGCGCATTTTTGAAGCTGCGTTCATTGCGTACGCCACGTTTTACGTTGTCCGCAATAATCTCGCGCCGGTTTCAAAACCGTTCATGGACGCACTTCATTACGATGAAGTGATGGTGGGGCACATTTTGTCGGGGACGGCGATTGCGTATGGGATCGGGAAATTTGTGATGGGTTATTTCGCGGATCGAAGTGATGCGCGGAAGTATGTAGCTGTGGGAATGTTGCTCACGGCGGTGCTGAATTTCGCTTTTGGCGCGAGCAGGAATTTTCAGGCCCATTTCTGTCTGTGGACACTGAATGGTTTTGTGCAAGGGATGGGATACGGACCGTGTACGCGAGGGCTGTCGCATTGGTATAGCGTGAAAGAGCGGGGCGCAATTTTTGGGGTGTGGAACATCTCACATAACATCGGCGGTGGCATCGCGGGTGTTCTCGCGGCGACCTGCGCAAAACATTGGGGATGGAGTTCGGCATTTTATGTTCCCGGCATGCTCGCAACCGTTTGCGCCTTCTATTTATTCTGGCGGATGCGGGATACGCCGCAGTCGCTCGGTTTGCCGCCAGTGGAAGAATTCAAAAACGATTATCCGCCGGAAGAAAGAGAATCCCACGAGCGCGAACTCACCACAAGGGAATTGCTGTTCAATTACATTCTTCCGAACAAGATGCTTTGGGTGGTCGCCATAGCGAATATTTTTGTGTATATAGCGCGGTATGCGATGGTGGATTGGGGGCCGTTATACTTGCAAAAAGTCAAAGGCGCATCGCTTTCCCAAGGCGGGTTCAGCACGTTGCTGATTGAATTTTCGGGGGCGGCGGGGATGCTGATGATGGGCTGGCTTTCGGATAAGATCGGGGGACGCCGGGGTCGAGTGAGTGTTCTTTCGATGGCGCCGTTGTTGATCGTTTTTCCGGCGATTCTATTTACTCCGAAAGGTTTGCTTTGGTTGGATTTGGTATTATTCGCGTTGCTTGGTTTCTTCGTTTATACGCCAGTGCTTTTCTCCGGCGTAATGTCTTTGGACCTTACGACCAAAAAGGCCGTTGGCACCGCGGCGGGTTTTGTTGGTTTTTTTGGCTATCTGGGCCGGGTCATCCAGGCGGAAGGTTTGGGCCGCATTGCCAAATATTACGGCTGGACGCCGGCGCTGTGGGCCGTTTTAGCGTGCACTGTGGTCGGTATAATTTTGTTGGCTTTCACCTGGAACGTCCGGCCCAGAGGCTAATCTCCGTCTAAGGATAACCTCTTTGTGACGGGCAGCGTGACGGCTTTGTGACGGGTCAAACCTCAATTCCGATCCCATTTTACCGAGGCGTGACGGGTGTGACGGCTCTAAAGGGGGGGATATATATATATACTTACCCCCTGCATCTCACCACACTTCGACCGGGCCTTTCGGTACCGGAATGTGCTCACGCCTCGCCACTTCCGGTTCTTGCATGAATGAAGCAAGGAGTGGAGGCGGTGCGAAGCGCGGTTTCAAGTCGCCATTGTCGTCGAGGAACTGCTGACGCCAACGCTGGTAGTTGGCCAACACATCCTGGAATTCGGCCTTTGAGGAAATTTGCACGACACGTTTGTTGAACTCGTTCGCGGGGCCGAATCGCTTGGCATACCAGGGAGCGACTTTGCGAAACATCCGGCAGCCGTGTTCTTCGCCAAAAACTTGAATCATCAAATCCAGGTGGCGGCACATGACGCGGACGCGCTCTTCAAAGCGCGGTTCCGTCAGCAGTTCGCCAGTGCGGAAGTAATGGAGCGTGTGTTGGAAAATCCAGGGGTTATAGAACGCTCCTCGACCGATGCTGACGCCGGCGCTACCAGTTTCATGGAGCATTTTCTTCGCGGCTTCGGGTGTTGTCACATCGCCGTTGCCGATGACTGGGATATCTTTAACGGCCTCAACGACGGCTTGAATTCCGCGGAGGTTAATCGTGCCTGAAAATCCCTGCTCACGCGTGCGTCCATGGATGAAGAGGGCTGCGACACCGACATCTTCGAGTGCGCGTGCCAGGTCGGGAGCAGTGATGTTGTCGTCATCCCAGCCGAGGCGCATTTTGGCTGTAACTGGTATCTTGATGGATTCGACCATTCCTTTGACGAGCTTGGCCGTTTTCTGCGACTCCGTCATCATCGCCGAGCCGCCGCCGACGCGGCAAACCTTCCTGACCGGGCAACCCATGTTGATATCCACCGAAGCGACGCCAAGAGATTCAAGATAGACCGCAGCGTCTCGCATTTCTTCGGGAACCGAGCCGAATAATTGAACTGCCAGAGGACGATCTGCTGACGAAGTTTCGATGAGCTTGAGCGCTTTCGGGTTTTTCTCCAGTAGCGAGCGGGCGTTGACAAGATCGGTGGTCGCCAACCCGAGTCCGCCGACTTCGCGAACCGTAAGCCGAAAAGGCAAATTCGTGTAACCCGCCAAAGGCGAGAGAAACAAATTCGACTGCAATGTCAACGCACCGAGTTGCACAAAACGCCATCAGTATAACGTATTCGCGCTCTGGAGCAATCAAACTGGAAGAGGGTTGCCAGAGAACCCAGAATTTACCTTCTGGATTTTCGAGGGAATTTTTGGGTCGACACGGGCGCGATAGTGGGTCCTTACCCCACTGAGCAGAAGGCTGTCTTTGGGTAAAGTCATAACCGTCAGTTTGGAGAGTCTTGATTTTTTGATTATGAAAACGCTTTTGAGAAATGCACAGACGGGGGTTTATTATCAGGGTATTGCCAATTGGACGAATGACCCCCACGACGCCTTCGATTTCAGAGTGCCTGAACGCGCGGTCCGTTTCGTGCGCGATGCCGGGCTGGATAGAGTCGAAGTGGTTTTTGCATTTGACGATCCACAGTATAACGTGCCGATTCCCATTGATGAGCGCTTCGGAATGAAGGGTGGTTGCGCTTCGCGGAAAAAGCCGTGACGCCTTCACGTCACCGTTAATTGACAACGCTTCCCGAGCCAGGCAGGGCTGACGCAATGTTTCGCAAAATTGCGGTGGCATAGGCTTTGCTAAATCAAGATTTGTAGGTTCCTTGCCTACATCCTCCTGAGTGGGGCGGTGCTGGAGCCATCAGTGCCGCCCTCCTTTTTTGCTCCGGGTGGAATGTCATTGCCCTGCCAACTGAGGTTTCGCATAGTTTTCTGCGGACCAGAACAGCATGGCCGAAACTGAAACCAAAACGGGGAATACATTCGGATCATTCCGCAAAATTGGAGGGATCGTTGCGGCGGTGTTGCAGAACCGGGCGGATCTCCTGGCCGTAGAGTTGCAGGAGGAGAAATACCGGTTGGTGGAGGTGTTGATTCTCGTCGGGATTGCACTGGCGCTAGGAATGATGGCGCTGTTCGTCTTCACGGGAGTGATCATATTCGCACTGCCGGAAGCGTATCGGTTGTGGGTGGCTTGCGGGCTCGGCGTGATTTATCTGTTGGGAATTGTTGTGCTCTGGTCGCGAATCAAGAAAGTGCTCAAGGACCAGCCGTTTCCGGAAACCATCAACCAGGTTAAAAAGGATTGGGAATGTTTAACCCCGCCGAAGTAGAAGAATTGGCAGCACGGAAACGGCTTCTGGCTGCCGAGAGTGATTTGAATCGACAGGCGTTGATGTCAGAGCTGTCCCAATTGCGGGCTTCAGCAGAGAAGGTCGAACGAGTATTTCGCATAGGGAAAAGCGCGTATCCACTTGTACTCGCAACTGCTCCTTTGGCCGGTTACTTCCTTGCCAGCAAGACAGGTCCGGCTACTAAGATATTGAAGTCAGCGATTTGGGGTTGGCAAGTCGTGCAGCGGTTGAAGCCGTTCTGGGACAAGTGGCGCCAATCCAAGTCGGAACCAAACCCGGAGCCAGAGATTTTGGACTAATCACTCTCAGCGATCCACCGCGGGCTGCTTCGTGAGCACTCGGTTGGCGAACGGTCCCTTCCCCTTACCTCCTCCTTCGTCAACCACCGCCGTCAAAAGCACTGTGGTGGTCAGGAAAGCACTACGGAGGACAGGCCGACCCTCTCCCTTGGGGAGAGGGTGATAATCGCCCGATTATCTGCGGTGTGCGATTACCTGCGGGCGACGAGGACGCCGATGAGCAAGCCGACTCCAAAGGCGATGCCGATGGATTCATAGGGATGCTCGCGGATGGTGCGGTCGGTGGCTTTGGCAGCTTCTTTGGTTTTTTCCTCCAACCGATGCGCGGTTACCTTGGCGGATTCGAGCGCGGTACCGAGGCGCTCGCGCAATTCGCCCACCTTTTCGCCGGCATGGTTGGCCGTGGCTTTCATTAGTTCTTCTGCGTCCTTCGCGACGGTTTTGAGGTCGCCGACGAGCCGTTTATTGGCTTCTGAGGTTGTCATATTTGGTTATGTGGTTTTCGGAGAGTTATCTCGCGCAAGTTTCAGACATCTGCAGGAGTAGTTGCAGGCCGCGCTTGCGATCATAGGCGTATGTTAGACTCAATTGCATAAAAAGTCATTCGAAAAAACGTTGAATCGTTAAAACAGATTGTTGACGATCAGGCCAAGGACGCTGAGTGGACCCTGGTCTTCAAGGCCTTCGGTGGCTTTGTCGAGTTTTTGCAGGGTGAGTTTTGCATTGTTGTAGAATTCCTTGTCGTTGACGATTTTGCCGATGGAACCCTGGCCCTGGTTTACTTTTTCGAGGACCTGGCGGAGGTTGGACATGGCATCGGCCGCTTCGCGATAGAGCTTGTCGTCGTTGATGAGTTTGCCGACGGTGCCATTGCCGGTTTTGGCCTGATCGAGAAGGCCGCGGGCATCAGCGATTGTTGCCTTGATATCTGAGCCGACGTCCTGGAGGTTGGTGGCTGTGTTGTAAAGGGAGTTATAGAGCGCATCGTCGTTGACCATTTTTCCGATGGTGCCTTTGCCTTCCGCAATCTGCGCGGAAACAGCCTGGAAGTTCGCGATAGTGGCGGTGAGGGGACCGCGATTGGCCTTGAGAAAGTCAGTCAGCGGGCCGAGGAGGTCGTCAATTTTCACGCCGGTGAAACTTTTGGTGAGGTTTTCAACGCCGGTGGCGACGTTATCGATTTTTTGCATCATCGCACTGAGATCTGGCTGTTCGGCGGAAGTGAGCATTGCGCCATCGGCGGCTTTAGGGGAGCTGGGCGAACCAAAGTCGAGCGAGACGAAATTTTGGCCGAGCAGGCCGGTGAATTTGATGATGGCGGTGCTGTCAGTGCGGACAATGATATCGCGCCGCACCTTCATAGTGACATGGACTTTGTTATTGGTTTCATCGAGTCCAATTTTGTCCACTTTGCCGATTTCGACGCCGGCCATTTTGACGCGGTCGCCAAGTTTGAGGTCCTGGGCATTGTTGAATTCGGCGTTTAGATGGTAGCCGCGTTTGAACCATTCGGGGCCTCCCAGAGTTTCCATGATGAGGACGGCGGCGAGGACGGCAAGGGCGACGAACAGGCCTAAACGGGTTTCGAGTGTGTTTTTCATAGGTCTATGTGATGGAAAGTTTGATAATTCAAATTATGGATTTTTCAGGTTCGCGTTAAGAAATTTTTGGATGAGGGGATCGGGATTGTTTTTTATTTTGTCCGGCGAATCAATGGCCAGGATACGGCCTTCGTTAATGACGGCGATGCGGTCGGCAACGCCGAAGGCGAGGTCGCGATCGTGAGAGACGACAAGGGAGGTGACGTGGATGCGGTGCTTGAGGTTCAGGATTTCTTCGCCGATGTTAACAGCAGAAAGGGGATCGAGCTCGCTGGTCGGTTCGTCGTAGAGAATGAGTTGAGGTTCGACGACAAGTGCGCGGGCGATAGCGACGCGTTTTTTCATGCCGCCGGAGAGGTCGCTCGGCATTCTATTTTCGGTGCCTTTGAGGCCGACGCTCTCGAGATTTTCAGAAACGATGCGGGCGATTTCCTCGGGAGGCTTAAGGCGATGTTCAGCGAGGTAAAGGCCGACGTTTTCGCCGACGGTGAGCGAGTTCAAAAGAGCGCCGGACTGGAAAACCATCGCCATACGGTACTTTGCCATGACTTCGGGTGATTGAACAGGCTGGCCCTCGATCAGGATTTCTCCTTCATCAGGCTCTTCGAGGCCGATGAGGTGCTTGAGGAGGACGGTTTTGCCGCTGCCGCTCGGTCCCATAATGACGAAGATTTCGCCTGGGCGGACGTCGAAATCGAGTCCTTTGAGGACCTCCTGGTTGCCAAAGCTCTTGCGCAAGCCGCGGACCTGTAGGGCGACCCCCTGATGATTGGTTGGCGGAACAGCGTTCATCAGGAGAGGAGGATGCGCGTGAGGACGTAGTCGGAGATCACGATGAGGACTATAGAGTTAACAACTGCCTTCGTGACGGAGCGTCCGATACCGCGAGGTCCGCCGCGAGTGACGAGGCCCTGGTGGCAAGAGACGACAGCGATAATCAGCGCGAAAACAAAGCTCTTAAAGACGCCATTGGCAACGTCTTTGAGTTGGACAACATCGCGGAGGGCAGAGTAGAAGGCGGCAAATGACATTTCGATGCGGTTATTGGCAAAGCAGACAAAAGCGCCGCCGAGCCAGCCGACGAGGACGGCAAAGATGACGAGAAGAGGAAGCGCGACGGCGATGGCAGACATCCGCGGGAGGACGAGGTAATGAATGGGGTTGATGTTCATGGTGCGGAGAGCGTCGATCTCCTGATAGACGCGCATGGAGCCGATTTCGGCGGCCATGGCAGAGCCAATACGTCCGGCGATGAGGATAGACATCATGACTGGCGCGAGTTCTTTGCAAATAGAAACGCCGACGACGCTACCAACGGCGCTTGCAAGGCCACGTTCGACGAGGACTGGACCGGTCTGGAGCGCGATGACACCGCCGATGAAGAACGAGAGGATGCAAACCATGAGAAGGCTGGCGTTACCGATTTCGAAGAATTGCTCGAAGACCTTCTGACGTTGACGCCACGCGAGCGGGAGCGCCAGCAGCGTGCGCCAGAACAGGACGACCATTTCTCCGATGTTTTGAAACATGGTGTTTTTGGGAGGGTTAGATTAGTTAAATTAGTTAAATCGGTTAAATCGGGTTAAGACCCTAAAAAAGGGTAGCGCCGCGGTAATTTTGCGCGGAGGAGTTGATTGCGCCATAGAAAAAGATGGGGTGAATGTTGCGGGTTGCAAGTTGCAGGTTCGAGGTAAATCGACAGAATCATGGCGAGACAGAATCATAGGGCAGTTGAGTTTGGAGATTTTTCCCAATCGCGAGAGCGTTTGAGGGCTTCAGACCAGCGGGCGCGGCGGTGGGCGCGTTCGTCGCGGCTCATTTTGGGTTCGAAATCGCGATCGAGTTGCCAGGTGTTGTGGATTTCGGTGCGATCTTTCCAAAAACCGACGGCGAGGCCGGCAAGGTAAGCTGCGCCAAGGGCGGTGGTTTCAAGGACGCGCGGACGAACCACGGGGACGCCAAGCATGTCGGCCTGGAATTGCATGAGGAGATTGTTGGCCGATGCGCCGCCATCGACGCGAAGTTCGTGGAGGATAATATTGGAATCGGTTTGCATGACGTCGAGGATGTCGGCGACCTGGAAAGCGACACCTTCGAGAGCAGCCCGAGCGAGATGTCCCGAGGTGGTGCCGCGAGTAAGGCCCGTAATGGTGCCGCGAGCATATTGATCCCAATGAGGCGCGCCAAGGCCAGCGAACGCGGGGACGAGATAGACGCCGCCGCTGTCCGGAACGGTCGAAGCGAGAAGTTCCACATCAGTGGAGGATTTGATGAGCCCGAGGCCATCGCGCAACCATTGGACGACAGCGCCGCCGATGAATACGCTGCCTTCGAGAGCGAATTCGGTCTTGTTGTCAGCGTTCCATGCGACCGTGGTAAGCAGTTGATGCTGGGAAGGCATCGGTTCGGCGCCGGTGTGCATGAGCATGAAACAGCCGGTGCCGTATGTGTTCTTGGCCAGGCCGCGGGTGAAACAGTTTTGGCCGAAGAGAGCGGCTTGTTGATCGCCGGCGATACCGGCGATGGGAATGGGTGCGTCAAGAACATCGCGGGCTGTGTTGCCATAAACAGCGCTTGAGGGGCGAATTTCGGGAAGAATTTCTCGGGGCGCGCCGATGGTGGCGAGCAATTCGTCGTCCCAGAATTGGGTATGCAGGTTAAATAACATCGTTCGGGAGGCATTGCTTGAGTCTGTGATATGCAATGCGCCACGAGTCAGGTTCCAAATGAGCCACGAATCAATGGTGCCGAAGGCGAGTTCACCACGGTCGGCCTTTTCGCGAGCGCCGGGAACGTGATCGAGGAGCCAGCGAATTTTGCTTCCGGAAAAGTAGGCGTCGATGACGAGGCCGGCTTTGTTCTTTATCAGTTCGGCCTTGCCGGCGTTTTTCAGGCCTTCGCAGAAATCGGCGGTTCGGCGGTCTTGCCAGACTATGGCGTTATAAATGGGGGCGCCAGTCTTGCGATCCCAAATGACGGTGGTTTCGCGTTGGTTGGTGATGCCGAGGGCGGCGACGTCGTTACCGGTGAGTTTGGACTTGGAGAGAACGTCACGGGCGACCTGGAGTTGGGTAGTCCAGATTTCACGCGGTTCGTGCTCAACCTAGCCGGGTTGGGGGAAGATCTGTTGGAATTCCTTTTGGGCGACGGCATGGATTTGGCCGCTCCTGTTAAAAAGGATGGCGCGGGAACTGGTTGTTCCTTGATCGAGAGCCAGGATGAAGTCAGGCACAGTGGGAAAGTGATAAGGGGAACAAGGGAATGGTGCAAATAAAAGTGAGAGGCGTTTGGGGTGATGCGGGAGACGTAATGCGTGAATCGTGGCCCGTATTGCGTGTTGCGTGTTCCGTAGGCCAGCACGGAGGGTGGTCAAAAAAAGCCAGGAACTTTACCGTTTCTTTACCGAAGTGGGAGGTTTTCATCAAAACAAAACCTTTAGAAAGCTTTAGAAGGCTTTAGGAACCTTTAGAAAGCCATATTGACCGAAATATTCTTTACCGCCGTTTGCGACAGCGCTGCAGAGGGGAGCAAGG
>Ga0137394_10004783_pt1 | contig 10305 bp, 7 predicted proteins | sample czobulk116metaG_FD_108278 | JGI IMG/M metagenome (GOLD analysis project Ga0137394, IMG submission 108278) | Vadose zone soil microbial communities from Angelo Coast Range Reserve, California, USA - czobulk1.16 metaG | ecosystem: Environmental > Terrestrial > Soil > Vadose zone | place: USA... | reverse complement strand
TGCACGAAGGTGATTCTTCCGGGGGAGGGTGTGATGGACCGAATCAAGCGGATGACGGTTCTACTGGTCTGCTCGTTTGCTTGCCTGCTGGGGCTCCTTTCCTACTGTGCGACGGATGCTTCCGGCCAGGCCGTATCGGCAACACTTTTCGGAAGAATCACGGACGCTTCCGGCGGAAGTATTGCCAAAGCCACGGTTACCGTCCTCAATGCCGCGACGGGGTTCTCGCGGTCGGCGCAAACCTCCGACGGCGGTGAATTTACGATTCCGGCCCTTTCCGCGGGCGACTACGCGGTTACCGTGGTATTCACGGGATTTGGGAAGCAAACAAAAAACATTACGTTGCAAGTAGGGCAGTCCGCAGCGCTCGATTTCACGTTGACCCCCGGTGAGGTAGCGGAAAAAGTGGAGGTTGAAGCAACCTCCGAGCTGGCGGAGCCCACGAGAACGTCGGTAAGCACGGTGATTACGGAGCGCCAGATCATCAATCTGCCCGTGAACGGCCGGGAATTCATTGACTTTGCGCTGCTCTCACCGTCCGTGACGATTGGCGACACGACGTCAGGCAGCACAGATGTGATCGTTGAGCCGGTGACCAAGCTCTCTTTTGCGGGACAGAATATCCACTACAACTTCATCGCAGTGGATGGCGCCGACGACATTTCCACGGCTTCGGGGATCCAGCGCGGGACGCCGCCGCAGGAATCGGTTCAGGAGTTTCGCGTAATCAATTCGGATTACTCGACAGAATTTGGACGAGCCACCGCAGGGATCGTCAACATCATCACCAAGAGCGGCACAAACGACTGGCATGGGAGCCTCTACGAGTATTTCCGGAACAACAAGCTGGACGCCATCAATCTGTTGCAAGCCACCGGCGCGCATGTGCTGAGGCAAAACCAGTTCGGTGCGGCTGCCGGCGGCCCGGTGAAGAAGGATAAGACGTTCCTGTACGGCAACTACGAGGCGCAGCGGCGCGGAGAGTCGCCTTTTTACAATTCCGCTGTGCTGGCAAACATCGGGCCCATCAACGAAGTGAAAGCACTTTATGGTTTAGACCCGGAGCCGGATCTTGGCAGCGTGCTCCGCACGAACGACTCGGACAATGGATTTTTCCGAGTGGATCATCGGTTTAGCGACAACCACAGCGTATTTGTGCGGTATTTCGTCAACGATGGGCGTTTGCTCAAGCAGTCCCCGCTCAACGACGGTTTTGACCTGCCTTCAGCGTTCAAGGACAATTTCTATCGCGACCAGTCTCTTGCCGGAACGCTGGCATCGGTGTTCAACCTACGGCTAGTCAATGAACTGCGCGTCCAGTATGCCCGGCGGTCTTTTGACTTTCCCACGGTATCCACGCAGCCGCACCTTGAGCTGTCCAACACCTTTACGACGGGTGTGAACCGAGGCAATCCGGACTTCTATCGCGAATCGCGATTTGAGCTGGTGGACAACGTTACCATCAACCGCGACCGCCATACGATCAGCTTTGGCGGGAACTTCAATTACGTCAAGACGACGGAGTCATTTCCACTCTTTTATCCCTTTGAGGCCGACTTCGCCAGCCTCGGCGCATTCTTAGGGAATGAAGGTGTCGCGGGAGGAGTAGGCCCTCAGTGTGTCTCGGCTCCGGGCGATCCCGGGGGCCCGGGGCCGGCCGGTTGCCAGCATCCCAACGTCATCTTTTTTGAAAGGTTTGAGGCCCCGAATTTCGACGAGAAGTCCATCGATACAGCAGTCTATTCTGGAACCCGGTTTACACCGAACATCCGGAATGCAGCGTTAGGGAGACTCAATCACACCTACAATGGCCTGTACATTCAGGATAAATGGCGCGCAACGAACCGGCTGACTTTGAACGGTGGGTTCCGGTGGGAATGGGAAACCTGGCCATCTAACGTTCTCAACACCCAGTGGAGGAATCTCGACCCGCGGATCGGTTTGGCCTACAACGTTGGTACAAAACAAAATTTCGTGATTCGAGCCGGGTTCGGGCTCTTTCACGGCATAATCCCTGCTCCATTGTTGGCCTGTCAGCAACCATCTTGTGGCGGGACGATTGGGAAGTATCCCAATCGTCCTTTTGAAAACGGACTGGACGCCAAGACGGAACTCTTTGCGTTTGCCAGTATACCTGCGATCACCGCGCTTGGACTGCAGGGTCTTCTCAATGATGGGGCGTACCCGGACAACCCCACGGACCCATTCACAAATCCGTTTCCTCCCTGCCAGCCCATCACCAATTGTGCCTTTTTCGGCCCTTCGGTCGTCGTACGTTTCGTTCAGGACCACAAGAATCCATATGGGATCCAAGCAAGCTTGGCAGTGGAGTTCGAACCTTTCAAAGATACATCGGTCAGCATCAGCGGGCTGCATATTCGCGGAGTGCATCTGGGAAGCTTTTTTAACGTCAACCAGCCGGACGTGCAGCAGGTTGTCACTGCTCACGATTCCCATGGCAACAGTGGCCCCAAGAACGAGTATTGCCCGCCGGCGGTTCCACCGGTTCCCTGTCCGTTCAGTCCTGGAGTGAGGACTTTCCCGATCGCGATCTATTTTGAAGCTACATCGCGCTGGGATTCACAATATGACGGACTGCTGTTCAATGTGAACAAACGGCTCTCCCATGATTTTGCTTACGGCATCAGCTACACCTGGTCGAAATCGATTGACGATGGACCCAATCCCAGTTTCGTCTTGATCCCCCAGGACAGCCAGAACTTCCGAGGAGAGCGGGCGCTCTCCTCCGATGACGTGCGCCATCGGCTGGTCCTGAATGGGACGGTGAGCACGCCGAAAACATGGAACGTTGCAGCGCGCGATTTCATGTTCGGATTGATTGGTACAATTCAATCGCCGCAGCGCTTCTCGAAGTTTGCAGGCTTCGACGCCAACGGCGACATCTTTGGAAACAACGACCGCGTGGGAATCGATCCTCGCAACACATTCGTCGGTGATAATTTCCGGTCCGTGGACTTCCGCTTGAGCCGGAGCATTCCTATCCATGAGAAGTGGAACCTTACATTGATCGCTGAGGCCTTTAATCTTTTCAATACAACGAATATCCGCTTCTTCAACACGGTGTACGGGGCTTCAGACTTCTGCCTCTCCGATGCAACGGCATTTGGCTGCCCGGCTACTCCTTCGGGTAATCGCGAAGGTTCCCCGAACCCCGCCTACGGAACGCCTCGCGCGGTGTTCAACCCGCGACAGATCCAACTGGCGCTGAAGTGCAGCTTTTAAGTGCTTTGGTTCGGAGATTTGGCCGTGGTAAACAGCGCAACCAAACTTCCTCTTCACTGATGTTGCAAAACGAAGCTGGAATGCTCCGCGATGGCATTTTCGAGATCCACTGACAAAGAAGAGACGGGCGAAATGCAAGCGTCAGGTTTTGCTCCTCTGAGTGCGCGGCGCTTGCTGGTTCTTGGCGGAATCGGTCTCATCCTCGTTGGAATGCTGTTCGGGGACATCTTTGCGGTGTTTGTGTTGCACCAGAACGCCGCGCGCGTGGGTGCGAGCCTGGCGGCGGCCGCGCATGCTGCCCTGGCTGGGGATCATTCCGCGGTTCTCGCCAGTTTTCAGGATGTCGGTTCGTTTCTGGAGAATCGCGGAACCAAGGTGGACACCCATGTCCACCTGATTGATTTCGGGTATCTGGCGCTGATGCTCGCGGTCCTCCAGCCCTGGATCGCATTTGAGGAAAAAGCAAAGCGAGGCTTTGCCTGGTTATTCCTTGGGGGGGCGGCGCTGCTGCCGATAGGCGTTTTTCTCATTCACCACGTCGGTCTCGCATATAGCCCGCTGCAAACGATCGGCTGGGCCAGTATTTTTGCGGACCTGGGTGGATTGCTGGTGATCCTTGCCACTCTCGGTTTTCTCCTGGGTTTGGTGAATCATTTTCGGTCCCGTGTGCCAGCGCATGTGAAGGATGGGCTGCTCTCTGACCGCAGCACGTCGGGTCGCTTGCTGCTTGGCGGCGGCATGGTGCTGGTCCTCGCCGGTTTCCTGCATGGCGCGTATTACGCAGCCGTCGATCTCTATCGTCATGAAGCGCTTGATTCTTCTATCCTCACGGAGACGGCGAAGGCGGCCGCGGCAAACGATGCGGATACGGTCGACCGGTCACTGGAAGCCTACGGACAACTGCAGGGCGACAAGGCCGTGAAGATCGCCGCGCACGCACACAGTATCGAGTTCGGGCTTTTGGCGATGATGCTGGCATTTTTTCAGCCTTATGTCCGTTTGCGAGAGAGCTGGAAAATTCGATGGGCGTACGTTTTGATTCTCGGCTCGGTGTTGCTCCCGGTGTGTGTGTTGCTGGAATTGCGGTACGGTCTGGCCGCCGGCGGGTTGGCCGACTTTGGAGGCTTGCTGGTGATCCTCGCACTGCTGGCCATGTGGATCGGAATTCTTCGCTACCCCGGTCAGCTTGACTCGCAGGCGGGAGATGCAGGATGAGCGGCAGCAGGAAGCTTCTAATTTTAGGCGGCATCGCACTGGCTCTGTGGGGCATGGGGTACGGCACGTGGTACGCAGTTTTTGCGGAGCACCAGGCGTTGGATGGGATTGGTGCTTCGCTCGCGGCGGCATTCGACGCCTCGGCCAGTCGAAATCCGGGCGAAGCCGAGACGGCCTTCAGCAAGTACAGGGAAGCGAAGTATATCTACGATCGCCAGGTGGATGTTCATGGTCACTGGATTGGATTGGCGATGTTGTTGATCGTCGTGGGGATGGCATTCGATCGCGTGCGATTTGCCGAACCTCACAAGCTGGTGCTTGCATGCGCGCTTCTGGCGGGGGCCGCGATTTTCCCTTTTGGAGTCTTGCTGCAGACCTTCGATCACGGCGCGATCCCGCGGGGGATCGCCATTCTAGGATCGGGGCTGGTGATTGCCGCGCTGCTCGCGATCACGCTGGGCATCGCGGGTGGCGAAGCTCCCGCAGAATAGCGCTCCGAGAGTGCTCATTCTTTTCGCGTCCCGAATTTTCGAAGGCACAGCCGGTAGGACTCTGGCGTATCGAAATCCGTGAAAATGGCACGCGTTTGGACTTCTATGGCCCGCACTCGGGAAGGAAGACGATACATTACGTCGCGCGCGGTTTTGGATTTGAAGAACTCCGTGCGCAGTTTCCCGGAAACGATGGCCGGGTGGCCATAGAGACTTCCATGCAGCGGTATAACAATCTCCTGCGATTCCTCCCGAGTCCGGAACGCGCGGACCAATTGCTGAATTGTTTTCCGTTTCAGGAGGGGATGGTCGATCGGATAGATCAAAAAGGCGGCATCCGCCGGAATCTGTTTTAGCGCGCGGCGGAGAGAACTGATCTGGCCCCGCCGCCAGCCGTGATTCAGAACAACTTGAGCGGCGCGGGGAACGGCGCGACGGACGCGCTCTCTATCGCAACCCAGGACGACAAGAGGGCGCTCGAGCTTCGCGCAGTTTTCAATCGCGATTGCCAGGGCTGTTTTTCCGCCGAAAATCGCCAGTGGCTTTGGGAATGGAAGATGGTGCGAGGGGCCCGCTGCCAGGATAATCGGAAAAATGTTCTCACATTTTCTCATCGCAAGGCTGCGGCAGCATAGTTGAGTCCGGGGCTAAACGCCAGACTTGAAGGCGTCCATTTGTTTGTCGGCGCGAGGCGAAACAGTCGTTTCGTCTTGCCTCTCCGCTCCATTCGCAATAGAATGCGCCCGCACCACAGCCATTGATTTTTGCCGCGGTCCAACTGCGGACACTCGCCACCCCAAGAGGCAAGCGGAAACATCGTGTACGCGCATCCTTTCTCCTATCATCGCGCCGGGTCACTCCTGGAGGCTTCCAAGCTCTTAGAACAGTTGGGGGAAGAGGCGCGGCCGATTGCCGGCGGGCAAAGCCTCATCCCGCTGATGAAGATGCGCATGGCCCGTCCCAGTGCGTTGGTGGACATCAATTTCATTCCGGGTCTGAATGAAATCCGGCGCAGCGACGGTCAACTGCGATTGGGAGCTTTGGCGCGTCACGCCGACATCGAAGCATCGGACGCCGCTAGCTCCATTCCCATCGTTCACGATTGCGCAGCGGGCATCGCGGACGTGCAAGTGCGCAATCAGGGGACGATCGGCGGGTCTCTTGCGGAAGCGGACCCCGGCGGAGATTGGGGCGCGGTCCTGCTTGCCTTGGATACGTCGGTGCGATGCTCCCGGCCGTCGGGAGAGCGAACCATCGCGCTCGATGATTTTTTCAAAGATGCCTACACCACGGTTCTCGGACATGACGAACTGATCAGCGAAGTTATTGTCAAACAGCCGGTGAAGAATAGCGGCGGGGCCTATCTGGCGTTCAAGCGCAGCGCTCCCGTCTATGCGACGGCTAGCGCGGCGGTGCAGCTCACGCTCGGAGACAACGACACTTGTAAGGATGTAAGGATTGTGCTTGGCTGTGTTGGACTAACCGCGATTCGCGCAAAGGAAGCGGAGAAAACCTTGCGGGGGAAGCAACTTGAAGAGAAGCGGATCGCGAACGCCGTCGAAGCGGTGCGCGCGGCTGCTGAACCCCATGACGACATGCGCGGCTCCGCGGATTACAAACGTGTCTTGATCGCTGCTCTCGTCAAGCGGGCCATCGGAATGGCGGTGCGGCGGGCGCGCGGGGAACAAGTTGAGGTGGGGCACGAATATGTCGGACGCTGAAAAGGTTCTGGTGCGCGTTCGCGTCAACGGAGAGCCACGGGAGGCGCTCGTCGAACCGCGGACGCTTCTCGTGGAATTGCTGCGCGAGCATTTCAACCTTACTGGAACGCATATCGGCTGCGACACCACATATTGCGGCGCCTGCACCGTGCTGCTGAATGGCCGCACGATAAAATCGTGTACGGTGTTCGCGCCGATGGCCGAAGGCGGCGAAATCATCACCGTCGAAGGTCTTTCCAAAAATGGTGAATTGCATCCCGTCCAGCAGGCGTTTGCGGAATGCCATGGGCTGCAATGCGGGTTTTGCACGCCCGGGCTGCTGCTTTCCACCGTTCACCTTTTGTCGAAAACGCCCAAGCCCAGCGAAAAGGAAATTCGCAAGGGGATCGCCGGCAATACCTGCCGGTGCACAGGCTATCAAAACATTTTAAAGGCTGTTCGAGCCGCTGCCGCCGAAATGGAGAAGTGCTGAGCCATGGAGATCAAATTTGGCGGCGACTTCACGGTGCAGAAAAAACCAGAGGCGGTCTACGATTTTCTCGTCGATCCGAATCGGTTTTGTCCTTTGCTTCCGGACTATCAGAGCATGGAAATCCGCGACGAGAAGAATTTTCTGGTGAAGCTGAGCGTGGGTATTTCGCACATTCGGGGAACGGCGGCGGTCAAGATGTCGCTGGTGGATACCGAACGGCCCAAGCATGCTGTTTACGAGGGGAATGGGGATGTGCCGGGCGGGTCGGCGACGCTTCGAGCAGGGTTTGAACTGGAGCCTGTTGCGGGAGGCGCGACCAAGGTAATTTGGAGCGGCCAATCCAATGTGATGGGACGGATGGCGTCGCTGGCCGGAGGATTGCTTCAGCCGCTGGCGAAGAAAAATGTGCAGAAATTGATTGATGGACTGCAGAAAGCGTTGACGTAGGCGCGAGACAGGACGATGGCGAAAACAACGCGAGTGAAAAGTATGAGGTCCAAGGCCGCGGCCGGCTCCGGCAATAGCCGCACGGCGGGGGCTCCCAGGTGGGTGGGGCAGCCGATTCGCCGCGTAGAAGAAGACCGCCTGGTGAGAGGGAAAGGAATTTTTGTTGACGACCAGAAACTGACGGGGATGTTGCACATCCGGTTTGTTCGGTCATCCTACGGACACGCAAGAATCACGAGAGTGGATGTCGCGAAGGCTGCCGCGCTGCCAGGAGTTGTGTGCACGTTGACCGGCGCGGAAGTGAAAGGGCTGGTGAACCCGTTCATCGAGATCGGGCCGGACGTTGGACAGAAAATTGCTGACTACCCGATGGCGGTGGACAAGGTGGTGTACCAGGGCGAGCCGGTGGCCGCGGTCGTGGCTGAGAACCGTATGACGGCTGAGGATGCGGCGGAGCTCGTTGAAGTGGAATATGAAAGCCTGCCTCCGGTGATGACCGCAGAAGATGCGCTCAGAGACGAGAGTCTCGTTCATCGGGGGATGGGCACGAACCGCAATTGGCATGGCGTGTTCGAATATGGGGACGTGGAGAAGGCTTTCAAGCAGGCTGATCACGTTGTGCATATTGACCGGTTGCATTTTCATCGCTTCTCAAGCACGCCGCTCGAATGCAACGCCATGATCGCGGTTTGGGATTCGCGATCCGAACGCATCGAGTATTGGTCCAACAATTCCTTTCCGTCTTTCGCGGCGCAGTTCCTTTCGCCGGCGCTCGGCGTTCGAATCGATCAGATCCTCATGAAGAGTTTCGATATTGGGGGCGGCTTCGGGATCAAGATTACGAATTATCCGTATATGGCTTTGTGCGCGCTGGCTTCGCGAAAGGCGGGCGATAGGCCGGTGAAATGGACTGAGACTCGCACCGAACACATGCAGGCGAGTGCTCACGGAAACGAGCGCACTTTCCTTGATACACGCGTCGCCCTGGACAAGAATGGCGTAGTCACGGCGATTGATTCGCGACACGTGGACGATTGCGGCGCGTACCCGCGTTACGAGCCGCTTGGCTGCGTCATCTGGGCCCAGGTCCTTCCGGGTTCGTACCGCGTCAGAAACATTCGAATTGACATGAATCAGGTGGTCACGAACAAGTGCCCCGTAGGACCGAATCGCGGCTATTCGCGGATGCAGCAACTCTGGTTCCTGGAGCGCGTGCTGGATATTTGCGGGCACGCGCTGGGGATTCCCACGGACGAAATGCGCCTGCGCAACTACATCCGGAAAAATGAGATGCCGTACGAGACACCAAATGGCTGCGTGTACGATTCAGGAGACTACGCGGGAATGCTGGCGATGGGCAAGAAACTTGTCGGCTGGGACGATTGGAAAAAGAAGCAGGCCGCGGCGCGCGAGGAAGGCCGCTGGATCGGGCTGGGGATCGGCTCGACGCTGGATTCTGGGACGAATAATTTTGGCCAAGCGCGCATCATTAATGCGGGGGCGCCGTTTTCCGGACAATCCAAGGCGGCGATCGCCAAGCTGGATATCTATGGCGAGGTCGTCATTAGTATGGGCTCCGTACCGCAGGGGCAGGGCCACGAAACGACGGCCGCGCAGGTGGTTGCCGATGTGCTGGGCGTCTCTCCCAGCCACGTCAAAGTAAAACCGGGTTTCGATACGGAGCAAAACGCCTACACGGGTCACACCGGAACGTATGCCAGCCAGTTTGCGGTCACCGGACTCTCAGCCATTCACGGCGCGGCCACCAAACTACGAACGGAGATGAGCCGGCTGGCGGCCTGGGCGCTGAAGGCCAAAGAAAAAGATCTGGAATTTGGCGTCGGCGCGCAGGGACCGGAGGTCCGGGACAAGCGATCGAAGAAAACCATGAACTACTGGGCGCTCGCGAACATCGTGAACGTGAACAACGCAGGGATGCCGGAAAACTTGTGGGATGTGACGCTCAATTGCCGCCACGTGTATCACGCGCCGTTTCAGTTGCCGGACGTGAAGAGAAAATTTGGCAATCTGACGCTCACCTATGCGGCGCAGATTCATGTCGCGGTCCTCGAGGTGGATCGGGACACCTTTCAGCCGAAGATCCTGGCGTACGCCTGTGTGGACGATTGCGGCCGTGCCATAAATCCCAGAATCGTGGAGGGGCAAGTACACGGCTGCACCGCGCACGGCATCGGCGCCGCGTTGATGGAAGATTGTGCGTACGACGGCGATGGCAATCTTCTGGCCTCGACTTTCAGCGACTACACTCCGATCACCGCGATAAACATGCCCGATCTGCTGTACGGTCACATGGAATCGCCATCGCCGTTCACTTTCAATGGCGCGAAGGGCATGGGCGAAGGCGGTGCAGCGCCGGTCCATACGATTTGCGCGGCGTTGCAGGACGCCCTCTATTCAAAGGGCGTGATCATCAATGATTCGCACAACACCGGCGATTCGATCTTTCGAGCAGTGCAGCGGGCCGGTACGGGCGGGTTTGCTTCCTCGGTTCGCATCGAACACCGGCGCGCCGCCCGCAGGAGCGCGCGCTGACAGCGCTGCAGCTTGAATCAGGGCGAATTTCAACTAATCGCCGCGTGCTTTGGGCCGAATAAAATCGATGAAGCGTGTTTGCATTATCGGTTGCGGATCCATCGGAAGCCTCTACGCTGCTCACCTGGCAAGAGTCACCGAGACCTGGGCGTACGTCCGCCGG